>Ga0070741_10017099_pt1 | contig 11968 bp, 14 predicted proteins | sample Coa_R1_4_FD_66440 | JGI IMG/M metagenome (GOLD analysis project Ga0070741, IMG submission 66440) | Surface soil microbial communities from Centralia Pennsylvania, which are recovering from an underground coalmine fire - Coalmine... | ecosystem: Environmental > Terrestrial > Soil > Unclassified ...
AGCCTGCAGAGCGCGGGCCTGGTGCTTGGCATGTGGTAGGCCCACCACATGCCAAGCACCAGGCCCGCGCTCTGCAGGCTCCACGCGAGGAGCGCGAAACGACGCGTGTGGCGGATCCAGGCCGCGTTCGCCTCGCCGGCTAGCAGCGCGGCCGCGGCGAAGCTGAACGGGATCGCGAACGACGCGAAACCGGCAAGCACGACCGGCGGGTGGATCAGCATCCCGCCGTCGCGCAGCACCGGGTTGAGGCCGAGGCCGTCCGGCGGCGTGATCGTGAGGAGGTCGAACGGGCTCGCCACGACCGACAGCACGAGCAAGAAGAAGCTGAGGATCACAGCCAGAAGGCCGGCGGAGTAAGCGGCCTGGCGGCGACCCAACGATGCGCTCGCGACGAGCGAAGCGCTGCCCAGCACGCCCAGGACAACGGTCCAGTAAAGGAGCGAACCCTCCTGGCCGCCGTAGAAGCCGGCTGCGACGAGCCCGATCGGCGTCGCGAGGTCGGTGTGCTCGGTGACGTAGGCGAGCGAGAAGTCGTGGGTCAAGAGCGCGGTCTCGAGGAGCGCGCCGGCGAGCACTGTCATTGCGGCGGCTGCGTAAAAGGCGCGCCGGCCCACATCGACGAAGACCGCGTGCCCGCGCCAGCCTGCCCAGAACGAAAGCACCCCGGAGAAGCCGCCGAGGACGAGGCCCGCGAGCAGCGCGCCGGCTCCGAGATACCCGAGGATCACCGCGCCCTCACTGGGTGTAAGGCGAGGTCGAGAAGCGCGAGGGGCACTTGGCAAGCAGCGTCCGGGCGTGGAACACGCCGTCCGCGCCAAGCGTTCCCTCCGCCACGACAGTGATGCCCGGCTTGAAGATGTCCGGCAGCGTCCCCGTGTAATCGACGGGCATCGAGGCGGTCGAATCCTTCTCGGTGAAGCTCACGTGGAACCCTCCGCTCTTCTGGACGTCGTCCTGGACCACGCCGGCCACGCGGACCGTGCCGGCGTCGGGATGCGAGCGAAGCTCGGAAACCGTCAGGTAATACTCGGACGCGCCACCGGACGCCGAATAGATCAGGTAGCCGACGCACGCCGCCACGACCGCGGCGGGAATGCCCCATGCCGCAAGCGCCTTCATGACGCGATCAACCCCAGGTAGTGGTCGAGTGTCGGAGTGTCAAGCGGACCCGTGAAGGAGGCGACCACGACTCCGCCGGAGTTTATGAAAAACGTCGCCGGCAATCCCGCGACACCGTACGACTGGTAGCTGCCCGCCACGATCGGGCCGGCCGGATACGGATGCGGGTGGGACCGCTCGAACGACTGGTAGCCGGAATCGGTGTCCTGGTTGTCCGCGCCGACGAACTGCACGTCCGGCCGCGTTGCCGCGGACGAGGCGAGCACGCCCCCCTCTTCGACGCACGTCGTGCACCATGACGCCCAGAAGTTCACGACGACCGGCTTGCCCTTGAGCGCCCACACGCGCACCTGCTGTCCGTCGAGGGCCTGGATCGCCAGCTTCGGGGCGGCGCGACCGAGGACCGACGGGTTGGCCATCGCCGCGTGCTGCAGGCCCCAGACCAGCGACAGCATGAGCACCGAGCCGAGAACGAGGGCCACCCCACCGATCACCGCCGATTTGCGGTTCACGATCCGTGAGTCTACTTACCTTCAGGAAGTGCGTTCGCGGTCGCGATTCGAGCGTACAGCCGGCCGCTCGCCTTCACGTTCCGTTCCAGGCTCGTGCGATCGACCGAGATCAGGCCGAACTTGGGCCCGTAGCCACGCGCCCACTCGAAGTTGTCCATGTTCGTCCAGTGGAAGTAGCCGCGGACGTCGACACCGTCGTCGATCGCCCCGGCGACGCTCGTGAGGATGTCGATGAGGTAGCGCTGCCTGGCCTCGTCGTCCTCGGTCGCGAGCCCATTCTCGGTGACGTAAACGGGCTTGCCGAGAGCACGCAGCTCGCCCAGCACGTCGCGCATCCACCGCGGGTCAGCGCTCCAGCCCATGTCCGTCACGGGAGCGCCCGGCACGTTGAATCGCCGGATGAACTGGTCCTGCGGCCGTCGCGGGTCGAAGGCGCAAGCCTGGGCCCAGTAATGCGCGATTCCTATGTAGTCGCTGGTCGCCTCGACGACCCTCTGCAGCCGGCCGGGGCCGACCGGCCAGCGATCGACCACCATCTGCGCGGTGCGCGCCGCGAGCCAGTCCCGCCGCGTGTCGGAGGCCGGCAGGAAAAGAAACTTGTGATGGGACAGGCCGACGGGGCTGTCGGGCCATCGCTTTTTGATCGCGACGTATGCCATCTCGTGCGCGCGATGCATGTTCCGCGTCACGCGATACTGGCCCGCCAGGTCGGCCCGGCGGCCCGGCGGGAACTCCCCGGTGATCCATCCGTTGGCGGCGTAGATGGTCGGCTCGTTGATCGTGCACCACATGTGCACCAGGTCTCCGAGCTCGTCGACCGCCTTGCGGACGAACCGCAGGAAGGCGTCCGGCGACCCGGCCGCCGCCCAGCCGCCGCGGTGTGCGAACCACAGTGGGCTGCTGAAGTGATGAAGCGTGACCATCGGCAGGATGCCCTGCTCCCGGAGCTCGCCGAGCTCGTCGCGATAGTGGCGCAGCTGCCTCGGGTCGAACTCGCCCTCCGCCGGCTCGATTCGCGACCACTCGATCGAGAGGCGATGCGCGTTCTGCTTCATCTCGCGCAGCAGGGCAACGTCTTCGCGGTAACGGTTGTAGTGGTCGCACGCGACCTCCGAGGTGTCGCCGCCGGCGATCCGGCCGGGCTGCTGCTCGAACTCCCACCAGTCGTTGTTCCGGTTGTCGCCCTCGACCTGGTGCGCGGCGCTCGAGGTGCCCCAGAGGAAACCCTGCGGGAACCGGGCGCCCACGCGAGCTAGGCGGCCGCGCTCGCCGGCTTGGCCACGACCGGCGGCGCCACGTACTCCCAGGCGACCGCCCGCTCGCCTTCGAAATCGACCTGCAGCGCGCCGGACTTGTCGATCACCTTGCGGTGCATCTCGCGCTCGTTCTGCGGCCTGCCGTCGAGCATGATCCACGCGGCGATGAGGGGGTCGGCGTGGCTGACCAGCACGGCGGTCTCGCCCGGATTGGCGCGCACCACGCGTCGCGCGACGCCGAGCACGCGTTCACCCATCGTTTCGATCGACTCGTCGCCCGGCAGCAGCCCGCGCCTGGCCTTGTGGACGAACCACAGCGGGCGGCGCAACGGGATCTGCCAGTAAGGCAGGCCCTGCAGGTAGCGGCTGAACTCGGCCTCGCGCAGGTTGGCGTCGGCCTCCAGCACCGCCGGGCTCGCGAGGCGGGCGTTGACGATCTGGGCCGTCTCCGCGGCACGGGCGAGTGGGCTGTGCACGATCCTCCCGATGCCGGCGTTCCGCCAGCGGTCGCCGACGGCGGCCGCCTGGGCCCGCCCGAGCGCGCTCAGGTCGAAGCCGTCGAGGTGCCCATAGAGCACCCGGTGCGGATTCTCGACATCCGCATGCCGGAGGAGATAGATCCTGGTCAGCGTTTGTAGGCGCCGACCGTCGTGCGGTTGGTCCCCGACGAGCGACCCGACTCCAGGGCCTGGAATGCCTCGCGCACGAGGTTGCCGGTGTACTCGCGGCGGTTCATCAGGCCGGCCTCCTGCTGGCCGGTCGACGGCAGCACGTCGATGGTCGCGGCGCCGCAGCTGACCGTGATGCGCCGCCAGTTGCCGGCCGTGGAGAAGTCGTGCGTCGCGATGGAGCGGCGGATCTTGTCCGCGGCCAGGGCCGCGCCCTGCTCGTCGGTCTCGGGCAGGACGATCGCGAAATGCGGAGGCCCGTCCGCGTCCATAAATGCGACGGTGTCCGTATCCCGAATCGACTGGCCGAGCCGCTCGGCCAGCTCACGCAGGAGGGCCTCGACCTGCACCTGCTGCAGCTCTTTGTGCATGTGCTCGGCGTGGTCGAGCTCCACGACTAGAAGCGACAGCGGCCGGTGGTAGCGGACGGCGCGGTTGGACTCCTGGCCGACCAGCGCGTTGATGAATTGCGAGTTCCAGATGCCGGTGATGGGGTCGACCACCCCATACAGCGGGCTGGAGCTGCGGTCGGTCTGGCTGTGCCCGCAGCTCGGGCAGTACTGGGACGTTTCCGGCACGTCTGAATTGCAGTACCAGCAGGCGGCCATCGCGCCGCCCATTCTAGGCGGCGGGCTCCCGGGACGCTCCCGGCTCAGAATTCCACTCATGACCGACCAGGGCGAGCTTTTCCCGTCCGATCCGGCCGCCGAGCCGGCGGCGCCGCTGGCCACCAGAATGCGGCCGCGCAAGTTCGAGGACATGGTGGGCCAGGGCAAGGTGGTCGATGTCCTGCGCCGGCTGACCCGGTCCGGCCACCTTCCCAGCATCGTGCTGTGGGGGCCGCCCGGCAGCGGGAAGACGACGCTGGCGGGACTCCTGGCCACGGAGACCAGCGCCCGCATGGTCGCGCTGTCCGCCGTCACCGCCGGCGTCGCGGACCTGCGCAAGGTCGTCGCCGAAGCGAGGGCCCACCGCCGCGCCGGGCTGCGCACCGTCCTGTTCGTCGACGAGATACACCGCTTCAACAAGGCGCAGCAGGACGCGATCCTCCCCCACGTCGAGGACGGGACGGTCACTTTGATCGGCGCGACCACGGAGAACCCGTCCTTCGAGGTCATTTCGCCTCTTCTGTCGCGAAGCCGCGTCTTCCGCCTCGAGCAGCTTTCTCGCGACGAGCTGAAGCAGGTGGTGGAGCGAGGCATGGCCAAGCTGGACGTCAGTGTCGACGAGGACGCGATGGCCGCGCTGCTCGAGGTCGCGCGAGGCGACGCACGCGTCGCGCTCAACGGCCTCGAAGCCGCCGCGGCGCTGGCGGGCGGCGCGACGATCGGCGTCGATGACGTGGAGCGCGCGATGCAGCAGCGCCATCTCCTCTACGACCGCGCGGGCGATCAGCACTACGACATCGTGTCGGCGCTGATCAAGAGCGTGCGCGGGAGCGACCCGGACGCCGCCGTCTACTGGATGGCCCGGATGCTGGAGGCGGGCGAGGACGTGATGTTCGTGGCCCGCCGCCTGGTCATCCTCGCGGCGGAGGACGTCGGTCTCGCCGACCCCCAGGCGCTGTCGGTCGCGGTCGCCGCGCAGCAGGCCGCGCACTTCGTCGGCATGCCGGAGGCGGTCCTCCCGCTGACCGAGGCGGCGCTTTACCTTGCGCTCGCGCCGAAGTCCAACTCCGCGCTCACCTCGTACGGCGCCGCCCGGCAGCTCATCCAGGAGACGGGCAACGAGCCCGTGCCCATGCACCTCCGCAACGCACCGACCGGCCTCATGAAATCCATGGGATACGGCCAGGGCTATCAGTACGCGCACGACCACGAAGGCGGGGTCGCCGACCAGGTCCACCTGCCCGATGCGCTGAAGGGTCGCAAGGTCTACACGCCAAACCCTCGGGACCGCAAGCCGCGACAATAGACCGAGTCGTGGCAGACGCCCTCGTCATCTTCAAACCCGACGCCGCACATCGCCTCGCCGCCCGCGCCGGCATGTGGAGCTGGCTCTCCGCCGAGCGCGACTGGAAAGTTCGCTCGCTGGAATGGTTCCAGCCGCCGGCCTCGCTCATCGAGAGCCACTACGACTTCCTGCAGGGCCGGCCCTTCTTTCCGTGGCTCGTGGACTTCATGACGGCGCTTCCGGTCGTCGTGGGCCGCGTCACCGCCTCGCCCGACGCGCTGGCCGCGATGCGCAACGACCTGGGCGAGACGCAGATAGCGAAGTCACGGCCGGGATCTCTCCGCGAGCGCTTCGGCATCCACGGCGGCCTCAACTGCATGCACCTCTCCGACGCACCGGAGACCGGCGAGGCCGAGGTCAAGCGATGGGCCGAGTTCGTCCAGCTCGACACCGTGAACGTGAAGGTCGAGAAGGATTCGAGCAAGCCCGACAACACCTACCACCTACGCTCCCTCGCGGCGCAGGTCGCGGCGGGGATCCACGCCGAGCTTGCATCGCAGGCCATGCGCGAGCTGCTGGCCGAGGAGTGCGAGCTCGAGGGCGATCAGCGCGAGGCGCTGGAACGGGTCATCCTGGGGGCTCTGGCTTAGTCGTCTCAGCCGCGCGCTCGACCGCGCCCACGTGCACGGTCACGGGCTTCGTGAACAGCTCCGAGTTGGGCACCACGAGCAGGTCTCCCGAATCCGTCTTGACCAGCGTCACGCGGAGCTTCACGTCGAGCACGACCCCCGACCCCGCGCCCTCGAGCGTGATGTGGTCGCCCTGCCGGATGTGGCGCTCGAGCAGCACGTAGTAGCCGGACACGTAGTCCTTGAGCAGATCCTGCACGCCGAAGCTCGCGACGATCGTGGCGAGCAGGATGCCGGCGAGCGTCAGGTTCTGGCTCTGGAACGCGAGGCCGATCGCGAACATCACGCCGACCGCGATCAGCAGGAACGTCACGACGCGACCGCCCGTGACGATCATGTCGGTGCGCATGTGACGCCGCTCGAGCGTCCTCACCACCATGTTGGACACCAGCCGAGATCCAACCAGGAAGACGATGAGGACGATGGCGGCGCCGGCGATGTAGACGAGGTGGTCGTCGACGCCCGGGACGATCGTGGCCGCGCCCTTGGCCGCCAGCGGCGGCAAGGTCATCCCTCGGACTCGGCGCCTTCCTCGGCTTCGGCAGCCTCGCCTTCGGCGACGGCCTCACCCTCGGCGGGCAGCACGCCCTCGACCGGGACCTCTTCCTCGATCTTCATCTCGCGCTTCTTGACGATCTTGACGACGAGGTCTTCGGGCGAGTCGAGCACGGTTACGCCGGACGGCACCTTCAGCTCGGAGACCCTGAACTCGGACTCGATCTCCTCCAGGGGCGTGAGGTCGACCTCGAACGCCTCCGGGATGTCGGACGGCAGGCATTCCACCCGGACCGCGTGCATCGGCTGCAGGATGTCGGCGTCGCCGCGCTTGACCGCGGCCGACTCGCCGGACGTGTGCACGGGCACCTCGACCTCGATCTTCTCCTGCAGGTTGACCTGGTAGAAATCGACGTGGATCGGGCCGTTGCGCCTCGGATGGATCTGGATCTCGCGAACGAGCACCTTCTCCGCCCTGTCGCCGTCGACGACCAGGTCGACCAGGTGGGTCCGCCCCGACTTGACGAACACCTTCTGGAACTCGAGGCGGTCGAGCAGGAGCGGGGTCGCCTCGGTGTTGTGGCCATAGAGGACGGCCGGCAGCTTGCCCTCGCGCACCAAGCGGCGCGTGTGCTTCCCGGTGTCCTGTCGATGAGTGGCTTTCAGCTGCATATCGGTCATTGATCCTGCGGCACTCCGAGTTCGTGCCATGGCGGGGCCTCAGGTTGGAGAGGCGTCGTTATGATACGCCAAACGTCCAAGCCCCCCCTGTGACAGGAGGTCCCCCGGCATGCAGAACCCACCCCCTCCCCCTCCTCCGCCACCTGGCAACCCGCCGCCTTACGGACCTCCACCCGGGCAGCCGCCCATGATGCCCCCGCCGGGCCAGCCCCCGATGGGTTACTCGGGCGGCGCGCCCATGACCGTGCCGGGCAACCTGGCGAGCCCGGGCCTGCGAATCGTCGGTGGACTCATCGACGTCATCATCCTTGCGGTCGTCCTGGGCATCGTCAACGCGCTGTTCCGCAACGCCTATTACGGCTCGGGCCTCGTCGACCTCGTCATCGCGCTCGCGTACTTCGGCTATTTCTGGAGCTCGCGCGGCCAGACGGTCGGGATGATGGTGTTCGGATTCAAGGTGCGCGACATGGCCACAGGCCAGTTCCCCTCGTTGGGCAAGGCGATCCTTCGTGGATTCATCTGGTGGCTGGAGGCCGGCTTCACGGTCTGCTTGATCGGCTTCATCGGCTGGGGCTGGCAGCTGTGGGACCCCCAGCGCCAGGCGATCCACGACAAGGTCGCCGGCACGATCGTCACGACGAGCTAGACGTTTCGAGGAGGAGACGGACCTGCAGCAGCCACCACCACCGCCTTCGGGCTTCGGCCCTCCGCCTCCTCCTCCACCCGGCGGCTATCCCCCGCCTCCTCCACCCGGCGGCTATCCCCCGCCTCCTCCACCCGGCGGCTATCCGCCGCCCCCTCCACCCATCGGCTTTGCCCCTCCGCCCGCGAGCGGCTATGCGCAGCCAGGGTTCGGCTACCCGCCGTCCGTTTCGTTCGGAGGGTTCTGGATCCGGTTCGTGGCTGTCTTCATCGACGGGATCATCGTGGCCATCCCGCTCATCCTGCTCGGGGTGGTCATCGGGGTCACCGTGGGTGTCGGGTCGGCCTTATCCGGCAACACCAGCGCCCGGGACATCTCAACCGCCGGCACGGGCCTCAACGCGATCGTCGACCTGGTCTCTTTCGTCCTGGGCGCCGGCTACTTCATCTATTTCTGGGGGATCGGTGCGACACCGGGGCAGCGGCTGTTCAAGCTCCGCGTTGTCGACGCCTCAACCGGCGCGCCGATCGGTTTCGGCCGCGCGGCCCTGCGCTACATCGGCTACATCATCAGCATCCTCGTGTGCTACGTCGGGCTGATCTGGGCGGCATTCGACTCGCGGAAGCAAGGCTGGCACGACAAGATCGCCGGCACCGTCGTCCTCCAGGGCTGAGCCGTATCCCATCTCCCGGCCGTGGGGAGCCCTACGGAGAGGGGCTCGCGATCGTGTTGAGGTAGTTCAGGAACGCCCCGCTTCCCAGGCCGATCGCCAGGCTGATCACGAACAGGAGGACCGCCAGCGCGGTCGCCACCCCGCCCATCACGATCCCGGCCGTCGCCCTGGAGCCGCCGCCCAGCGAGCCCGACGCCGCGCCGACGCGGTTGCGTGCCGTGATCCCGAACACGATCGCCGCGATCCCGGCGGCGATGGACATCACGTTTCCGACGACGCAGCAGCATCCGACCGGCAGGACCACCAGGGAGATGATGCCGAGGACCATCGCCGGCGTCGCGCCCGAGGCCTCCGGAAGGCCGTAAGGGGCCGCGTACCCGCCAGGCGGGTACGCGGGTGGCGGGGGCACCCAGGGCTGGAGGCTCGAGGCGGCCGGCGGTGGTGGGGGTGGCCCATAGGCGGGTGGCGGCGGGGGCCCGGGACCTTCAGGCGGAGGGGGTGACCCAGGCGGCTCGGAGCTCGGAGGAGGCGGCGGTGGATCCGTGCCCGGCGGTTCGCTCGGCATCCGCGGATGTTAAGCGAGCGCCGCTACTTCGTCGAGCCCTCCGGGAACCGCCGGCGCAGCCATTCCACGATGTCCTGCAGGGGTGTCCCCGGCGTGAAGATCTCCTCCACGCCCTGCTTTTTCAACGCCTGTATGTCGTCGTCGGGGATGATTCCGCCGCCAAAGACGACGATGTCGGTCGCCTCGCGCCGCTTGAGCTCTTCGACCACCGCCGGGAAAAGCGTCATGTGGGCGCCGGAATGGATCGAAAGGCCGATGACCTGGGCATCCTCCTGCAGCGCGGCATCGACGACCATCTCGGGCGTCTGGCGCAGCCCGGTGTAGATCACCTCGTACCCCGCGTCGCGCAAGGCGCGTGCGACGACCTTGACGCCGCGATCGTGCCCGTCGAGCCCTACTTTGGCCACGATGATGCGGACGTGCCCGACGGCGGTGCGACGTGCCATCAGACGACCGCCTTTTCCGTGTACGTCCCGAACACGTCGATCATCGACTGCATGATCTCTCCCTCGGTCGCATACTCGCGCACCGCGTCCAGGATGTACGGCATCAGGTTGTCGGTTCCTGCCGCTGCCTTGCGCAGTCGCGCGAGCGCGTTCGAGCACTTCGCCTGGTCACGCTTGCGCCGCACTTCGCGCACGCGCTCCGACTGTTCGCGCTCCAGCTTCGGGTCGATGCGGAGGATCTCGATCGGCGGCTCGTCGTCCACCATGAACTCGTTGACCCCGACCATGAGCCTCTTCTTCTGCTCGAGCTCCTGCTGGTACCGGAAGGCCGCGTCCGCGATCTCCTTCTGGAAGAAGCCCGTCTCGATCGCCGGAATCACGCCGCCAAGGTCATCGATGCGCTTGAAGTAAGCCTCGGCCTGCCGCTCCATCTCATCGGTCAACGCCTCGACGAAGTAGCTGCCGCCCAGCGGGTCGATGGTGTTCGCGACACCCGTCTCGTAGGCGAGCAGCTGCTGCGTTCGGAGCGCCAGGCGGGCGGCTTTGTCGGTCGGGAGCGCGAGAACCTCGTCCATCGCGTTGGTGTGCAGCGACTGCGTGCCGCCGAGCACCGCCGCCAGTGCCTCGACCGCGGTGCGAGCGATGTTCAGCTCGGGCTGCTGCGCGGTGAGCGAGACGCCTGCGGTCTGCGTGTGGAAGCGCAGCTTCCATGACCGCTCCTTCTGCGCGCCGTAGCGCTCGCGCATCCAGCGCGCCCAAATCCGGCGAGCCGCACGGAACTTGGCGATCTCCTCGAAGAAGTCGATGTGCGCGTCGAAGAAGAACGAGAGACGCGACGCGAAGTCGTCGATGTGCATGCCGCGCTCGAGGCACGCGTCGACGTACGCCATGCCGTCGGCCAGCGTGAACGCGAGCTCCTGCGCCGCGGTCGAGCCGGCCTCGCGGATGTGGTAGCCGGAGATGGAGATCGTGTTCCACTTCGGCACCTCTTTCGCGCAATACTCGATCGAGTCCACGACGAGGCGCATCGAAGGCGCCGGCGGAAAGATGAACTCTTTCTGCGCGATGAACTCTTTGAGAATGTCGTTCTGCAGCGTGCCGCCCAGCCGGTCCGCGGGCACGCCCTGCTTCTCGGCGACCGCGATGTACATGCACAACAGGATGGCGGCGGGCGAGTTGATCGTCATCGAGGTCGTGATGTCGCCGAGCGGGATTCCGTCGAACAGCGTCTCCATGTCGGCCAGGGAGTCGACCGCGACTCCGCAGTGCCCCACCTCGCCGCGGCTCGTCGGGGCATCCGAGTCCTGGCCCATCAAAGTCGGCATGTCGAACGCGACCGAGAGCCCGGTCTGGCCGTTGCCCAGCAGGTACTTGTAGCGCCGGTTCGTCTCCTCGGCAGTCGCGAAACCGGAGAACTGGCGCATCGTCCAGAGCCGGCCGCGGTACCCGCTCGGGTGGATTCCGCGCGTGTAAGGGAACTGACCGGGCATCTCCTCCGGACGCCGCGGCAGGTCCTCGGACGTGTAGAGCGGGTTCACAGGGACGCCCGAGATCGTCGACGTCTCGATGCCGTCGTCACGCCGCGGGCTGGACTCGAAGTCCTCCTGCCAGGCTTGCTTGGAGTCGCGGGACCGAACTTTCATGTCGAGCTCGTCTCATTATCGGGCCGGGTTCGCAGGATCTCCTCCGCGGTCCGGTAGGGCGTACCGTCCTCGAGCAGCCGGCGGGCGAGCGAAGGATCGGCGTCGAGCGCCTCCCGCACCCTGTCGCGGGCCAGCTCGGCGGCCAGCTCCGCCGTCTCGTCGCGCAGCCACTTCTCCTTCAACTCGGCGGAGCGTCCACTCGACTCGAGGTATTTGCGATGAGCGATCACGGCGTCCCACAGCTCGGCGATGCCCTCGCCTTTCGTGGCGACGGTGGACACGATCGGCTTCTTCCAGCCGGACCTCGCCGCGAGGCTCAGCATCGCGCGCAGCTCCGTGATGACGTTCGAATGACCCGCGACGTCGGCCTTGTTGACGGCGAACACGTCCGCGATCTCCAGGATGCCGGCCTTGATCATCTGCACGCTGTCCCCGAGGTTGGGCGTGAGCACGACGATCGTGGTGTCCGCCACCGCGGCCACCTCGAGCTCCGACTGGCCGACACCGACCGTTTCGAGGATGACCTGGTCGAACCCGAACGCGCCCAGCAGGCGAATCGCCTCCCGGGTCGCGAGCGAGAGCCCGCCCAGGTGCCCCCGCGCGCCCATGCTGCGGATGAAAACGCTCGAATCGAGCGCGTGGCGCTGCATCCGGATGCGGTCGCCCAGGATCGCGCCGCCCGTGA
>Ga0070741_10017100_pt1 | contig 11967 bp, 13 predicted proteins | sample Coa_R1_4_FD_66440 | JGI IMG/M metagenome (GOLD analysis project Ga0070741, IMG submission 66440) | Surface soil microbial communities from Centralia Pennsylvania, which are recovering from an underground coalmine fire - Coalmine... | ecosystem: Environmental > Terrestrial > Soil > Unclassified ...
GCCCCAGAAGGCGACTTCGGCCAGGCTGAGCGCGAGCGCGAGCAGGCCGGCGGCAAGCCGCGGGAGCGGTGCGAAGGCGATGAACAGCGCTCCGCCGAGCGGAAGGAGGATGAGCGTGTCGGTGATCCAGCCGTTCGCCATGTCAGCGCACCGCGATGAAGACGACGGCGAGGACGGCGAGGCTGGCGGCGAGCGCGAGCGCGTAGGTGCGCACGAGGCCGGTTTGCAGGCGGCGCGTGAGGGCTGCCAGGCGGCGCACCCCGCCGGACAGGCCCTCGATCGACCCGCCGACGAGCGGGCCCTCGACGAGCGCTAGAAGGAGCCTCGCGGCCGTCGCCGCCGGCCGGTAGAAGACGGCGTCGTACAGCTCGTCGAAGTAGAGCTTGTGCTCGAGCTCGGGCCACGGCTCGGGCGCCGGGGCGCGCCGCGCCGAGTAGATCCACCAGGCGACGGCGACGCCGGCGACGCCCGCGGCGACGGAGAGGGCGCTGGCGAGCGCCTCCTGGCTGGTCGTCGCCTCCACGAGCGGCGCTGCGACGGGGCGGAGCCAGTCGGAGACGGCGCTCCAGCCGCCCGGCACCTGCAGCCAGCCGCCGGCGGTCGCGAGCAGCGCGAGCGCGGCCACCGGCACGAGCATGACGAGCGGCCCCTCCCCGTGGCGGGCGTCGAACGTCTCCCGGACGAAGCCGGACGGCTCGCCGCCGAAGACGCGGAAGACTAAGCGGAAGGTGTAGGCGCCGGTCAGGCCGGCGCCGGCCAGGGCGAGCACGTACATCATCCAACCGAAGGCGTCGCCGCGGGCGGAGGCGGCCGCGACGATCGGGTCCTTCGAGAAGAAGCCCGAGAAGGGCGGGATGCCGACGAGCGACAGCGAGCCGACCAGGAAGCAGGCGTAGGTCTTCGGCATCAGCCGCCGCAGGCCGCCCATCTTGCGGATGTCCTGCTCGCCGGCGAGCGCGTGGATGACGAGGCCGGCCGCGAGGAAGAGGAGCGCCTTGAAGAAGGCGTGCGTGAGCAGGTGGAAGAGTCCGCTCGCGTACGCGCCGAGACCGGCGCCGAGAAACATGTACCCGATCTGCGACATCGTCGAGTAGGCGATCACGCGCTTGATGTCCGTCTGCACGAGCGCGATCAAGCCCGCCGCCACGAGCGTGAACGCGCCGAGCGCCGCGGCCGTGTCCTGCACGTGCGGCGAGAGCTCGAAGATCGGCGACATGCGCACGATCAGGTAGACGCCCGCGGTGACCATCGTCGCCGCGTGGATGAGGGCGCTGACCGGCGTCGGGCCCTCCATCGCGTCCGGAAGCCACGTGTGCAGCGGCAGCTGCGCCGACTTGGCGACGGCCCCGCCGAGCAGCCCGAGCGAGACGAGCGCCAGCACCGCCGTCGACAGGCCTCCCGCGCTCGTGAACACGGCCTGGTAGTCGAGCGTGCCCGTCTTGGCGATGAGGAGGAAGAGCGCGAGCGCGAAGGTGGCGTCGCCGAACGCGTTCATCACGAATGCCTTCTTGGCGGCGGCGACCGCGCTCGGTCGCTCGTGCCAGAAGCCGATGAGGAGGTAGGAGGAGAGGCCGACGAGCCCCCAGCCGGCGAGCAGCAGGACGAGGTTCCCGCCCTGCACGAGCAGCAGCATCGAGAAGACGAAGAACGCCATGTAGGCGAAGTAGCGCCGCTCCTCGTCGTCGCCGTGCATGTAGCCGATCGAGTAGCCGACGATCAGTGCGCCGACGCCGGAGACGACGAGCATCATGAACACGCTCAGCGGGTCGACGAGGATGGACAGGCCGAAGTGCAGGCTGCCGGCCGTCAGCCAGCTCCAGGCGGTCGAGACGTGGGAGCGGCTGGAGGGGTTGTGGCCGAGCAGGCTGACGAAGGAGACGGCGGCGGCCACGAACGAGCACGCGACGGCGCCCGTCGCGAGGAGGCCGGCCGCGCGGCGGCCGAGGGCGTTGCCGGCGAGCGCGATCGCGACCGTGGCGGCGAGCGGCAGGAACAGGCAGATCCAGGCTGTGGTGATCTCGGTCACGAACGTCCTAGCCGCGCAGGCTCGTCAGCTTGTCGACGTCGAGCGCGAGCTTACGGCGCGCCATCGCCACGATCAGGCCGAGGCCGACCACGACCTCGGAGGCCGCGACCGCCATCACGGACAGCGCGAAGATCTGCCCGGCCCCGCCGCCGTGGCCGCGCGAGAAGGCGATCAGCGCCAGGTTGGCGGCGTTCAGCATCAGCTCCAGCGAGAGCAGGACGATCAGCGGGCTCCGCCGCAGCAGGACGCCGAGCGCTCCGGTCGAGAACATGACGGCGGCGACGCCGAGGTACCAGACGACGTCGGGGCCCCTCACCGTGCGGCCGGGACCTCCACCGGCGGCTCGTCGCGGGCGGGCACGGGCTGGCGGGCGGGCACGGCCTCCTCGGCCTCGGCCTGCAGCCGGCGTGCGTGCGAGCCGAGGACGACGCCGCCCACCGCCGCGACGAGCAGCACGACCGACGTGATCTCGAACGCGAGCAGATGGTCGGTCAGGAACAGCCGTCCGATGTCGGCGGGGCTGCCGAAGCTCGCGCCGACGTGGGCCGGATGCGAGAGCCCGCCACCGGCGTCGAGCCCCACGGCCACCAGCACCTCGACCAGGATCGCGCCGCCGGCGGCGACCGCTGCCACCCGGTTCAGGCTCGGTCCGCCCGCCCAGGGCGCATCCGCGCGGCCGCCCAGATAGGCGATCACGAACAGGAACATGACCATCACCGCGCCCGCGTAGACGAGCACCTGCGCCGCAGCGACGAACTCGGCCGAAAGCAGGAGGTAGAGGACGGCGAGGGAGGCGAGGTTCCCGATCAGCGCGAGCGCCGAGTAGAACGGGTTGGAGAAGCTGACGACGGCGACGCCGGAGGCAACGCAGGCGAGCGCGGCCGCGAACCACACCACCCAGGTGAGGGCGTCGCCGGCGCTCGCTGCGAGGACGAGGTGGGAGGTCAACTGTCCGTCTTGTAGAAGGGCTCGGGCGTGTCGTAGGCGTCTTTCGCCGCGACCGGGATCGTCTTCACCGGCGGGGCGAGAAGCATGTCCTTCGTGTAGATCAGGTCGTCGCGCGAGTATTCCGAGATCTCGAACTCGTTGCCGAGGGTGATGGCGTCGAACGGGCAGGCCAGCTCGCAGTAGCCGCAGAAGATGCAGCGGCTCATGTTGATCTCGTAGATGCGCGCGTAGCGCTCGCCGGCCGAGACCCGGTTTGCGGGCGTGTTCTCGGCCGCGACGACCCGGATGCAGTCGGCGGGGCAGGCGGCGGCGCAGAGCGAGCAGCCGACGCACTTCTCGAGCCCGTTCGCGTGCCGGTGCAGCCGGTGGCGTCCGCGGAAGCGCGGGTACACCGCTCGCACGTACTCCGGGTACTGCACCGTGATCGGCTTGTTGAAGAGCTGGCGGAAGGTGACCGCGAAGCCCTTGAGCGTGTCGATCGGCTGCGGGCTCATCTCACGAGGTCGTGGCGACGACGAGGGCGGTGACGAGCGCGTTCAGCGTCGCCACCGGCAGCAGCACCTTCCAGCCGAAGCGCATCAGCTGGTCGTAGCGCAGGCGCGGCACGGTGGCGCGGATCCAGATGAAGATGCCGATCGCGATCGCGAGCTTGATCACGAACCACAGCGGCCCGAGCGGCGCCCACGGCCCTTCCCAGCCGCCGAAGAAGAGGGTGACCGCCAGCGCCGACAGGGTGATCATGTTCACGTACTCGGCCATCTGGAACAGGCCCCAGCGCATGCCCGAGTACTCGGTGTGGTAGCCGGCGACGAGCTCGCTGTCCGCCTCGGTCAGGTCGAAGGGGGCGCGCGCCGTCTCGGCCACGGCGGCGACGAAGAAGACGAGGAAGCCGACGAACTGGGGGGCGACGTACCAGACCGAGTCGATCTGCTTGCGGACGATGTCGGCGAGGTTGAGCGAGTGGCCGAGGAGGATGACGCCGAGGACGGACAGGGAGAGCGAGACCTCGTAGGAGACGAGCTGCGCGCACGTGCGCATCGAGCCGAGCAGCGAGTACTTCGAGTCGGAGGCCCAGCCGCCGACGATGAACCCGTACACGCCGACCGACCCGAGCGCGAAGAAGAGGATGAGCCCGATCGACACGTCGGCGACGGCGCCGTTCACGTGGTAGGCGCCGATCTGCCACCCCTTGCCCCAGGGGATGACGCTGAAGGTGGCGAGCGCCGTGAAGGCCGAGAAGGCGGGGGCGAGGATGTACGGGAGCGCCTCGACCTTGCCGGGGAAGAACGCCTCCTTGCGGACGAGCTTGATCAGGTCGGCGATCGGCTGCAGCAGGCCGTAGGGACCGGCGCGGTTGGGGCCGTAGCGGAGCTGCATGCGACCGAGGAGCTTGCGCTCGACGAGCGTCGTGTAGGCGAAGGCGCCGAGCAGGAGGTTGACGATGACGAGCGCCTCGATGACGGCGATCCACCACGGCTCGCCCGTGGTCGCGAGCAGACCGGTCACAGCTTCGTCACCTCGACGCCTGCCTCGAGGCCCGACACGTGCTCCTCGGCGGCGCGGACGGCGCCGGGGACGAGCCGCGGGTTGACGCGGGCACGGAGCTCGACGGAGGTGCCGTTCGAGCTGATTCGGACGAGGTCGCCGCTGGCGATGCCCCGCACGGACGCGTCCTCGGGCGAGAGCTCGACGAGCGGCTCCGGCCGCTGGAAGGCGAGCTCGGGCACGCGCTCGACCGCCGGGCCGGAGAAGAGCGGGCGGTAGCGCGCGAGCCTGAGCGGGCCGCCGCCGGCCGCCGCCGGCCGCGGTGGCGCTGGCTGCTGCGCAGGCTCCGCCGCCGGCCCGTCGGGCGCAGGCAGCGGCGCCCGGCTGCCGATCGATCCGAGCGGGCGGGCGCCGAAGAGGAACGGCGAGACCTCCTCCCACAGCCGCGCCGCGTCGGGGGCGAGCGCCACGCCGAAGCGCGCGGCGAGCTTCGCGACCCACTCGAGCTCGTCGGGGCAGGGCGGGATCACCGCCCGTCGCAGCCGCTGCACGCGGCCCTCGAGGTTGACCATCGTGCCGTCCCGCTCCAGGTAGCTCGTCGCGGGCAGGACGAGGTCGGCGAAGGCGCGGTGGGCGTCGGCGAACAGGCCGACGGCGACGACGGCCTCCGCCCGGGAGGCGATCCCGCGGATCCTCGGCTCACAGGCGAGCTCGTCGCCGCAGACGAGGAGCAGCCCGACGTGCTCGACCTTGCTCGCCTCGCCCTCCCCGGCGGCCGCCCAGGCCGCCGCGACCGTGCGGCCGTTCGGCGTCGCGGGCAGGAAGAAGACGCTCGAGCCCGGCCGGGCGGCGAGGCCGAGCCTGGCGGCGAGGCGCGCCGGCGCCTGCCCGCCCTGGCCGCCGGGTCCCGACCAGACGAGCGCGATCCGCTCGGCCGCGCCCAGGTCGGCGGCGTCCAGGATGCGCTCGGCGACGTCGTCGTAGGCGCCGGGAGCGGTCTGCACCTCCCCCTCGGGCCCCACGTGGACGACGCGCCCCCCGCGGCGGCGGGCGGCGCGGATCCACAGGTCGACGATCGGCGCCCGCTCGACGACCGGGTCGTCGCCGACGACGAGCACGAGGTCGGCCTCGCGGATCGACGAGAGCGGCCGGCGGAAGGCGTCGAGCGCCGGGCTCGCCTGCTCCGGCAGGATCGCGCCGCCGCCGAGGCCCCGGCGCACGAGCTTCGACAGGGCGTAGGCGAGCTCGACCGTCTCGCCTCCGGAGAAGGCGACGACGGTCCGCTCGCCCGCCGCGCGCGCGAGGCGCTCGAGCTCGTCGAGCGCCTCGTCCCAGCGGAGCGCGCCGAAGCGGTGGCCGCCGGTGCGCCGCAGCGGCGCCGTCACTCGGTCGGGCGCCCGCAGGGACGGATAGGTGAAGCGGCCCTTGTCGCACAGCCAGCCCTCGTCCACCTCCGGGTGGTTGCGCGAGAGGATGCGCTTCACCTTGCCCTCGCGCGTCGTCGCGGAGATGTTGCAGCCGACGGGGCAGAGGCCGCAGACGGTCGGCACGTTCTGGATCTCCCACGGCCGCGCCTCGAAGCGGTACTGGGTGGAGGTGAGAGCGCCGACCGGGCAGAGCTCGATCACGTTGCCGGAGAAGGGCGCGCGGTACGGCTCGTCCTGGAAGGTGGCGATCATCTGCAGCGCACCGCGGTTCACCATCACGAGCTGGCCGTCCTCTGCCACGTTCTCCGAGAAGCGCGTGCAGCGGTAGCAGAAGATGCAGCGCTCGCGGTCGAGCGCGATGGTCGGGGAGATCGGGATCGGCTTGTCGAACGTCCGCTTCTCGAACGTCATCCGCGTCGAGCCGGGCCCGTAGCGGAACGTCAGGTCCTGGAGCGGACACTCGCCGCCCTTGTCGCAGACCGGGCAGTCGAGCGGGTGGTTGACGAGGATGAACTCGAGCGTCGCGTTCTGCCCCTCGGCCGCGAGGGCCGACGTGCGGGCGGTCTTCACCACCATCCCCTCGGCGGCGGTGAGCGTGCACGCGGCCTGCGGCTTCGGCGGCCCGGGCGCCACCTCACACAGGCACATGCGGCAGGCGCCGACCGGTGGGCCGAGCCGCGGCTCGTAGCAGAAGACGGGGATCTCGATCCCGGCCATGGCGGCGGCCTCGACGAGTCCGGTGCCCTGCGGCACCGACACCTCGACGTCGTCGATCGTCAGCGTGACCAGCCCGGGCACGCTCACGCCGGCGGGCCCTCCACGCGCCAGACGAGCGAGCTCTCCACCTGTCCACAGCCGGTGTCGGACACCTGACCCGCCAGGTGGCCGTCTGCGGCACGGCCCCGATGGGCGAGTCTCACGCGGGCACCTCGACCGCCCGATGGAGGGCGTGCTGGTCGCTCGGCGCGACGATGCCCTCGACGGACGAGGCGCCGGCGAACGGGCAGCCGCCCCGCTCCACGTGCGCCACGAACTCGTCGCGCCACTTCTTCAGGTAGCTCGCCACCGGGTAGACGGCGAACTCGCCGAGCGCGCACAGCACCTTGCCGAGGATGCGCGAGCCGACCGACTCGAGCAGGTCGAGGTCGGCGAGCGTCGCCTCTCCTGCCTCGATCTTGTCGAGCAGCTGCACCATCCAACGCGTCCCCTCGCGGCAGGGTGTGCACTTGCCGCACGACTCGTGCATGTAGAACTTCGTCGAGCGGAGCGCGAGCTGGACCATGCAGCAGCGGTCGTCGACGACGATCAGCGACGCCGCTCCGAAGAACGTCCCGATGGCGGCGAGCGACTCGTAGTCGAGCGGCACGTCGATCTCCTCGGGAGCGAGCGCGGGCACCGACGAGCCACCCGGGATGACGGCCTTCAGCGAGCGGCCGTCGGGGATCCCGCCTGCCCAGTCGTAGATCAGCTCGCGCATCGGCGTCCCCAGCACCAGCTCGTAGTTCCCGGGTCGCACGACGTTGCCGGAGATCGAGAAGACCGCGGTGCCGGGCGAGCTCTCCGGTCCGATCTTGGCGAACTCCGCGGCGCCGATCTCGATGATCTTCGGGACGGTGGCGATCGTGCACACGTTGTTGATCTGCGTCGGCGCGCCGTACAGGCCCTGCACGGGCGGGAACGGCGGCCGGGGCCGCGGCTGCCCGCGGCGACCCTCGAGCGAGTCGAGGAGCGCCGTCTCCTCGCCGCAGATGTACGCGCCTGCCCCCCGGTGGACGACCACGTCGACGTCGCCGAGCAGATCTGCGGCGCGCGCCTCGTCCACCGCCGCCTGCACGATCTCGTACTCGGTCAGGTACTCGCCGCGAATGTAGACGAAGACGTTCGTCGACTCGATCGCGTGCGCGGCGATGAGGCAGCCCTCGATCAGCCGGTGCGGGGCCGTCGCCATCACCTGCCGGTCCTTGAACGCTCCCGGCTCCGACTCGTCGGCGTTCACGACCAGGTACTTCGGCTTCGGGCTCGCACGGTCGATCAACGCCGCCTTCCGCCCCATCGGGAAGCCGGCGCCGCCGCGGCCGCGGAGCGTGGCCGCCTGGAGCTCCTCGATCAGCGCGTCCGGCGTCATCGCCCGCGCCTTCTGGAGCGCCTGGTAGCCGCCGATCCGGCGGTACTCGGCGAGCTGCGTCAGGTCGTGCTCCTGCGTGCCCTCGAGGAGCACGCTATGCGCCGGCACCGAGCTCCTCCACGATCGACGCTGCGTCCTGCGGCCGGACGCGTTGCCGGTAGCGGCGGTCGACGGCGACGACGGGCGCGTCGCCGCAGCCGCCGAGGCACTCGACGACGCGGAAGGTGATCTCGCCGTCCGCGGTCGTCTCGCCGGGGGCGACGCCGAGTGCGGACGCGAACGCGTCGACGACGTCCTGCGCGCGCGAGAGCGCGCAGGACAGGTTCGTGCACACCTCGATCAGGTGCCGGCCGACGGGAGCCAGGTGGTACATGTCGTAGAAGGACGCGACCGCCTGGCAGTACGCCGGGGTGAGCTCGAGCGTCTCGGCGACCTCGACGAGCGCCTGCGCAGGCAGCCAGCCGCCGTGCCGCTCCTGGGCGAGGCGGAGGGCGGGTAGGACGGCGGAACGGGGGTCCGGGTAGCGTGCCGCGAGCTCCCGCACGTGCGCGCCGAAGTCGCTCACCGGTCGCACTCCCCCATGACCGTGTCGAGCGAGCCGACGGCGGCGATCATGTCCGCGATCAGCGCGTCGCGCATCAGCGTGGCCGTGGCCTCGAGCGCGACGAAGCTCGGCGCGCGGAAGCGGACGCGCCACGGCCGCGGCCCGCCGTCCGAGCACAGGTAGCAGCCGAACTCGCCCCGCGGCGACTCGACCGCGACGTAGACCTCGCCCTCCGGCACGCGAAAGCCCTCGGTGACGAGCTTGAAGTGGTGGATGAGCGACTCCATCGAGGTGTGCAGCTCCTCGCGCGGTGGTAGCACCACCTTGCGGTCGTCGGCGATCCACGCCCCGCCGGGCATACCCTCGAGCGCCTGGGCGACGATGCGGGTCGACTCCCGCATCTCGTCCATGTGCACCTTGTACCGGTCCCACACGTCGCCGTTGCGCTTCACCGGCACGTCGAACTCGACCTGGTCGTAGGCGAGGTACGGCGAGGCCTTGCGCAGGTCCCAGTCGACCCCCGAGCCGCGCAGGACAGGCCCCGACTGCCCGAGGGCGATCGCGTCCTCGGCCGACAGCAGGCCGACCCCCTTCGTCCGCTTCAGCCAGATCTCGTTCTGGTCGAGCAGCTGCTCGTACTGGTCGACCGCCCCCGGCATCACCTCGCAGAAGCGGCGGCACTCGCCGAAGAAGCCGGAGGGGATGTCCTCGGCCAGCCCGCCGACCTGGAAGTAGCGCGTGTGCATGCGCGCGCCGCCGACCATCTCGAACAGGTCGAGGATGCGGTCGCGCTCGCGAAACGTGTACCAGAAGGGCGAGATCGCGCCCAGCTCCAGCGCCGACGTGCCGAGCCAGACGAGGTGCGAGTGCACCCGGTTGAGCTCGCACAGCAGCATCCGCATCCACACCGCCTTCGGGGGCACCTCGATCCCGAGCAGCTTCTCGACGGCCATCACGAACGCGAGCTCGTTCGCTTGGAAGGAGAGGTAGTCCATCCGCGGCGCGTACGGGATCGCCTTCCACCAGGTCTTCGACTCCATCGACTTCTCGAAGCCGGTGTGCAGGTAGCCGATCACCGCGCGCAGGCCGACGACGCGCTCCCCGTCCAGCTCGACGACGAGGCGGAGCACGCCGTGCGTCGACGGGTGGTTGGGGCCGAAGTTGACCTCGAGGATGTCGTCCGTCTTGCGGAGCTCGTCCGGGACGAGCAGGACGCTCGGGATCGGCGAGGGGATGCGCGAACCTTCGTAGATCCGCGGCCGCTCGGGTGCGATGGCCATCGGTCGCGCCTTACTCCTCGCCCGAGAACCGCACCGGCTCGCCGCCGATCGGGTAGTCCTTGCGCAGCGGATGCCCCTCCCAGTCGTCGTCCATCAGGATCCGCACCAGGTTGGGGTGGCCGCTGAAGCGGATGCCCATCATGTCGAACACCTCGCGCTCGTGCCAGTCGGCGGTCGGCCAGACGCCGACGACGCTCGGGACCAGCTCGGCGTCGTCCACCCACACCTGCATCCGGACCCGTGGAGCCTCGCGCGCGCCGGAGACGAGGCGGAGCAGGTGGTAGTTGACCGCGAAGCGCTTCGGCTTCGGCGCGGGCCGCCGGGCGAGGCCCCAGCTACCCGGGCTGTTGAGGTCGCGCCCGCTCGAGTCGCCCCAGGAGCCCGCGACCGGCTCGTCCGACCAGCCGAGGTAGTCGACCGAGGACACGTCGGAGAGGAAATTGAAGCCGAGCTCGTCCCGAAGGTGCTCGGCCGCCTCGACGAGCCGCGCCGGGTCGACGACGAGCGTCGTCTCGCCGTGCGCCTCGCGCGACTCGACGAGCCCGGGAACGCCTGCGTAGCTCACTCGGCCACCCCGCGGATCTCGTACGCCGGCGGGACGCCGGCCTGCACCTTCTCGTGCAGGCGCACGATCCCCTCCATCAGCGCCTCCGGCCGGGGCGGGCAGCCGGGCACGTGGATGTCGACGGGGACGATCTTGTCCACGCCCTGCAGCGTCGTGTAGTTGTTGAACATCCCGCCGGAGCTCGCGCAGGCGCCCATCGCGATCACCCACTTCGGCTCCAGCATCTGGTCGTAGATCTGGCGCAGCGGCGCCGCCATCTTGTGCACCACCCGTCCGGAGACGATGAGGAGGTCGGCCTGCCGCGGCGAGGCACGGAACGCCTCCATGCCGAAGCGGGCGATGTCATAGCGGGAGGAGACGATCGACATCATCTCGATCGCGCAGCAGGCGAGCCCGAAGGTGTCCGGCCACATCGACTTCGTCTGCGCCCAGGCGATGGCGCGCTCGAGCGTCGTCAGCATCAGCCGCTCCTCGAGCTGCTCCACCTCGCGCTCGAACACCCCCGGCCCCTTCGCCGGCCACAGCAGGCGCTCCGAGCGCAGGCCGTAGTCCGCCAGGCGCTTGCGCGCTACTGCCACTCGAGCGCTCCCTTGCGCCAGATGTACACGTACCCGAGGGCGAGGATGGCGATGAAGAAGAGGAGCTCGACGAACCCGAACCAGGCGAGCTGGTGGAGGATGACGGCGAGCGGGTAGAGGAAGACGATCTCGATGTCGAAGACGATGAACAGCATCGCCGTCAGGTAGAAGCTGATCGTGAAGCGCTGCTCCGGCGGCGGCCCCTTCGAGACGCCGGACTCGAACGGGACGCCGCGGGCCCGCGTCCGGGCTCGCGGCCGCGTCGAGAAGAGGAAGGACATCGCCACCATCGATGCCGGGATGGCTGCTGCGAAGAGCCCGTAGATCAGGAACGGCAGCCAGTTGTCGAGCATGGTGAACCTCTCCCCGTCTCTTCGACGTGCGGAACCTAGCAGGACCGAGGCGGTGCAACGAAGCGACCGAAAAACCGCTCAACTGTGCCTGAGCCGGCTGTTACAAGCGCTCGGACGAGGCCGCTCCTGCGGGTGCGCGGTCACGCCGGAGGACGCTGGTAGAATCGCCCCCGTGGGAACCGTCGAGCACACCGGCACGCTGCTGACGCTGACCGAGAGCGCGGCCGCGAAGATCAAGGGGCTGATGGCGCAGGAGCCGGAGGGCGAGGCGGCGGTGCTGCGCGTCGCCGTGCAGGGCGGCGGCTGCTCCGGGTTCGAGTACGCGCTCGGGTTCGACCGCGGCCCACAGGACGGCGACTACGAGCTCGAGCTGCACGGGGTGGGCGTCGTCGTCGACCCCTTCAGCGCGCCGTACCTGCAGGGTGCCGAGATCGACTTCCTGGAGACGATCCAGGAGTCTGGCTTCAAGATCTCGAACCCGAACGTGGTTGCCTCGTGCGGGTGCGGCCACTCGTTCCAGGTCGCCGACGGAGAGGACGCATCCGGGGGCGCCTCCGGCTGCGGCTCCGGCTGCGGCCACTGAGCCCCGCCGGGCTGCCTGAGCCGAGCCGACCGGCCGACGCGCGCGGATCCGTG
>Ga0070741_10017101_pt1 | contig 11967 bp, 10 predicted proteins | sample Coa_R1_4_FD_66440 | JGI IMG/M metagenome (GOLD analysis project Ga0070741, IMG submission 66440) | Surface soil microbial communities from Centralia Pennsylvania, which are recovering from an underground coalmine fire - Coalmine... | ecosystem: Environmental > Terrestrial > Soil > Unclassified ...
ACATCCGGCAGGTCTCTGGGCAGATAGGCCCGCCCACCAGACAGGTGCGCGAGCTTCTTTAGCACACCCGGATTGCGGTCGCGATCGCTGCTGTCAAACAGCCCAATCGTGTACAGCGTGACTCCGGATTCCTGGATCAAGCGTGTAAGGTGACCCAGCGTTTCGCGGCTGTCATTATCGCCGCCATCGCTGAAGACGATTAGAAATTTGCGCCGGTATTGGCTCTGCCGGATGTGCTCGAGTCCGGCTGCAATTGCGTCATAGAGCGCCGTTCTACCGCCTATCGGCATTCTGCTCAAGGCGGCGCGCAGCAGGTCAGGGTTCGCCGTAAACGAAATTTCAGGCGGCAGCCCCAGAGCCACTCGTTCATTGAAGTTCACAACGAAGATGTCGTCAGCGGAATTGCTCGCCCGCACGAACGAGAGTGCTGCCGCGATGGTTTCGGCTCGTTTGGAAGCCATGCTGCCGCTGCTGTCGACGATTGCGCCGGCGGCAATGGGAATGTCTTCATTCCGGAAAACTGTGATCGATTGCGGGCGCCCGTCCTCCAGAACTTCAAAATTTTCGTGGTTGAGGTCGCGCACATATCGGCCTTGCGCATCCGTTACAGCCACGTCCAACACCACCAGATCGACATTGGTGGAAATTGTGTATTCGCGCTGCCCGCCGGTCTGTGGCTGTGCGAATTCCAGAGGAGCAATCAGGGAAAGCCCAATCGCCGCCAATGCGAAGCGCCCGAGCATGTCTGTCTTAGTGAGGCGCCGGGCGCCGCCAATGGCGGCAGCACCCGGTACGCCGTCCAGTTGAACAGCTATTTGTTCGTGTTGCGTGCGCTGGCCGTGCCGGAGGATTTGGAGTAATCCTTGGAGAGCTGGGTCTCCGAGCCCTGTGGCGTGGTAGCGCCAACACGGGCGTTCTTTAATTTGGCAGCATCCTCGGTTTCGGCATAAACAGTCGGTACGTTTTTATGCGATGCGTTTGCCACCTGAGCAGCGGTCTTCTTCGGATAGGCGAATTCAAACCCGTAGTTATCGCCAGGATAGAACCACGACCGCAAAGCGACGGGTTCCCCCGACGGTGTCTCCCAGAAGGCGAACTCGCTCTTGCTGCTCGGCTCAAGGCGATAGTTCGGAATGGCCAGTACAGTGGTCAGAAGCTTGGTTTCGTCCGCATTGAAAATTTGGACGATATTCCGCGTCGCTGCTGAGTCCAGCAGCTTGATGACGTACTTGCCGGCAGGCAGCACGGTCACCCGGTACCCCGGGACTTTGACCGGGGCATTTATTGTGATGGTGGTTTTTTTATCGGAAAGGTCCGCCTTGGCTACGGCCGTAAACAAGCCGAAGAAAACCAGGCAGGACGCTACAGCGAATGCATATAGGTTTCTCATTGCATATCCTCCTGTCTTCTTTTGGAATGTAGACAGCATTAAAACTCCTCGGTGGAAAACGACGCTTCGTCACGCGCTCCCGAGCGATCGAGCTCCTCCTGGCAGGCAACACAGTATGAGGTCCAGGGGACCACGCGTAAGCGTGCCAGTCCGATTTTCTTCCCGCAGAGCGCGCAGCGGCCAAAATTGCCATCCCCGATACGCCGCAGAGCGGCGTCAATCTCACGTAGAAGTTTAGTATCCCGGTCCAGCAGTGTAATCGCAGATTCCCGTTGTGTCAGCATCCCGAGTTGGTCAATAGGATCGGGCACCCTTTCGACGGCAATATCTTCTTCGAGCCTGTGTAATCGGCTGGCGACTTCGTTCCGCTTCGATTCCAGCGCCAACCTGATTTCATTCTTGACCTCATGCAAGTCAGTGCTCATATCGACCCGTTTCTGAGCCCGGTCCGGCCCTATATCGAAAAGGGCAGTGGGCTCTTTCCGCCGACGGCGAGATTGTGATTAGCGGTTCGCTCAGTTTGCGGCTCGAGGCCATCGGACACTGCGGCCGGCGGGACTGACGGCGCGGCGGAATCGTCTGCCTCTGGCGCCCAACTGATTTCGTATTCGCGCCCGCAGACGCGACAACGATAAGTTCCTTTCACCGGCCAGGTGATTTGATCGTGCATCAGCGCACACCAGCCCCGAGCTGCTAGCTGGCTCATCCTTAACAATCTGTGCCGCATGGGAGCCTCCGCTGTTATCGACTGTCGTAGATGGTCGACGGAAGCGTCATCCCAATTTCACTTCCACCGAAAGAGACGAATGTCGATACCGTTTGGTTGCGTATTTCTTCCCATCATGTAACCGGAGCCTGTATCTATGCGTCACTCGCAATGGCGGCAGCCGAATAAGGTGCTTCGCCTGCATTGCCTGCACTGTTAGCGACGACCGGTCGCTCGGCAGCAAGTTACGCCGGAGTGCCTCGACACCACAAAAGATAGTCCCCGACTGCAGGGAGCCTTACTCGGCAGCAGCCCAGGCTACCGGCGCCGCCCGGCGTTCCGGGGAGAGGAGTAGCGATCTGATGCGTATCCGATTCAATTTGTCGAAAATCGTCGTCGCCGTCGGTGTCATCGCATTGCTGGCAATCTTCGTATGGGATATTAGCTCGCACCATGAGCAGAGAGCAATAGCGCTAGCGGCATCCGAGCCCAGGACTCCCTTAGCGCCGCATACGCTGTCCGGAGCTGTGCGCGATTCCTATGCGGACGTCGTGGACCGGGTCGCGCCCGCCGTTATCACGATCCGCTCGGCTCGGCGCGTGCGCGCGCCCCAGCAGTTTCCCTTCTTTGATGACCCATTCTTCCGGCAGTTCTTCGGAAGCCCGTTTCGCAACCGATCGCAAGAGGAGCGATCACTTGTCGAGCGCTCCCTCGGCTCGGGCGTAATCGTCAGTGCCGATGGGCATATATTGACAAATCATCACGTCATCGATGGGGCCGATCAAATCTCGGTCGAGTTGAGCGACCGGCGGTCGTTTGAAGCGAAGGTCATCGGCTCGGACGCTCCGAGCGATCTTGCGCTATTAAAGATCAACGCGACCGGTTTACCCGTGCTGGCTCTGGGCGACTCGGATAGAGTTCGAGTCGGCGACGTCTGCCTCGCGGTCGGCAACCCGCTGGGTATCGGTGAGACGGTAACGGCTGGAATTATCAGTGCGAAGGGCCGTGCGACAGGTTTGAGCGACGGCAGCTTTGAGGACTTTCTGCAAACCGACGCGGCAATCAACAGAGGTAATTCGGGCGGCGCGCTGGTGAATACCCGCGGGGAGCTGATCGGGATCAATAGCCAGATCCTTTCGCCTTCGGGCGGCAATATCGGGATTGGCTTCGCCATTCCCTCCAACATGGCCCGTAATGTAATGAACCAGTTGAAAAACGGAGGCAAAGTCCATCGCGGCAGGCTTGGTGTGGGCATTCAAGAGGTTACTTCGGATCTGGCCAAGAGCTTCGGGCTGGAGAAGGTACGAGGCGTTCTAGTGAATTCGGTCGACCCTGACGGTCCGGCAGAGCGCGCGGGCATCCGCGCGGGGGACATTATTACTGCGGTCAATGGCGTCCCGGTGAATGATACCAACTCGCTGCGCAACCATATCGCTGGCACTGCGCCCGGAACAGAGGTTACTCTGACAATCCTGCGGGATGGACGCGAGCAGCAGGTTCATGCGCGATTGACGGAGCTTCCGGCCGGCAAGGAGACGAGCCCTCCAGGAGGATCCGATCGGCACCGCGAGCAGCTCGGCATTACTGTTGAGCCGCTCACGCCGGAGCTTGCCTCACAATTGGGGCTGCGGCGGAATACGGAGGGCGTTGTTGTAACCGATGTCGATCCTTCGGGCCCGGCTGCGGAAGCAGGCGTCCAACCGGATGACGTCATTTTGGAAGTAAATCGCGAGCCCGTTAAGTCGGCCGCCGAACTGCGGGCAGCCCTGCGGCGTTCCGGCGCGCGTCCCGCTCTGCTGCTCATTAACCGCGACGGCCGCAGCATATTCATTGCCGTGCGGCCCAGATAAGGAGCCCCGGCAACTGCGGCGAGCAGCACGCGGCGGCCTTGGAACTGACTGCCGTATCTCTGATATCTGCCCATAGCCTGAAGTGGTAAGGTTGGAAGATACAAGGAGGCTCATGCGGAGAAGATCTTTTCTCGGCGTACTGCCCGGAGCGCTTGCGGCATCCGCCCAGGCGCTGAAGTCCGGCGGCGAACAAGCTGTCTCGAACCGCCCCAAGGTTCCCGGAACACTCAGCCTGCAGGCGCGCAGGCGCAGCGAACAGCCGCCCGGCAGCGGCACGATGCGAGTCTCCGAACGGATATTGCGCTGGGACGTGGCTCAAACAGCCATTATCATCTGCGATATGTGGAACACGCACACATGCAACATGTCGGCACAGCGCGTCGCCGTCATGGCGCCCCGCATGAACCAGGTAGTTAGCGCGGCCCGAAGTCTTGGCGTAATGATCATTCACGCGCCGAGCGACACGATGAAAACCTACGAGGGGACGCCCTGGCGCCGGCGAATGCAGCGTGCTCCGGCGGCCGCGTCCCCAACGCCGATCCTGCCCCGTTGCCCGCGCGACCCGGCCGAGACGCGAAATTTCCCGATCGACGATACCGAGGGAGGCTGCGACGATCCGATTGTTAAGGAATGGACGGGCCCCTATCCCTGGACGCGTGAGCATCCGGCCATCGACATCATCGGTTTTGATGGTATCAGCGACAACGGCCAGGAGATTTACAACTTCTGCAAACAGGAAGGCATCACCAACATCGCTTTAATGGGCGTCCACACCAACATCTGCATCCTCAACCGCTCCTTCGGCATCCGGCAGATGACGCGCCTTGGCTTTCAGGTGGTCCTGGTGCGGGATTTGACGGATACGATGTACGATCCACGCAAGCGGCCGTTCGTAAGCCACGCGCGCGGCACCGAACTGGTAATTGAGCACATCGAGGCCAGATGGTGTCCGTCGATCTTGAGCGATGATCTGACGCGGGTCATCCCAGGATCGGATCGCCCTTCCAATCTCAGCCGGGCGGGAGCGGAGCGGACGTAAGGGGCCGCGCTCTCAGGAGAAGTCGATTTCGACTTCATCGACAAAGCACCAGCCCCAATCTTCGCCCGGTTCAAAAGAGCGGATGATCGGGTGCTTTGTCGCGTGAAAATGTTTCGTCGCGTGGCGATTCTTCGAAGAGTCGCAGCAGCCCACGTGCCCGCAAATCATGCACAGGCGCAGGTGGACCCAGCGGTCACCGGTCTTTAAGCACTCCTCGCACCCCTTCGTGTGCGGCGTCACTCTCCGGATTTCACTGACATGCGAGCATGCTGTCATGCATTCGTCTCCCTCGCCTGGCGCAGGGGAAGCCAGATCAAGAACCTCGTCTCGCCGGGACGAGATTCCACACGAATATCACCCTTGTGCTTGCGGATGATGCGGTATACGGCATCCAAGCCCAGGCCGGTGCCCTCGCCCGGCGCTTTGGTCGTGAAGAACGGTTCAAAAATCCGGCTCCTGATCTCGGGCGGGATGCCGGTTCCGTTGTCGATGATCTCGATAGCCGCGCGATCGCCCTCACGGCGCGTTCGAATGCGAAGCTCGCCTTGGCTATTCATCGCGTCCACGGCGTTATCAATAAGATTCGTCCAGACCTGGTTCAATTCACCGCCATTGGCGCACAGAAGCGGGAGAGTCTTGTCGAAATCGCGCACCACGGTGACGCCCTTTTTCAGGCGAAATTTCAACATCGTCAGAGTGCTTTCAATGCCCCTGTGAAGATCAATTTCCTGTTCCGGAGCCCGGTCCATGTAGGAATATTCTTTGATCGCGCGCACAAGATCAGAGATTCGGGTTGCACTGCTCTCGATTTCGCGTACCAGGCGTTCGGCCCCGACGGCCGCCACAAAACGGCCCAGCACCGGACCCAGCGCCGCAGTCGTGAACGGCTTTGCGAATTGCGACAAAGCCGATGAATCCAGGCCGGCTTCGACCAGGCAAGGCGCAATCTCCCACGGCTCCTCAACTCCGTGCTCTTCGAGCCACGAGATTACCTCTTGTTCGCGGTCACTCTGTTCCAGAGCATCGAGATTTTGAAGGCTGCGGAGGCGTTCGATGGCTCGCGTTTCCCAATCATCCAAGACGGAACGCTGCTCGCAAGTCAAGGAAAGATGGTCGAGCCTTGAATTGGCTTTACGAAGCTGTGCCATCGCCTCACGAAGCGATTCCGCGGCGCGCCGTACGGCGGAAGCAGGATTGTTCAATTCATGCGCCAGGCCGGCAGAAAGCTTGCCTAGTGCCATTAATTTTTCCCGCTGATTATCGACCCGGCTGGATTCACGTACCCGATCCGCCATCGCCCCTACGAGACGGGGCAGCAGTTGAGGAATTCGCTGCAGCATCTCCGGAAAGTGGTCCTTGTGAAGACGCGCGACGCGCGACGGCATGACCGCACGGACCGCGACCGGATAGTTGGTCATGCGGGAGAAAGGAAGCATGCCGGTCACCTGCCCCGCCGACATCATGTAGACTGGCCCATCGGGTTCGGTGGTCTCGCGGCGGCCGTGAGCTTCACCACTGAGGGTCACGAACATATAGAGCGCCGGATCTCCCTCGTGGACAAAAATCTCTCCTGGCGATAAGTGGACGTCTTCTGCATTCTGCGCGATCCAGGCAAGCTGCTCGTCATCCAGATCGCTAAACATCGGATGCGCGCGAAGCGCTTCGATCAGCGGGAGCGGCGGCTCCGGTATGAAATTTGGAGTGCAAGACATTATCGCGAAGCTCCCAGGTTGCCAAGATAGTGATGCACGAACTGAACAGCGATCGAGCCTTCTCCCACGCCCGACGCGACGCGGCGGACCGCGCCATGGCGCACATCGCCGACCGCGAAAACACCCGGCGTACTGGTTTCCAGCAAACCGGGGTCGCGGTCGAGCGGCCAGCCGCCAGGGCGCTTGCCCCCGGCAAGAAGATCTGGTCCGGTGAGAATAAAACCGTGCTCGTCCCGAGCAATGGAGTCGCCGAGCCAACTCGTGCGCGGCTCCGCGCCAATGAAGATGAAAAGCGCCGTTGCGGGGACGCGGTCTACGGATCCCGATGCTTCGCAGGCAATCGAAATTGCTTCGAGATGGGTTTCTCCATGTACTTCGACCACACGTGTACCTGTCTGCACTTCGATGTTGTCGGTCTTCGAAATCTGGTCAATCAAATACCGCGACATCGAAGCTGCCAGAGAACTGCCGCGCACCAGCATCACTACGCGCTTTGCGTACGCGGAGCAATGCATCGCTGCCTGGCCGGCGGAGTTGGCGCCGCCGACGATATAGACATCTTCACCTTTGCAAGAGGAGGCTTCGGTGGCGCCGCCGCCGTAGTAGACGCCCGCGCCTTGCAGGCGGTCTATGCCGGGAACATTGAGACGCCGCCATTGAACCCCGGTGGCGACCAGCAGGCTGTAGCAGCCGATCTCGCTGCCGTCGCCGAGACGAACATAGCGGTAAGGACCGTTGGAGCGCACTCCGGTTGCCTCAAGCGGGCTGAGAATCTCTACGCCAAAGCGGCGGGCCTGGGCGACGGCGCGGCGAGCCAGATCCGCACCGCTGAGACCCGAAGGGAATCCAAGATAATTTTCGATGCGCGAACTCAGGCCTGCCTGGCCTCCAGGAGCCTCGCGCTCGATCATCACCGTGCTCAAACCCTCGGAAGCACCATAAACAGCAGCGGCCAGTCCGGCCGGCCCTCCTCCAACAATCGCAAGATCATAGAATTCGAGCCCGGCCTGCGTTCTGAGGCCTAGCCGCTCGGCGATTTGCAGCAGTGTGGGGCTGGTCAACTTCTCGCCATCCGGAAACACGACAACCGGCAGGCCGAGGTCGCGCCCGTCGAGGCCGGCGAGCAAGGCCTGCACTTCAGGGTCATTGCCGCGAGCCTCCACATCCAGCCATTGATACGGCACCTGATTTCGGGCTAGAAAGTCGCGAACCTGATAACAGCCCGGCGCCCAGCGAGTGCCGAGCACGCGAATACCTTCAAAGGGGGGCCGATAAGCCGCCCGCCAGTCTTCCAACAGATCATCGAGAACGGGGTAAAGCTGCTGCTCCGGCGGATCCCACGGCTTGAGCAGGTAATGGTGCAAGTGGATCTCATTGATGGCGCGGATCGCGGCATCCGTATCGGCGTAGGCAGTTAATAAAACCCGCTTTGCGTCGGGAAACATCTTCATCGCGCTTAGCAGGCACTCCATGCCGTTCATCTGCGGCATGCGGTAATCAACCAGCATCAGCGCAACGGCATCATTCCGCTGTTGAAGCTTTCCGAGCAGATCAAGCGCGCCTGCGCCTGACCCCGCCCGCAAAACCCGGTACCGATCGGAATATCGCCTGCGCAGATCTCGTTCCACTGCCCGTAATACTTCTTCGTCGTCATCAACGGTGAGCAAAGCTGGTTTCGCCATTCATCCTCCAAAGCGATCCGGTCGTGCCATCTCGCGGCCGGCTCAGGCGTCTTTACCTAGGATACGCGGAGTTTGATCAGAACTTCCCGGACTCCTCCGGCGACTTGTGTTGGACTTGTTACGGAGCTGCCGTCTTCAAGAGTTCGCAGCCCGTTGTTGCCACGTGGCCGTGCAGATACAAAAATACTTATTTACCCACGGCGGCTCTTTTCGTGCTGCACAGTAGATGCGCCAGGAGCCATCATGGTTTCGACCCAAGAATCGGATCGCCCACAGTCTTCTGAAAGTGAGCGCCATCGCTGCTCGTGGCCAGCCCCAACCGATATGTGCGATCGGTGACAATGCCGCGTGACCCCGGATACCAGAGAAAGTACTGTTTGTTCTCCTTGGCTACCATCGGGGCGAAGATGTGAGTGTCGCGAAATCGCCAGGCTTGCCGAGCGAAAGAATGGGACCGGCTCGCTCTTTCCACTCCTGCAGCGCCAGCCACGTCTGCATTGTGCTCTGTGAGCTGCCGCCGCCGGCAAAGGCGTTCCTCGCCAGCACTCCCGCCGATTTGAGAAGCATGCGCCGGGTGCCGAGTACGTTGTGGTTTAGCATGCGGCCTTGCTCCTCTTACTGTTTGTCCGCATGATTGGCGCTCGCATCCCCATCGGAGCGGTAGATCACGCCGTCTTTCATCACGAAAAGCACCCGCTTCATCGCGGTGATGTCTTCAACCGGATTGCCGTCCACCGCTACGATATCGGCGAATTTGCCCGGTTCGATTGTTCCAACGCGATCCTGCCAGCCAAGCAGCTCGGCGGCCACGCCCGTGGCCGCACGTACGGCCTCGAGAGGCGGCATTCCGTACCACACCATTCGTACGAACTCTTCGCCGGCATTCTCGTGGTTGCCGCTGAGGTCCGTTCCGAACGCAATCTTGACCGGCTTCTTGAGCGCTCGCTCGAAGGTTTCACGATGACGCTCCGTCGTTCCCGTCATCAGCCGCCTGCGTTCGGCGGTCATCTTTGCGGGATCATCCATGCCTTGCAGGTACGCCATTAGAGTTGGCACCCAATACACGCCCTGCCTGGCCATCATGTCGAAGGTCGTGTCGTCGAGATACATGCCATGTTCCAGTGAAGCGACACCCGCCTTGATGGCCAGTTGAGCGGACGCGCTGTGATACACGTGCGCGGCCACTTTGACGCCCACCTTCGCAGCTTCCTCGACAATCGCCTTCATTTCATCGAAGGAGAATGTCGGAAAGGCCGTCAGCATATCCGGATTCGATGCACCCCGCCGCCGATGGTCGGCATAGATCTTGATTACGTCAGCCCCGTTCGCCAATTGCTCACGGACGGCCTTTCGCACACCATCGATGCCGTCCGCTAATTGCGCGCCGTGCGGGATGTCCACATCGGGCGAGTACCCATACGGCGTATAACCGCCGGTCACGCTGAGGGCCCGCGTGGCGCATTGCATCCGTGGCCCGATAACCAGTCCGTCGTTGATGGCGTCACGCAGGGCGGCATCGCCATACCAGGCGCCTTCTGTTTCCAGGTCCCGCACCGTTGTAAATCCTGCCAGCAGGACCTTGCGCGCCGCTACGGAGGCCCAGATGGCTCGATACTGCAAGGACTTTTTGAGCAACGCATCTTCATACGCAATCCCATGGAGGAACATATGGGTATGGCAGTCGATGAGACCGGGCAACACGGTCGCGCGCGGAAAAGCGATGACCTTCGCACCGGCGGGAATGGCGAGAGATTTGCCAACAGCACTGATGCGGTTTCCGTCTACGATGACCACGACGTCGTTCTGAATCGCGAGTGTGCGGCCGTCGAAAAACCGCGCGCACCGGATCGCCGAAATATCCGCCGCGGCGGTATAGGTTGTTAGCAAGATGAGTGCGAGCAGCCGTCCCATAGTTTTAGTTTCGGCGCATGGCCGCCGTGAGGCGCAAGGCGGTGTCGAGCCCACCCGCGCGCTGTATACCCGGCACGAAGAAGCCGCGTAGAAAGTCTTCATCCGTGCCGGTGAAGTTATCGAGGTCCACATGCAAGCTCACGTCGAGGCCGGCTACGGCGGCAGCAAACAGGCACCATATGCCTGCCTTTCCCGTGCCGCGCAGCTCTATCTTTTCCGGGGTTTGCTTTCGCAGCCATGCCAGTGCGGTGAGAATATCTTGCACGCGGTTGGCATCATCGCTCTTGTTGAAAGTAAGGAAGTATCGAGGAGACCGGTCGCGGACAGCGACAGCCGTGCCGGTTTGGAACGCGTCGATCAGCAGCACAGGGCGGCCCGCGGCCAAGGCAGCCCGGGTTTCCGGACTTTTGCGAGCCGTAGCCGCGCCATTCGCATCTACCAGCAGCAGCGGCAAGCCTTTACCGGGTCGCCATAGCGCCGGAACGCGGTCCCGACGGCCGGCGCGACCGATGATCAACTGTTCTCCTGATGTATCCGACAAAAATTGCGATGGCCACTCAGCGGCGAGGACATACTGGAGCCGCCGGCGTAGCTGAGTAAGGTCCCGGGTCTGCTCGCTCTGCCGCGCCGCGGATTCCCGCCAATAGCGGAACAGCTCGTCATACGTCTTGGCATGCGCCGGTAATTGCCGGCCATGGAGTGCGAGCATGTCTTCGGGTTTCTCCAGAGTCATGGGCTTTTCCTGGTAGTCAGCAGGATCGGTACGATTCAAAAAATGTTTGCCGAAGAACCGGTAAACCGCTTCACGGCTGTCGCGGTTGTAGTTGTGCTGGGCCTCGATTTCTACGTTCTCGATGTCATGAGCTTTGCCGTAAAGCGAGTAGACGCCGCGGATGACGACGTACTCTTCGCGCGGCGTGTTGCGGCTTTGGTCCCACGGGCTGGAGACCAGCAGCATAGGCCGAGGCGCCGCCAAGGCAGTGATCTCCACGTTGTACGTATCAATCCGCAGGTTCGGGGCATTCTCACACGGTGAGCCGCCCTGCATAATCGCCGAGACCATGTTCACCGGAGCTGATACTTTCACGCGATCGTCCACGGCGGTTAACAGAAAAGTCTGCGTTCCGCCTCCCGACCAGCCTGTCATGGCGATGCGTTCTGGATCTACATCGGGCAGCGACTGTAGAAAGTCGAGCACGCGTGTGGAGTTCCAGAGTTGCAATCCGAGCGGCCCAAATGCCCAAAGCGTTTCCCGCGGCCCGCCGAACTCGTGAATGGTCTGTTTGGTATCGTTCCAGCCCACCATGTCATAGGAGAAAACCACGTATCCCTGCCGCGCCATGGTGATTCCGAAAGATGGCGGAGAGGCCAGATGAGTATGCTCCAGGCGCCCGTTGCGAGCGTGACCATGCGCCAGCAGTACTCCGGGAAACTTGCCGGAGCGGCCGAGCGGGCGATACAGGTTCCCGCCCAGAAAGTAACCGGGCAAGGTTTCGAGTAGTACATTCTCGATCGAATAATCTCCTCGCTCCATGCGCGCAACATATCTTGGATTCAATGGCGTCTTCTCGGGCATGGGGTCCAAGCCTGCCGCAGAGAGAATCTGCCCGCGCAGATAGCGCTTCCGCTCCTCCCATTGCTCCAGTGTTCCATGGGACGCATAACGCCAGAACGCTT
>Ga0070741_10017102_pt1 | contig 11967 bp, 8 predicted proteins | sample Coa_R1_4_FD_66440 | JGI IMG/M metagenome (GOLD analysis project Ga0070741, IMG submission 66440) | Surface soil microbial communities from Centralia Pennsylvania, which are recovering from an underground coalmine fire - Coalmine... | ecosystem: Environmental > Terrestrial > Soil > Unclassified ...
AGCATCAGGCAGCAGGCGATGACAGCCGCGATCACGCCGGTGCGCACGAATGTGCGGCCGTGCTCTTCGTGGGTCCGCGCCAGGAGATAGAACGCTCCGATCGCCGCCATTACGAAACTTGCGGTTACGACCGAGCCGACCATGTTGTGCAGATACTGCCAGAACAGCCAGCGATTGAGCAATAACTGCCAAACGTTGGTCAGCAGAATTTCACCGTTGGGTGTGACGCGGTACCCGGAAGGATATTGCATCCAGGCGTTGGTGGCGATGATGAAATAACCGGAAAGCCACGACCCGAGAAAAACCAGAAATGCCGAAACCCAGTGGGCTTTCGGCCCCAACCGTTTTTCTCCGAACAGAAAGGCGCCGAGGAAACTGGATTCGAGAAAAAACGAGAACACGCCTTCCATCGCGAGCGTCTGGCCGATGACGCCGCCGGCCGCCTTTGAAAACCGGGCCCAGTTGGTGCCGAACTGGAACTCCATGGGAATGCCGGTGACGACGCCCATGGCGAAATTGATGGCGAGCACTTTGCCCCAGAACCGCGCCGCCTGGTTGTAGTGTTCGCTGCCGGTGCGGAACGCGATTGTTTTAAGAATGACGATCAGGAGCGCGAGCCCCATGGTCAATTGGGGAAAGAGATAGTGAAAGGTGACGGTGAACGCGAAGTGGAAGCGATGGACGGTCAACGCATCCATAGATCTGGGAATACACTTAGCACCTTTCGGGGAGGGCAGTTCAAGGAACTGCGGAGGCGCGGCAGGCGATCCTTTCACCGGCGTGAGCGCAGCGAGAGGGGGCCCGCGAAATTTTCAGTTTTCCGCGCCGAGCAAGACCACCAGGGCTGCGCGGATTGGGCGCATTGTGGAGGAAGCTGGGAGCTTGAGTAAGGGGCGCGCACGAGCCGCCGATTGTCGATTGCCCGGAATTGGTCCATCAGCAGGCCGGAGTCGCGCGGCAGCCGGCCGGAAGCCAGAATTCGGATCTGTAGCGGTTCGGCGTCGTTCACGAGATGAGTCGTCAGAGGAAAGCTGCAACGTGCTGGCGAGCCGCGCGGTTTCCTCAATAAGCCGCTCCGGCAATTTAAGCTCGATCGATTTCATGAGGAGATATCCGCATCAGATATCTTGTCACGGAATACAGATTGGAGCGGCTTTGGCGCCTATGGCCTTACTCCCAGCTTCCGGAGAAACGTCATCATGGGGCACCAGTTAGAGAATGCCGACTGGAACAGGTTCAGCCCCACGAAGACGGTGAACAGGAACCAGGCGGGGTGGATCCAGTAGCCGGCGGCGACGCTCAACATCACGAAGAAACCTGCAATCAGGCGGAGATAGCGTTCGATGGTCATACGGTTTTCCTTGTTCGATTCACGATGAAATAAACGATCGGTACGGTCATTCGCGAGAGCGCGAGCGAAGCAACTTCGCCTGCCATCAGCGCGATGGCTAAGCCTTGAAAAATGGGGTCGAAGAGAATTACGGCCGAACCGACCACCACCGCGGCCGCAGTGAGCAACATGGGACGGAAGCGAATGGCGCCGGCGTCGATCACGGCCTGATCGAGGGGCATACCTTCCCGAAGGCGCAGCTCGATGAAATCCACGAGGATGATGGAATTGCGCACCACAATGCCCGCGCCGGCGATGAAGCCGATCATGGATGTTGCGGTAAAGAAGGCGTGCAGGAGACCGTGCGCCGGCAGGATGCCGACCAGCGAGAACGGGATCGCGGCCATGATCACCAGTGGTGTGATAAAAGACTGGAACCACCCGACCACCAGGCCGTAGATCAGAATCAGCACGGCGGCGAAGGCGATGCCGAGGTCGCGAAAGACTTCGTAAGTGATGTGCCATTCGCCATCCCATTTCATGGCGTAGCGGCCGGCATCGAACGGCTGCGCAGCCATGTGCTGTTCGATTTCGTAGCCTTGAGGGGCGCGGATCTTTTCCATTTGGGGGCCGAGCTTCAAGATGGCGTAGACCGGGCTTTCCATGGCGCCGGCCACGTCGCCGGTCACGTATGTCACCGGCATGAGGTTCTTATGATAGATGCTCTTATCTTCGAGGGTCGGCTCGTTGCGCACCAGTTGGCTGAGGGCGACCAGGTTGCCGGCCCGTCCCGCGATCTTGAGGTTGAGCAGTGAATCAATTGAGGAGCGGGACGGCCGGTCGAGGCGCACCATGATGGGCACGTCCTCTTTTTCAGAATCGACATGCAAGAGACCGGCCGTGTAACCTGCGGAAGCGGCCTGCATGGTGCGCGCGACATCGTCTTGGGTGATGCCGTTGAGGGCTGCCTTTTCCCGATCCACGATTAGGCGGCACTTGGGCTGATCGTCTTCCACATACCAATCGACGTCGACGACGCCGTCGGTGCGCTTCCACAGATCGCGGATCCGGCGCGCGATGTCGATGCGCTGCTGCTGCGAGGGGCCGTAGACTTCGGCCACCAGGGTCTGCAGCACGGGCGGGCCGGGCGGAACTTCAGCCACCTTGATGCGCGCGCCGTATTGTTCGGCAACCGGGATCAGACGCGTGCGGACCTGCTTCGCAATCTCGTGACTCTGCAGGCTGCGATCGCTTTTGCCGAGCAAGTTGACCTGGAGATCGGCCACATTGGAGCCGCGACGGAGATAGTAGTGGCGCACCAGGCCGTTGAAGTTGAAGGGCGAAGCGGTGCCGGCGTAAGTCTGGATGTTGACGACTTCTGTCTGATCGAGCGCGGCGCGGGCCAGCGCGTCGGCGGCGCGGGCCGTCTGTTCGAGCGGCGTGCCGTCCGGCATATCGACGATCACCTGGAACTCGCTTTTGTTGTCGAACGGCAGCATCTTCACTTTCACGAACTGGAAGTAGAACAATGAGACCGAGCCAAGCAGCAGGACGACCACCATGGCGAGAAATCCCCAGCGCATCGGGGCATGGTGCAGGATCGTGCCCATGACGTGGCGGTAGAGGCGCGTCAGACGGTCTTCGCGCTCGTGGTGCGCGCCATCGGCATGAGACTTCAGGATGCGCACCGCGGCCCAGGGCGTCACGATAAACGCGACCAGCAGCGAGAAGACCATGGCCGCGCTGGCGCCGATGGGAATCGGCCGCATATAAGGGCCCATCAAGCCGCCGACGAATGCCATGGGCAGGATTGCGGCGACGACCGTGAGGGTGGCGAGGATAGTGGGGTTGCCGACTTCATCCACCGCTTCGACCGCGACGTCAAACGGCGGCCGGCCGTGATTCGCCGGCATACGCCAGTGCCGCACAATATTTTCGACAACCACGATGGCGTCATCCACCAGGATGCCAATGGAGAAGATGAGCGCGAACAGCGTGATGCGGTTGAGCGTGTAGCCGTAGAGATAGAACACCGCGAGCGTCAACGCCAGCGTCACCGGGATGGCCAGGAAGACGATGAGCGATTCGCGTAAGCCCAGCGTGATCGCAATCAGCAGGCTCACGGAAATCACGGCGATCAGCATGTGGAACAGGAGTTCGTTGGATTTCTCTGCCGCGGTCTCGCCGTAATTGCGGGTGATGTCCACGCGGACATCGGATGGGATGACAGTGCCTTTCAGGAGATTGACGCGGCGGAGGACGCTATCGGCCACGGTGACGGCGTTGGCGCCTTTGCGTTTGGAGATGGAGAGTGTGACTGCGGGAAGAACCTGGCGATCGGCGGCCCGGACCATGCGCACATATTCGGAGGGCTCCTCGCCGCCATCGCTCACGCCGGCGACGTTGCGCACGAAGACGGGCTTTCCACTGGCGACGCCGACCACGACGTTGCCGACGTCCTCAGCGGTACGCAAGAACTCGCCGGTCTCCAGCAGGTACTCGCGGTTGAGCTGCACGAAACGGCCGGAATCGAGGCGACGGTTTTCGAGGCCCAGCGCTCCGGCTACCTGAAGCGGGGCCAGGTTGTACGCGGCCAGCTTTGCCTGGTCGATGGTGACGCGTACCTGGCGCCGCTGCCCCCCAATCAGCGTGACAGCCGAAACGTCGGTCACTTGCTTGACGGCATCATCGGCCTGGGCGGCGATGCGGCGCAGCTCGAAATCGCCGTATCGTTTGCTGGAAAGCGTCAGGGCGAGGATCGGAACGTCATCGATAGAGCGCGGTTTAACGAGAGGCTGCGAAGCGCCGGGCGGGATCAAGTCGAAGTTGGCGTACAGCTTCTGATTGAGGCGCACAATGCTCTTCTCTTCGTCCTGGCCGACGTAAAAGCGGACGATGGCGAGCGACTGGCCGGGACTGGATATGGAATAGATGTACTCGACGCCCGGGATCTCCCAGAGCAGCTTCTCCATGGGCTTGGTGACGCGCTCTTCGACTTCGCGCGCCGATGCGCCGGGCATGGCGACCATGACGTCGATCATGGGGACAATGATCTGCGGCTCTTCTTCGCGCGGGAGCTTCCAGACGGCGAACGCGCCAATGAGGAGCGCGGCGGTGACGATGAGGGGAGTGAGTTTGGACGAGATCCAGACGTGCGCGAACCGGCCGGCCGGACCGAGGCGCTTCACGGACGCACCTCCACGCAAGCGCCATCGGTGAGGGCCGGGGTAGGAGCGAGCACCACGGTCTCGCCGGCATTCAATCCGGAAAGAACTTCGACGGCATCCTGGAACCGGCGCCCGGCGGTAATCAAGCGTGTGCGGGCTTCACCGTTAGAGACTACGAAAACCGATTGAAGCTGGCCATTTTCCTGGAGAGCCTTCGAAGGAATTGCCAAAGCCTGGCGGCTGCCCAGAGCGAACACGGCTTTGCCAAATATTCCGGACCGAATCTGCGGCGCGGCGGGCAAATCGATTTTAACGGTGTAGGCGCGTGACGCCGCGTCAATCGAGGGAACCACTTCGGAAACCCGCGCGTCGAAGGTTCGCCCGAGCGCATCGAGGGTCACTTTCACATTCTGGCCGGCGCGAACAGCCGCCAACTTCGATTCATCGATCTCAGCCTCCAGGCGGTAGGCGCCTTCACGCTCAATAGTGAGCAGCGGAGCGCCGGGCGCGGCGAGGCTTCCCGGGTCGACCGACTTGGCTGTCACCACTCCAGCGAACGGCGCGGTGATGGCGGCATAATCGCGCACGATGCGCGCGGCGCGCTGTTCCTGCTCGGCCTGGGCGATCTTGGACTGAACCTGTTCGCGCTTGGCTTGCGCCATTTCATAGCCGGCCTGCGCTGCCTTGAGACGGGCGGAGGACTCGTCGAACTCCTGGCTCGAAACCGATTTCTTGGACGCCAGATCATCGATACGGCGGAAGGTGGCCTGTGCGAGCTCGTAATTCGCCTTAGCCGCGAGAATGCCGTTCTCCACCTCGGGCAGCGTGCTCACAGCCTCGGCGCGTCCGGCTTCGGCGCGACGCAGGTTCGCTTCCAGGTCCCGCGCGTCGAGCGTGACCAACGGCTGTCCTTCGCGAACGCGATCGCCCACCTGAACCGAGACCTGCTGCACATAGCCCATGACTTTGCTGGCGATGGTCGCCGTCGTGCGGGCGCGCACGGTTCCGGTTGCTTCGTAGAGGTCCGGCCAATTCTGCAGGGAGGCGGTGGTCACGCTGACGGGAATTGCCGCGGGTTTGGCGGCCTTTGGACTGGCCGCTTGTTCGCTGCCGCAGGCGACCAGAAAAATCGTCGGAATCAGGAGAAGTGCTGGTTTCATTAGTTAAGGACCTCCGAATCGGCGGCGAGGCGTCCGGCCGCGAATTCCACCATCAGGGCCGCGACCCGCTGATCGTGCACGGCGGCCAGGTATCGTGTGTTGCTTTCCAGCACCGTGGTCTCATTGCGCAGCAGATCGGTCACGTTGCTCATGCCGGCTTCATAGCGGTTCTGCGTGATGCGCAAGCTCTCTGCAGCTTCGGCAACCGCCGCGCGGGCCACCTCGATACGCTGTTCGGCCGCGCGCAAATCCGCATACGCGCGCCGCACCTGGAGGCGCACGGCCGAATCGGCGCGCCGGGCCTCGGCATCGGCGCGGCGGAGCAAGTGTGTGGTTTCGTCGATGCGCGCCTTGTCGGAGAGGCCGTTGAAGAGGTTCCAGCGCAGGTTGACGGACGCCAGCCAGTTGGCGCCGCCCCGAGTGACAAATCTCTGGCGGTCCGCTTCCACCATGGAGCGAAAACTTAGTTGAGGGAGAAGCGCCGAGCGCGCGGAATCCGCTTGCGTCTGGACCAGGCCGGCGGCCAGATGGGTCTGGCGGACCTCGGGGCGCCCGCGCGCGGCATCGCGCTCGAGTTCGGCGAGCTCAATGTCCGGGACATCGGCGCGGGTCAGGGCCGTGGTGAGCGTATGGCCGGCATCGAGCGGAAGGCCCAAAACATCGTTGAGGGCGGCACGCGCCACGTCGAGATCGGCAGCGCGCCGGATCCGCTGTTCGGTCACGTTTGCGAGGTGTACGCGAATGGAGAGGACATCGACGTCGGTGGACAGGCCCGCCGCCCGCACATTATCAGCCCGCCGCAGATCAGCTTCCGCGGATCGCACAGCCTGTTCGGCGGTTTTGAGGCTTTCCGCCGCGAGCACCGCGTCATAGTACGCGCGCGCCGCCGCTGCGATCGTCTGCATAGTTGCACTGCGCGCGTCCTCTTGAGACATGTCGCGACCCAGGCCCGCCGCTTTGAGGGCATGCCGTGTTTGCCCGGCATCATAGAGCGTCTGATCCAGGGTCAATTGCGATTGGAAATTATTGAGCGCACCGGGCTGGTTGAGCGGGCCGATGGCGAAGTTCTGCTCGCCGAACTGGTGCTGGGTGAGCAGGGAACTGAAGACGAAGACCGGGTTGTCGCTGCGGGTGAACGACTCGGAGTAGTTCAGCTTGGGGAGCCTGCCGCCGCGCGCCTGGTCGACGCGGGTTTGGGCGGCCTTCACCGTTTCGGAAGCTGCCATTACCGCGGGACTGCCCTGCAGCGCCAGCCGCACGGCATCTCGGACGGCCAGCGGTTCCTGCGGCCAGAGCGTCGCCGAGGTAAGAAAAAGAACGACTTTGCGCATCGCTAAAGAGGATGCAACGGTGTGAAAAAGGTGACGCTGTCACGTTTGGCCCAAAACCCGCATCTTCCTCAGTGACTATGGAAATTACGGTTCGACACCTCGGGGACGTTCAGTTTGAGGCCGAAGCCCGCGGCCACCGCGTGGTCTGCGATCAGCCGACGGATAGCGGCGGTTATGACGAAGGCATGACGCCGCCGGAATTCCTGCTGATCGCGCTGGGCACGTGCGCCGGATACTACGTGGCGCAGTATCTCAATGCGCACTCGCTGACGTGCCCGGGCCTGGAAATCAAGGTTGCGGCTGAAAAGGCGCCACAGCCGGCACGGCTCGGCTCCTTCCGCATTGAAATCATTGCGCCCTCGCTGGAGCCGCAACACGAGGCGGGGGTCCTGCGCGCCGTCCACAAGTGCTTGATTCACAACACGCTGCTGAATCCGCCGCAAATTGAGACGGTGGTTCGGTGCGCGGCGCTACAATCATAGCTTGGACAGGCCCGCTGAGATCGAACTCGCCCGGGCGTTGACTGCGGGCGAGCCGCACGCCTTTGACCGGTTCGTCGAACATTTCCGATCGAAGATCTTCCACTACAGCCTGATGATGTGCGGGCAACCTGAGGATGCGGAAGAAGTCGCGCAGGAGACGCTGCTCAAGGTCTTCCAGAACTACGATCAGCTTCGCGAGCCGGAGCACGTGCGCGCCTGGATTTTTCGAATTGCAAAGAATGCCTGCCTGATGCAGCGGCGCAAGAGCGTGTTCGCGCCGGAGCATGAGCTGTCAGTGGAAGATTTGCCTCCAACGTCGGAGATCACGGACGCCGCACGCCTGCCGGAAGATGAGTTACAGAGCTCCGAGGTGCGAGCCGTGCTGCACCAGGTGATCGGGGAATTGCCGCCGCCGTACCGTTGCGTGGTGCTGCTGCGGGATATTGAGCAATTGTCGACCGAAGAAACCGCCCAAATTCTGGACCTTACTCCGGATGCCGTCAAAACGCGGCTCCACCGCGCCCGCGCCTCCATGCGGCAGAAGCTCGATTGCTACCTGCGAAACCGCTGCATCGACATAGAACCGATCGCAAGCCCGGCGCCGCTCAATGAACGCGCCTGGGAAGAATTGCGCGCGGCCTGGCGTCAAGGCGAATCGTGCGGCTGCCCGCCTCCGGCGCCCGCGATTGCATTTAAAGATAAACAGCTATTAAAATAGTAATGTGCGAAGCCTGCGGTGGACTCCGGAGCAAGCGGTGCACGTCCCGGCGATGGACGCCGAGCATCAGGAGATGTTTCGGCTGGCCGGCGAACTGCGGGATGCGCTCCTGACTGCGGAAGGAGCGGGACGGGCACAGCTTCTGTGCCGCCGGCTTACGGCCGAAACAAACAGCCACTTTTCCCATGAAGAGCGTCTGATGCGGGATGCGGAATATCCGGCCTATGGCTGGCATGAGCGGCAGCATTGGACGGCACGGGCCAAGCTGGCCGCGTTGGATCGTGCAGTGCAGAGAGGCGAGCGCCGGGAGATGTTCGAAGCGCTCGAATCACTGGCGACCTGGATGCGGGATCACACGTCAGTCGCAGACCGCATGGCGGGATCGTATTTGAGGAACTATTGGCGGGCGCACACATGCGCCGAGACTTGCGTGGGCTGAGAGCCTGCCCCACGCCTGAGAGCTTACGGTTTCGGAGCCGTATTGCTGCGGCCGTCGAGCACTTCCCGCACCTTGCGGGCGAGGGCGTCGGGAAGAAATGGTTTCTGCAGAAACGCGGCGCCCGATTGTTCGATGCCGTGATGCACCATCGCCTCTTCGGTGTACCCCGAAATATACAGGACGCGCATCTCCGGCTCGAGCGGGGCAATCTGGCGGACGAGTTCCGGCCCGCTCATCTCGGGCATCACGACGTCGACCACGGCAAGATCGATCTGCGAACTGTGGATCCGGCACAGCCGGATCGCGTCGGCTCCGCGAGTCGCCTCAAGCACACGGTATCCTCGGGCGGCCAGCACATCCACGATCAGCTTGCGGACGCGGGTCTCATCTTCCACCAGCAGGATGGTCTCTGCGCCCGTCAAGCGTTCATCGGCGGTCCCTCGTTCGCCGGCGGCTTCAGTCCTGTCTTCCGCCATCGGTAGATAGAGGAAGGCCGTGGTTCCGGCGCCAACCTGGCTGGTAAATCCAATCGCGCCTCCGCTTTGGCGAACGATGCCGTAAGCGGTGGCGAGGCCCAGCCCCGTTCCGCGGGATGCGCTCTTGGTAGTGAAGAACGGTTCAAACAGATGGCTCTGGGTGTCGGCATCCATGCCGGTCCCGGTGTCGGTGATCGCGATTGTCACAAACCGGCCGGGCTCGACGCCGAGTTGTTTGGCGAGGACGGCCTCGCTGAGGTGGCGGGTTCCCGTCTCGATGGTGAGTTTGCCGCCGTTCGGCATGGCATCGCGCGCGTTCACCGCAAGATTCATGATGACCTGTTCGAGCCGGCCGGGATCAGCGGCTACGACATCCGAGCCGGCCGCCGGAATCGTGATCAGCTCGACGTCTTCGCCGATGAGACGGCGCAGAAGCCGTTCGATTTGCATCACCAGGTCATTGACGTGAACGAGGCGCGTCTGCAGGGGTTGACGGCGGCTGAACGCCAGCAATTGATTTGTCAAGGCTCCGCCGCGCTCCGCGGAGCGGCGGACCTCCTGCAGCGCGGTGCGCTGGGATTCCTTCAGGTCGGTACCGCCGAGCAGCAGGTCACTATAGCCGGTGATGACGGTGAGCAGGTTATTGAAATCGTGGGCGACGCCGCCGGCAAGGCGTCCTACGGCTTCCATCTTCTGGGCCTGCCGAAATTGTTCTTCCAGGCGGTTCCGCTCGCGGCGAAGCCGCACGCCGTGAAGTTCGCGCTCGACGGCCGCGTTGAGCCGCATCAGGTTGCTTCGCGTGAGGTGGTCCGCCGCGCCGGCCTTCAGCACGGAAAGTACGTCACTGTCGCGAATCTTGCCGGTGATTGCGATCAGAGGCAGATCCCGTCCCTGCGCCTGTATGACGCGCAAGGCCTCGATCGCGCCGAAATCGCCGACGGCAAAATCGGAAATCGCGATTTCCCAAGTGCTGTTAAGTGCTTCGGTCAATTCCGGCGCTGTAGAGATTCTGTGGAAGGTGGGCTCGAACCCGCCACGCCGGAGCTCCGCCGAGACAGCATCGGCACCAGTATCACCGATGAACAGTACCCGGAGGGGAATGGCCATGGGTTTCTGCCGGGGAGGCAACACTCAGGGTAATCGATTTGTGACAGCGGGCATACCGGAATTTTCCCAGGTTGTGTGATTTTCCGAACAGAAGTGAGCTCGTAGTGTGGACGAACCGCAACGATACACTGGAAAGAGTGGAAGAAGAGGTACTCGGCAAAGCTTACGATTCCCGGTTAATGCGGCGACTCCTGGTGTACATGCGTCCGTATGGGAAGCTGGTGGCCTGTTCGCTGGTTTTTCTGCTGATCCAATCCGGGCTCCAGGTCCTCGGGCCGCTGCTGACGAAAATCGTCATAGATAAATACGTCAGTCCCGGCGCAGCTCCGGCGCGAACGCTTTTGGATTCGTGGTTGCCCGCCGATCCCTGGCGGGGCATCGCCACGGTGGGCCTCCTGTATCTCGGTCTCCTCGTCGGCACGTTTCTTTCGGAATTTGTGCAGATGTACCTCATGCAATACACCGGACAGCTAGCGATGTTCGACCTCCGGCGGCAGTTGATGGAGCATCTGCAAAGGCTCGACCTGGCCTTTTATGATCGCAACCCGGTGGGACGGCTGGTTACGCGCGTCACCACCGATGTCGACGTACTCAATGATCTATTTTCTTCAGGACTCGTAAACATACTGGGCGATGTACTGGTTCTAGGCCTGATCGTCGCGGTGATGTTCCAGATGAGCGCATTGCTGACAGGCATCATGCTGGCCGCGATGCCGTTCGTGATTGTGGTGACGATGATTTTCCGGCGCACGGTGACGCAGAGCTACCGGCGAATCCGCGTGGCGATCGCCCGCATCAACGCGTATCTGCAGGAGCACATTACCGGGATTGTCGTGCTGCAGCTGTTCAACCGCGAGCGGCGCAGCAACCAGGAATTCCAGGAAATCAACCGGCAGCACATGCTGGCATACAAAAACGCGATCACCGCTTATGGGTGGTTCTACCCGGTGGTGGAGTTCATCTCGATGACAGCGCTGGCCGGCATTCTCACGTACGGCGGATTTCGCATTACGGCAGGGCAGCTGACGCTCGGGGTGGTCGTGGCATTTCTGCAATATGGGCAGCGGTTCTTTCGACCCATTCAAGACCTGAGCGAAAAATACAACATCCTGCAATCGGCCATGGCGTCGGCGGAGCGGATTTTCAAGTTGCTCGATACGCCGGCGACGGTGCTGCCGCCTGTCTCGCCGCGGCCGGCGCCGGACCGGATCAGCGCGATCGAATTCGATCACGTCTGGTTTGCTTATAGCGGCGAAGACTGGGTGCTTCAGGATGTGAGCTTTACTATCGCTCCAGGCGAGACCGTAGCGGTGGTGGGCCACACGGGCGCGGGCAAGACCACGCTCATCAGCATCCTATTGCGTTTCTACGATATTCAGCGCGGTGCGATTCGAATCGGCGGCGTGGATGTGCGTGATTTCGACCCGCTGGCGTTACGCCGCCAATTTGGCGTGGTGCTGCAGGATCCGTTTTTGTTCACGGGCACGCTGGAGGAAAATATCCGGCTAGGCACCGAGGCCATCGCACGCGAGGAAGTCGAGACCGCGGCCGAACAGGTCAACCTGCTCGAATTCATCAGCGAACTGCCGGAAGGCTTTGAGCATCCCATTCGCGAGCGGGGCAGCGGCCTTTCCACGGGCCAGAAGCAGTTGATCAGCTTTGCGCGGGCGCTGGCGCACAATCCGCGCTATCTCATCCTCGATGAAGCTACATCGAGTGTCGACACCGAAACCGAGTTCCGTGTGCGCGATGCGCTC
>Ga0070741_10017103_pt1 | contig 11967 bp, 9 predicted proteins | sample Coa_R1_4_FD_66440 | JGI IMG/M metagenome (GOLD analysis project Ga0070741, IMG submission 66440) | Surface soil microbial communities from Centralia Pennsylvania, which are recovering from an underground coalmine fire - Coalmine... | ecosystem: Environmental > Terrestrial > Soil > Unclassified ...
TTGATTGAAATCAGCCATTTCCCCGGCAGCGGCCCGGTGCAGGTGCAGCCGGATTTAACGCATCTGGCGTTCGAGGTGGACAGTCTCGAAGAATTCAGTTGGCATCTCGAAAAGCACGGCTACAAATTTTCCGACGGCCCGACGACCAGCTCGACCGGCACAAAATTCGCCTTCATTGACGCGCCGGAAGGTTACGAAATCGAATTGATTCAGAAAAATACCGAAGGCAGCAACAAGCAATTTTGGAAAAAACCGGAACCCGCACTTTAATTATGAGCGTTCTCATCGTCGGTTCCACGGCACTGGATTCCATCAAAACGCCGAACGCGGAAAATCCGCGTCTGCTCGGCGGCTCGGCCAGCCACGCAGCCGTCGCAGCGAGTTTTTTTTCGCCGGTGAAATTGATTGGCGTCGTCGGCGAAGATTTTCCAAAAAAATACGTTGAACTCTATCGCCGGCACAAAATTGATTTGAGCGGCTTGCAAATTTTGCCGGGCAAAACATTTCATTGGAGCGGCGAATACGAAATCAACATGAACAATCGCCGGACGCTGCTGACCGAACTTGGCGTGTTCGAAAATTTCACGCCGCATTTGCCGGACGCGCATAAAAAATCCCAATTCGTCCTGCTCGCGAACATCGCGCCATCGTTGCAACATCACGTGCTCGACCAAATGCAACGGCCAAAATTTGTCGCCGCCGACACAATGGATTTGTGGTTGAACATCGCGCTCAATGATTTGCTGAAATTGCTGCCGCGCATTGATTGTTTCGTGCTCAACGACAGCGAGGCGCATCAATTGACGAAGGAAGACAACGTTTTTGTGGCGCTAAAAAAAATTCACAAGCTCGGGCCGAAATACGTCATCATCAAAAAAGGCTCGCACGGCTCGATTTTATCTTCACCAAAAGGATTTTTCATTTGTCCGGCGTATCCGCTGCATGAAGTTTGCGACCCGACCGGCGCGGGCGATTCGTTTGTCGGCGGCATGATGGGCTTTCTTGCAACCGCAAAGGGTTCGGTTGAAAATAATTTTCGTCGCGCGATGATTTACGGCAGCGTCACCGCGAGTTTTTGCTGCGAAGGTTTCGGCTTGAACCGCACCACGAAAATCAAGCGTGCAGATATCGAGCGCCGTGTAAAAGAATTGGAAAAGCTGACGAAGTTCTAATTTTTACGGCGTGCGGTAAATGCGGAAGAATTTTTTATCGCCGGAAAAATTCGTGCTGAATGCAAACGCATTTGTCGTCGTGGAAATATTCGTCGCGAACGGTATCCACGAAATCAAATCTGTCGAGACTTCGACATTGAAGTTGCGATTATTCTGGGATTCCCAATTGAGCGTGAGCGTTTGATTTGTAATTCCAACCGAAAGCAATTTGAAGGGCGTGTCGAACGGATTTTTGAAGACGGCGAGCACCGGCAAATGGTCGGATGCGATTTTATCGTCGTTGCTGTTTAAATTCGGCGGAAAATTCGTCAGCAAATCTGTGCGAAAAACTTCCGTGGCGACGATGTTCGAAAATAATTGCGCGCACGGCAAAATGTAATCGAATCGCGTGTCGAGCGTGCCTTGAATGGATTCGGTCAAGTCAGTTTTGGTAACAGGATTTATCGGCACGGTCATTTGCAAGCCGGTTGGAAGCGCGGTGAGGCGTTGAATCGGATGGCCGCTGGAATAATTTTGTGTTTCGGGAAAATAGGCATCTTCGTTCATGTCGCCATTCAAAATGTAGGGATGCGTAGCATTTGTGCCTGTGAGATAAACCGTCGCAAAATAATTTGAAACGGCGGATGCTTCGGCGGCGCGTTTGTCCGCGCTGTTCTGGTCGTTGCCGGATTTTAAATGCGCGACGAACACATGCAACGGCGCCGGCCAATTCGGCACGGCAATTTGCGCTTCGAACAAATCGCGCGTGAAATTCGCAGCGGTATAGCCGTATTGGTCCAGATTTGAATTATGCAAATGGCTCGCCGAGCGCGTAATCGGAAACCGGCTGGCGATGGCGTTTTGGATAAACGTGTCGCCAAAAGAATTTGTCACCACATAAAATCCCGGTAGAAATGCTTTCATCCAGTTGGTCATTTCCACGAGCCCGTTTGTTGTGGGAATTTCATTGAACGTGATGACATCGGGATTGAAATAATTCAGCTCGCGTCCAATCGCCTGAACTTGCAGTGAATTGGTCGTCCAATCCGTCGCACCGTTGCCTTCGACGTTGTATTGCAGAATTTTTATCTGGCCGTTGGTTGAAGCAATCGCAGCCGGCGTGACGAGGAGCGAAACGGAAAGGCTATTGGTCGAACCTGCAGAATTGGTGATGAAGCATGAATAAATTCCCGCTTGGTTTGAATTTACATTGTTCAGCGCGAGCGTCGAAGCGGTTTGGCCGGTTAAATTTGTTCCGCTGAACTGCCATTGAAAATGCGGCGAAGGATTCCCAGATGCGCTCACGGAAAAAATCGCAAAGCCATTCTCGTCCGTTGCGACACTTTGCGGCTGCGATGTAATTATCGGCGGCGTTGATGCTGCGCCGTTAATCGCCTGAAAACTTACGGTCAAATCATCCAACGCAATTCCTGCATCGCTGCCGCTGTCGTCTGTATCCCGCCAACGCAGAAAAATTTCCTGTCCCGGTTGCACGACAGCGCCGGTCAAAATAATGTTTGTAAAAATTTGCCGGTTTGCCGGCGCATTTCCATCAATTGCACTGCCGCCCGCGATGTTAGGTGAATTGAAATTCAACGATGCAAACGCCGACCATGTTTGCGAATTGATTGCGTCGGCATTTGTCAAAGGCGTCGAGGAAATTTGATACGAAAAAGCCAATGTGTTGGTCACGAGATTGGCATTGCGCCATTGTTCTCCCGTGAATGACAACACGATGTTGCTTTGCGTAAGAGCAGTATCGTTGGTGAAGCGCACGCCATAAGCGTAAGCCGTGGATGACGAAGCGACGGAGCCCAGCGCGCGGTCGGAGGCGGGATTAATGCCATTTGTTCCAAAGCTATAAATGCTGCCGGATGTTCCGGTTCCAGCGCTGGCAATATAACTTGGAGCATCCGCGCTGCCTTTGGCCGCATACCAACCGGCAAGGGTAAAGTTGTTTGTCCAATTTACCGTGCCGCTGCCGGCGAGCGAATCAAAATTCTGCGAATACGTTCCGCCACTCATCAAAATTTGCGCGGAAGAAAAATTTGCAGAGAAAATTGCGAAAACAATTCCGGCAGCGGCTCCCCGGCGTCCCCAATACAACAGGATTTTTTTCACGACTGATAATTTAACACGGCTCAACGTTTTTGATTGTAGTCATTTTGAGAATACTTCTGTCGAGCCAATTCCTCGGCAGAAAGTAAAATGTCATCCTGCGAAAGGGTTTCCCATTTAATTTTGAAATTTTCCATCGCCACCACCAGCATCGCGTTTTCGAAAGCGGTTCGCTCCATTTTGACCGGCGGTTGAATCGAGCCTTGAATCAACAAGCCGAGTTTATTTCTGCGCTGTGCCGCTCCGGCAATTTTTTTGCCATGCCAAAGCAAATCGAATTTTTCGTGGCCGACAAAACATTGGCCGGGCAACGTTTTTTTGGCGTGCGGCGCCAGTTCGGTTTCAATTTTCGATTTCGCGAACGCGTCGCGAATCCATTCGTGAATGCGACGATAACTTTCTTCTGCCTTGAGCGAATGCCATTCGTAATGCGGTGGTGCAATGAAGCTGTAAGTCCAATCCGCATCGTGCGGCACAATGCCGCCGCCAGTGGGACGACGAATCAGCGGACGCAAATGTGTCGCGTTCGCGACTTCAGAAAATTTTTGGAAATAACCGAACGTCGCTGCTGGTTCATGCCAGCCGTAAAAGCGCAAAACCGGTTTGCCGATTTGAGAAATATTTTCCAGCAACGTTTCGTCCAACGCCATATTGAACGCGGATTCGCACTTGCCGGAATTGAGAAACAGCCAATTCATGTTCCGCCGCAGAATCGCAGAACATTCCGAAAAACAAAATTAAGTTTTTTCCTCGATTAATTCACGGCGCGCGCCGCCAAGCAGTTGCTCGACAAAATTAGTCGAATAAACGCCGCGACGGAAATTCGGATCCTGCATAATCGCCTGCTGAAAAACCATCGTCGTCTTGACGCCGGTAATCATAAATTCACCCAAAGCGCGGTTCATCCGGTCAATGGCCTCGCGTCTATCCTTTCCGGTGACGATGAGTTTGCCAATCATCGAATCATAAGTCGGTGGAATGGTGTAACCGGCATAAGCGTGCGTGTCCACGCGCACGTTGCGGCCGCCGGGCTGATAATACATTTCAATGCGACCTGGACTCGGACGAAAATCACCAAACGGGTCTTCAGCGTTGATGCGGCATTCAATCGCGTGGCCTTTGAACTGAACGTCGCCTTGCGAAATTTGAAGCGGCTCACCGGACGCGATTAAAATCTGTTGCCGCACTAAATCAATGCCCGTGACTTCTTCGGTGACCGGATGCTCGACCTGAATGCGTTTGTTCACTTCGAGGAAATAAAAATTGCCGTGGTCATCAACGATGAACTCCACCGTGCCGGCATTCGTGTAACGCGCGGCTTCGGCAATTCGCACGGCTGCTTTGCCAATTTTGTCGCGCAGTTTGCGGAATTTATTTTCCAACAACGGAGAAGGTGATTCTTCAATCAATTTTTGATTGCGCCGTTGAATAGAGCAATCGCGTTCGCCTAAATGAATGATGCGGCCTTTATTGTCACCGAGAATTTGGATTTCGATGTGATGCGGATTCTCAATAAATTTTTCGATGTAAACGTTCGAATTGCCAAAGGATTTTTCCGCTTCCGTTCGTGCCGTGTGATAGCCTTTAATCAGCGACGCATCATTGTGCGCCACGCGCATGCCGCGTCCGCCGCCGCCGGCAACCGCTTTAATCATCACCGGATACCCGATACGTTTGGCAATTTCGCGGGCGTCTTTTTCATTTTCAACGATTCCTTCTGAACCCGGCGGCGTGTCCACGCCCGCTTTTTTTGCAAGCGCGCGGCTGACGGCTTTGTCCGAAAGCGCATTCATTGCTCGCGCGCTTGGGCCAATGAAACGGATGTTGCAACTTTCGCAAACTTCGGCGAAGTGCGCGTTCTCGGAAAGAAATCCGTAGCCCGGATGAATTGCGTCCACGTCCGTGACTTCCGCCGCGCTGATAAGACGGTCAATGCGAAGATAACTTTCGGATGCCGCCGCTTTGCCAATACAAATCGCTTCGTCCGCGAGTTGCACGTGCATGGAATTCGCGTCCACTTCGGAATAAACCGCGACCGTGCGGATGTTTAATTCCTTGCAGGCGCGGATAATCCGAACCGCAATTTCCCCGCGATTGGCGACCAGAATTTTTTCAAACATGGTTTTTGTGAAACGACGACTCGTTTAACTCGGACGCACTTTGAACAGCGGTTGGCCGAATTCGACCGGTTTTCCATTTTCGGCAAGAACTTGCGTGACGACACCTTTGACTTCGGCTTTGATTTCGTTCATCACCTTCATCGCCTCAATGATGCAGACGACGGTTTCGGAACTGACTTCCGTGCCGACTTCAACGTAAGGTCCAGCCTCCGGCGATGGTGAGCGGTAAAATGTTCCAATCATCGGCGATTTAATTTCAATTTCTCCCGTGGCGGCGGCGGGCAACGTCGGCGGCGCAATTGGCGGAGGAATTGCACCTGCTGAAGGCATTGGCATGGGAATTATCGTCGGCGAGTCATCCGATTGCTGAATTGAACCGCCGTTGCCACGCTTAAGGCGAATTTTGGAATCCTGCCGTTCCAATTCAAACTCCGTGATGGAGTTTTTCTTCATTAAATCAATGATAGCTTTGATGTCTTTTAGTTCCACGATGCGTTGTCGTTAAAGTAATTGTTGCGGTTGCTTAAAACTAAAAAAGCAGCGCCGAAATTCAGCTCTGCTTACGTCGCAACTCAAGATGCGAAAATGATAATCATTTGCGAAGCGGAGTCAAGCGGTAAAACTAAAAAATTTCCAACGGCTAAAACGGACGCAAAAACAGCTTAAAATTTGATTATTGAAACTATTTTTTAGCGACTTTAACGTCAACGGCAGCTTGTAGTCCTAAAAGATAAGATTTTGCGCCGAAGCCGGTAATTTGACCACAGCAGACCGGTGCAATCAAAGATTTATGACGAAATTTTTCCCGCGCATGAACGTTCGATAAATGGATTTCAATTGTTGGAACGCCAATGGCGGCGATGGCGTCGCGCAATGCAATACTTGTATGCGTATAAGCGGCGGCGTTGATGACGATGACATCAAATTTACCTTTGGCATCTTGAATCCAGCCGACCAATTCGCCTTCGAGATTCGATTGGCGAAAATCCACGGAAACTTTCAATTGCTTCGCCAATTTTCGGACATCCGTTTCAATATCGGCAAGTGTCATTTTGCCATAGACTTCCGGTTCGCGCTGGCCGAGCAAATTCAAATTCGGGCCGTTGAGAAACAGAATTTTCATTTCACGGCCAGATTAGCAGTTTGACGATTTTTGTCGAACTGATTTCCGATAAGACAGCCCAGTAAAGCGAATGCTGTCCATGCCAGCGCCGGAACGTAAAGACTGAATTCGGCAAATGCTTGAACAAACCAGCCGAGCAATCCGGTGAAAATGGCGAAGGAAATCGCGTCGGCACTTTTCCAAATCTTTCGTCCAATAATTGCCAGCGCCAAAAAAATCCAACTCACATAAAAAATTCCGCCGGGTATTCCCGAATCCGAAAATTGTTCCAAGTAATCATTGTGCGCCAGCCGCGCCATTTCCGCGTCCGGCGATTTGATTTTGGCATAAGGACGTTGAAATGTTCCCGGTCCGGTTCCGAGAATTGGATTTGCTGCCGTTGTTTGCGCCGCCGCGCGCCAATAGTCCAATCGCGCCACGACGCTCGTCGCCCCTTTGGCAAAATAATTGTGAAAGCGGGCCGCAAAAATTCCTAATCCGATGATTGCGACAATTACAGTCGCTGTAATTTTCAATTTTGTCGGCCAATTCAATCGAAATAAATATAAACCGCCCATGGCCATTGCAATCAGCCAGCCCAATTTCGAACCGCTCCAAAAAAGTCCGCCGACACCCAGAAAAATTGTCAGCGCAATTGTCGTCGCGCGAATTGCCGGCCGAAGTTTTTTTGAAAATGCCAGCGTTAGTGAAACCGGCAGCAGCAATAAAATAATTCCGGCGAGTGCATTGGGATAAACCATTGTGCCCATGACGCGGCCTTTAGAAAATTTTTCGAGCACGGCGGGATTCGCCACATCCACGCCATTCGTCGTAACGATTATTTGTTCACGTTTCATTTCCAAAAGCATTTCAGGCGGCATATTTGTCCAATTATCGCGCTGTCCTTCCACGAGCATTTGTTGGCTGCGCGGGAATTCAACCAGCTTTTGGTCGGCTGCACGGACGAGACAAAATGCGAAGGCGATTAAAATCCCGATTAATAAAAAATTTCGCGCCTGAAAATTTTGGAAAAGAAGTGCGCCGAGAAAATAACACGTGATGCAGCCAAAAAATTGCCAAAGCGTTGTTGTTGTCAAATCGGCATCAACTGTTTGCGTTGCGGAAACAATTTGCCAGCCGAACCAGAGCAACGGCAACAGCCAGAGCGATTTTGCCGCCGGCAAAGGCCATTTGTTTTTAAACGCAAGAATTCCACTGGCAATGGCGAACGGCAAAAAAATCCAATTTGCCCAATGCGTCGGCCAGGAATCGTTCAGAAATTCTGAAAAGAAATTCGGTGCGGAGATTTTTGCGTCGAGAATAACCGGATTGCCAAATTTCCAAATGCACAAGCCGAGAAGAAGTCCGAACGCCAGCGCGTAAATTTCGTTTGCGGCGATTTTTCTTTTGACCTTCATTGCAATAGTGTGCCTTTTAAAAATTTAAAATGCAATTGGCGCCCGCGAAGAGTGGTAGTTTCAGTCAATTAAAAAGATTGGCAGACCGGGGAAATAATATGACACTTTATTTGCAAGACCTGCACCTTGAGTGAACAGCGAAACGAAATTGGCGAAAACAATCCAATGACTTGTTCTTATTGATTAAAAAGTCCCAGGACATGCAAACTTCAAACAGCCAGAAGAAAGCAATCGTTGGATTTCTGCAGATTCCATGGTTGTTGGGCTTGTTGTTATTTATCGCGACCCTCATTGCCTACCTGCCGGCGTGGCACGCGGGATTTATTTGGGATGACGACGATTATGTAACCAACAACCCATTGCTAATTGCGCCGGACGGCTTGCGGCGCATTTGGTTTTCAACCGACTCGCCATCGCAATACTTTCCGCTCGTCTATACCATATTTCGCTTTGAGCACGCGCTTTGGGGATTTAATTCTACTGGTTATCATTGCGTCAATATCCTGTTGCATGCTACCAACGCACTGCTGGTATGGCAGCTGTTGAAGCGGGTGGGTATTCCCGGTGCATGGTTGGCGGCGGCTATATTCGCCTTGCATCCGGTCAATGTGGAATCAGTTGCCTGGGTCACGGAATTGAAAAGTGTTTTGTCTCTGTTTTTCGTTCTATTGTCATTGCTGGCCTGGGTAGAAGTTGTTGAACAACTGAAATCCCGGCGGTGGTATGGATTAGCATTGCTGTTCTATCTCTTTGCACTATTTAGCAAGACGACGGCCTGCACATTGCCTGTGGCATTACTCTTAATTGTATGGTTGAAACATAAGCCCATCAGCCGACATAGGTTATTACAAGTCATCCCGTTCGTTGTGTTCGGGATAGGGATGGGGCTATTGACGATATGGTGGGAGCGATACCACATTGGCACACAGGGAAAGATGTTTGCAATGGGTTTGCCCGAACGCGTTCTTGTTGCCAGCCACGCTGTATGGTTTTATCTAGGCAAACTATTATGGCCGGCAAATCTAATTTTTAGTTATCCACGCTGGTCTATCAATCCTGCCGATCCATTTGCTTACGGTTGGTTGATGGCAGGAATTGTGTTGTGTGTGGTTATTTATCTTGCCAGAAAATTAATCGGACGAAGTGTGGAAATTGCGGCTTTGTTTTACGTGGCGACATTAAGTCCAATGCTAGGGTTCGTCATGCTCTATACGTTCCATTACACATTTGTCGCTGACCACTATCAATATGTCGCCTGTCTTGGTCCTATCACTCTAGTGGCGGCGGGAATTGTAACTGGCTTTCAACGGTTGAGGATGGGCAAACGATGGCTGAAACCGCTATTTTGCGGCATATTATTAATGGTGCTAGGCATGCTGACCTTTCGCCAATGCAAAATATATTCAGATATTGAAACACTTTGGCAGGTCACGATAGAGCGAAATCCCGGCAGTTGGATGGCTCACGACAATCTGGGTTATGCCTTTCTTAAAAAAGGCCGAATAATTGAAGCAGATGCTCAATTTCACTTAGCTTTGAAAATTTGGCCGGACGATCCCGAAGCCCACTATAATCTTGGCATTACTTTGCTTCGTGAGGGATATGCGGATGAAGCTATCTCTCAATTTATGACGGCATTGACACTTCAGCCGAACTATGCTGAAGCCGAAAATAATCTTGGCGACGCCTTGCTTCAAAAAGGACAAGCAGATGACGCCATCGCGCATTATCGAAAAGCTTTGCAAATCAAGCCTGGTTATGCGGAAGCGCACTATAATCTTGGCATCGTTCTCCTTCAAAAAGAACAAGTAGATGAAGCTATCAGTCAATTTCAAAAGGCAGCATCTATCCAGCCCAACTATACTGAAGCCATTTACAATTTAGGTTTTACTCTACTTCAAAAAGGACAAGCGGATGAAGCTATTATTCAATTCAAAAAAGCACTGACTATTCAGCCTAATCTAGCTGAAGCGCGTTATAACTTTGGTGTTGCTCTATTTCAAAAGGGACAGACAGATGACGCCATCATTCAATTTCAGAAAGCCATCGCCATCCGCCCTGACCTTGCCGAAGCCCACAACAATCTTGGTTATTGCCTGTTTCTGAAAGACCGGATAGATGAAGCTATACTTCAATTGCGGACAGCATTGATTATTCAACCCGATTCTGCGGTGGCGCAAAATGTCCTTACCCATATCGCCTGGCTTTTGGCGACTTCGCCTAATCCATCTTTGCGTAACGGAACTAAGGCTGTTGATTTGTCTCGACAAATGGACCAGCTCGCTCATGGCAACAACCCGACGGTCGCCGCCGCCTTGGCCGCCGCTTACGCCGAAACGGGACAATTTTCGGAAGCAATCACGACACTGCAACGCGCTTCGCAACTGGCCACCGTCCAAAACAAAGCCGACCTCGTTGCCGCCTTGCAAGTGCAACTCAAATATTATCAAGCCGGTTTGCCGTTTCGCGATAACAACCCGCGTTAAAAATGCAATTTCAGCAAGCCGACTTCGAGCGCGAGCGCTTCCTGAACGTTCGTGTGCAATAATTTTTGCGTTTGTTCCAGCGTTTGCAGATTTTCCAGCGCTTGTTTCGATGAAATTTTTTTGGCAACTGTTTCCGCGGCGGCCATTGTCGGGAAATTCAGCAATTCTTTTCCGGCGGCGAGCGTGTGCAGCCAGACATCGCGCAGCCACAATTCAAAAAGCAAAAGCAAATCGGCGCGGCGACGGCGGTATTCGGCTTCGACGGCAGCGGCCAATTCGTCTTCCCATTTTTCCCGCAAATCTTTTTCAACATCGTCGTATTTTTCGAGCGGAGAATTGGTCGCGAGCCGTTCGTCAATTTGTGTTCGCAATTCGGAAAGTTTTTGCAGCAGCACGTCGAGCAAACGGTAACGGCCCAGCAAACTTTTTTGTTCGTTGGAAGCCAATGCGCCGAATTTTTCCAGCCACGCGGCTTCTTCGGAATTCAATTCGCGTTTGCCGTCGCCGGAAAAATTCAAACGCAAACAGCGCGACAAAATTGTCTCAATCAATCGCGACGGTTCGGTGGAAATCAAAATCAAAATTGTTTTTTCCGGCGGTTCTTCGAGCGTTTTTAAAAATGCATTTGCCGCTTGCGGATTCAAGCGGTCGGCGCTGACGATAACGACGATTTTGAATTCCGCCGCCGTCGGTTTCAATTGCACCTCGCGCATCACTTCGCGCATTTGGTCCACGGAAATGATTCGCGTTTTGGATTCCGGCCGCGCCCAGTGGACATCCGCGGCGTTTCCATTTTCAATTTGCCGGCAATTTAGACATTCGTCGCAACAATCAATCGCTGCGCCATTTTGTTTGGTCGGATTTTGGCAGTTCAATGTCTTGGCCAAATTGCGCGCAACCGATTCCAATTCTTCGAGATTGTCGCCGGAAAAAAGATAAGCATGGCCGAGGCGTCCGCGGGCGAGCGAGCGTTGCAACAATTGCACGCCATTTGGTTTTTTTGGAAAATCTTTGAACGCCACGCGGACAGATTGCCAGCGGCGCGACTGTTTTCAAGTTTTCAAAATTGTGAAATGAATTATTTGTGCGAAAATGGACGCAGTCGGATTCATGAATAAAATCCATTCAAACAGCCATCGCCTGCGGGTCGCTTTGTTGATTGAATCGTCGCGCGCTTACGGACGCGGCTTGTTGCTCGGCGTTTCCAAATACGTTCGCGAGCACGGGCCATGGGCGATTTCGTTGCAGGAACAAAGTTTGAGTGACGCGGTGCCTGAATGGCTTCACAAGTGGAAAGGCGACGGCATTATCACGCGGTTGGAGAATAGAGGAATGGTCAAAGTCATCAAACGATTGGGTGTGCCGGTAATTTATCTGCGCAATCCGCCGCCTAATTTTCAAGGGCCGACTTTGTTGACCGACCATTTTGTTGCCGCGCGAATGGCGTTTGAGCATTTGCGCGAGCGGGGTTTCCGACATTTTGCTTATTGCGGTTTTGATGGCGCGGACTATTCGGACATCCGGAAGGAAAAATTTGTTCGTGTTGTTGAGCAGAACGGAATGCGTTGCCAT
>Ga0070741_10017104_pt1 | contig 11966 bp, 12 predicted proteins | sample Coa_R1_4_FD_66440 | JGI IMG/M metagenome (GOLD analysis project Ga0070741, IMG submission 66440) | Surface soil microbial communities from Centralia Pennsylvania, which are recovering from an underground coalmine fire - Coalmine... | ecosystem: Environmental > Terrestrial > Soil > Unclassified ...
CGGTCGCGTGGTGGATCAACCACCACGTCAGCGAGGGACGCGCGCGCCTCAACTTTTCGGAGTGGGCACCGGGCAAGTACGACGGTGACCGCGCCGCGCGCGCTGTGCTGCGGGGCTCCATGCCGCCGCCGTACTACACGTGGTTCGGACTGCACGCGGACGCGAAGCTCACCGCGCAGCAGCGCCAACAGCTCGCAGCCGGCCTGCAGGCGACGCTCGGCCCGGGCAACGACACTGGCCGGTACGAGCGCCAGTAGGTCGTCCGGTCACTCGGGTCCGCGTCCCGCCCACAACGGGTAGTCGACACCGGCGAGCCGGTTGATCACGATCCCCTGCCCGACGAGCAACAGCACCGCGAGCATCAGCTCGCCGAGTTGGGGCAACGTCGTCAGCACCCCGAGGCTGACGATCAACGTGGTCGCGCCCGCGGGCGGGTGCGGCACCTTGAACCACACCATCAGCAGCGCGGTGAGACCGAGTGACAGCGCGGCCGCGCCGACACGCGGACCGCTCACGCCGTGGGCGATCGCGGCCGGCGTGTTCGTCAGGCCGAACACGACCAGCGAGAGGTAGCCCGCGCCCGCGCCGATCAGGTGGCCACAGATGGTGTTGCGCGGCCATGCCGACGGGATGTGCGGCGTGTAGAAGAGCAGGAACGCGGTCGGGCCGAGCGACGGGAACACCAGCGGTTCCTGCGTCGCGAACGCGGCCAGCGACATCAGCCCGATCGAGATCAAACCGTTGACGCCGGCGAAGATGCCGAGCACGAGCGTCGAGCTGTGGCGTTGCTCGAGCGCGGGAAGGCGCAACCGCCGCGCCACGCCGAGCACGACGTCGGACATGCGACCGCCGATCGGGTACCGCGGCCCGGCCATGCGGACTACCTCTCGTGCCCGAAGTACCAGAGCGCGAGCGCGACGACGAACGATGCAGCCTGGAACGCGAGGATCAGCCACACCTCGCGCATGCGGTGCTGGTACCACGCGTCGAGCTCGACGGTGAGCGCCCAGAGCTGACCGACGACGACGGTCGCGACGACGACGATGCGCGCGTTGAGGATCGCGGCCCGGCCCGGATCGCGGTCGAACCCCGCGCCGGGGCCGGGTCCGGTCGACGGTGGGGCCTGTCGCGCCTCGCGCAGCTCCGAACGGCTCGGAACAGGCACCTCGCTCACGAGACGCTCCCCACGGCCCAGATGCCGTCGTGGCGCTCCTCGACCCTGATCTTGGGGAGCGGGCGGGGCGGCGGACCGGCGAGCACGCGGCCGGTGCGCGCGTCGAACCGTCCGTCGTGGCACGGGCAGCGCAGGTCACCGGTCGCCTCGCGCCACAGCACCGCGCACGACAGATGAGTGCACACCGACGAGTACGCGACGACCTCTCCCGAGCTCAGCCGCATCGCGATCGCGGGATCGTGCTCGGTCGGATACGTGAACGCGACGGCCTGCCCGCGGGCGAGCGATCGCGTGATCCGCTTCTCGCGTCCCTTGTGCGCGGTGCGGCGCGGGAACACGCCGGCCGCGACGACGCCGCTCCCGACGAGCAGGCCACCCGACACCGTGACGAGGATGCGCAGGTAGTCGCGCCGCGTGACGCGCGCGTCCTCGCGGATGCGGTCGAGCAGTGCACCGACAGAGGCGTCGTCGCGCGCCATCAACATCCTCCCGGGACGTTCGCCGCGAACTCCTTGGGCACGACGATGGCGCACCCCGTCCGCACGGTGGCGTCGCCGAAGCTCACGACGTCGACGGCCGTCGCGCCGGGCCGGTCACGCTCGAGCTCTTCGAGCGTCCCGTAGAACAACGCGTCGGTCGGGCACACCGTCGCGCACATCGGCCCGAGCCCGCGTGACGTGCGGTCGTAGCAGAGGTTGCACTTGTACTGGAGCTTCTCGACGATGTCGATCTTCGGGACGCCGAAGGGGCACGCATGGACGCAGTTCGCGCAGGCGATGCAGCGTTCCTTCGCAGCCTCCTGCACGACACCGTCCGCGGTGACGAGGATCGCGTCGGCGGGACACACTTCGGCGCACGGCGCGATCGGGTCCTCGCAGTGCATGCACACGGTCGGCATCGCGGCCGTCGTGTGGCCGACGTCGATGTAGTCGAGATGGATCATCGACTTGCCGCGGTGCGAGTCGCACTCGCGGCAGCCGGCGACGCAGGCCTGGCACCCGATGCAGCGACCGGGGTCGACGAACAGCGTGCGCTGCATCATGACTCGGACGTCCCCCGGCCCTGCGGCATCGTCGGCGGCGCCGTCTCGGACAGTGGCGTGGTCTCGGCCGGGTATGCGTGCGCACCCGGCGGGACCGGTGGCGCGGGGACGGGATCGATCGCGTCGCCGTGCTCGACGCGACACGCGCACACCTTGTACTCGGGGATCTTGGAGATCGGGTCGAGCGCGTCGATCGTCAGGATGTTCGCGGCGACGGGCGCGGGCCAGTGGTACGGGACGAATGCGGTGTCCGGCCGGATCGTCTCGGTGACGAGCGCGGGGTAGGTCGCGCTCCCCCGGCGCGTGACGACGCGCACGGGCTCGCCGTTCGCGAACCCCAGTGACGGGTGCACCTCGACCCACGGCCGCGGTGTCTGCTCCACGAGCGCGGGGAGACGGCGCGTCTGGTTGCCCGACAGGTAGTGCGCGACGGTGCGACCGGTCGTGAGACGCATCGGGTACTCGTCGTCCGGCGGCTCGGCCGGTTCGTGCCACTCCACCGCGACGAAGTGCGCGCGGCCGTCGTCAGTGGGGAAGTCGTGCTCGAAGAGGCGGGGCGTGCCCGGGTGGTCGAGCGTCGGGCACGGCCAGAACACTCCGCCCGTCTCTTCGATCTTCTCGTACGTGATGCCGTAGTAGTCGGCCTTGCCGCCGCTGCTGACGACGCGCAGCTCGTCCCAGATCGCGCGCGGCGTGTCGAACGCGAACTTGTCGCCGACGCCGAGGCGGCGCGCGATCTCGCACAGGACCCACCAGTCGGGGCGCGCGTCACCGGGCGGCTCGGTCGCCTTGTTGATCTTGACGACCCGACCTTCCGCGTTGGTCGTCGTCCCCTCGTCCTCGGCCCACGCGGTCGTCGGGAGGACGACGTGCGCACGCTGGCACGTCTCGGACAGGAAGAAGTCGAGCTGCACGTGGAAGTCGAGCGCCTCGTACGCCGCGAACGTCGCCGCGCGGTTCGGCAGCGCGACGAGCGGGTTGTTGCACAGGCCGAGGACGCCGCGGATCTCGCCCGTTCGCATCTGGCCCATCATCTCGACGAACGACGTTCCCTTGTGCGGGAGGTCGCGCTCGTCGATCCCCCACCGCTCGCACACGACGGCTCGGTGCTCGAGGTTCTCGATGTCGCGCAGGCCCGGGAGCATGTCGGACTTCTGGCCGTGCTCGCGGCCGCCCTGCCCGTTGCCCTGACCCGTCAGCGTGCCGTACCCCGCGCCGGGGCGGCCGATCTGGCCTGTCGCGAGCACGAGGTTGATGATCGACGTGCAGTTGTCGACGCCCTGCACGTGGTGCTCGATGCCGCGCGCGTGGAATGCCATCGCGCGCTCAGCCCGTCCCCAGATGAGCGCGACCTGCTCGACGAGCGCGGGGTCGACGCCGCAGATCTCACCGACGCGCTCGGGCGTGTACCCCTTCACCGTGTCGCGGACCGCTTCCCAGCCCGTCGTGCGCGTCGCGACGAACTCCTCGTCGACGAGGCCCTCGCGCACGACGACGTGCAGCACGCCGTTGAAGAACGCGGCGTCGGTGCCCGACTTCACGGGTACGTGCACGTCCGCCGTTCGCGCGAGCGGTGTGCGGCGCGGGTCGACGGTGATCAGCTTCGCGCCGCGGTCGCGCGCGCCCCAGAAGTACTGCGTCGCGACCGGGAAGCATTCACCGACGTTCGCGCCCGCGACGATGATCGCCTGCGTGAGGAGCATGTCGGACCACGGGTTCGCGGACCGGTCGGTGCCGAAGGCACGCTTGTTCGCCGCCGCGGCCGACACCATGCAGAGCCGTCCGTTGTAGTCGACGTGACGTGACCGCAACGCGACTCGCGCGAACTTGCCGGCGAGGTACGTCTTCTCCGTCGTGAGGCTGGCGCCGGAGATGACGCCGAACGCGTCACGCCCGTGCTCGTGCTGGATGCGGCCGATCGCGTCGACGACGCGGTCGAGCGCGACGTCCCAGCTCGCGGCGCGGAACGTCTCGTCGCGCCGGTCGCGCACGAGCGGCGCGGTCAGCCGGTCGGGATGGTTCACCTGCTGGTAGGCGACCACGCCCTTCGGGCACAGTCGGAGGTGGTTGATCTCGTGGTTGCGCGGCTCGACGCCGAAGACACGCCCGCGCTCGTCGACGCGCAGGTACATCCCGCACTGCACGCCGCAGAACGCGCAGTGAGTCGCAACTTGGCGCTCGGCGCCCTCGGGCGCCTCCCAGCCGGCCGCGGGCTCCGCGCCCGCCTCACGGAAGTCGCCGACGCCGGGCGGCAGGATCGGGAACGAGTGCGTCACTCGAAGCCCGCTTTCACGCGCTGCAGGTAGGCGGCGCCGCGCTCGACGCGCTTGCACCGCGGGCAGGTCTCGATCCACTCGTCGAAGTCGAGCCCGAGCTCGCGCATCGTCGCCTCGAGATCGTGCACGTACTCGGTCGCCTCGAGCGGCGCACCGCACCGCCGGCACGTGAACACCCCCTCGCGCTCGACGGCCGCGTGCTTGTAGACCTCGACACCGACGCTCGCCGGCCGCTGGATCACGTGGAAGAACTTCCCGAACGGGATGAACACGAGCGTCAGCACGACGCACGTCATGTGCAGCACCGCGAGGAACTCGTAGCCGCGTCCACCGAGGAGCGAGCTCGAGAACGTGAGCTCGAGACCCGTGACGGAGATGGCGATCAGCGCGGCGAGCGGGACGAAGTCGTACCCGAGCCGCTGCCCGGTCGACGCCTCGCGGTCGTGGAACCGGCGCCACAGGAAGTAGAGGCAGCCCGCGATGACGAGGACCGCGGTGATGTCGAGCGCGTGGAAGATCAGCCATCCTCCCACGCTGAGCGCGTCGAACGTGCCGAACCTGATCCCCCAGACGTGCATCACGTACCGAGGCCCGGTCGCGCTCTCCGAGCGGAAGTAGATCCAGCCGAACGTGAGCGGGAACGTGATGAGCGTCGCGCCGATCACACCCCAGAAGATCGCCTGGTGCGCGAGCCAGCGCGTCACACCGCGGCGCGCCATGAACGTCTGGAACGAGAGGTACGACACGAGCGAGCGCGGGACGAGCGTCGGGAAGCGCCGGAACGCGCGGAACGAGAAGAACGACTGCCAGCCGCGCACGAGATAGCGGCGAGCGGGCGGGCTCTTGACCCAGACGACGTACCGGTACACGGCGCCGAACGCGAGAAAGACCGTCGCGGTCGCGTAGCCGATCAGCGCGGAGTCGAAGTTCCGGAGGTTGCGGCTCCCGAGGACGATCAGGACCGCGAGGACGACGGCCGCGATCGCGCCGGCGATGCTCGCCGACACGTCGACGTGGCGTCCGTGAGGCGGGTGCGCAGGGGCCGCGACTCGCCCGGCGTGATCCGTCGCGTCCGGGCGGACGTCTGACCCGGTGCCGCGTGCGCGGGCGTCGTCCACCGAGGCCCGACCGTAGCCCCGCGCACCGCGATCCCCACGAACCGGGCGACGCGCGCGTGCGTCAACGCAGGGGCGGGAGCCCGAACATCCCGTCGAGCCCTGACACCTCGAGGACACGCCGGCATTGCGGCGACGCCGCGGCGACCCGGAACGGGAGACCGCGCGCGGTCGCCTCCTGCTTCGCCACGACCAGCGCGCGCACACCGGCCGAGTCGAAGAACCCGACGCCGCTCAGATCGATCACCACGTCGCCCACGCCCCTGCGCGCGATGAGATCGACGACGCGACGCTCGATCGACGGGCTCGTCAGCATGTCGACGTCGCCGGAAACGCTGATCTCGAGCTCGCGGCCGGTCCGCGAGGACACCACCTGCCCGCCCCGCGCGGGATCGCCGCCGTGAGCTCCCGTCACCTGGCTGCCGATACCCCTGGATGCGCACCGCCATGCGCGGCGGCGGCTCAGGTCTTCGCGAGGACCTCTGCCATCTGGACCGCGTTCAGCGCCGCGCCCTTGCGCAGGTTGTCGCCGGTCACCCAGAGATCGATCGCACCCGGCTGCGACGGGTCCTCGCGGACCCGGCCGACCAGGACGGGGTCGATCCCGGCGCTGTCGAGGGGCGTCGGGAACCCGTCGCCGTCGTCGACCACCGTCACCCCGGGCGCGTCCCTCAGGAGCTCGACCACCTCGCGGCGCGAGACGGCCCGCCGGAACTGCAGGTTCGCGGTCATCGCGTGCCCGACGTAGACGGGCACGCGGACGCACGTCGCCGTGATGCGCATCGTGTCGTCGTGGAGGATCTTGCGCGTCTCCCGGAGGAGCTTCCACTCCTCGGACGTGTAGCCCCCCTCCTTGGGCGACCCGGCCAGGGGGATGACGTTGCCGGCGATCGGCTTGGGCCAGACGTCACCCGGCTCGACGACGTCGCCGAGCGCGGCGGCGCGGCGCAGGCGCTCGGACTGGCCGTCGTACTTGGCCCACTGGCCGTCGAGCTCGTGCATCCCGGGCTGCCCGGCACCGGAGACGGACTGGTACGTCGAAACGACCATGCGGTCGATGCCCGCGGCGCGCTGCAGCGGCGCGAGCGCGGTGACGAGCACCATCGTGGTGCAGTTCGGGCACGACGCGATCCCCTTCGGGAGCGTGCGCAGGTCGTCGGGATTGACCTCGGCGACGACGAGGGGAACGTCGTCGTCCATGCGGAAGGCGGCCGAGTTGTCGACGACCTTCGCGCCCGCGGCCGCGGCCTTCGGCGCCCACTCGGCCGCCAGCGGGTCGTCGACGTCGACGACCACGAGGTCGAGCCCGTCGAAGCAGCCGTCGCGCAGGACCTCGCACGCGACCTCGCGACCCGCGAACGGCAGCTTGCGACCCTCCGAGCGGGGTGACGCGTACACACGCAGCTCGCGGACCGGGAACGCGCGCTCCTCGAGGACGCGCAGCATCTCGCCGCCCACCAGTCCCGTCGCGCCCACCACGCCGACGTTCATCCCGGTCGCCCTGCTCACGGGGCGTCCTCCAGGCCGAACGCGCTGTGCAGCGCGCGGACCGCACGTTCGACGTCGACGTCGGGAACGACACACGACACCCGGATCGACGACGTGGAGATCATCTCGATGTTCACGTTCTCGCCCGCGAGGACCTCGAACATCTTCGCGGCGACACCGGGGTTGCTCTTCATCCCCGCCCCGATCAGCGACACGCGGCCGACCGCGGTGTCGTGCCGGAAGCCGGTCGCCTCGGTCTCGGCGACGATCGTCTCCATCACCTTCAGCGCGCGCGCGAGGTCGTCGCGCGGGACGGTGAACGAGATGTCGGTGTGGCCGTGCACGGACACGTTCTGCACGATCATGTCGACGTTCACCGCTTCGTCGGCGAGGGCCCGGAACATCTTGGCGGCGATGCCGGGCCGGTCGGGGACGTTCTCGATCGTCACCTTCGCCTCGGACGTGTCGTGCGTGACCGCCGAGATGATCGCCTGCTCCATCATCGGGTCTTCCTCCCGGACCCAGGTCCCCGGCTCCCACGTGAAGCTCGACCGCACGTGGATCGGGACGTTGTATCGGCGCGCGAACTCGACGGACCGCAGCGCCAGCACCTTGCCGCCCGTCGCGGCGGCGTCGAGCATCTCCTCGTACGAGATGCGCGCCAGCCGGCGTGCCTCCGGGACGACGCGGGGGTCGGCGGTGTACACGCCGGCGACGTCCGTGTAGATCTCGCACGCGTCGGCCTTGAGCACCGCGGCGAGCGCGACGGCGGTCGTGTCGGACCCGCCGCGACCGAGCGTCGTGATGTCCTTCGACGTCGACACGCCCTGGAACCCGGCGACGACGGCGATGCTGCCCGCGGCGATCGCGTCGCGGATCCGGTCGCCCTTCACCTCGACGATCTTCGCCTTGCCGTGCGTCGTGTCGGTGACGATCCCGGCTTGCGACCCGGTGAAGGAGACCGCGTGCTCACCCCGGTCGATGATCGCCATGCAGAGCAGCGCCATCGAGATGCGCTCGCCGGCGGTGAGGAGCATGTCGAGCTCGCGCAACGCCGGCGTCTCCGAGACGTCGTACGCGAGACGGACGAGCTCGTCGGTCGTCTTGCCCATCGCCGAGACGACGACCACGACGTCGTCACCGTCGCGCCGCGTCCGCACGACGTGGTCCGCGACGGCACGGATCCGATCGGGGTCGGCGACGGACGTCCCGCCGAACTTCTGGACGATCAGCATGCGCGGTTCGGCGCGACGGGCCGGCTCACGACGCTCAATCGTACCGGCGGGGCGGAGCGCTCCCGACCCAGCTTTTCCGGGGGACGCGTGGCTCCGGAGCCGCGCGCGGCCGTCGGTAGACTCCCGCGCCGTGTCGAAGGCCTCGAAGCGGGAGCGTCAGCGCATCAACCGGGAGGCCGCACGCGCACGCGACCTCGCGGTCGCACGCCGCCGGCAGCGGACGAAGACCGCTCGCAACGTGATCATCGCGGCGGTGGTCGTCGTCGGCATCGCGTTCGCGTTCAGCGCGACGCGTGGCGGCAGCAAGAAGAGCAGCAAGAAGAGCGCGACCAAGTCGGCAGCCGCGCTGTCGATCGACGTCAACAAGACGTACACCGCGACGATCGACACCAACGAAGGCGTGATGACCGTACGGCTCGACGCCAAGAACGCACCGAAGGCCACGGACAATTTCGTGCGGCTCGCGCGGGCCGGGAAGTACGACGGCTGGACGTTCCACCGGATCGTGCCCGACTTCGTCATCCAGGCCGGCAGCCCGACCGGTGTGAACCCGGGTCGCAGCGTCGTCGGCGAGCTCCCGAAGGACCACTACCCCGTCGGGTCGCTCGCGGCCGCCAAGACGCAGGACGAGCCCGCCGGCACGTTCTCGTCGGACTGGTTCATCGTGACGGGCTCGCAGGGCGCGACCTTGCCGAACGACTACGCGCGCTTCGGGATGGTCACGAGCGGCCTCGACGTCGCGAAGAAGATCGCGTCGCTCGTTCCCGCGGGCCAGACCGTCGCCGGTTACGACGGGCCGCCCTCGGCGACCGTCACCGTGACCAAGGTGACGATCGCCGAGTCCTGACGCGCAACGGCCTTTTGGGAAGGGAAGCGGCCATCACGTGGCCGTTGCGCTTCACACAACGTGTGGGCGCTTGAATCAGCGGTCGAGCGTGAGGGGTTCGCCGGCGCGGACGACCTCCGGTGCGCCGTCGCCGTACACGGTGACCGCTCCGGCGCCGGAGACACGCCACGAACGTTCGGCGTCGCGGATCAGCGCGGTGTGCTCGTCGATGCCGACCAGGAGCGCGGTGCGCGGGAGCAGCTCGACGGACCGCTGCCGAAGGTGGTCGGCGGCGGTGCCGTGGTACGGGAAGACGGCGAGGTTGGCGACGAGGCCCAGCCCGACCGTGTACGCGCCGCCACGCGGGTCGACCATCGGGTCGCACAGCAGCGTCGCGCCCGCACCCGACGCGGCCACGACCGCACCGCGCTCGTATGCCGCGCGGAGTGCGTCGTACAACGGCGAGCCCTTGAGCACCGAGCGCAGGTGCAACGGCGAGCCGTCGGCGAAGTAGACGAACGTCGCCGCGCGCAGGATCTCCGCGTTCGCGGCGTCCTCGGCCTCGGGTCGATGGAGGACCCCGAGCGGTCTGACAGTCGCGCCGAGGCCGGCGAAGTGCTTCGCAGCCCGCTCGACCACCCGGTCCGCGTGCTCGTACGCCGCTGCCGTCGGGAGGACGACGACCTCGGTGCTGCCGCTCGCGGCGAGCAGCTCGGCGTCGAACGACGCGCACTCGTCGCAGAACTCGCCGCCGCCGACGAGGGCGAGCGTGCCGGTCGAGCGCTTCGTCGGCATCGCGTCGCAGCCTAACGGCCGCAAATGGAGCGCCCGGCTACCCGCCGGTAACCTGGCCCGTCCTCGTCCGCGGTCGACCGGCCGCGGTCGCGCTCGCGTCGGTCGGGAGGCTCGTCATGACGGTCAAGCGCGTCGGCATCGTCGGTTCCGGGATCATGGGTGCCGGGATCGCGGAGGTCGCGGCGAAGTCGGGTTTCGAGGTCGTCCTGCGCAGCCGCGCGCAGTCGAGCGCCGACGCGATGGTCGCAGGGCTCGAGAAGTCGCTCGCCCGGCAGGTCGAGAAGGGCCGGCTCGAGGAGGCCGAGCGCGACGCGACGCTCGCACGGGTCCGCGCCGTCGTCGACCTGGGCGAGCTGTCGGAGTGCGACCTCGTGATCGAGTCGATCGTCGAGGACCTCGCGACCAAGAAGCATCTCTTCAGCGAGCTCGACCGCATCTGCGGCGACGGCGCGATCCTCGCGACGAACACGTCGACGCTGCCCGTCGTCGAGCTGGCGATGGAGACCGGTCGTCCCGAGCGCGTGTGCGGCGTGCACTTCTTCAACCCCGCGCCGGCGATGCCGCTCGTCGAGGTCGTGCGGTCGATCACGACGAGCGACGAGACCGTCGAGGCCGCCCGGGCCTTCGCCGAGGCGTGCGGCAAGACACCCGTGCTCGTGAAGGACCAGGCCGGGTTCATCGTCAACGCACTCCTGTTCCCGTACCTGAACAACGCGGTGAAGCTGCTCGACGCCGGCGTCGCGACCCGCGAGGACATCGACGCCGCGATGAAGGGCGGCTGCAACTTCCCCATGGGGCCGCTCGAGCTGCTCGACCTCGTCGGTCTCGACACGAGCCTCGCGATCCTCGAGGCGCTCTACGCCGAGTTCCGCGACCCGAACTACGCGCCGGCGCCGTTGCTCAAGCGGATGGTCGCGGCGGAGCGTCTCGGCCGGAAGACCCGCCAGGGGTTCTACGACTACCGGAAGTGATCACCCGGAGCCGGGGGGAGAATGCACGTATGACGCAGCGTGACCGTCCCTGGCTGATCCGCACGTACTCGGGCCACTCCTCCGCCCGCGCGTCGAACGCGCTGTACCGGTCGAACCTCGCGAAGGGCCAGACGGGACTGTCGGTCGCGTTCGACCTGCCGACGCAGACCGGCTACGACCCCGACGACCCGCTCGCCAAGGGCGAGGTCGGGAAGGTCGGCGTGCCCGTCCCGCACATGGGCGAGATGCACGCCCTGTTCGACGGCATCCCGCTCGGCGAGATGAACACGTCGATGACGATCAACGCGACCGCGATGTGGTTGCTGGCGATGTACGTCGCGCTCGCGGAGCAGCAGGGCGTCGACCCCGCGGCACTCCAGGGGACGACGCAGAACGACATCGTCAAGGAGTACCTGTCCCGCGGGACCTACATCTTCGGGCCCGAGCCGTCGAAGCGGCTGACCGTCGACGTGATCGCCCACGCGGTGACGCACATCCCGAGGTGGAACCCGATCAACGTCTGCCCGTACCACCTGCAGGAGGCCGGCGCGACCCCGGTGCAGGAGCTCGCGTACGGGCTCGCGACCGCGGTCACGGTGCTCGACGCGGTGCGCGAGTCGGGCCAGGTGCCGGCCGAGGACTTCCCGGCCGTCGTCGGGCGCATCTCGTTCTTCGTCGACGCGGGGATCCGCTTCGTCGAGGAGATGTGCAAGATGCGGGCGTTCACGCGCCTGTGGGACCGCATCTGCCTCGAGCGCTACGGCGTCCGTGACGAGAAGCTGCGCCGCTTCCGGTACGGCGTCCAGGTGAACTCGCTCGGGCTCACCGAGAGCCAGCCCGAGAACAACGTGCAGCGCATCGTGCTCGAGATGCTCGGCGTGACGCTGTCCAAGGACGCTCGGGCGCGGGCGATCCAGCTCCCGTGCTGGAACGAAGCGCTCGGACTCCCGCGCCCGTGGGACCAGCAGTGGTCGCTGCGCATCCAGCAGGTCCTCGCCTACGAGTCCGACCTGCTCGAGTACGGCGACCTGTTCGACGGGTCGA
>Ga0070741_10017105_pt1 | contig 11966 bp, 10 predicted proteins | sample Coa_R1_4_FD_66440 | JGI IMG/M metagenome (GOLD analysis project Ga0070741, IMG submission 66440) | Surface soil microbial communities from Centralia Pennsylvania, which are recovering from an underground coalmine fire - Coalmine... | ecosystem: Environmental > Terrestrial > Soil > Unclassified ...
GGTGGCCGGCGTCCGGCCCGGCCGCTCCGCCCTCCAGGGCCAGGAGGGCGACGTCGAGGGCGGCGAGCCGCTCCGCCGCCTCGGCCACGAAAATGTCGTGGAGCCGCTCCCGGAGCTCCCGCTCCCACCCGCTCTCGCTCACGCCGGCCGCGGCCCCGTCAGACCTCGACCTGGTACCGGGAGGCCAGCTCCCGCAGGGCCGACGCCACCGCGTCGAGGTCGGCGGCCGAACGCTGGAGAGCGGCGCCGCCCTCGGCGTAGGACGTCGAGGCGTCCCGGATCTCGTTCATGGCCACGGCGATCTGGTCCATACCCACGCTCTGCTCGTGGGCCGACACGGCGATGACCTGGACGGCCTGGGCCGCCTGGTGCACGACGCTGGTCAGCTCGGCGATGACCTCGCCGGCGTGCTCCGCCTGCCCCGATCGTTGCTCGGCCGACCGGGACCCGGCCTCGGTGGCCAGCACGACGGCGTTGGTGGCCCGCTGGATCTCGCCCAGGATCTTGCGGACGGCCGCCGTCGCCTCCTTGGACTGGTCGGCGAGGTTGCGGACCTCGGCGGCCACGACGGCGAAGCCCCGTCCCTGCTCGCCGGCCTTGGCCGCCTCGATGCTGGCGTTGAGGGCCAGGAGGTTCGACTGGTCGGCCAGGTCGCCCACGGTGGCGATGATCTCGTTGATCTGGGCCGCCTGCTCCGACAGGTCGAGGATGTTGGCCGCCAGCGTGCCGAGGGTGGAGCGGATCTCGCCCATGCCGTCGACGATCGACCGGACGGCGGCCAGCCCGTCGTCGCCGGCGGTGGCCGAGCCCTGGGCCAGAGCGGCGACCTCGGCGGCCTTGCCCGCCGTCTGCTCGGCGGTCATCCGCACCTCGCTGACGGTGGTGGCGATCTCGGTGATGGCCGCCGACTGCTGGTTGGCCGTCGAGGCGTGCTGGCTGACGGCGGCCAGGACACCGCCCGACGCCTGGCCGATCTCGGTGGCCCGGGCCCGCACCGCCTGGGAGATGGCGCCGAGGTCGGCCACCATCCCATTCAGGTTCTCGTAGAGCCGGTTGAGATCGCCGTCGCCGTCGGGGCTGATCCGGGCGGTCAGGTCGCCGGCCGCCACCCTCGCCGAGAAGACGCTGCAGCGTTCGACCGCCGCCTGCAGCGCCTCCCGCCGGCGGGTGTCGGCCTCGATGGTCTCCGCCAGCCGGTCGGCCATGGCGTTGAAGGCCCGGCCGAGCCGGGCGATCTCGTCGTTCCCGCCTGCCCGCACCCGGCGGGCCAGGTCCCCGGCGGCCAGGGCGTCGGCGCCGCCCGAGACGTCGGCCAGGCGGTCGGCGATGTGGCGGGCCAGGGCCCGCACGAGGCCGAGGAGGATGACGGCGACGACCAGCGGCCCGACGAGCGAGGCGACCCGGGCCCGGTTGGCCGCCCGGTCGTTGGCGGCGATACGGCGGTCGAGGATGGCCCGCTCCGAGGCCACGAGGTCGGCGTCGGCCGCCCGGACCTGGTCCTTCAGCGCCTTTCCCTGGCCGGTGTGCACCCGGGCGGTGGCGGCCTCGGAGTTGTTGGCCCGGATGGCGGCGATCTCCGGTTCCGAGATCTCGCTCCGCCACTGGAGCTCGATCGAGACGATCTTCTCCAGCCGGGCGGCGTTGGGGGGATCATTGGCCAGGGCCTTGCGCAGCGCCGCGGTCTCGGTGTCGAAGTTCGCCGTTCCGGAGTTGTAGGGCTCGAGGAACGCGGGGTCGGCGGTGATGATGTAGCCCCGGACCCCCGTCTCACTGTCGACGGCGGCCAGCAGGAGCCGCTGGGCCGACTGGAGCACGTCCGCCGACCGTTCCACCGCCCGGGAGGTGCTCCGGCTGGTGTTCGTGGCCGACAGCGTGAGCGCCGCCACCGGGATGAGGACGACGATCGGCACGACCAGCGCCAGGATCATCTTGGCTCGGATGCTCTTCATCTCCGGCTCCTCGGGGAAGTTCGGGCCGACCGGCTCAATCGTCCACCACCAGGGCGGGGTCGGCGAGGATGGTCACCACGTCGAGGACGGTGACGAGGTCGCCGGTCACCCCGACGACGGCGCCGCCGGCGGCGGGGTCCAGCGGGCCGGAGAGCCCGTGCTCCGGGGGGGCCATGAGCGTGACCGGCTCCTCCGAGAGCAGCGCCACCCGCAGACCGCCCTGGGCGACGACGACGCAGTAGGCGCCAGCGCCGGCGGCGCCGGCAGTCCCTGCCGGGCGGCCGAGGTACGACGGGACGTCGAGCGCCGGAAGGAGCTCCCCCCGGAGGGCGACGAGGCCCGCCCACGGTGGCCGCAGGCCGGGCAACGGCGTCACAGCCTCGACCGGCAGCACCCGTTCCAGCGCAGCGAGCGGGACGGCGTAGCGCTCCCCCCCGGCGCTGAGGACGGCGAGCTCGTCGAGCCGGCGGTGGTCCGGCTCCGGCAGCGGACGGGCCAGCAACGCCGCCCGCTCGGCCAGGATCCGCTCGACGGCGCCGTCGCCGGGGGCGCGGCCGCCCGCTTCGGGGGCGGGGGCACCGCTCGCCTCGGGGCCGGCGGCGGTCACCGGCGGGCCCCTCCGGCGGGCCCGGCCCAGGCCTCGACGTCGGCCAGCAGCCGGCCCACGGTGACCTCGCCTTCCCCGGGGACCGTCTCGCCCGCCGACCGGCCGGCCAGGAGCCGGCGGACCTCGGCGGCGGCCGCCGCCGCCCGGGACCGCTCGCCCCGCCGGGCGAGGAGGGCGCCGAGCATGGCATGGGCCACCGGGCGGGCGGGGTCGAGGAAGAGCGCCGCCCGGAGTTCCCCTTCGGCGCCCTCGTCGTCGCCGTCCTCGAGGAGGAGGTGCGCCCGCAGCTCCCGGGCCGGCGCCAGCAGCGGGTCGGCGTCCAGCGCGGCGTCGGCGAGGCGCCGGGCGGCGGGCCCCTCCCCCCGATCGGCGGCCGCCCGGGCCCCGGCCAGGCGGTCGGCGGCCCGCCGGGCCGTCTCGGCCTCCGCGGTCTCCGGCGTCGGGGCCCGGGGCGGCGTCGCCGGAGCGCCCGGCGCCCTCCGCACCGCGGCGGTCGGCGGCCCCGGGACGGGCGACCCCGATCGCTCCGCCGCCGGATCGGGACGCTGGTGGAGGATGGCGGCCGGGAAGTGGCGGACCTCGAGGCCGGGGAACTCGGCCGCCGACAGCTCGGCCGGCGCCACCGCCAGCCAGCCGCCCGGGGCCAGACAGCGGGCCAGCCGGGCGGCCGTCCGGGCCCGGGCCTCGGGACTGAAGTAGACGAGGACGTGGCGGCACAGGACGACGTCGAGCCCGGCGGTCCCGTTCTCGAACGACGGGTAGTCGTCGGTGGCCAGGTTCAGCGGGGCGAAGCGCACCCGGCGCCGCAGCGCCGGGTCGACCTCCCAGCGGTCGCCGGCCGGGGTGAACCAGCGGGCCCGGACGGACTCCGGGGTCTGCCGGAAGGAGCGGGCGCCGTACACGCCCCGCCGGGCCTGCGCCAGCGCCCGCTCGGCGACGTCGGTGCCGAGGACGGTGGCGTCCCAGCCCGGCGGCAGCAGCCGCTCGAGGAGGATGGCCAGCGTCCACGCCTCCTCGCCGGTGGAGCAGCCGGCGCTCCACAGCCGGAGCCGGCGGGTCCGGCGCCGGGCGACGACGAGGGACGGCAACACCCGCTCGGCCAACGCGTCGAACTGGCCCCGGATGCGGAAGAGATGCGTCTCGGAGATCGTGAGGGCCTCGACGAAGGCCTGCCGGACGGGGTCGTCGGGCGCCGCCGTCCGCAGCCGGCGGGCCAGCCGGGCGTCGTCGAGCGGGCCGCCGCCCGGCCGGTCCGCGGCCCGGGCCGCCTGCGCCGCCCGGGCGAGATCGGCGTTCCGGGCCGGGCCCAGGTCGGCGCCGAGGAGGTCGGCGGCGACCCGGGCGAGCGGCGCCAGGGCGCCCTCAGCCATGCCCGCCCGCCCGCACGGCCGTCTCGTCGAGGACCATGACCATCTCGTCCCCGATGCGCACCGCGCCCCGCACCAGCGGCGCCGGCGGGGAGGCGGGCACGGTCTCACCGGCGGGAGCCACGCCGCTGACCTCGTCGACGAGCAGGCCGACGAGGCCGGCGGGACCGTCAGCGGGCCCGTCCCCGGGGTCGGCGGTGACGACGATCCGCCGGTCGAGGACCGGGGCCCGGAAGGCCCGTCCGAGCCGGGCGGCGAGGTCGACCACCGGCACCGGCACGCCCCGGAGGTCCGCCATCCCCGCCAGCCAGGGGCCGGCGCCCGGAATTGGGGCGAGGGCCACCATCCGGGTGACCTCGACCACCGCCGTCACGGGGAGGCCGTAGGCGTGGCCCCCGACCCGGAGGACGACGATCTCGCCGCTCAGCGTCCCGACCCCCCGATCTCCACGATGCGCACGCCCCGCCCGCCGGAGCGCTTCACCTGGTACATGGCCTCGTCGGCCGCCTCGAGGAGGGCCCGGGCCAGCGCCTCGATCCGGTCGCCTTCCAGCCCGGGGCCCTCGGGGGCAACGGCCACGGCGCCCCCGATGCTGGCGCCGACCGCCGCCTCGACGGCCCCGCCGTCCGGGCCGGCCTCCAGGATGAACGGCGTGTCGACGAGGGCCAGCACCCGCCCGGCGGCCCGGCCGGCGGCGGCGGCGTCGGGCAGCCCGTCGAGCACGGCCACGAACTCGTCGCCCCCGATGCGGGCCAGCGTGTCGCTCGGGCGCAGCGCGGCCCGGAACCGCTCGGCGACGGCCACGAGCAGCCGGTCGCCGGCGCCGTGGCCCAGCGAGTCGTTGACCGCCTTGAACCGGTCGAGGTCCAAGAAGAGGACGCCGACGTGCCCCCGGTCCCGCACGGCCCGGGCCAGGACGAGCCGGAGGCGGTCGGCGAGGAGATCGCGGTTGGCCAGCCCGGTCAGCCCGTCGTGGAAGGCGCCGCTGCGGAACCGCCGGTGGCGTTCCATCGAGTAGAGCAGGACGCGGGCCAGGCGGTCGCCCCGCAGCTCGCCCTTGACCAGGAACTCCTCGGCGCCGGCCTCGACCGCCGCCAGCCCGAGCCGCGCCTCCGCCGCCCCGGTCAGCACGACGACCGGCAGCTCCCGGTCGGCTTCGTGGACGGCGGTGAACGTGGCCAGCCCCTCGCTGTCGGGCAGGGTGAGGTCGACGAGGGCGACGTCCACGGCCTCCCGGGCAAGGTGGGCCAACGCGCCGGCCAGGGTCTCCTCCACGGTCACGGTGAAGGCGGCCGAGGAGGAGTGGCGCAGCGACTCGGCCACGAGGACGGCGTCGGTGCGGCTGTCCTCCAGCAGGAGCACCCTGACGACCCGCGCCGGGTCGCCGGCCCCGGCCGCCGGATCGGCGAGCGGGCGGTCGACGCAGCATCCGGGGGCGGGGATCGATCGCACCTGCTGTTCCATTCTTGCCGCCCGGGCCAGGGCGTTACCAGGACCGCGGTCCGGGCCCGGGTAGCCTGCCCCGTCGATGCCCAGAGTCCCGGTGCGCAGCCTCCCGATGCGCCGCGCCTCCCGCCTCCCGGCCCGGGCGCTCCTGGCCCTCGCCGTCGGCCTCTGCCTCGTCGGGGCGGCCTGCTCCGGCGGCGGCCACAAGAAGGAGGCGGCCAGCACCACGACGACGGCGCCGCCGGCGTCGACCACCACCGCCCCGCCCGTCGACCCCAACGCCGACCCGCTCACCGGCCTGCCGGCGCCGCCCGGTACGGCGGGCCGGCCGGCGCTGGTGGTGAAGATCGACAACGCTCCGAAGGCCCGGCCCCAGGCCGGCATCAACGAGGCCGACATCGTCGTCGAGGAAGGGGTGGAGGGCGGCGTCACCCGCTTCGCCACGCTGTTCCACTCCCACGACGCCCCGTCGGTCGGCCCGGTGCGGTCGGCCCGCTCGACCGACCTGCTCTTCGCCCGCCAGATCGCCCGGCCGCTCTTCGCCTACTCCGGGGCCAACCAGGTGTTCCTCGGGCTGGTCCACCAGGCGCGGTTGGTCGACGTCGGCGTCGACCGCTTCCCGACCGCCTACCACCGCGAGCCCGGCCGTCCGGCGCCCTACAACCTCTTCTCCGACACGAAGTCGCTCTACGCCGCCGGCGCGGCGTCCGGCGACACGACCCCGCCGCCGCCGCTCTTCTACTACCGGCCGGCCGGCGGGGCGCCGCCGGCGGCCGGGTCGGACCCGGCGCCGAAGGTGCAGGCGGTGTGGAAGCTCAACATCACCACCACCGTCGTCTACGCCTGGGACGACGGGTCGAAGACGTTCCGCCGCACCACCGACGGCGCCCCCCACCTCGACGCCGCCGGCACCCAGGTCGCCCCCGAGAACGTCGTGTTCCAGGTGGTGAGCTACCACAACACCGGGCTCGTCGACCGGTCGGGGGCGGCGGTGCCGGAGGCCGACCTCGTCGGCGCCGGCGACGCCTGGGTGCTGACGGCCGGCCGCCTGATCAAGGGCCACTGGAGCCGGCCGGCCGAGGACGCCACCACCGCCTACACCCTGCCATCCGGCGAGCCCGTCCGGTTGACGCCCGGCCGCACCTGGCTGGAGCTCGTCCCGACCGGAAACCTCTCGACGCTCTAGCGGCGCGGCGCGCCCTGCGGAGATGGTTGCCGCACGCCCGTTGCGGGTAGTCCGGCTAGGAACGGCCACCGGGAGGCGGTGTGGAACGAGGCAGCGACAAGCATTCGGCGATGGTCGACGACGCTTTGAAGCACGACACGGCCTCGGTGGTGCACGCCACCCGTGAGGCCCGCAGCGAGGAGTTCCGGGAGCAGGAGGGCCCGGCCGAAGGGGAGCCGACGCCCGACAACCGCCTCCAGGGCGGCGGCGAGATCCCCGGCGCCGGCTTGTCGCTCGACGACCTCAACGGCCGCACGGAGCTGGCGCGCTACCTCGAGCACCGCCGGTTCCCCGCCCGCCCCGACGAACTGGCGGCCCACGCCGAGGAGCGCCACGCCCCCGACGCCGTGGTCGAGCAGCTCCGCCGGGCCCCGGACCGGATCTACGAAACGGTGTCGGAAGTCTGGGAGGCGCTCGGCGGCCGCGTCGAGCCCCACCGCGACCACACCGCAGAGCACGACTGAAGGGACGTTTCCTTGGACGGCGTGAACGACGAGTACCTCTCCCAACTCGGTGCCACGCTGGTCGCCCTCCTGCAGCGCAGCCAGATCGCCGAGGAGGAATCTCTCCTCGTCGAAGTCCTCGAGATCGAAGCGGCGCTGGCGACGCTCCGGACCGAGCTGGCGATGCTGGTCGAGCGCCGCCGCTATCACTGAACCAGCCCCGGCCCTCTCGGTAGGGTAAGGCCGACGATCACCGAGGGAGGTCGGATGGCCGGTGGGCTGCGCCACCGCGTGTTCCCGTCGTTGCTGGCTCTGCTCCTGGCGTCCGCCGGGCTCGCCGGCCCCGGGGCTCCGGGGGCGTCGGGCGCGTCCGCCGACTCGACCGGCGTGACGAGCCGCGTCAGCGTGAAGAGCGGGGGAGTGCAGTCCGACGCCCGGGGCCCGGCGGCGGCGGGGCAGGTGGCGGTGTCCGACAACGGCGTCGTGGCCTTCACGTCCGACGCCACCAACCTCGTCCCCGGTGACACCAACGGCGTGAGCGACGTGTTCGTGAGCCAGAACGGCACGATCACCCGGGTGAGCCTGGGGCCGAACCTCACCCAGGCGGACGGGCCGAGCTTCTCCCCGGCGATCTCACCCGACGGCCAGTTCGTCGCCTTCGTGTCGGCGGCCGACAACCTCGTGCCCGGGGACACCAACGGCGCGCTCGACGTGTTCGTCTACGACCGCTCGGCCAGCACCGCGACCCGCGTCAGCGTGGCGAGCGACGGCACGCAGGCCGACGGCGACAGCCGGTCGCCGTCGATCTCCATCGGGGGAACGGCCGTCGCTTTCACATCGTCGGCCGACAACCTCGTGTCCGGCGACGCCAATGGGGCCAACGACGTGTTCGTCCGCACGCTGGGCCAGACCCCGTCGACCCTGCTCGTCAGCGTGGCGACCGGCGGATCCACGGGCAACGGCGCCAGCGACGAACCGAGCCTCAGCAGCGACGGCACGAAGGTGGCGTTCTCGTCCGACGCCAGCGACCTCGTGGCCAACGACGCCGGTGGCCACACCGACGTCTTCTGGCGGGACCTGTCCGCGACTCCCGCTGCCACGGAGCGGGTGTCGGTCACGAGCAACACGACGTCCAACGAGGGCAACGGCGACAGCTTCAGCCCGTCGGTCTCCAGCGACGGCGACCAGATCGCCTTCGCCTCCGACGCCACCAACCTCGTCGACCGGAACGGCCGCGACACCAACGGGGTCACCCAGATCTACCTGCGCGACCGCTCGTCCAAGTTGGTCCAGGTCATGAGCCAGAGCTGCGGCGGGCAGCTCGGCGATGGACAGAGCTTCGCCCCGCGCATCACCAGCGACACGAACCCGTCGACCGCCGGGGTGGCGTTCGCCACCGATGCCACCAACCTGCTGCAGGGCTGCACCGGTTCGCCGGCGCCCGACAACAACAAGCTCACCGACGTCTACTTCCGGGCCTCGGGCGGTTCGCCGGTCGTCACCGAACGGGTGAGCGTCGACCCGAACGGCGCGGAGTTCAACCGGCCGAGCCGCGAGGCGGCCGTCTCCAGGGACGGGCAGACCGTGGCCTTCAGCACCGGCGCCCCCGACCCGGCCACCGGCGGGCCGGGTCCCGGCGCCGACGTCTTCGTCCGCCACCGGGCCACGACGCCCGGCTCCACGGCGAGCACCGCGCTGGTCAGTTCCCCCGGCAGCGGCCCCGCCGTCGGGCCGGCCGTCACCGAGCTCCCCGCCATCTCGGCCGACGGCAGCACCGTGGCCTACGTCTCGACCGCCTCCGATCTGGTGACCGACGACAGCAACGGCGTGAGCGACGTCTTCGTCTACGACCGGGGGGCGAGAACCACCTCCCGGGTCAGCGTGGGGCCGGGCGGCGCCCAGGCCAACGGACCGAGCGCCGTCGATTCGCCGCCGGCGGTGTCGGCCGACGGCCAGGTGGTGGCCTTCAGCTCCGAGGCCACCAACCTGGTGGCCGACGACAGCAACGGCTACAGCGACGTCTTCGTTCGCGACCGGAAGACCGGTGAGACGACGCGGGTCAGCGTCGGCCCCGGCGGAGCCGAGGCCACCGGCGGAGACAGCTTCTCGCCGGCCGTCAGCGCCGACGGCCGGTACGTGGCCTTCGCCTCCGACGCCACGAACCTCGTGGCGGGCGACACGAACCACGCCACCGACGTCTTCGTCTACGACCGGGTGGCGAAGACCACGACGCTGGCCACGCCCGCCGCGGGCGGCGGGCCGGCGGCCGACGCCTCCTTCAGCCCGTCCCTCTCCGCCGACGGCACCGCGGTGGCCTTCGTCTCCCGGGCCACGAACCTCGTCGCCGGGGACACCGCCGGCGGGGAGAACGTCTTTTTGCGCGATCTCAAGGCCGGCAAGACCACCCGGGTCAGCAGCGGCGGGGCGGCGTCGTCGCCCGCTCTGTCGGCCGACGGCGGGGTGGTGGCCTTCGCCAGCGCCGCCGCCACGCTCGTGCCCGACGACACCAACGGCGCAAGCGACGTCTTCGTCTTCGACCGGGCAGCGGGCTCGACCGATCGCGTCAGCGTCGGTCCCGGCGGCGTCCAGGGCGACCGGGGCAGCGTGGCGCCGTCGCTGTCGGCCGACGGCCGGACGGTGGCCTTCGCCTCCGAGGCGACGAACCTCGTGCCGGGCGACACCAATCAGCGGGCCGACGTCTTCGTCCGCGACCGCCGCATGGGCACCACCGTCCGGGTCAGCGTGGGGTCGGGCGGCCAGGCCGACCGGCAGAGCGCCACTCCGTCGGTCAGCGGCGACGGCCGCTTCGTCGCCTTCCAGTCGGCGGCCGACAACCTCGTCCCCGGCGACACCAACTCCGCCCCCGACATCTTCGTCCACGACCTGATGCCGGTCGGGGGCTACTGGCTGGTGGGCTCCGACGGCGGCATCTTCGCCTACGGCTCGGCCGCTTTCGCCGGCTCGACCGGGGCGGTGAAGCTGGCCCGGCCGATCGTGGGAATGGCGGCCACGCCGACCGGGCGGGGCTACTGGCTGGTGGCGTCGGACGGCGGCGTCTTCGCCTTCGGGGACGCCCCGTACCTCGGGTCGACGGCCGCCCTCAAGCTGGCCCGGCCGATCGTCGGGATGGCCGCCACCCCGACGGGGAATGGCTACTGGCTGGTGGCCTCCGACGGCGGCATCTTCGCCTTCGGCGACGCCCCGTTCCTGGGATCGGCCGGGGCGTTGAAGCTCCGGCAGCCGATCGTCGGCATGAGCGCCACCCCGGGCCGGGGCTACTGGCTGGTGGCGGCGGACGGCGGCGTCTTCACCTTCGGCGACGCCCCGTACCTCGGGTCGACGGCCGCCCTCAAGCTGGCGCAGCCGGTGGTGGGCCTGGCCGGCACCCCTTCCGGCGGGGGCTACTGGCTCGTCGCCGCCGACGGCGGCATCTTCACCTTCGGAGACGCGCCCTTCGCCGGCTCGACCGGCGGACGCCACCTCAACCGCCCCATCCTCGGGATGGCGCCGTCGCCGACCGGGGCCGGCTACTGGCTGGTCGCCGCCGACGGCGGCATTTTCTCCTTCGGCGACGCCCCGTTCGCCGGGTCGGCCGGAGCGCTGAAGCTGAACCGGCCGGTGGTGGGCATGGCCGCCCGGGGCTGACCGGGCGACGCAACCCGTAAGCGGAGGCGTAAGAGTTACGGGTCCCTGCTTGACGCCCTCTCGGGAATGATGCGAGCGTAACCCGCCGAGTGGACCCGGTCCCGGGGGAGGACGCCATGCAGAACGACATCGCTCGCCAGTGGGCCTTTCTGACGCCGTTCGTGCCCGGGGAGATGCTGACCGCCCAGGCCCGGCAGGTGGAGGCGGCCGGGATGGCCGGCATCTTCGTGCCCGAGATCTACAGCGACCCGTTCATGGGCATGGGTTTCTGCGCCGCCGTGACCGACCGGGTCCAGATCGCCAGCGGTATCAAGATCGCCGGCGCCAGCAACCCGTTCGAGATCGCCATGACGGCCATGGACCTCGACCGCCTCTCGGGCGGCCGCGTCGTCCTCGGTCTCGGCAGCTCGATCAGGAACTGGGTGACCGGCTTCCACGGCCGGCCGGACTACGACCCCCCGGTGGGCCGCCTGCGGGAGAGCATCCAGGTCATCCGGAAGGTCTTCGCCGAGAGCCACATCCCCGGCGCCCTCGGGAAGTTCGACGGGAAATACCTGCACCACGACTGGTCGACGTTCGCCGGTGCCTTCGCCCCGCCGGTGCGGGAGACCATCCCGATCTGGATCGCCGCCAACCAGACGGCGCTGACCCGCCTGGCCGGCGAGGTGGCCGACGGGTTCATCGACCACCCGATCCACGGCCCGCACTGGGCCGCCACCCACGGCCGCGAGGCGCTGGCCGAGGGTCTGGCCAAGGCCGGGCGGGACCGCCGCGACATCCACTGGAGCTGCTGGCTGTGGGTGGCGGTGAACAACGACCGGGCCGAGGCGGTCAACGACGCCAAGGCCACCGTCGCCTTCTACGCCGGGATGCGGCAGTACCAGCCGATGTTCGCCACCATGGGCTTCGACAAGGAGTCGATGGCCTGCGTGGAGGCGTTCGAGCGGGGCGACATCCCCGGCTGGGTCGGGGCGATCACCGACGAGATGGCCGAGGCCTTCGTCGTGCTCGGGACGGCGGACGAGTGCCGCAAGCGGGTCGAGGAGGTCTGGGACGTGGCCGACTCGTTCTGCCTCGTGCCGCCGATCGGCGGGCTCGCGCCGGAGAAGATCATGTTCTACATCGGCGGGATCGCCGAGACGTTCTACTCCTAGTGGCGCGCTGATCGGGTGCGGGTCGCCGTCCTCTGCGGGGGGTTCGGCGCGGCCCGGTTCCTCGACGGGCTGCGCCGGGTTCCCGGCCTGGCGCTGACCTGCGTCGTCAACACCGCCGACGACCTCGACT
>Ga0070741_10017106_pt1 | contig 11966 bp, 18 predicted proteins | sample Coa_R1_4_FD_66440 | JGI IMG/M metagenome (GOLD analysis project Ga0070741, IMG submission 66440) | Surface soil microbial communities from Centralia Pennsylvania, which are recovering from an underground coalmine fire - Coalmine... | ecosystem: Environmental > Terrestrial > Soil > Unclassified ...
CTGCGACGAGCCGCATCGCCTGCTCCCGGTCAAGGGCCGGGGCCCCCGGCGCGAGGATGGCCAGGGACCTCGCCAGGTTGTCGAGGACGTACCGGCGTTCCACAGCCGCCGACTGTATCGAACTGGTGTTCGCCCAGTCCAGTCCGGGGTGGCCGCCAGGTCGGCCGGGGCCGGGGCAGGCTTCCTCGCTGGTCGGCTTTTCCGCACCGCCGGGTTGGCCCATCCGTCCGCCACGCCCGGGCAGTCTCAGATGGCCACCGGCACTGGTCGCCGAATGCCGAAGCTCGACTGAACGAGGGGATTTGTCCCTCTCCCCAACTTTGGACCCGACCGGTACACTCGGGTTGCTCATCAAGAGGAGTCGAGGCACCGGGCCGTTGACGCTCCCCCAACCTTCCCCGCCTGGCGGGGCAATCGGTGGGAATGCCGGTCGATGAGGAGAGTTCTTCGTGAACAGTGATGCTTGTCACGCGCTGGACGCGTGGCTCTGTGCCGCCGCCGACATCCTGGCCGAGGTCGACGGTTCCCTTCCGGCCGCCCCGGTGGGGGCCGGCGAGCCCGAACTGGTCGGCAAGCTCTGGGTCAGGCTCCACAAGGAGCGTGACCTCGAACTCCACGTCCGGGTGGGCTGGCTGGCCGGCACGGAGTTCATCCAGCTGGTCGACTTCGTGCCCAGCATCGGCCGCTACGAGACCGGCGTGATGCTCGAAGGCCGGCTGCTTGATCGGCTGCTTGACGAACTCCGCACCCTCCACCGCTACGGCGGGCTCAGGTGACCGCCGCGGTCGGTCGGGAACCGCCCGCCGCGGCGGGTTCCATTCCTGCCGGCATCGTCGCGGCCCTCGACCTCGAGCCCGAGTGGACCCTCACGGACAGCGGAGGCGTCGGGTTCGTGGCCTGCGAGCTCGGCACCTGGCTCTCGGTGCACGACGTCTGCGGCATGCCGTGGCTGCATGTGCAGGTCGCCTGGCCCGAGATGTCCACGACGCGCCTGGCATGTGGGAGTTCCTCGACGCCAGGAACAACAAGGCCCTCATGGGGCGCTGGGTCCACGACCCGGCCAGCGGGGTCGTCGCCCTCGCCGGCGACGTGCCGCTCACCGGCAGGGGTCCCGGCTTTGCCGCCGAGGCGGTCGCCGAACTGGTGAACACCGCCGAGACCGTCGCCTTCCTGTCGGCACCCCAGCGCGATCTGCATGGACTGACCGCGCTCACCCTGGTCAAGGGACAACGGCGAAGCCGACGGCACCGCCTCGTCGAACATCTCCCCGACCGGTCTACCCCGCCGGCCAATCCGACGCCGTCCCCGCCGAGATCCTGTCGGTCGTCCAGGACTCGCTGGTCGACACCCTTGCGGGCTGGCATGTCGAACACGGCGAGCAGGAAACCCTCGCCCGGGCGGCCGACGGAACGCTGCTCCTCGTCCGGGTCGCCCGCCACCCGCACGCCGGGTGGGGACTCATGGTGGCGGTCGGTGGCGACCTCTACCGCTGCGACCCCGAAACCGCCGGGAGATTCGCCGCCGGTCAGAACCGGGTCGAGTCCGACCGGGCGCGGAGGGGACCCAGCCCCGGATGTTGGACCTACAACGGCGCCGGCCTCGAGTACCGGGCATTCCTCCCCGCCGCCCTCCTCGACGCCGAGGCGAATCGGGTGGCGGCCGCCGGGTTCGTGTTGGCCGTGGTCTCGGCCATAGCCCGGCGGGGCGATGCGAGCCTCCTCGACCGGGACCCTGCCGTCCGGCTGGCCCGGTTCTGGAACGAGTGTCATGGCCCGGCGACGACGAAGCCATCAGCCTGGCGCGGCGGGACCCGATCAACGACGGACTCGAGGATCCGGACGGCATCGTCTACCTGGACCGCATGGGCCGGGCCAGCGCCATCACCGAGGCGTCCTTCGAACTGTGGCGATCCCGCCTCCTCCCCGAAGACCACGGCGAGGTGGACGGGTTCATCCGCTGGGCCGAGTCGTGCATCGCCGACCGGGCCGCCAGTCGCGTTACCGGCGCGGCTGATCGGCCGGGCCAACGGGGCGGAAGGTGACGACCAAGGGCCTGGCCACCAACAAGACCCGGCGGGCCTTCCGCACCATCAGGCGCTGGGCCGACGACCTCGAAATCCGGGACCCCGGCCGCAGTGGGTTCAACAGCATCGTGCAATGGAACGATCGGTCCGCTCGCTCCATTGACGAGGTGCTGGAGCGCCTGCGCTACGCCGCCAAGGTGGACCGATGATGGATCCCTCGCTCGCCCTCGCTGACGCCCTCTTCGGCGAGGAACCCGAAAAGGAGCAGCACCTCCTCGCTAAGCACCGCCGGGTGTACGTCCATGCCGGAAGGCAATTTCGCTGTCCTGTCCACGACGTGATGGAAGTGCTCGTCGCGGTCGAGGAGACCTGGGTGGAAGGCGGCGGGCCGGGGTACCGGGAGCGGCTCAGTGAGTGACAGGCGAGGGCGATGACGGACGAGCACGAAGAAGACACCCCACCATGGGCGGAGCTGCTGCGGGCGGCGTTCCACGCCGCCTACGAGACCATGTCCCTCGAAAGCGAGGAGAGGATGCGGGCGTTCGAAGCGGTGCAGCGCATCAGCGACGCCCGGATACGGGCCGGCCGAGCCGTCGGCAGGGCCCGCCGAGCAGGATGGGACGGCAACCATATGGATCTGTGGAAGGCCGCCGAGGGCATGGCCTCCCTCGGCGGATCGGTGAAGCAGTTCCCGCACCAGCGGTTCCTCGAAGACGAATACAACCGGTGGCGCCACCGCCAGGCGGAGCATCAACCGTGAGCGTGGACCTGCAATCACGCCGGCAATAGGACCATTCGATGACCGACAGGCCCTGGATGGCCAGACCACGCCGACGCCCTGTTCGCCGCCTCCGGCCACTTCGAACTCGCAACAGCGAAGGAACGGGCAGACAGGACCACCTGACGCGCCCGAGTTGCCGGGTGGGGCGGCGACGATGTCGTCTGGTGCGCTGCGACGAGGACCATGGCCCATTCCAAGGGTTCACTGGCCCCCGGTCGCCCAGACCCGCTTCCTATCGGGGATGCCCGCTGGCGCGCCAGGAGAGCGCGTGGCGGTGACCCGCCGGCGGTTCGGTCCTCGATGATCTTGATACGCAGAAGGAGGACAACGATGGGATCTAATTCAGAAGCCGGAAGCGGTTGGGTGGTCCACGAACGGCGGCCCGTTCCGCTCGGGGCCAGCGGCCGAGACTGCCCGGACTGCGCAACGCCAGGGTCCGTCGTCGCCCACGCGTTGGGGCCCGGGGAGATCGCCGTCATCCACGACCCCGAGGTCGAGTGTCGCTCGTGCGGCCTCCAGTGGACCGCCCGGGGAGCGCGCTTCGTCTTCGGGAAACCACCGGAGGGCGCCGACGAGGACGACCCGTGGTTCGACGAGTTCAGCCGCGCCCTCGGCGGCGGGCCGGTGACGCTGTCCGTTGAGCAGCACGAAGCGGGCCGGATGACTGCAGACGAAGGCACGGTAGAGCGCTACGACTGAACGCCGTGGCGTCTCCCGTTGCCGGTCATGCCAGGACGGCTGCTGCGAGGCCACATCGAGCGGTTGATCACTGCGGGGTGAACTGCGTTGAACACGTCTCTTTGCCGGCCACGTTGACGTCGACCTTCACGCTGTAGCCGCTGCTGGCGCCGGAGATGGAGTAGGCGATGTCGGCCTTGCCGGCCCCGTCGGTGGTGCCGGTCTTGGTGGTGTCGGTCGATTTGTAGTGCGCCACCGTCGTCACCGAAGCGTTGGCCAGATGGGAGGAGACCAGGACGTGGACGGTCGAGTACTTCGCCGGGTTGGCGTTGTCCATGGCCGCGGTGCACGACCCCGACGGCGCCGGTGGCGGGTTGGTGGCCGGCGGGGGACTGGAGGCGACCGCCGAGCCGGCGTATTTGGCGTCGCCGTAGGTGAACACGCCGCCGTCGTCGGCGAAGAGCCAGTAGCCGGCCCCGCTGGGGGTGGCGGCCATGGCGGTGATCGGCCGGTTCAGCTTGATGCCGCCGGCGGACCCGTAGAAGCCGGCGTCGCCGAAGCCGAAGATCCCACCGTCGGAGGCGACGAGCCAGTAGCCCGAACCGCTGGGGGTGGGGGCCATGCCGACGATCGGCTGGTTGAGTTTCATCCCGCCGGTCGAGCCGAAGAAGGCGGCGCCGGGCCCGAACGAGAAGATGCCGCCGTCGGAGGCGACCAGCCAGTACCCCGCGCCGCTCGGGGCGCTGGCCATCCCCACGATCGGCTGGTTGAGGTGCATGCCGCCGGTGGAGCCGAAGAAGCCGGCGCTGCCGTAGGAGAAGACGCCGCCGTCGGTGGCGACGAACCGGTAGCCACCACCGTCGGGCGCGGCGCTCATCCCTACCACCGGCTTGTTGAGGTGGAGGCTGCCGGTGGAGCCGAAGAAGTGAGCGTCCCCGAAGGAGAAGACGCCGCCGTCGGCGCCGACCAGCCAGTAGCCCGCCCCGGACGGGCTCGCCGCCGCCGCCACCACCGGCGCGGAGAGCGTCGTCCCGGCGAGGGACCCTTCACAGGGCTGATCGCCGAACACGGCGACGCCGCCGGCCTGGCCGGCCATCAGATAGCCCGCACCGCCCGCCGAGGCGGCCGCCGCCCGCACCGTCCCCGCCGGCAGCGTCGGCTGGCAGGTGCCCGTCCCGGCCGCCGGGTCGAAGCTGATCCCGAGCACCGGGTGCAGTTCGATGCCGTTGGGAGCCACACCGGTCTGGCCGTGCTCGTTGTCCCAGAACCCGACCCCGGTCACCCGCACCGCCACGTTCGCCGCCTTGAACGCGGTGCCGGCGCTGAAGTGACCGTCGAAGTCCGAGCGCGACTGGCTGATGGCCGCCGCGAATGGACTCGACGGGCCGACACAGCCCGGGTCGGGAATCTCGGTGATCATCGTCCGGCCCTGGGCGTCCTGGAGGATCAGGTGGTAGTCGGAGTCGTCCTCGAGCACGTAGGCCGTCAGCGTGGCCGTCACCGACCACACTGTGGTCTCCACCGGCGCTACCCGCCCATTCGCCGGCGTCGACGCCGGCGCGGCCAGGCCGTCCAGGTAGCCGACAGTCGTCGGCGACACCTTAGACTGGTCCACCTTGGCGGCGTCAGGGTCGGTGCCCGTCTTCACCGACCAGCGCTCCACCCCGCACGTCCCGGTCGACGCCGCACCGGCCGGCGCCGCCGACACGACGCCCGGCGCGGCGAGCGTGACCAGCAGGAGGACCAGCCAGGACAACCGGTGGCGGCGCATGTCCCACCTCCTCAGAGGGCAACCGGTGGGAGCCTACCTGCGCCGCCGCGGCGCTCGGTCCGGCTATGCGGTGCCCGGCGAAGGTGGTGGGGTAGCCACCGCCGGGCGAGGGTGCTGGCGTGGACGCTGCGACTCAAGAAGCCAGGATTCAGCCCCCTGGCGTGCTGCGTCGGGCGCGCTGGTAGTTCCAGATGCCGTGATCGAGACTGCGCGGCGTGAGGAGCGGGAACTCGTCGCGGAGTATCTGGCAGGCCGCGGCGACAAGGCCGGGTGCTTCGGTGACGGTGACGGGCCGGCCGAGGGCGGCGGTGAGGTAGCGGACGATCATCCGGTCCGGTTTCACCAGGTTGTCGTCTCCGGCCAGCATGAAGAAGTAGGCGATGGAGATCCCGCTGCGCTGACCGGGGATCGCCCGCAGCGCCGCATCCAGCGTATCGTCGCTGGCCGCCGTGGTGACGTCCTGGAGGTAGTGGACCCCTGCAGCGTCGAGGGCGTGGGCGAACCGCAGTGAGGCTTCCGTCTTGAGGATCCCGCCGCGGCTGGAGGTCCGCTGCCGGTTCCGGACTACCTCGGCGGCGAATCGCTCCGGCCCGAGCTTTTCGACGTCGGCGATGAAGTCACCGATCGGCTGCTGGTCGGCGTGTGCCGGGAGCTGAGTATGGGACCGTGAGAGCGGGATCTTGGCCCACTCGGCGTAGCGGCGTACCGCGGCGGCGGTTCCCTCGTACCGCACGCCGATGGAGAAGACGGCGTCGAGGATGCAGAGCGAGAGATGGGCGTAGCGGTACTCGTCCCCGAGGACGACCGGGAGGGACAGTTGGGCGCGGCATGCCTCCGCCAACAACGTCGCTTCGTTCGCCGACATTTGCGACCTCGTCGTCCTGATGAGGGTGGCCCCGAATGAGGCTACTGCCTTGCGAGCTGAGGCCTGGGTTCGCTGGGCCGGAACCAGGCTCTCACACCCATGGTCATTCGGCGGCGTTGCGTGGCGAAGTCTGCGACCCGATGGCCGTTGGCCCCGGAGGGGTGGGGGAAGCCGTGGAGGACCCTGCTGGCGTCGAGAAGGTTCTGACCGGCGAGCCACCCGAGGCATGCGGTGACCCGCTCGCCGAGGGGAATCACGAGAGCGTCCGGTACCGCGGCGAGTTCCGGGGCCAGCAGCCCGGTGAGGAAATCGGCGAGGATCGCAGTGCGGGTGGGGGAGGGGCTTCCCGAGTAGTTGCGGCCGTCGCGGTAGACGGCGTAGCGCAACGCCGAGGTGGTATGCACCAGCCCGCCCGCCCCGTCGAAGAGGCCCGCGCTCGACGTGAGACCGAGGGCCGCTGGGATGCCGATCGCGTCCAGCATGGCGGTGAGGTTGCTGCGCAGCGGGCCCGCGAACGACGCCGTCGCCTTGGCCGCCCGTTGCGCCCCGAGGCGGTCGGCCCCGGCGGCGTAGGCGTCTCGGGCCGCGCCGATTGCGAGGCGGGCCTGGTAGGCGCCCGGGGTGAGGCCGACGAGGACGAGCCGGGCGGCGGGGCGGATCAGGTCGAACGGCGCGTACACCACCCGCAGGCGTCCCTCGGCGACGACGGTGAGGTCCTCGTTGCGCAGGTCGACGTCACCCCACGGCAGCGAGCGCAGCACCGGCTCGTAGCGGGCGGCCAACCCGAGCGGATCGACATACGGGCGCACCCGGTGGCGGGTCATCCGTAGTGCCACGATGCCTTCCGCGTTATTGAGCCTGCGCCGACTCGACCCCACGCCGGCGGCTCCTCCACCCTTTCCCGGTAAGTGCCGACCGGGACGGCCATTCCTCCCGGGGGAGTGGCGGAGTTCCGAGCGGCTTCGGCGACACGACCCGGGCCGAGATCTCCCCACCGCCGGTGATCCGCACGGTGCGGTTCGCCCGGTCGTACGTCCAACCCTCCGAGCAGACATACATCATCTGGCCCGTCTCCCACCGGACCCCGATGAACCACCCGGGGCAGCCGGGGGAGGCGCACTTGCGGCGGCTGCCCGTCGTTCGCCCCTCGATCCCCTCCGTTCGGCTGAACACGGGGATCCCCTCTGCAACGGTTCCCGTCGCCGTGACGGGGAATCCACCCGGCCAGCCGCCGTCGCTGCTGCTCATCCTGAACCTCCATTACCGGATCCTGTCGCGAGCCTCGATGAGTTTCGGGACCACATGCTCGGTGAAGTGCACCCCGGGGTCGTCATGGCCGATGAACGCGCTGACGAGCACGCCCCTTTTGTGCCGTCGCCACTCGGAGCGCCACCTGCGCCGCTTCGTCGATGGAGCCGCCGGCCACCACGGCGAAAATCTGTTCTTGCGCGCCGATGGCGCACCGGGCCTCGTCTTCCGAGAAGACCCCGGTGGCGGCGAAGCCGTGCGACTCGAGGACCGCCGTGGCGACCTCCATCTTCTCGGGTGATCGGCCGACGACGATGACGTGCAAGGCGTCGGTGTCGTCATCGGCCGGACCCGTCGGCCCGACCCGCGGGTGCGATGTTCGCCGCCTATTTGGTGAAGGCGGTGTGGAGCGGGTGGTACTTCCGGTCGGGGTGGATACCGGGGGGAAGGTTGGGCTTGACGTTGTCGCCGTACCAGGCCTCGCTGTCGGCTTCGGATTCCCAGATCTCAGTGACGCGCCAGCCACCCGAGGGGTTGGGTCCGCCGGAGTGGGCGAGGAAGCCTTTGTGGGCTCGCATGGTCGGCATGAGCTGGCCGATCATCCCGCCGTACATCTCCTCGGTCAGATTGGGTACTTCGGCGATCATGAGGACAGCCATGGCTCGTCTCCTTCGATTGGATGCGACCACCGGACGGTACCGCAGTCCCGGCCGTTGCCACGCCGGCGAACCGCATGACCGCCCGCCGTGACTGCCAGGCGAAACCGTTGCCACGCATGCAATCGGTTCCTCGATCTCGGCGAAGCTGACAAAGCGCAACGGTGGTATGGTCGGTGGCGGCGCTCCTCCAGACCCTGGTGGCGTGAATCCATTCGGATGACCCAGGGAGCCGCCCGCCGCAGCGTTCCACGGTTGAACAAGTCCCTGCCCGTTCCTCCTTCCGGCCCTCGTCGCGACGGCCCAGGAGGAGTGGCGCCGCTGAACCTTCCCCTCAGCGCGCCTCTCAGGCGGCTGCCGCCGGTTCCCCTTTCCAACGACCAGGGAAACCGGCGGGGTCGCCGAATCGCTCCAAGGAAGGGCGGCGCTGACGGAGGCGAGTGTGGGCAGAACGCCGATTTCGGCACGTGCAGACCGAGGGAGAACCGATGGACATCGTTCGCAACCCCGATGGAACCCTCGTCGTTCCGATCCCACCGGAACGACACCACGACACCGACGAGGGTGCCGACACCAGGCCGTTCGGTGGCGCTGATGCGACCCGGCTGCTCCATCCGGGAGAAGGTGGATACGACGAAGCGCTGGCGGAATGGGACCTCCAGCAGAACCCCGACCGTGCTCCGGTCGTCTCAACCGCCACCGGGCGAGGCGAGGCGAGGACCGTCGTGCACGCCGTGGCCACCTCCCCTGATCATGCCGTCGCTCCGGCGTTGGCCGCCCTCGATGATCCCGAGGCGGGTGGCGAAGCGTTGCGCCACGTTCTTGTCGGCGGTGTCCCTTCGGTCGAAGCGTTCGCCGCCGAGGTCGCCGAAGCGGAAGGTGGCGAACCGCTCTCCGCCCATCAGGCTACGAAGATCATCGGTGAGGTCCTGGCCGAGCTCGACTGATCGGCCCGGGACCGCTCCGTCGCGCGTGGTGAGCGGCGAATCGGCAAGGGAGAACGACGGTGGAGACGATGGAGCACGGGGTCTGGATCAATGCTGATCCGGCGCAGGTGTTCGACGCGCTCACCACCAGGGCCGGATTGGATGCCTGGTGGGGGAGGCCCTGGAGGCCGAGCTGCGCCTTGGTTCCGTAGTGGAGTTCGTCACCGTCGGCTGCCTCACCGCCCGCGTGGCCAGGATCTACGCCCGGCTCGACGGGACGCGGTCGGCCGCCATCGGCAGCCCGATCCGCGACCAGGTGGACACCGGAGCCGATGCCGAGGCATGGATCTGGCCCTCTACGACGCCGCCCTGGTCGAACTGTGCGTGGCCCCCGGCCTCGGTCAGTCCCTCGTCGACGACACGGTCTGCCCGGGACGTGAGCGCCAGCCTGTCGAGCTCGAGCTGCTCCCCTCGGTCCTACCCCTCGGTTAACGCCACCCCGTCGCGGTCGCCGCCTCTACGGCGAAACGACGGCAGCACAAACCCTGGTAACGTCGCAAGTGGCGCTCCTCCAGACCCTGGTGGCGTGAATCCATTCTCGGATGACCCAGGGAGCCGCCTGTTCGAGCGTCCGTCGGCCTCATTCCTGCCGCCTTCTCCTTCTGGCCCGTCGTGGCGCCTTTGCGCGCTTATTCAACCTCGCCGCCCGGCGGGAGGTCTTCGGCCAAGAACTGAACGACGAGACCGGCTCCGGCGCCGATGGGGCACGCAACGGGACGGCGACGTCCCCTAGGGAGAAGGAGGGCATCATGAGCAACCAGACGCTTCTTCCCCGGGAGGAGGCGGAGGACGCCCTGCACGACCTCGTCTACAACGCCCAGCGCTTTACAGCGACCACCAGGGGCGGGTTGTGGTCGCGGTGCTGATGCCGCTCGTGGTGTTCGTCCTGATCGCCGTCGTGACCGTGGGTCTCTTGCTGGTTGTTCGGAGGCTGCCTGATGAACCGCCGAGCCCCCGGCGCGCAAACGAGCGGATCGCTGACCGTGCCCATGGCCTCCGGAGCATGGGCCGGATCGTCGAGATCATCGGTTGGTTCACGCTCGCCATGGGCGTGATCATCGGGATCGCTGTCGGCGCTGCTCGTGATGACGCCATCTACGCCGTCAACCAACAAGTCGTCCGGCACCCGGTCTATGGCGTCCTGGCGTTCCTCTCCTTCGCCTTCGCCGCATTGATCCTGTTGATCGTTGGGCGGGTCGTGGCCTTGTTGGCGGAGCATGTGGCCGTCGGTGTGGGCGCTGACCTCGATGGCGTTGCGCTGCCTGAGTAGAGCGTGGACCCCAGGAGGAGACTTTGAAGGGATATAGCGTCGTCTGGTCCCCGGCGGAGGGAGCGGACCAGTGACACGTATCGGGACCGGCCGCCTACTCGTTCTCACACTCGTCGCCGTCATCGCCACTGAATGTGGAGGTGGCGACAAGAAGGAGTCGGCGGGCTCGATCACGTCGACCACAGCGGCACCGACGACAGCGACGGGGGCCCCCACGACTACCGCCCCGGCCGTCGTGACCACGGCGAAACCGACTACGACGACAGCGAAACCGATTACCACGACCGTGCCGGCCAAGTTGTCGCCGACCCAATTCTTCATCGCCAAGCCGGGGTGCACGAACGAGATCGACTACGTCCGGGTCGGGGCCGACCGCAAGCTGATGCAGTCGAAAGTGGTGGTCAAGGCGGCTGGCAACAGCCAGCTGATCGCCTACGCCGAGCGAAACGACAAGCTGCTGTTCGGCTCGTTCAACTGCGATGCCAAGACCAACTCCATCTCGGAGATCGGCCTCACCAACACGCACGCCGCCCCGAGGGTCATCGCCACCGACCTCGACGTGGTTGACGCTGACTACGACATCGCAACCAACGCCGTGCTGGTCCTGACGGCGGGGACGTCAGAAGCCGCGCCTAACGTCGTGGCGATCGATCCGGATGGAACCCGAACGGTCCGGTGGACACGGCCACTGGGGTGGAATACATCGGCCAACCCGCTCGGTGGCTACGTGTTCGTCCATCTGCTGCGGGCACTGACCGGGCACGAGATGATGATCGGCGGGGATGCCAACAACAACAAGTTCATGGTGCTCCGGGTCAGCGCCGACGGCTCCACCTCGGGTGGTGTGACCGGCGACGGCAAGCTCGGCAAGTTCGATATCTCGATCCTCGAGGGTGCTGTTGCCCTGTCGATCGACAAGCCGCCCGACCTCTACGTCTGTGCCTTCAGCCCGGTCTACGGGAGCGGGCTATCGACTCCGTCCCCGATCACGTCGGTGCCGGGCTGTGTCGGCAACCCGTTGCCCCAGGCCCTCACGTCGATTCCGGCCAAGGTTGCCTGGGCCTTCTCCGGCCAGGACGGCCACAGCCTCCTGCTCGCCATCCGGGACCAGTCCACGCTTCTGGACGTCGAGTCGCTCGACCTGAAGATGGGTTCGACCGCGCCACCCAAGATCTACGGAAGCGCGGCGTCGGACATTCCGTACGCCGTCTACGCGGTCGCTGTCTACGTCATCGAGAAGGATCTGTCGAAGACGCTGCCCGCCGTGACGGTCTGAGTCCCGATCCGCTTCGCCTCTCCGTGGACTGCCGGAGGCGATTCGGTGACCTTGGCTTCTGCCGCTGTGGGGTCGGGTTCCCTCGAGCGAGCTGCTCGCCGCCGGCAAGAGGTTCGAAGACGGTAGTCCCACTCTCGTCGCCGGGTTCAAGAGCCTGCTCGGGACCCTTGATTGGCGTCGACGACCGCGCTTCGCCGTCTTCAGCGGGTCTCGGCAAAGATTCGCCAGTCGCCTTCGACGCCCTTCAGTTGGCGGGTGCCCCGGTCGGCGAACGCCAGTCCCGAGCCCACCGGGCGGATTCAGCCGGTCAGCGCAAGAAGGTCGGCGAGCTTCTCCGATGGTTTCATGAATCCGAGGGTCTTGCGAGGCCGGTTGTTCAGGCTCTTGGCGATGCGGGCGAGGTCGTCGGCGC
>Ga0070741_10017107_pt1 | contig 11966 bp, 9 predicted proteins | sample Coa_R1_4_FD_66440 | JGI IMG/M metagenome (GOLD analysis project Ga0070741, IMG submission 66440) | Surface soil microbial communities from Centralia Pennsylvania, which are recovering from an underground coalmine fire - Coalmine... | ecosystem: Environmental > Terrestrial > Soil > Unclassified ...
CGCCGCGGCGGTCATCGTCAAGACGATGATGGAGGCAAGAGGACTGGCCGAGGGGTATAGCTATTGGACGTTCTCCGATATTTTTGAGGAAAACTATATGCCGGCGCGGGCTTTTCAGGGCGGGTTTGGCTTATTGACGTTGCACGGGGTAGCCAAACCGGCCTATCGAGCCTTTGAGTTGTTGCACCGACTTGGAAGCGAGGAATTGCCGGTAAAGGGGAAGCATCAGACAGTGGGAGTCTGGATGGCACGCAGCCCGGGCTCGGTTACCGCGATGCTCATCAACCATGCGCTGCCGAGACATTCTATCAAAGCGGAAACGGCGCAAATCCAACTGACGGGATTAAAGAGGCCGGCGAATGTTTACGTGGAACGCATCGACAAGAATCACGCCAACGCCAAACGACTTTGGATAGAAATGGGACAACCCGCACTCCCAACGGGGCGGGAGATCGAGCAGTTGCACGCAGCGTCCAAACTCATGCGGGAGCCAGTGAAATGGAAGTATGAAGGCAACACCCTCAGGCTAAAGATTTCAATGCCGGCCCAAGCGGTGGCCGCTGTCACGGTGGAACTGAAACGGTGAAGGCCCTTGAAAGCGAAGCCCAAATTGTTGGAGGAACTGCAACAAAAGGCCTTTAAGTATTTTGTCCATGAGACGAACCAAGAAAATGGCCTGGTCCTCGACAAGACCCAACGTGGAAGTCCGGCCAGCATTGCGGCGGTCGGGTTGGCGCTGTCGTCGTATCCAGTAGGGGTGGAACGCAAATTCATAGGACGCGCCGAGGCCGTTCGACGCGTTCTCACGACGCTGCGGTTTTTCCATAAGAGCGTCCAAAGTGATGATCCTGGGGCGACCGGCTACAAAGGCTTTTATTACCATTACTTGAGCATGGCGACCGGGAAGCGGGTTCGGAAATGTGAATTGTCCACGATTGACACGGCTTTTTTGCTGGCCGGCATGTTGACGGCGACGACTTATTTTTCGGGGGCCACATCTGACGAACGCGAAATCGGGCGCCTGGGCGAGGAACTCTATGAGCGGGTGGATTGGAACTGGGCCAGGAATAGAGGTTTAACGGTCACACACGGCTGGAAGCCCGAAAACGGCTTTCTTCCTAATCGTTGGCAGGGATACAACGAGGCGCTATTTCTATACATTCTAGGCCTTGGCTCATCGACCCATCCGCTTCCTGCGAAGAGTTATCAAGAGTGGGTTTCGACCTACAAATGGCGGGAAATATATGGCCGCAAATTCTTGTATTCCGGACCGTTGTTTACCCACCAAATTTCCCACCTTTGGATCGACTTTCGGGAAATCCAGGACGCGCCCATGCGCCGTCGAAAGATTGATTATTTTGAGAACAGCAGACGGGCGACGTTAATCCAACGGGAATATGCGATACATAACCCCGGGCAGTTTGACGGCTATGGGGCGCGCTGTTGGGGCATCACGGCGAGCGAGGGGCCTGGACCGTGCCGGCGAAAGATCAGAGGGCGGGAGCGGGAATTCTTCGGTTACAAGGCGCGGGGTGTTCCTGACGGACCGGACGATGGGAGCCTATCCCCTTGGGCGGTGGCGGCATCGCTGCCTTTCGCGCCTGAGGCGGTGCTTCCGGCGTTGCGTCACTTTATGAAATTGAAGTTGCACGTGAAGAACGCCTACGGTTTCAAGGCCACTTTCAATCCCACGTTCGGTGAAGGGGCGAATTGCTCGCGTCCGTGGGTTTCGCCGTTTCATTATGGCCTCAATCAGGGGCCCATTGTGTTGATGATTGAGAATTACCGGTCGGGGCTACTTTGGCGAATTATGCGGGTCTGTCCCCAGTTTGTCGCGGGATTGCGGCGGGCGGGGTTTAGGGGGGGGTGGCTGGAGTCGTCGCCGCTGTGAGGTGATGAAAACTGTGAGGCGTGGGAGGTGATTTCCTTGCAAATTGCCTCAGGAAGCCGTGGATCGTTCAAGGGCTTTGCGAGTGGGAGACAGGGAGGGCCTCTATTTTCGCCAGCGGAAGGGGCCGGTAGTGTTGAAATTTGCGGCACTTTTTGAAAAAATTTTAAAAAAAGGGCCGAATTAGGGAAAAACTGCAAAAAATAGTTCTATAAGTGGAATACAGTCCATAACGGGGTAACACCCTTTGCAAAAAGTCTGCTTTTATTCCCGCGTCAGTATGAAAAAGGAACTGATGACGGGAATGAGGGATGAAACGCTGGCCCAGCGGAAAGGCGGGCCGGCGCAGAGGAGCTTTAATTTCCCCCCGCAAACGCCTTCGCACGGTTCCTGCCATCCGGCCGCCCTTCCCGCCGGTTCGCCGCATTCAGCGTTTGCGGGTTTTACTTTTATCCACCTATGAATCTTTGGCAACGACTTAGACTAGCCGGGCAGATCGTCAAGAGCGGGGCGCCGTTCCCGTTCAACAAGATTATCCCATATGATGCGGTAGGCGGGGAGCATCTGTATCACCCTTACAAGCAGAGCGCGTGGGTGCAGCGGGCGATCAAGAAGATCTCCGGGCCGATCAGCGCGGTGGACCTGGAGTTTGAGCTCGATGGGGAGGCGTATCGCGAGGCGGGGTTGGAGGCGTTTTGGGCCGAGCCGGCGATCGATGGTTCCGGGCCGATCAGCCGCGCGGATTTCATCGAGGCATCGGTGGGGTGGCTGAAGCTGGAAGGGGAGTTTTTCTGGATCATGGATGATTCGTGGCTGCTGCCGTTTCCGCGGGATGGAAAGAGGTCGCCCTTGATCATCGCTCGGCCTGACCACATGCGCCATGTGGTGAAAGAGGGGTATGTCACGGGCTGGGATTTTGTGACAGGCGACGGACAGCATCAGGCGCTTCTCCCGGAGCAGGTGATTCATTGCAAGATGTGGAATCCCTACGACCGATATCGCGGCTGCCCGGAGATGCAGGCGGCGAAGGACGCGGCGGAGAGCGATATGATGGCTGGAAAATTCAACCGCAACATCATGGCGAACAACGGCGACCAAGGGGTGTTTATCGTGGCGCGGAACGGGCTGCCGTCGGACGCGCAACGACAAATGATTATTGACCAGTTGCGCGAGAAGAGGGAACTGGCGCAACGCGGACAATTTCGGGCGGTGTTTCTGGCGGGGGACGTGGATGTGCAGGACCCGCGGGTGCGCGTGCCCGATCAGGCTTTCATCAACATCCGGTCGCAGAACCGGCATGAGGTTTTCATGGCAATGGGCGTGCCGCCGTCGATGGCGGACGTGCGGGCGAGCTACTCGATAGGAAGCGCGAGCGATTGGTTCATGCTGATCACGGAGACGTGCATTCCGACGGGCCAGAGAATTTGCCAGGCAATCAGCCGCGCCTTGCGGCGGCAGACCGGGTTGACTTTGACAGCGTCCTTTGATTGGGACGAGCACCCGGTGATGCAAGCCGTGCGGCGCGAGCGCGTCGACACGGCGCAGAAGTATTTCCAGATGGGAGCGCCGATGAGCGTGTTGAACGAGTATTTGTCACTCGGTCTGCCGCCGTTCCCGGGCTGGGAAAAGGGCTATGTGCCATCGAAGATGACCATGGCGCCCTAAGCTATTCACACCTAACCCCACAAACTATGACAGAAGAACAGTTCCAAGACACGATGCTAAAAGGCGTGAACGCGCTGGATGAAAAGATCGAGCGCGTGGAAACCGCCAACGAACTCCTCCTGAAGAATTACGAGCAACTCGGCAAGGAAACGCGCCGGGCGATGGAGGACATGACGCAACTGAAGAACACCGCCAATGATCACGCGCGGATTCTGCAATCGATCCAGAAGCTGCAAGGCTGTTTGCGGACCGAGGCGCGGAGCAGCGGACTGGATCCCATCCAGCGGCTTTCGCAAGACGAGCGCAAGCGCGGATTGTTCAACGCGGCCGTGCGGGCGACCATGTGCGACAACGACTCGGAATACAAACGCTATGTGGCGCCGATCCTGAAGGCGATTGGCGAAGACGCGGGCGAAGGCGCGACGTTGATTGTGGCGCAGTTGTTCCGGGAGATTTACGAGACGCTGGCGCAGTATGGCGATTGGGCGACGCTGGGTGTGCGGCGCCTTGGGACCAAGGTGACGAATTTTCCGGTGAAGACGGCCCGCGTGGCGGCCAACTGGATCACGACGGAAGCGGCGCCGATCTCCGACGACTCGAATGAGGCGGGCACGACCATCACTTTGACGGTGCTGCCGAACGCGGTGCTGTTGAATGTCTCGCGGCAGTTGATCGAGGACAGCGAATTCGACGTGACCGCGATGGTCATGGAGGATTTCCAGCAAGCGTTCAATCTGCGGCTCGACACGGCGGCGTTTGCCGGCAGCGGGACGCAGAACAACCCGTCCTCGGACGGCGGTTTCACGGGGCTGTTTACCGGCGGCACGCCGGCGACGGCGGCGACGGGAAACACGACGGTGGAAACGCTGGACTTCGACGACGTGCTGCGCTGTCTGACGACCGTCGCGCCGGTGGTGCTGAAGCGCAAGCCGTGCTGGTGGGTACATCCGCAGATGCTGGCACGGTTGATGTCGATCAAGGACAACAATGGGCGTCCGATCTTCCTGGGCGCGCTGGAAGCGCCGAGCTATGGGGCCATTGGCACGATCCTGGGGTACCCGGTTATTCCGGTGATGGCGGCGCCGAACACGGACGCGGCAGGCGCGGCGGTGGCGGCCTTTGGCGATCGCAACGGCCAGGTGGTTGGCGTGCGCGACGACTTCGTTTTCGAGGCGAGCGACCATTACCGTTGGAACACCCTGGAGCGCTCGTTCCGCGCCTATGGGCGCGCCGCGACCGGCACACGCCGGGCGGATGCGTTCTCCATCCTGACCACGGCGTCTCACTAATCCTATTACGACTTAATCCTATGAAACGAATCCTAGGCATTCTTTCGGCGGCGGCGTTAGCCGTCACGATGCAGACAACGGCGCGCGCGCAGCAATATGGAGCGGCGGCGACCCTGGTTGGGAACGGAGTTATCCTGACCAACGGCACGAGCAGTTCCGTCGTCTCGAACTACACAAGCTATGCTTCGCTGGCGAAGTACCAGGAGTTTAACTTGCAGTTGCAGTTCAAATTGGCCGGAGCGGGCAATGGGCCGGTCACGTTCAATTGGACGACGAGCGACGATGGGACGAACTGGGCCAACGCCGGCTCCGGAACGGGAGCGATCACGCTAAACGCCAATGGGACGGCGTTCGTGAATTTCAACACGAACGTCTACCTGGGGAGCGCAGGCTACTTCTCGATCACGAACATCGCCGGCGCGACGAACAACGCGACGACGAACATTTCGGCCACCGTCTGGACCAAGCCCCGACGCAACGGCTAAGAAGGGCCGGGCGCGCTCCCTCCCGCGCCCGCTCTGCGCGCCGGCGGCGCTTGGGCCATCCCGCCGCCGGCGCCCCTGAACCACAAGAATAAAATTTTATGGACCTTGGACTAGGTAATTTAAGTGAGCTGAAAAGTCAGATCCTGGCGGCTTCGCTGCGCGGCGATACGAACTACGACACCGTGATAGCGGCCATCGGACTGGGCGTCGCGGCGCAGTTTGACAAGTATTGCAATCGCAGGCTGGGGCGCGTGGCAGGCGATTTCGACCAATTTCGCGCCGACCGCCGGCATTATTACCTGAAGCGTTATCCGGTGGAGTCCATTGCGTCCGCGCAACGCCAAGACACGTTGACCGACGGGTGGCAGACGCTGGCGGTGTCCGATCTTATCCAACAGTGGAATTTAGAGATCGGGTATATCTCGTTCATCGCGTTGCAAGGATACGAGTTCTCGCAGTTGTTGATCACTTACACTGGCGGGTTTTGGTACGACACGACGGAAAACGGGAGCGGAGTCATGCCTGGGACGGCGACGCTGGTTCCCGCGGACATCAAGTTAGCGTGGTATTTGCAATGCCAGAACGTGTGGCGGCAATGGGACAAGCTTGGGAATCAAATTGCCGAACCGCCGGAGCGGCAGACTTCGGACCAAAGCCTGCAACTGGCGCCGGCGGTGCGTGAATTGCTGGATGATCATCGGCGTCTTTTCGGAACTTGAACCAAACCACGCGAACTATTCCAACCTATGAGCGATTTGTTGCTGACATTGCAGCAGGATTTGGTGGACAAGCTGAACAGCGAGGCCTGGTTTAGCTATATCTCGGTGGTTTCGTGGCGGAAGCAAGTCGTGCAATTAGAGATAGAAAAGCGCCAGCCACATTTGCAGGGCAAGAACGGCAGGAAAGGGTGCGGCGTGATCATCAACATGCCGCGCATCCATGCGACTCAGCCTAATCTTTCGCCGGCACAAGGCGATATTCTGGTGGGAATTGACGTGGTCGAGCAGCCAGAGATTAATTTCAACCCGGGTGGGACAATGGTGACAGCTGAAGAGACGGCGCGGACCGTGCGGCAGACGCTTCATCAGTTCGCCATCGAGGGCAAGATTCTGCTCTACCAGGACAAAAAGGCCATCGAGCCACTGCCGGACAAGGAGTATCCGGGCTGCCTGGGTTATCGAGTCAACCTCCGAGGTCGCATGGCGGAATTGTCGCAACCGAAGTGTGTCGTGCCGTCCATTTCCGAGGAGGAAGGGATTGTGACGCTGGGGACCTCTGATTTGGGAGCGACAATTTATTATACATTGAACGGCAGTTTTCCGGGGGCAACCAACGCCGTGGCCGAGATCTATACGATCCCGTTTGCGGTCGCCGCCGGAACGACCGTGCGTTGGGCGTCGTATCTGGCCGGCCACCTGGGAAGCGATGCGGCGCAAGCTTTAATTACGTAAGGCATTCTTACCCACCAACCCCATATCTGAACCATGAGTATAACTCGCCAAACTTTGTCGCGCGGCCCGGCTTATGCCGGGTACAGCGGACAGTCATTTCTCTTCAGCAATGATTCCAAAGTGGAAATCATTCCCACGACGCAGGACGTGCGCGCCGCGTTATACGGAAAGATCGATGAAACCGTATCTGACACGATAGTTCGTTGCGCAGGGACACCGCTGACCTGGACCTCGCTTGGCACGCTGTTTCCCTATCTGGCGCCAACGGTCGGACAGCGAATGTTCGGGAGCGGATCAAGCCAAAGCGTGGACGCGCCCCTGACGTGGAATGCGAACAACGGAGACGTCATCACCGTGACCAACGCCGCGATCACCAAGATGCCGGACCTGCATCTTGGCGTGGAAAAGGACATTTTGGGCCCGATGGAGTTCACGGGGTTGGTCGGCAATGGCGAGGATCCCGAAAACGCCAACTCGTATTATACGATTTCCACAGCGCAACCGTTTACGGCTCCGGCCCTCGATGTGACCAAGTTGACGCGGCAACGGTACACGGCGGCGTGGGGATCATTCGGCGGTTTTGCGAGCTTTCAGGCGCAGGACACCTGGACGATCAGCCATGAACTGGAAACTTCGCCCGTGAAGATCCAGGGGCGCACTGTTGACATGGTCATCACGTCTTACCGGTGCATGGCCAAGTGCAAACCGGCGGAGCCGACGATGGCAAACATTGACGCGGCCCTGGCGCTTCAGGGAACGGGGGCCAAACACGGGCGGCGGCTTTCGAGCAACTCGGCCGACCTGGTCATCAGCGGACAAAACCTGGTTTCGATCACGTTGAAGAACGCAGCATTGAAAACAGCCGGATTTGTGTTCGGCGGCAAACCGTTGCGCAACGGGGAACTGGGCTGGGTTTCGACGTGGGTGAGTTCATCAACACCGCAGAGCGGCGCCGTCTTCGCCTGACCTCCGGCGGCAATTTGCATGAAAATCACTCTCATTCCTCCGGGCGGCGCGCAGCCCTTTGTGCTGGCGGATGACGCTGTTTCGCGCATAGCGGCGATGGTCAGCCCCGCCACTGGCGCCGGCGGGAGCCTGGCCGAGGGCTTTGTGCCGGTGCAGGAGCGCATCGTGCAAGTCACGCCCCTGGCGCGCTCGCCCTATGTCTTTATCGCACCCCGTTTCAACCTGAAGAACAGTCTGACGCTGACGGTGAGCCGCACGTTCGCGTCCGTTGAAATGTGCGTGAATTTTCTGGCGACGCATGCGACCTCGGCGCCGGCTTCGGGGCTGCTCGAGGTGCAGAGCGTCACTGCGAGCGGGACGATACTTCGGTTTTTGCCGAACACGGTTCTGCAATCGATCAAGTGTCAATCCCACACGGGAGTTAGCTGCCGTTTTCAATACACACTAATTGCTTCCAATCCCTGGCAAAACACACCATGAAACATCTGCGTTCCCTAGTTTTCCTGCCGCTTATTCTTGGCTCGGCCTGTTGTCTGGCGCAGCCCTTCCCGATCCGTCTTTTTTGCGATCAAGCCGCGCACGGAGCGAGCTTTCCGGCGGACCTTAACACAGGCGCGGCCCCGCAATGGGTGCGGGGCGACGATCTGGAGTTCGATGTCGCCCTGGGCCAGAACGGGGCGGTTTACACGAATATCCAGTATCTGGGCAGCCTGAGTTTTCAGGTCTTTGCGCGACAGAACGACACGAATGGGCCGATGATGGCCGCCACGGTTTACAACACGAATTTCAGCGCGCTGACGCAGTCGAATTGGAATAATGGGGTGGGCAGCCATGCGGCGTTTGTCTTCACCAACGGGGCGAGTTCGGTGAATCTCGGAGGAGCGGAAAGCCAGACTTACTGGCTGCGGATTTTTGGGCTTTCGACGAACACGCCGCCCAAGCGCATCACTTATTTGGAGGGCCCGGTGACGATCTATGACGGTCCGGTCACGAACTTAGTGAATGTTTATCCGCCGAACATCGCGCTAGTGGTGGATGCGTTGGCCAACTTGATTAATCCGACCAATTTCTTCACTGAGAACAGCAATTTGTTAAACCAGGCGGTCAATAATACGCATGGGGCTGGCGGCAATGTCGTCGCCGGTCTGGGAATGACAGCAGTCAACGTGGGTGGCAGCAACGTCGTCTCGCATCCCTCGGAGACGAATCAATTCACGGCCTTCAGCGCCACGCGCCTGGTGGGGAAGATGCGGGCCGGCCAGCGGGCCCGACTGTTGATCATCGGTGATTCGATGTCAGATGCCGGCTACAGTTACGATTCCGCTCCGCTTATGCTCTCGGCGCTCCTCCGCGATTGGTATGGCGACGGCGGAGAAGGAATCGCCGGATTGGATCTGGCCTACAATCCGAGCGTCATTTCACGGACGCCGAAGCCTTGCGGGCTCTTTAGCGGGGCAGTCCTCTTCACGAATGACCAAGTGCGCGCGGTGCAATCCGCGGCAGCGCTGCCCGGGTATTACTATCTGCTTAAGGGTGGTTTTTCTCATCCTACCAACGCTTACAACAGTATCGGCCTGTTCTGGTTGAAATGGCCGCAAGGGGGAACGTTCAATGTGGGCGTGACCAATGCAGGGGGCGCAACGGCCCTGAACACGGTGACGCTCAACAGCTTTTCCGCGAGCACGAATTTGGGCTACACGAATTTCGCGGTTGGCGCGACTGGGCAATTGCAGACGTACTACACGGGGCTTACTTTTACCAACTTTCTTCTCGGAACTGAGTACTCCAACACGAACTCGGGAGTGGAAGTCTTCTTTTGGTCCCAAGGTGGCATCGCGTTAACAAACCTCTATTCGTTTGGGACGAACCTCGTGACGGCGGTTTTCTCGAACATCGCGCCGGATCTTGTGATCTTCGACCACAAGAACAACGGTGGCGCGGCCGATGGCAGCAATATACCGATCGACGACGCCAACCTTGTGGCGTGCCTGCCGCCGGGCACGCCGGTTTGTCTGACAGTGACGCCATGCTCCTCGACTGGGTACCCTTCGATGTTGAGCGTGGACACGAACGTGATCAAGTTCGCGGAGGCCAACGGCTACGGCCTGGTTGATATTGACCGGGCGTATCCGGATTACCAATGGCTTTGGACCAACGGATATTATCTTGGAGATGGCATTCATCCTACGCAGGCCGGGGCGCATGAGCAGGCGTTGGTGTATGTGCGCGAATTGAACCTGCACGCCACGCCGGCGTTGGACATGCTGCCCAATGCGGTCTCATCATTGACGGACAACGGAGTGGCGGGGCAGTTCTCGATCAGCAACGGCGTGTTGTTTGTGTGTGTTGCATCGAACCAGTGGTCGCAGGTGACGGGCCAAGGTGGCGGGTCCGGGTCGGCTCCGTTGGCCGGCACGAACATTGTTGTGACTGGCTCAACAGTGAGCGTCAGCCAGAATGTGGTGACGAATTTCGAGGGACAACCGGTTTATCTTGGCCCTTATGTGGTTTCCGGAGTGGATAGCTCTGGGGCCAATCCGTTGGCGATCTGGAACGCGAGCACCGGCACGGCGCAACGGTGGATTGTGGCCGCCACGGGCGCATTTTGGACGGAGAACGCCAATTACAACGGCCAATGGTTTGCGGACAACACCAACCTTCCATCCTTTTGCGTGGACCTGGCGTCGGGTTCGGGTGTCAACCAGATTCAGGTCCGCTACGCTGGCGCGAATTATGACAACGGAAAAGCGAGTCTGGGCGGCATTTCCTGGAGCAAGCTTAACTTGGTGGATTCCAGCGGCAATTCCTCTTGGCAATTCTATTTGACCAACAACGCCGGTCCGTTGACGAACTACAACGCCGCTAATCTTGTAGGCCAATTTCCGCCGCCCGTGGTCACGAATAACTACCCGCCGCCATTTTATGTCGGACCGTTTGTTCCCATCTCTGGCGTGGATGCTCTGGGATACACTGAGACGGGGCTAGCGCAAACCAATCTCACCACGCAAGATCGCGTTGTGAAAGCTCCGCAAGGCCTGCTGTTTACCCATAACGCCGGCTATAACGGGGGAACCTGGTTGGCGGACGACACCAACTACTCTTCTTATGCGGTCTATCTGTCGGATTTTTATGGGGCTATTGAGGCGCGCTATTGCCCGGCGAACTATAACAATGGCAAAGCCGGGCTGGGCGGAATAGCCTGGCAGCAGAAGACGATTGTCAACACCAACGGCGGCTCAGACTATCTTTTCGGGACGCCGGGCGGCAGCGGGCATGACGGGTCGCTCCTGACCAATCTCAGCGCCGGGGCGCTGGCCAGCGGCACTCTGGCAGACGCGCGCCTGGCGGCGGACGTCCCGCTGACGGACGCGAACAATTCGTTTATTGACAACGATTATTTCCTCGGGGCGATCAATATCGCCACCAACTCCTGGATTATCGAGAACGGGTCCAGTTCTCCCTCACTGGTGTTGCGCAACGACCACGGCCATAGCACCAATCAAATCATCTCGGATTCGTCGGCCATTCATTTCCAGACGGTCGGCGGGAGCGACGCTTCCATCACCGCCGGGGGGCAACGCTGTCGGGCGTGCTGAGCGGCGAGGCCGGTGGGTTTAGCGGGCTATTGAGCGCGGCCACGAATGTCAATATCGCCCAGACGAATAACGTCAGCGAGTTGGTTGTCAGCAACGGCGTCACGCTTGGGGGGGTGCGACGGACTGCGTGGCCGTCGGGCGGTTCCGGCCCCGGCACCGACGCGACGCAATTCCAAACCAACTCGGGCGCCAGCCAAATACAAATCAAAGGGGGGGCAAATGTGACAAACCTCAATATCTTCGGAGGGGCCACGGCCGCAGCGGGCGGTAATTCCGCCACCATTACCGCCACCAATGTGGCGTTGGCGGCCAACGTCAATGACGCCGTTGCGGTGATCAGCTATCCCACTGCCGTGACTCCGACGAACGCGTCGGCCATTTTGACCGTCTCGTTTTCGACGGCCGATACGTCCACTCACGTTTGCTTGACGAACCAATGGAGCGCTATTTACGGGGCTTTGGGAATTCTGCCGCCGGGCAGCGGCACAAACCTGGTCCTCCATTGGCTGTTCACGTGGGAGGGCACTGCCGCCGGAGGCGGCGGCGTGGCGGCTGACAAGCAAAATGCAAACGCGGGCTTCCTGACGCTGACGTTTACCAACGCGCCGGCCGTGGGCGCCGGGCCG
>Ga0070741_10017108_pt1 | contig 11966 bp, 7 predicted proteins | sample Coa_R1_4_FD_66440 | JGI IMG/M metagenome (GOLD analysis project Ga0070741, IMG submission 66440) | Surface soil microbial communities from Centralia Pennsylvania, which are recovering from an underground coalmine fire - Coalmine... | ecosystem: Environmental > Terrestrial > Soil > Unclassified ...
GAGCGTCCGGCACGTCGACGAGGTCCTCGGCGTGTACGCCACGATCGCGGGTGCGTTCCACGACGCGATCGAGGCGCCGGCCGCGCGCACGGTGGCTGCGTGACCGAGTACCGCGCGCTCCTCGACGCGAGCCGGCGCGAGCTGGCGCTCTACGAGGAGCTCGTCGCGGTCTACGGCACGCTCGATGCCCTGCTCACGGACGAGCGGGGCGTCGCGGCGCGCCTGGAGGCGAGCCATCGCGCCAGCTGGCTCGTCGCCGCACTCGCCGAGCTCGAAGCGGAGCTCCGACCCGCCCGCGCCGCCGGCGATGCGCCGGCGAACGTCGTCGCGGTCTGGGCGACGTCGCGCGCGGTCGCGGCGCGGGCCACGGCGGCGAACCGGCTGCTGGTCGCGCGCGCGACGGCGGTCCGCGACCGTCTCGCCCCGCGGCCGGCGCCGCGCGGCTACGCCGGCGGCGCGTCGCGCGGCGCCGCGCTCGACGCCCGCGCGTAGCGAACCGTTCGGCTCAGAGAAGGCCGGGCGCGACGGCGACGTCGGGTGGGGCCACCGGGCGCGGCGTCCCGTCGGCGGCGTCGTGGACCGGCTCGCCGATGTGGCGCGCCTTCTCCGCGAGGCGCCACGCGAACGCGGCGTCCTCCCCCGGATGCTCGAAGCCCGCGCAGTCGAACAAGAGCGGGCGCGAGAGCGCGATCGCGTCGCGGCCGTTCGCCGTCGCCTCGACGGCGAGGCCGCCGCGGCGCTCGACGGCCTCCACGAGCCGGACGAGCCGTCCCGCGTCGAGGTCGGGCCGGTGCACGAAGCAGACGATCCGCCCGTTCGCGCGGAGGCCGGCGGCGTTGCACGCGAGCAGCAGGTCCTTGTCGAGGAGCGCCGTCGGGGTGAGCGTCTCGCCCTCACGGCCGACGCGGAAGAGAAGGAACTCGAACCCTTCGCGTTCGAGCGCGACGAGCCCTGTGCTGATCTGCGGATCCACGGGCGCGTCCGCCGGCCCGCCCGGGACGACGACGGTGCAGCGGACGGGCGTGGACTCGTGTTCCGCCTGGAGCGCCTCGCGGACGCCGGCGCCGAGCCACGCCCAGAGGGCGAAGTCCCAGACGGCGCACCGGTCCTGCTCGTCCATCGGCGGCAGCCGCTCCACCCGCTCGAACCCCTCGCTCCGGGCGGCCAGGTCGTCGAGCGAGAATCCGCGGCGCTCGGCGTCGCGCGCCATCACGGACGCGAGGAAGAGCGGCAGGTAGTTCGTGAGCTGCGGGTGGCGGCGCGCGAAGGGGACGAGCGCCGCGCCGACCGCCCGGTTCCGCTTGAGGAAGTCGCGGACGGTCACGAAGTGCCGGTGATGGTTCACGGCCGTCGCGTCGTAGACGAGCTCCATCCCGGCGAGCGACAGCCGGTAGCCGAGCTCGATGTCCTCGGCGCGCGTGAGCGTCGGATCGTGCACGCCGTGCGCGAGGAGGAAGGCGCGCTTCACCGACGTGTTGCCGCCGTAGAAGTAGCCCCACGTGGCCGTCGCGCCGTGCTCGATCTTGCCGTACCCGAACTGCCACGCCGTGTCGTCGCAGAGGTAGCGCATGTAGCGCGTCACCTCGATCGTCGGATCCCAGTCCATGAACCCGAGGAGGGCCGCGTTCGGCCGCGGATCGCGCTCGTGGAAGGCGTGGTGCTGCGCGACGAGCCCCGGCGTCGGGACCATGTCGGCGTCGGTGAAGAGGATGACGTCGCCGCGCGCCGCTTCGATCCCGGCGTTCAGCGCCGCGGCGCGGTTCCGGTGCGGGAGGGCGAGGACGCGGACGTCCAGCACGTGGGCGAAGCGCGCGGCGACCGTGTCGGGGGCGTCGTGCGAGCCGTCGTCGCAGACGATCACCTCGAAGACGTCGCGCGGCGCCGTCTGGCGTGCCAGCGCGCCGAGGCAGTCGGCGAGCGCGGCGGCGCGATCGTAGACCGGGACCAGGACGGAGAGCTTCATGAGGTCGCCTCCATGATGCGCGGGGGGTCGCCGTGGTACGACGGCGCTGCCTCCGCCGCGCTCAACGTGACGATGCTCGCCGGTTCGAGGACGACGCGCCCGCCCTGTGCGCGGAGCCGCGCGCACAGGTCGACGGCGGCCGCGGCGTCGGGACAGGTCTCGTCGAACCCGCCGATCGCGGCGAACCGCTCGCGCTGCACGAGCATGCCGGGGAAGGGCACCGCCGGGACCTCGACGCGACGACCCGCGCCGGGGGCACCCAGGATGCGGCTCCCGACGACGGCCGTGCCGGGCTCCTCGGTCGCGGCCGCGACGAGCGCGGCGAGCCACCCGTCGCCCGGCAGGGCGCCGGGCGGCACGAACGCGAGGTACCGGCCGCGCGCGACGCGCGCCGCCTGGTTGCACGCGCGGACGACGCCGAGCCGCTCGGGGCTGCGGACGATCCGGACGTCGCCGCCGAGCGACGCGAGGAACGCGCGCGTCTCGTCGTCGGCGCCGTCGTCGACGATGACGACCTCGAAGTGCGGCCCGGTGGTGACGGCCGCGAGGCGGAGGACGGTGTCGCGGACCGCGCCGGCGGCCGCGGTCGCCGGCACGACGAGCGAGACGTCGAAGGGCTCGGTGGCGCCCTCGAGGACGCCGAGGTGGTACGCCATCGCGAGGAGCGAGGTGTAGAGCGGATCGAGGACGGCGCGGCGGTAGATCGCGCCGAAGGTCTCGCCGCCGGTGCGGAGCGCGGCGAGCTTCGTCAAGTCGGGCTTCTCGAGCTCGAGCACCGCGTCGAGCATGCGGACGAGCGCCGCGGCGTCGGGCCGCTCCGGCATCGCGAGGTGCTCGTCGACGCGTGTGAGAGGGGCGTTCAGCTCGGGGTGCTTCCGCGTGAGGAGGACGGACATGCGCCCGGCCATCCGCTGCCGTTCGACGAAGCTCGCCGTCGTGATCGCGTGGTGGTGGTACGTGACCGCCTGCGGCCGGTAGTGGAGCTCCATGCCGCGCACGCGGAGCCGGTAGCCGAGCTCGGTGTCGTCGCACGCGGGGTAGGTGAAGTCGGTGTCGAACCACGGATCCTGGCGGACGAGCAGGCTTCGCTTGAGCGACACGTTGCTCGTGTAGAACAGGTTGAACTCCGCCTTGCCGTCGCGGATCAGGTGGAACGCGAACTGCTGCCCGCCCGCGGGGCCGGTGATGTGCTCCATGAGCGGCGTGACCGCGATCTCCGGCGACCACTCGATGAGCCCGAGGCAGGCGTCCCGCTCCGCCGGATGCTGGTGGTGGAACTTCAGGTGCGCCTCGACGAACCCGGGGCTCGGGATCATGTCGTCACCCGTGAAGAGAAGCGTCGCGCCGCGCGCGGCGGCGATGCCGGCGTTGCGCGCCCAGTTCGGGCCGCGATGCGGCTGCGGGACGACGCGGAGCGCGAACGGGGTCCGCAGGCGCTCGAGCATCGCGAGCGTGTCGTCGCTCGACCCGTCGTCGACGACGACGACCTCGAAGCTCGCGGGATCCGCCGTCTGCGCGGAGAACGCGAGGAGCGTCTTCCGGAGGGTCGCCCGGCGGTCGTACGTCGGGATGACGACCGACAGCGGCAGCGCGTGCGTCGCCGTCAGCGCCGCCGCCTTGCGCTCGGCGCGCCGGCGGACGTCCTCGAGCCCGTGCGCCCAGGCGAGGAGGGCGGCCCGATGGCGGCGCCGCTCCCCGTCGAGCGCCGGCGGCGCGCCCTGCTGCCGCGCGCGCACGAGGAGCGCGAAACCCTCCTCGATGAATTGCTTCCCGCGCGCGAGGTCGGCGCGCGACAGGTGCGGCGTTCGCATGACGATCTGGTGGCCGCCGTAATCGGACCAGTTCCGCGACTCGACCCAGCCCTCGCGCTCGGCGTCGGCGTGGAGCGGAGTCCCGGGGTAGGGCGTGATGACGGTCACGCCGATCGTGTCCGGGTCGTGGCGCTGCACGAGGTCGTACGTGTCGACGATCGACGTCCGTGTCTCCTGCGGGAGCCCGACGATCAGCAGGAAGTGGAGCCGCATCGCGAGCGCACGCGTCTTCGCGCGCACCTGCGCGAGCTTCGAGACGGTGAGTCCCTTCTTCCCCTCCTTGCGGTGCATGATCGATTCATCGCCGGTCTCGACGCCGACCAGCATGCCGACGCAGCCCGCCGCGGCCATGTCCTCGAGCAGCTCGTCGGACAGGCAGTCGATGCGCGTCTCGCACATCCATTCGAGCTTCCAGCCGGCCTCGCGCACGAGCGCGCAGAGCCGCGCGATGCGCTTCTTGTCGAGCGTGAACGTCGCGTCGCGGAAGTAGATCTTCCGGATGCCGTGCTGCTCGACGACGTCGCGGAGCTCCGCCACGATCCGCTCGGGCGACTGCGCGCGCCACGCCTTCCCCTCGACGAGCGGGTAGGGGCAGTAGTAGCCGCACGGATAGGGGCAGCCGCGGCTCGTCTGGAGCGTCGCGACGGGCGCGCCGAGGAGCGGGTAGACGTACCGGTCGTTCGGCAGGAGATCGCGCGCGGGCAGCGGCAGCGCGTCGAGGTCGGGGACCGGCGGGCCGTCGCGGAACACGAGGCGGCCGTCGTCGATCCAGGCGCACGCGTCCCGCGCCGTCCCCGCGAGGATCTCCGGAATCGTGAGATCGGCTTCGCCGTGGACGACCAGATCGGCGCCGCTCCGGCGAAGGAGCTCCTCCAGCACGCGCGCGTCGCGGACCAGCGTCTTCGCGACGATCGTCGCGGACGGATGCGTCTTCCGCAGCTCGGCGATGAACGCGGCGTCCTCCGCGAGCGTCGGCAGCGACACGGTCGCGACGAATGCGTCCCACGCGCCGTCGGCAAGCCGGGCGACGACCGCGGCGGTGTCGAGCCGGAGCGGGTCCGCGTCGACGAGGCCGACGGCGTGGCCCGCGGCCCGGAGCGTCGCGGCCATGATCGCGAGGTCGAGCGGCGGCAGGAGGAGGGCTTCCGCGCCGTCGAAGCCGAGACCGCCCGCCATGCTGCGGCTCACGGCGCGCGTGCGGAGGGACGGAGAATTGATCAGGCAGACGCGCATCGGCTCACGCTCCCGCGGCGGCGGTCGCCGCCTCGCCGGCGAGCGCCGCGAACGCGGGCTCGGGGCCGCCCCGCGCGGCGAGATCGATCGCGCGCGAGACCCAGGCGTAGTCGACGCCCTTGATCTTCGCCTCGTTCGGCGACCGGCACGAGGCGTTGAAGTCGTCGACGACGGAGAGGCCCTGCGCCTCGACGACGTCGAACATGCCGCTCCCCGGCGTCGGGGTGAAGAAGCTCGGGCTGAAGTGGTCGGGCGCGATGCGCCAGACCATGCGGACGGTCTCGAGCACCTCGGCCTTCGTCTCCGTCGGCGCGCCGAACATGATGTTCGCCCACACCTTGACGCCGTAGCGGCGGCAGATCTCCGCGGCGCGGACGTTCTCGTCGACCGTCGTGCCCTTCTCGAAGAGGTCGAGGATGCGCTGGCTCCCGCTCTCGAAGCCGATCATCGCCCACGCGAGGCCGGCGTCGGCCATGCGCCGCACCTCGTCCTCGAAGCGGCAGATCATGTCCGCGCGCATCTGGCAGATGAACTGCTGCGAGAGGCCGGCGGCCGTGTAGGCGTCGCAGAACTCGCGCATCCACTTCGGGTTCAGGAAGAAGAGGTCGTCATGCGCCATCCAGCTCCGGAACCGGTAGCGGTCCTGGAGGTAGAGCAGCTCCTCGACGACGTTCCGGACGCTCCGCATCTTCGCCTTGTTGCCGAAGACCGTTCGCTCGGCCGGCTGGCAGAAGTTGCACTTGAACGGGCAGCCGCGGCCGGCGTTGGTCGTGACGAACGGCGTCGGCAGCCCGGGCACCATCGGCGTCTCGAGCTCGCCTGCCATGTCGAAGAGGTCCCGGTCGACCCACGGGATCGCGTCGAGGTCCGGCGGCGCCCCGTCGATCAGCCGCGGCGGCGTCGCGCCGCGGGCGAGCTCGTCGAGCAGCTTCGGAAAGCTGACCTCGCCCTCGCGGATCACGACGTGGTCGGCGAGCGCGTTCCGCAGCACCTGCGGCGTCGCGATCGTCGCGTGCACGCCGCCGAGGACGACGATCGCGTCCTCGCGCTCCTCCTTGATGATCCGCATGCACCGGACCGCGTCGGGGTAGTGGAGGCTCCACGACGTGATGGCCCAGACGCGCGCGTCCGAGGCGCGGACGCGGACCCGGAAGTCGTCCCAGCCGGCGAGCTTCCGGAGGTCGATCAGGTCGACCGTGTGCCCGGCGGCCTTCGCGGCGGCGCCGACGGACGCGAGCCCGTGGTCGATGAAGTTCGCGTCGACGCTTCGCTGCTTGCGGAAGCTGTCGAAGCCGGTCAGGGCGATTCCCGGGAAGACGAGCGTCACGCGCATCGCGCGCTCCTTTCGATCACTGGAGAAGCGGCTCGAGCGCGCCGGCGCGGTCGAGCCAACCGAGCGTCGCGGCGAGGCCGCGGTGGAGATCGTGACGCTGGTAGTCGCCGATCGCGGCGCGGAGCTTCGCGTCGGTGTAGGCGCGGTGGATCCGCTCGCCGTCGTGGAGGAGGAAGTAGGCGACCTCGGGCACGGTCGCGGCCGCGCCGAGATCGTCCGGCGGCGGCGCCTCGAGGCGGCGGCGGGCGAGCGCCTCGACGCCGAGGACGTCCGCGAGCGCGCGCATCCATTCGGCGATGCTCGCCGGCGTCCGGCCGGTGAAGTTGAAGACGCCGGCGACGCGCCCATGAGCGGCGCGCGCCAGCGCCTCGACCAGGTCGGACACGAAGATCGGCTGCAGGAGGCGGCCGCCGATCGCCGGGAGGGCGGGCACGGCCTGGTCGTCGGTGAGGAGCGTCCGGAGGAAGAAATGCACGAACCCGAGGCCACCGGGTCCGTACGTGTTGCCGATGCGGGCGATGCAGACGGGGATGCCGGTGCGCTCGGCGAAGGCGAGGGACAGCGATTCGCCTTCGACCTTCGACGCGCCGTACGGCGTCGGGGGCGCGCAGCTCCGGCTCTCGCTGAGCGGCACCTCGGCCGCCGACGCGAGCCCCTGCGCCTCGATGCTGCTCGCGAAGAGGAGCCACGTCGCGCGCGTCTCCCCGGCGAGCCGGAGCACGTTCATCGTTCCCTCGACGTTCGTCCGGCGCATGTCGTCGCCGGTCATGTTGACGTTGGCGCCGAGGTGGAAGATCGCGTCGAACGGCGCCGCTGCCGCGCACGCGGCGACGTCGTCCCAGCGGACGAGGTCGGCGGCGACGACGTGGGCGCCGGCCGCGGCCAGCGCGCGCGCGGCCGGGGCATCGGGACGGCGTGACGTCACGAAGACCTCGTAGCCGTCGCGCAGCAGCCGGCCGGCGAGATGGGCGCCGATGAATCCGGTGCCGCCGGTGACGAGCACATGCCCGGGCATCGGGCGGCGCGTCTCCAAGGAGCGTGCCACGGCGGACGCACGGGAATCGCGGCGTTCTTCGCGTCGCGGAGTCAGGCGGGCGGCGGCGCGGGACGGGAAATTGACCCGCCGGTCTCGCGCGCGCGGACGAGCGCGAGGAGCTCCGCGACATCCGGTGCGGCGCCGTCCGCGACGAGGAGGGCCCGCTCGAGCGTCCGGCGCGCGCCCGGCCAGTCGCTCGCCGCGATGCGCGCGAGCGCCAGCTCGCCGAGCGCGCGGGCCGCGTCGGCGCGCGCGGGGTCCGCGGGCGGGACGGCGGCTTCCTTCCCGGCGAGGATCGCCGCGACGCGCTCCTGATGCATCGCCTCCGGATGCCGGTAGCCGCGCCGGAGGATACGCGCGTAGTCGGCGCGGACGGCGACGTCCCACGGCGCCGTCCGCACGAGCATCGCGTAGAACTGGATCGCGAAGTCGGGGAGGTCGAGGAAGTCGAGGAGCCGTGCGGCCTGCTCCGTCGCGTCCCGATGCTCGGGCTCGACGCCGAGCGCGGCGGTCAGCCAGTCGAGCCCGGTCCGCGGAACGCCGGTGTGCAGCCGCGCGATCAGGCCCGGAACGAGCGGGTGACCGCACTCGCGGAGCACGGCGCCGAGCGCCGCGCGGCAGTCGGCCGTCGCGACCCCGCGGTCGATCGCCGCGACGGCGTGCGCGCGCGTCGTCCCGGCGACGTCGCGCGCCGCGCCGACGCCGGCGCGCAGCAGCGTCGCCGCCGCTTCGGGACGGCCGCGCCGCTCCTCGATCGCCGCGGCGGCGAGCCAGGGCCGGACGTCGCCGGGATCGAGCGCGCGCGCCTCCGCGAGCGCGTCGAGCGCCGCGTCGTCCCGCCCGGTCCAGCCGAAGATCTCGGCGAGCGCCGTCGCGGCCTCGGCGGATCCCGCGTCCGCGGCGCGGCGGAGCGCGACGGCCGCCAGCGGCGGGGTCACGGAAACGGCCGCGAGCCCGCGTACCGCGGTCAGGTGCGCGGTGAGCCCCCAGTCGAGGTCCGCGGTCGGCGTCGCGCGACGCGGGATCCCGGCCTCGACGGCGGCCGCGAGCTCCGCCATCCGCGCGTGCATCGTGTGCCGCTCCCGCACGAGCCGCATGCCGGCGGCCGCGACGCGCGCCCGCGCGGGCTCGTCGGCGAGCCAGCGCGCGATCTCGTCGAGCAGCGTATCGGGCTCGTAGACGGCGAGGTGCTCGCCGGGCGTGAAGAGATCGGTGAGACCGTTCCCGATCCGCTCGGTGACGAGGAGCGCGCCGCATGCCATCGCCTCGAACACCCGGAAGTTCAGGTCTCCCATGATCGCCTCGTTGAAGACGATCCGGGCGGCGCTCATCTCGACGGCCATCGCGTCCTGCGCGAGCCGGGTGGCGGGGGAGTCGCCGAACACGGCGACGTCGAAGCGCTCGCGGAGCCGTGCGAGCGCGGCTGCGCGCTTCGGGCGGAGCGCGGAATCGACCGAGCCGACGAAGCAGACGTCGTGGCGGCGCGGAACGCCGCGGTCGTGAAAGACCGCGTCGTCGACGCCCCACGGGAGCCAGCGCGCCGGCACGCCGTCGCGCTCGAGAATCGGCACCCAGTCCTTCTGCGCGACGAACGCGAGGTCGAACAGGCGCGCGTAGCGACGCTGCCAGAACGCGTTCATATGGATGTCGACCGCGTAGTAGACGCGCGGCGCCGGGATGTCGTCGAGCGCGTACGGGAGCGCCTGCGGCCCCAGCATGTCGCCGACGAGGAAGAGGTCCGCCGGCGCGTCGAGGCGCGCCCAGAGCGTGCGCGCGTCGAACGGCACGCCCGGGCGCGCGAGGTCGGGATGCGCCTCGAACGCCGCGATCACCTCGTGGCCGAGCGCGCGAAGCGCCGGCACGAGGTGCGCGTTCCCGACGTGCAGGATGCGCACGGGACCCGGCGAGGCAAGTTCCGTTCCGCGCCGCGGTCGCCGTGACCCGGTCGCGCGCCCGGCAGCTTCTGCCCACCTCGTGCCGTGCGCGCCGCCGTCGCGGCCGCCGCGTCGAGCGACGGCCGCTCCGCCGTGCTGGCACGCGGGATGCTCCAGGCGGCCGGCGGAGCGGGGATGGGAAGCTGGCTCGAGGAGAACCTGCGCGCGCTCGCCGCGCGCGATGCGACGCTGGCGCGCGAGGTCGGCGCCGCCGCGCCGCTCGCGGACGAGCCGGTCGCGTCGGCCGCTGGTCCGCCGACCCTCACCGCCGACGGCGTGCTCCTGCACAGCACGCACGATCCCGTGCGGGAAGCCGATCGGTGGGCGGCGGCGGCACGCGACGAGCTGGCACGCCGCGCGCCGGCCACGCCGGTCGTCCTCGGCTTCGCGCTCGGCCATCACGTGGAGGCGCTTGCGCGCCTCTGGGACGGCCCGCTCCGCGTCGTCGAGCCGGATCGGCGGCTCTGGCGCACGGCGCTCGCGGCCCGCGACCTGCGCGCCGTCGTCGCGCGCACGACACCCGTCGTCGCGCCGCCGCCGGCGGAGGTGCTCGACGCCTGGGGCCCCGTCGTCCTGCTGCCGCACGCGCCGTCGGTCCTCCGCGAAGGCGCGGCGCTCCGCGAACCGGGCGAGCGGATCGTCGCGCGCGCCGCGCTCCGGTCGCTCCGCCTCCGGATCCTCGTCGTCTCGCCGCTCGCGGGCGGGTCCCATCCGCTCGCCCGCTACTGCGCGCGCGCCCTCGGCGAGCTGGGCCACGAGGCGACGGTCCTCGACCTCGCCCCGTTCGCGGGCGGGATGCAGGCGATTCCGGCGCTGACGCCGCGGAAGGGCCCGCGCCGCGTCGTCGAGGAGGCGTACATGCGCTTTCTCGGGACCGGCGTTCTCGCCGCCGTCGATGCCGCGCAGCCCGACGTGGTGCTCGCGCTCGCCCAGGCGCCGCTCGACGCGACGACGCTCGCCGAGATCGGCCGCCGCGGCGTCGTGCGCGCGTTCTGGTTCGTCGAGGACCACCGCGTGCTGCCGTACTGGCGCGACGTGGCCGCCGGGTACGATCACTTCTTCGCGATCCAGGACGGCGCGTTCCTCGACGACGTCGCCCGCGCCGGCGCAGGCCGCGCGGCGTACCTCCCGTGCGGCGCGGACCCGACGGAGCACCGCCCCGTCGTCCTCCCGGCCGCCGAGCGAGCGGAGCTCGCGGCGCCGGTCGCGTTCGTCGGCGCGGGGTACCGGAACCGGCGGATCGCGTTCCGGAGCCTCCTCGACCTCGGGCTCAAGGTCTGGGGCACGGAATGGGGCGGGGCGGGGCAGGTGGAGGCGGCGCTGCAGCGGAACGGCGCGCGGATCTCTACCGAGGACTGCGTCCGGATCTTCGCGGCGACGCGCGTCAACCTGAACCTGCACTCGTCGACGTACGTCGACGGCGTCGAGCCGCGCGGCGACTTCGTCAATCCGCGCACGTTCGAGATCGCCGCGGCGGGGGCGTTCCAGCTGGTCGACGAGCGTGCGCTGCTCCCGCCGCTGCTCGAGCCGGGCGTCGACGTCGCGACGTTCACGGACACGGCGGAGCTCCGCGACCGCGTGCGCCATTTCCTCGCGCACCCCGACGAGCGCGCCGCCTTCGCGGACGCCGGCCGGCGCCGCGTCCTCGCCGAGCACACCTACCGGCACCGGATGGAGCGGCTCCTCGAGACCGTCTGCGCCCGCGACGCGGAGCGCTTCCTCGCGCGGCCGCGTGCCGAGACGATCGGCGACGCGGCGCGCGCGGACGGCGACTCGCCGCTCGGCCGCCTCCTCGGGACGCTGCCCCCGCAAACGCCGTTCACGCTCGACGGCGTCGTGCAGAGTCTCCTGCACCGGGAGGGGGATCTCTCGGACCCCGAGGCGATCCTCCTCTTCCTCCACCAGTTCGACGAGCTCTACGTGCGAGAGCACCGGGCGTGAAGAAGATCCTGATCGTCAATCTGACGCGTTTCGGCGACCTGCTGCAGACGTCGCCGACCATCGTCGGCCTCCGGGAGTGCCATCCGGACGCCGAGATCACCGTGCTCGTCGAGCGCAACTTCGCCGACGTCGCGCGCGGGCTGCCCGCCGTCGACCGGGTGTGGGAGCTCGACCTCGATCACCTCGGCCGGCTCCTCGTGCCGGGCACCGGGAGCGGGCTTCGTGCGGCGTATGCGGTCGTCGACGAGACGGTCGCACGCCTCCGGGCCCAGCGCTTCGACCTTGCGCTCAACTACTCGAGCTCCCGCATGAGCGCGGTCCTGCTCGGGATGATCGGCGTCGCCGACACCCGCGGCTGGACCATGACGGCCGACGGCCACCGGCTGATCTCGCACCCGTGGTCCCGGCTCTTCGCCGCGAGCTGTCTCACGCGCCGGCAGGCGCCGTTCAACCTGGTCGACTACTACAAGCGCGTCGCGGGCGTCGCCGCCGGCCCGCGCCGGCTCTTCTTCGACGTGCCGGACGACGCGCGCGCGCGTGCGGCAGACGTGCTCGCGGCCGGCGGGCTCGGCACGGGCCAACCGCTGGTCGCGTTCCAGCTCGGCGCGAGCCGGCCCGTCCGGCGCTGGCCCGCGGCGCACTTCGTCGCGCTCGGGCGGGCGCTGCACGCGCGGATCGGCGCACGCCTCCTCCTCTGCGGGGGCGGCGGCGACCG
>Ga0070741_10017109_pt1 | contig 11966 bp, 13 predicted proteins | sample Coa_R1_4_FD_66440 | JGI IMG/M metagenome (GOLD analysis project Ga0070741, IMG submission 66440) | Surface soil microbial communities from Centralia Pennsylvania, which are recovering from an underground coalmine fire - Coalmine... | ecosystem: Environmental > Terrestrial > Soil > Unclassified ...
CCCAATCATGATCTACTTGCTTCAAGACCTGCTGTGCCACTTTTGCCGGGAGCGCTTTGTAGGCTTCGTGCTTCTTCATCAACTTATCCATCTGTTGTAGTGTAAGTACTTGCCTTCGTGGATGTAGGATTGACGCAGCACATAAAGCGCAGCATTGTACAAGTTCTTGGAGGCAAAGGCCGCCGCATCAATGGCAGCATAGCGTGGATCGTTGCGATCAAGGATGTGTTGCTCCACCAACTGCATCACACGGCTCTCCTCTCTTCTCGATGGGCTCTACTTCTAGTATACTGATGGGTGCAAATGCTCCTATGACGCCCGAAACTTCCCTGTTCACAAAAACAGGCCAATGGGAGAGATCTCAGAGACGAAGAACAACCTCCCCTTTGAGCTTCACTTGACAAGAGGTGGTTTTCAGGTTTCAACATCTGTCATCAAACGCTTGAAAAATCAAGAAAACGCTAGATTTTTAAACACTAATTTTATATACTTGCTCCTGCCTGGAGAGGCCTTATCCGCGACTGAAGCATATAATAAAAGTTATATGCTATAAAATATTTTGTGAATGAAGGAGTAAACGTGTCCAGAGAAACTGAAAATAGGTATGATGGTGTTGCTCTTCCACTAACTGAAATAAGTGTGCTCAAAGAATTAGAGGCTGTAGTTCGAGAGAATGATTATCCAGGGGAAGACACGCCCATCAGATTCAAGGACAAGATTGTTATTGATGAGGGTGCAATAGGTTTTCATGTCGAACAGAATACAGTGCTTGCTTTATCAGTTCGTTGCTGTGCATTGACATCGCTGCCGGAGTCACTGGGGCAGTTAAGCAATCTTCAACACTTAGATCTGACTGGTAATCAATTGACTGCGTTGCCCGAATCGCTGGGAAACTTGCTTCATCTGAAAAAGTTATATGTAGATGCGAACCAGTTGGTTGAGTTGCCCAAGTCACTTGGAAACTTAATTCATCTTGAAGAATTGCATGTAGATGTGAATCGCTTGACAACTCTTCCCGAGAACATAGGCCAACTTATCAATCTCAAAACGTTACGTTTATACGGCAATCAACTGGTTGCACTTCCCACAAGCATTTGCCAGTTAACACATCTCAAGGATATCAGTGTAGGCAACAATCAGTTGGCTGTACTTCCTGAGTTGTTCTGGCAGTTGATAGACCTCCAATCACTCAATGTAGCAGAAAACCAGTTTTCTTCTCTGCCCGAGAGTATTGGCGACCTGACATATCTCCATACACTCGATTTAGGGCATAATCAGTTGACAGCATTGCCCGAGTCGCTTGGCAATCTGACAAATCTTACTTTTTTTCTCTATCTGCATAATAATCAGTTGACAGCGCTTCCCGAGTCGCTTTTTGAGAAGCTGAGCAACCTGGCGTATCTCAACCTCAGCGATAATCGACTCATGGCTCTTCCCGAGAGTATCGGAAATCTCAGAGATCTCAAGGAACTCCGATCATCCAATAATGAGTTAACACTACTTCCCGAGTCGCTGGGCAATCTGACCAACCTGAGAGAATTGCATTTGAAGAATAACAGGCTGGTCTCTCTCCCTGAGTCGTTGGGCAACCTGACCCATCTCAAAGAGTTATATTTGTCTGATAACGGATTGATGTTGCTCCCTGAGTCGCTTGCCAATCTGACCTGTCTGACGCATCTCGATTTGAGAAATAACCGGTTGAGTGCTCTTCCCGAGTCACTGGGTAATCTGAGGCGTCTGACACATCTGGATTTGAGAAATAACCGGCTGAAATCTCTTCCCAGGTATATAGGAGACCTGGCGTATCTTGAAAAGCTAGATTTGCGATGGAACAAGTTATCTTCTCTCCCAGCGTGGCTACAACGACTTGAGCAGCGTGGATGTACTGTTCTCATGTGAGGTGGTATAGGTAAGAAGGTTTCGGCATGCCGCAACAGCAGAGATCGAGGTACATAGTATATAATGGGTTGATGATCCCTGGAAGTTTATGCACATGCCAGCTACAGGTACTGGCGCTATGGCAAACTCTTTTTGTCGTAGGATTACTACAATGTTGAGAAAGAGCGGTGATGTGCAATGGCTAACTTCACACTCAGTAACGCTCAAGAAGCATTTCGTGATTATGCGCACCAGGTGGCCGTGGAGGAGATGCGCCCGATCTCTTTAGAATGCGATCGTACCGAGCAAATCCCCGAGGAGTTCTTCTGGAATATGCAGAAGCGCTTCTGGGCTGGCTCGGCGGCTCAGGCCCGTCTACGTGCTCAGGGCGAAGAGAAGCAAGACAATGTGTTCTCTATGCTTGCTCAGGAGGAGATGGCCTGGGGAGATGCTGCCCTCTCTACAGCCATTCCTGGTCCCGGTTTAGCGGCCCCTCCGATCCTCTCACAAGGGACGCCGGAGCAACAGATGCGCTTTCTTGCCCCTTACAGGGATGGACAACTTCACTGGGGGGCGCTGGCGCTGACGGAACCGGGTATTGGTTCAGATGTGGCGGGTATGTCTACAACCGCAGTACTAGATGGTGATGAGTGGGTCATTAATGGCCACAAGCACTATATCACTAATGGTGCTCGTGCAGACCTCGTTGTCGTCTTTGCAACTATCGACAAGAGCCTGGGGCGTGAAGGTATTCGTCCTTTTGTTGTACCCAAGGGCACACCTGGCTTCGTTGTGGGGCGTATAGAGCAGAAGATGGGCCTGCGTGCCTCGCAGACCGCTGAACTGATCTTTGAAAATTGCCGCATTCCCAGGGATAACCTGCTGGCAGGTCGTGCGAGAGGTGAGGAAAAGAAAGCGGGCTTCAAAGCGGCGATGGGCACACTCGATGCCACGCGTCCAATGGTGGGGGCCCTTGCCTTAGGCATTGCCCGTGCTGCATATGAGGCAGCTTGCCAGTGGATCAAAGAGGAATTGCCTCAAGGATATGCACCACACAAGCGCCGAGACATCGAAGATGAACTGGAGGAGATCAGGCAGGAATTGCAAATGGCGCGTTTCCTTGTCTGGCGGGCAGCCTGGATGGCTGATCGCCGTATCCCGAATTCAAAAGAGGCCTCGATGTGCAAAGCCTACGCGGGCAATCTGGTAATGAAAGCAACGGCAACAGCGGTACGCATCACAGCTCCCGGTGAAAACTCCCCTACCAGACAATTTATCCAGAAATGGTTCCGTGACGCCAAAGTCTTTGATATCTTTGAAGGTACAGCTCAGATTCAGCGTCTGGTTATTGCCCGTCGCATGTTCCCCAATGTCAACATTCCTTAAAGTGTTGGCTTAAAGTGCTGAGGGGGGAATGCACGTTTTCGTTTTCAAAACAGTATGCTGCTGAGTTTTGAAAACGAAAACATGCATTCTCTCTTAACATCCTACTTTTGCTGAGGAATTTTGGCCTCTGGCTCTTCGCCGTCTTCGATGGTGTCTAACTCGTAATCCTCGTTGTCTATCTCCTGGCTTAGTAGGATTGCCATACGAGCATCACGCTTGTAGGGACGACGACGCTCCAGCACTTCACGCTTGAAAACATCACGTTTGTTTGCTGTACGTTTATCGCGTAGCTTGCCTCTCACGCTTTCACCTCCTCTCCGTTGAGGTAGTGGATCGCCAGCTTTTGGGCGGCTAAAACGAGTATAGTCTTACGAACGTAAGACGGCTCGGCGGTAGCTCCAAGAAGAGCACGTTTAAACGGGTATGCGCTAAGCAAGTTCATTATGCCTTTCTCGACATTCCTGTCTGGTTATGAATACGGAAAGAGCGAATAAACTCGACTCTGGAAGAGAGAATAAAAGGATCTGTCATGCTACTTTCTCGATGTATGAAGTATCACTGGTATCATTATGAGGGATGCTGTGCATTGTGAGGAAGGTTGGAGGCGAAAGAGAACGCCCGGACACAGGCTTATCCGAGCCGCAATATCTGCCAGCGCCGCAAGATACTCAACTAAGCTTTGGTAATGCTTAACGACGGATGAGTCCTGCCTCTTCTTACACAATGCTTTATACTTAAAAGTACATATTGCATAGAACTCACCTCCGATAGTTATTTGTACACTCATGGTTTGTTTCAGCCGCTCAACGATAAGTTTGCTAACTGTTAATGAGTGTACTTGTTGGAGTTGCAAAAGTCAAGCATTTTTCTAAGCAATCTAGAGCTATAAATAGAAGATAGCCTGATATTACTATGCTGGCCGATCCCCGGGGCTATGTGTATCCATCTTTCGTTTCCAGTTCACCGGGGTGAGAAATTCCCTCCGTTCTTCCCCTGCATGATTGGACAAAAAAACAGGCAATTGTCAAGAAATGTCAAATGCTTGCCCATACCTCAATCCCCTCCCCATGCTGCTTTACCATCATTTTGACAATTTGACAGCGAAAATAGGGGGAGCCAGCCAGCTGTTTTCCGTACTCAAGTACAGATGATTGGCTAATGTACTTGCGCTGCAATCTTTGACATGCTACACTCTTGCAAAAGATTATGTGTGCAGGAGTCGATGATGGTTGCAGTTTGGCAGAAGACCCAGGTGCTTTATTGGAGTAGTGTGCCCAGTCCTCTGGGAGAGTGTATCGTGATGGCGACGAATGAGGGTGTCTGTTGGACAGGCACGCCAGGTAGTGCCGTAGATGATGGCCTTTTCAGGACGAATCGCTGGTTTCGCATTGACCGTGTAGTGCAGGGCGAACAGGTCGAGCCTTTGCAGCGAGCTGTGGATGAACTGAGACGCTACTTCGCCGGAGAACGTGTAGAATTCTCCTGTCAGTTGGATCTACGTGGTACGCCATTTCAACTTGCGGTCTGGCAAGAGCTCAGCCGCATCCCCTATGGAGAGACGCGCACATACGGTGAAATTGCTCACGCGATTGGTCAACTTAACGCATCTCGTGCTGTCGGTGCTGCCAATGGTGCCAATCCTGTCGCTATCATTGTGCCCTGTCACCGTGTCATTGGCAGCAATGGGGCACTTACTGGCTATGGTGGAGGACTGTCTACAAAAGCCTGGTTGCTCTCTTTAGAAGGCGTAAAGCAAAAGTAAAAGCAGAGAAAACTCCCTGCTTTTACTGCTATTGCTCGCTGACATCCACACGTTGTGCTTCGACATAGGTTATTCCCTGCCATTCCTGGCGTGTGCCGACCATCGCAAAATGAAAGCGATTGGTGGCAAAAACGGCAGCGATATCCTCTTTGGGAAAATCAGGGTGGTCCTCCATCCAGGCAGCAAGGCGTTGAGTAGCCTGTAAGTGGGCGATGCCCCTTTTAAGAAGATCCGGGGCGTTGGTTGGCTCGCGTAGGAGTGCCTCTATATAATCAGCGCAAATCTTATCCTCGTCCCAATAGGTTGAGTCTTCAAAGTGAGCGGTAGGGAGCAGCGTTATGCATTCTCCAGTCGTTTTTGCCAGCTTATGTGCATAGGTTGCTGTGGCGCTAGCGTTGGTCAGTGCACTGAGCAGGATCGTGCTGGCCGTCTGGGAGACATTGACAGCACCCTGTGTTCCAGCTCCCGTGCGCTGAATGAGAAGGTGTCCGTATACATCCCGCATTGCCATCTGCGAAGGCGAATTGTTAAAGTCGAAGCCGGGAATGAGCCGTCCACCAATCTCTCCGCCTACCAATGCCTCTGGCTCTCGTTCATGGAGGGCGAGTGCCTCTTCCTTCGTGCGCACAAGCCAGAGCTTTCGTGCTCCCCCTGCGAACGCATAACCTGCGACGCTGAAGGCGCGAATCACGTCAATGACTATGACGATACCTCGCGCCTGTGCTGCACTGGCATGATCTATCCTGTAAATCTCCAGCTCTGCTCGGGCAGTCATTGAGCGTAGCCCAGTTGTCTGAGAAATGCTTTGACGAGTCCCCAGATAATAACAGCCGCAACTGCGATTTCAAGGATGATCATAGTGATCCATAGCCATGTGAGCTGGGCTGTAGCAGAGTTTGGGGCCAGTGATGTTGTCAGCAGTTGAATCAAGATAAGGAATGGTATGATTAGCAAAAGCAGAGAAGCAACGATAATAAAACCAGGTAATAAAATACGCCACAGGCCCGAATCGCGCAGATTCTCGGTCTTTGCTGTACCGTAGGCTTTTTTAGCTTCTGTGCCTGCAATTTCTGCTGATGGACCCGCTACGGCAGTTTTTTGTGAGCTTACAGTTTGCTGGTCGTCAGGTTGCATTGCCGACACCTGGGAGCTTGAACTTTTATTGTCCATTTAATTCTCCTGAAAGGCGTGTTATTGTTGATGATAACTGCCTTCAGTATATCATAAAGATGGGCCGAGATACCCACGCGTTGGGCCAGGCTGCTACATGTTTTCATCAATCCAGGTGAAGATGCGCTTGCGCAGCCAGAGTACAACCGCTGGCAGCACAACCACGCCGACAACCCATTTAGCTACCGTTTTTTTCATCGATTTTCTCTTATCATCCTTCCTGAATAAATGTTTACGTTGCCGTTTTCTCTCCCTAATGCAAAACCGCTTGACCTTTTTGGCTTAAGTATCCCAGAGTGGGGCGACAAGGCTCTTGTTAGATTACGATCCGCTCCGAGGGTACTGCAATAATAACACGTGCGCTCACGGCTAGAAGTGTCAGTAAAAATGCTTGACAATTCTCATGGAGAATGCTATAGTTGCTTCAGTCCACCGGTCAGGGCGCTTAGCTCAGTGGTACGAGCGCTTCGTTCACACCGAAGAAGTCACTGGTTCGATCCCAGTAGCGCCCACTCCACATCCTCTTCTGTCTGACTGTTATTTCAATGTGCGTACTGGCAAAGGGTAGTCTTTTCCTCGTAGGTGACTTTCGTAAGGATGCAATCTCTCCATACAAACAACCTCGAAACAAATGTTATGACTCGCGATTTCGCTGTACAGCGCCAACAAATGATTGCATCGCTGCGTAAAGCAGGCATCCATGATGCGCGCGTGCTGGGTGCGCTTGCCGGTGTTCCGCGTGAACAATTTATTGATGAATCTCTCCGCCATATGGCCTATGCCGACTGTGCTTTGCCCATCAATATGGGGCAAACGATCTCACAACCCCTGATGGTTGCTGTCATGACCCAGGCATTACAACTTAGCGGGCGCGAACGCGTGCTAGAAATTGGTACCGGCTCTGGCTACCAGACCGCCATTCTGTCTCGTCTGGCTGCTCATGTCTATAGCGTTGAACGTTATGAATTTCTCGCCTACCAGGCGGCTGTGCACATTACGCGGCTTGGTATGCATAATGTTTCTATCTACGTTGGAGATGGTTCGCTAGGCTGGCCTGAGCAGTCTCCTTATGATCGTATTCTGGTTACAGCTGCAGCACCAGAAGTTCCCTCACAGTTAGTGGTTCAACTGGCAACAGATGGCATGCTGGTGATACCTATAGGCAGCCAGCAGAAGCAAGATCTCCAGTTGATACAACGTGTTTCCTGGGGAACGCGTGCTCAGTCGCTAGGTGGCTGTGTTTTTGTGCCATTAATTGGTGAAGAAGGATGGCGTGAGTAGCCCGAATGTCATAGTCGTGTTTGCGGTGAATGAGCACCAGTAGCCTCCAGACTGCTCGTAAAGAATTGCAACGAAAAGAATTGTTAGCATATAATAGAGAGTAATACGATTTGCTTTTGGGAGCAAGAGCTGGAGCGTGAGGAGCTTGTACATGCCAGATATGTTTGCCGGTGTCCATGTCAACAATGTATTAGGATTGTTTACCTTGCTTGTATTATGGATAGTCCTGTTTAAGTGCGCGCATATGCTCATGCTACTACTGCGACGTGCACCTCTGATTGGTTGGGCAATCGGTCCTCTTGGAATAACCTTGATGTGCCTGCATGAACCCTCAACCCTCTTTATCTGGCTTGACGTAGTTTGTCCTGCCCTGATATCGGGAGGTATTCTTTATCTCGGATTGTTCACCTATCTCAGTCCAGTAGTGCTACCGCACCATCCCGTAGTTCAGGTGTTGATTATTGGTTGTGGTGTGCTGATTACAAGCACTGGTGATCTTATCAATGCGCTGCATGATCTGCGTCATCCATTATGGGGAGAAGCGCGTATTCTGCGTAATATGCAAAGCCTCCGTGCGACCTGGGCCAGGATTCACTTCACCCCGTTTGGCTATTCGTATGTTCACGACCACTTTGGCTCCAATCCGACCGATTTGTTGCAAGCCTTATAGGGAACATTGTCATTGGTGCAAAAATGCCGTCGCTGCCCTCAAAACGCGCGTTTTGAGGGCAGCGACGGCATTTTTGCACCAATGACAATGTTTTCCTGATTATTTCTAACTACCTCATTCACCAGGGGTAGATGGTAACGTAAAATGGAATGTACTACCAGTGTTTTGATTATTGGTGAACCAGATGCGACCCCCATGCCGGTCGATGATGGCTTTGGCAACGTAGAGGCCGAGGCCGATCCCTGAATATTGGTGGCTGGCAGTGTTATGCACACGATAGAAACGCTCAAAGATGTGGTCGTAGTGCTCGGGACTGACACCCACTCCCTGGTCACTGATGCTGACCAGGTAATCTTCCCCTTGCATTTGTAGATTGACGATCACTTGTCCGCCGTGTGGGGAGTATTTGATGGCGTTGTCCAGGATGTTGCCAACAACTTGCCCGATACGCACACGGTCGGCTACAACCTTTGTGTCCTGAACCTGAATGTCGAGGTAGATGGTATGCTGTTCGGCACTGGCCTGAACGGAGCGTACATTTTCGGCAAGCAGGTCAGCCAGGTAAAAGGGTTCGTAGTTCAGGCTAAGTTGTCCCCATTGGACCTGTGAAAGATCGAGCAGATCATTGACCAGGCGCTCCAGGTGTTCGGTCTGGCTTTGGATGATGTTCAGGCTGCGCAGATCGTAACTTTCGGGAAGATCAGCATTGGCAGGATTGTTCTCCTGTGGCGTTGCGCGTGCTTTGCGTAGGCGTCGTTCGATACGCCTGACCAGGTGTTGAGTATAACCCTTGATCGCAGTCAGGGGAGTGCGCAACTCATGAGAAACTACCGAAACGAATTCGTCTTTGAGCCGCTCGACCTGCTTATTCGAGGTTACGTCATTCAGGACTGCCACTACACCAATCGGACGTGTAGAGGTACCACTGGCATCGTGGATCGGGGCCGCGCTAATATTCAACGTCAGCGGGACTGTTTCTCCGTCTGCTCCCGCGACGATCTCTTGATTCTTCACCGTCTTACCTGAGAGAGCCAGACCGATGGTCTCTGCAAGTTTGGTAAGCCAGTGGACGTGACTGGTTTCGGCCAGTTTGCGCAGGGGCACATCGGGTTGGAGGTCAATCTGTGCCTTTGTTAACAACTGTTCTGCCGAGGTATTGAGTGAGCTAATGGCTCCCCTGGCATCCGTGATAAGTAGACCTTCCGCCATACTGCTGATGATCAACTCCAGGCGTATGCGCTCCATTTCGGCCTGTCGCCACAGTGCATTCTCGCGTTCGCGCAAACGCACATTTTCCAGTGCGACAGCAGCGTAATCCGCGATCATGGTTGTTAATTGCAGCAGGTTGGTATCAAACGTGCCGGGCCTCTCATCGAACAGGCTGAGCATACCAATGATGCGGTTCTCGACGGTCAGAGGAATATTCAAGCAAGAACCAATTTCTGTGCCGGTGGTATCTCTCTGACTGCGTAGCTGGGCCAGTTCATCGGGGGCGTCATAGTAGGCGGTGCGGGCTAGCTGTTCTGCTGCGATATTCGGAAAGTTCAGCGCGTTGGCGGCGCTGGCGATGCGCTGAAACATCGATTCCAGAAATGCAGCGTCAAGTGGATAGCAGGGAATAATGAAAAGCTCGAAAGGATCGCCTCTGAGCAGGATACAACAAGCGGAAAAACTATAGAGTTCTTGCAGGGCCGCAAGTAGGGCACGGTGTACTTGAATACGATCTAATGCAGCAACGAACCGCTTCCCAATGGTGTTGAGATACTCCATTTCCTGGCGGATCGCCATCAGGCGATCCCCTCTATCGCCATTGGAGGAGCGGCGCGCGCTTTCTGGAACTTGTAACTCTGATTGCACGCTGCTCTCCATGGTGCCCCCTGTTCCCCTATTGCAATTGTCTTAACTGATGCGTCACTTCGTCGTGAAGTGGAGGCACAATCAGGTCACCGGTTAGTTCTCGCAACCCTGCAAAACACTCGTCTAGTAGAGCATCGAGCCCTGCGGCGAGTTCTGTGGAAGTGACGCCGGAAACATGTTCACGAATGAAAGATGGATGAATGTCAGTATAAGGTCGATAGACCAGGCATCCGAGAAATGGATACTGATCTCTAACACGTCTGGCAGCACCTTGCACCAGGGCACGGGTTGTTGCTTTCCCTAGATAGGGAGCTACTCGCTCATCAATCAACCGTATGGCCTTCAGGTACGCCTCTGTAACTTGCTCACGGGAGACGGAAGAGGAGTTGTCGTAATTTGGTGACACTGTGTTCTCCCTTCACCTTCAGTAACGCTCTCCGTTATTTATTATAGCATAGTTGCCTATATATTGTAAGTAGATAGTACTGACAAAGATATAAAATGTTGTAACACTTTGGAGGCGTTCTCTCCTTCATATGCAAGACGATGGTGGCAATAATTTTGTCACATAAAGAATTTCTTCATGTTGATTTTGCGCTCTGAAGGCGCTTTAGTGCTGTGTTTTTATCTCCTCTGTGTTCAGACATTGTGTCTTTATATACGCCTTGCAAGGCTAGTTGTTGACCATGCAAATGCAAGATAGAGCCATTGGTGCTCTCAAAGAAAAGCTTTACCTTTTTTTTGCTGAATGAATAGAAAGTGAACAGAAAAGCATCTCCCTGGGAGCGTCAGTGTGATATTGGTCACAAATCGCCCGCAAGGAGAGGCGCTACGTGGTCTGCGCTAGCGCCTCTCCTTGCGGGCGATTTGACCTGAGTAGTTACTGATGTTGAATGACTTTGGTAATTCACGCAAGTTGCGGGTTATGCCAGGCCAAAGAGGCGGGCTAACCAGAGGCGGAAGCCTCTCAAGGGAGGCTTTTTCGCCGGGTCGTTATAGTTAGCGGCCATGTCGATCAAGCGTTGGCGTCCTTTCTCCTGGCGGTCTCTTTCTGCTTCCGCTTCTGCCTGGACGGCGTAGCGTTCGCGCTGTTCGTCGATGGCTCGTGCAAAGTGCTCAGCGCGTATCTGGAAGCGTGTATTGGGCACCTGGGGCAGGGTTGTCTGATCCCTGGTGGCCGTATATGTGCCAGTCTGTGTCGCTGAAGCCTCAGCATGCTCGGTCGATGTGGCTGGCTGCTGCTCCTGATTGTCTGATTGCGCGGTCTCTTCGTTTACCTGGGTGATCTGGACCTGTCCAAGGCTGAACTTGGGTACGATCCATTCACGCAGGGCGAGCAGGGCAGCACGACGGCAGATAGCCTCGATATCGGCTCCACTGCGATCCGGGGTGAGTCGTGCCAATTCCTCTACAGTAACATCGGGAGCAAGTGGCCTGCCGCGCAGGTGTACGGCGAAAATGGAACGACGCTCTTCCTCGTTGGGGAAGCGTAGTTCGACCACCAGGTCAAAGCGACCCGGACGTAACAGCGCGGGGTCGATCAACTCCGGACGGTTGGTGGCTGCTACCACAATGACGCCCTCACGTCCCTCGATGCCGTCCATCTCGGTGAGCAACTGAGCGATGACACGATCTCCCACATTGCCATCGTTGGCACCTCCACGGCGGGGGGCCAGGGCATCGATCTCGTCGAAGAAAACGATACATGGGGCGGCCTGTTTGGCACGTCGGAAGACCTCGCGGATGCCTTTCTCCGATTCTCCGACCCATTTAGAAAGCAGTTCGGGACCTTTGATCGAGATGAAGCTGGCTTCGCACTGGTTGGCTATGGCACGTGCGATCAGCGTCTTACCAGAACCTGGAGGGCCTGAGAGCAACACGCCTCTTGGTGCTTCGACTTTGGCGTTGGCGTAGATTTCCGGGTAGCGCAAAGGCCATTCTACACCCTCGGTGAGGGTATCT
>Ga0070741_10017110_pt1 | contig 11965 bp, 26 predicted proteins | sample Coa_R1_4_FD_66440 | JGI IMG/M metagenome (GOLD analysis project Ga0070741, IMG submission 66440) | Surface soil microbial communities from Centralia Pennsylvania, which are recovering from an underground coalmine fire - Coalmine... | ecosystem: Environmental > Terrestrial > Soil > Unclassified ...
TCGGGCTTCTCGCGCATCTTCTTACGCGGTGCCACGTTGCTAGCGAAAGTCACGCTGTTGACTCTCCGCAGAATCAGTCTCATCGGGCTCTGGCATCGCTAGCGCCTCACGAAGCACATCGAGGTTCGACTCCTCATCGGCACCCACGCCCTGCATGAACAAGCGCAGACGCTCCTCCCGAGGCATCCTGGCCACCATGTCGCGGATGTACTGCCCTGTCAGACTCTCGGTCACGCCGCCATCAGCTCCCCGCACGCCTCATTGATCGCCTTCAAATGCACCCTGTCCCACCTGTACTCGGAAGCCAGCCACTTCACACCGAGCTCTGCTTTCTCCTCGCGTGCGTCCCGGTGGCGTCGAGGCTCAAGCTTGTAGCCGGTGATCCGTTTCGCCCACGCCATCTTCGGACCTTTCCCATGGTGACGAGTCAACTGTCTGGCGTACACCGGGACCTGCTTGTGAGTGACGTCGACGTACCAGGCGATCGTGTGCCAGCAGATCGTTTTCAACGGGACGCCGTTGATGGCTTGCTGGTTGCCCTGGCTTCGCATCACTCCTAGGCAACGGTCAAGCTCACGTAGAGCTTGATTGAAGCTCGGCGGGAACATCAGCAGCCTGTCGCCTTGCTCTCCCGTCGGAATGCTCGAGGAAGCGGCCAGTGCGTCGCGGTACCTAATGAGCATGGCCTTAACGCGATCCTGCTGCTGAGAGGAAGTCACGTGCTGGCCTTTTGGGCGCACGAGTACGTCCTGACGCGGATTGTGCCAAGAGGTGAAGACGACGTCAAGCGGCCCTCCTTAGCGGTTGAAGATCCGAAACCCAGTAGACGCGGTCGCTCGGGAACAGCGCGGCCCAGAAAAGCTCCATCCGCTGTTCCTTCGTAACCTCGTAGCGTGAAGCGCGTCGAGCCGCCTCGAGCCGAGTGTCTTTCGGGATCTCGGTTAGGCGGATTGGAACACAGCGACGAAGATCGGGAGGGCGCGGATAGAGATGGTCCTCGTTGTCCGAGAAGAAATCAGCTGCACCCACAGCCCAACCCCGGCGGAGCGTGCCGCCTTTGGGTCAGGCCGGGGCAACGAAATCTCACGCCGAAGATTCTACCGCAGCTACGCGGACAGATACAACCGGGCTCGCCGAATCAACGTCCGCGCCTCGTTTCGTTTCTCAGCGACACGTGTTGCCAGCGCGAGGAACGCTCTCCCACGTGTGCCGGCGACGTATGCGTTGAGAGCCTGGAGTCTGAGCCGCGCGTAGGCGACTGTCGCGTTCGCGGCGTCGATCGCGAGCAGCCGCCCGGTCCTTCCCCGCGGGGTCGATGGTCGGTCGGCGACGATCTGCGCGCGCAAGGTCAGAGCGACCACGGGAGCCTGCCGGGCGGGAACGTAGTTTGCTCAAGATGCTCAGCTCAAGCTGGCGTAGACCGACTCGTAGAGAACCGTCGCTCGCACTAGCCGAGCTTGCAAGAACCAGGGCGACGATTAGCCCCGCGGTCAGCTTCACGACACCCCGCCCACGGCTCGCCGACGAAGGACAGTGTTCTCTCGACGACAGTCGGCGAGCTCGGAACGAAGCTGGCGATTCTCGCGAAGCAGTTTAAGGACCCGGGCGTCCTGCGCTCGTCTCACATGCGCGAGAGTGGGGTCAAGGACTCTCTCTAGCGGAAGCCGGAGTTCCTCGGCTAGCGCCTCGGCCCAGTCCGCTCCTGGCCGGTGCTCGTTCCACTCCCAGCCGATCACCATTCGCCGGTCGCAGCCGAGCCGGCGCGCGAGCGCTGCCTGTGAGAGTCCGAGTTTCTTTCGGGCGTCCCAGAGGCGTCGGCCGAGTGTCCCTGCCGGCGGCTTCTTCTCCTGTGTCACGTGCCATGAAATGTCGCAGTTAGCGGGAACTCCCGAAAGGGACACGGCTTGACACGCGACATAACACGTGATAGAAGATGTCACATATGGCAGCCAAGCCTCGTCCGTACGCAGAGCTCGGGGGACGCATCGCCCGAGCGCGACACGGCACTGGCCTCTCACAAGAACGGTTCGCACCCGAGGTCGGCCTTACCCGTCGGCACCTGATCCGGCTCGAGAACGGCGAGCATCAGGTGAGCGCGCGAGTGGCCGAGCGGATCGCCAGCTTCACGGGGGTCCCAGCGTCGGAGTTTCGTACGGAGGAGGCCGCCCGTCCGGGCGACCCCTTTCACGGATCTAATGGCGCGGCTGCGTCAAGCGATAGAGACGGCGGTCGCGGACGCGCTGGAACGGCAGGGGAGGTAGCGGCGTGAGCGACGTCTCCTGGCTTGAGGAGAAGTTCCGCGCTCGGCCGAACGAGTGGTTGCGGATGACCGACCTGATCGCCTGGTCGCAGGCTGAGCGCGGCCACGGACTCACCGTCCACTCAAGGATCGCGGATCTTCGCAACCGCGGACTCACGATCGAGCAGCAGTCGGTCAGAGAGTGGAACGGCTACACGAAGTCGTACTCGGGGCGAGTGACCTCCTATTACCGGTTCGTCCCGTTGGGAGCAGCCGATCATGGGGGTGCGTCGGCTGCTCCGAGCGGGGGCGAAGATCACCCGGTAGCACAGGACCCTCTCCCAAGGCCGCCGGGGGAGTCTCCCCTCCACGTCGCTGCTTCGTCTCCGCTCGGTTCGTTGGGTGCGCCGCCGCTGTCCCTGGCCGGGGTTAGGTCCGACGGCGCACCGAGCGAAAGTGGGAGCGCGGAACCACACAGGCTTGGGGCTAACGGCGAAGTCGCGGCCCTGCCTGTCGCACCGGGGGGAACTCCTGGCCCCCATGCTCACGGGGCGTCCGCGCTCCCCGAACAGACCACGCTTTTCGAGATGGAGAAGAAGCCGGCGTGGGCGTAGTGATCCCGTTCCCGAAGGCTCAACCTGAGCCTGAGAGTCTCGATGCGTGGCGTGTCACCGAAGCCGAGAAAGCGCGGACTGTTGGCCGTGACGCCGGCTACCGCTGCCCGTTCTGCGGCGACACGATCTCGTGGCTGTCCCACCTGCCGCCGCTGAACAGCCGTTCGCCGGTCAGGTGTTTCCACCCGAAGCGGGTGATGTCGAGGTCAACGACCGGCGGCGCCGGTTCCGGGCTAAGGGACGCCGACGCCGCCAGACAGGAGGAATCCTAGATGGCGCTCTCACTTACGGAGCGACAGTACGAACTGCTTCGCACCTACGAGCACGGCTATCCGTCATGGCGCGGAGGAATCAGCGGCACGACAACACACCTTGTCCACAAGGGCTTCTTGTGCGACGAAGGTCGCAGCGGCTTTCACATCATCACGGCCGCTGGCCATCGAGCTCTCGCTGAGTTTCGAACGAAGTACGGCCTCCCGGCGGGAGTGTAGGCGATGGCTACCGCTGCCGCAAAGCAGACGCTCGCTGAGGCGCTCGTCGCGTTCCAGCAGGAAGCGCCACACGTCGCCAAGACCAAGGAAGTCACGGTCAAAAGCGACAAAGGCACCTACAAGTTCAAGTACGCGCCGTACGACGCAATCGTTGAGGCGCTCCGCGAACCGCTCGGGAAGAACGGGCTTGCGTTCTCGCAGTTGCTCACGTCGACCGACGCCGGCCACCCAGCGCTCCGCACGATCCTGCTCCACAGGTCGGGCGAGACACTCGAAGCTGACTTTCCGCTCCCGGTTCGCGGCGGTGAGTCGGCGCAGCAGCTCGGGTCGCTCATCACCTACATGCGCCGGTACGCGCTGATCTCGATTCTCGGACTCGCGACGGAGGAGGACGACGACGCGAACGCCGCTGTCGGCAACAGCGTCAAGGAGAAAGAGCAGCCTAAGCCGCGTCCGGCGCAGAACGGCTCCGGTGTGACCAAGGAGCAGCTCGCCGAGATCAACGAACTCGGGATGAAGCTTCTTGGGTCCGAGCTAACCGCGAACGAGAAGTCGCGGCTGCAAACAATCCAGGGCGAACTTGCCCGTGGGGTGACCTCGGAGCGAGCTGGCGAGATCATCTCGGAGCTTCAAGCGATCGACAAGGCGGCGGCACCGGCGTGACCGAGTTCCTGACCGCCGAGATCGCGCCGACCGAAACCGCGCTCCCGGAGGAGGGCGTGAAGATCACGCTCCCCTCAGGACTGCAGCTCTTCTACTTCGACTCCTCACACTCCTACTGGAAGGTCAATCCAAACGGGACCCGCGGTCGGCGGCTCACCGGGGTCACAACGGTGACCAAGACGCTCGACTACGACCCCTCACGGCTATTGACGTGGGCGGCGCGAACCCAGTGCATCGGGGTTGCCGAGTTGGCCCGTTGTGCTCCTGACAGGCTGGAGTGGCTGTGGTCGGAGGAGTCGATTTGGGAGGCGTTGAGCCGCCACGACCTCACCTTCGAGCACGTCCGTGACCGGGCGGCGAAGCGTGGAACGAACGTCCACCGGGTCGTGTTCGAAGCGCTGGCCCGCGGCACACAACTTCCCGATCTCGACCCGTTGACGGACGAGGAGAGGCTTGCCGCTGAGGGTGTGATCAAGTTCTGGCAGGAGGAGAAGCCTGCGGCGACACTGATCGAGCAGGTTGTCTACTCGGAGCGTCTCGGGGTCGCCGGGAGACTCGACTTCTACGGGACGATCAAGTCCCGGAATGGGATCGGGGTCATCGACCTCAAAACGGGAGGCTTCCTCTCAGCAGCGGCGCACTGTCAGGTTGGAGGCGGCTATCCGCTGCTCGTCGAGGAGTCCGGGTGGGACCCTCCGGAGTGGGCGGCGATGCTCCAAGTAAAGGACGGCGGTTACGAGCTGGTCGAGGCTGAGGCGTCCCCGGAGTGTTTCGAGGCTGCTGTCCAGGCCTATCGGGTGGCGGGGCGGATCAATTCGGCGGCGAACCGAGCGCGGAAGGCGAGGGCGGCAGCGTGAACAACCGCCCTTGGGATTTCGACGAAGCCCGCGAAGCCGCCCGCGTAGCCTCCCACACACAACAAGCCGCCGAAGAGGCGATGCGCGAAGCCGCCCGAGACTTCGCCGTCGCAGAAGAGAAGTACCGAGTCGCGCTTGCAAAGAAGATCGTCGAGCTTCACGACGACGGAGTGGCTTGGAGCGCCTGCGCCGACCTCGCCCGCGGAGACACGGTCGTCGCACAGCTTCGCCGGCAGCGAGACATCTCCGAAGGCGTCCGGGAGGCGTGCGTTCACGCCGCCTGGCGCCGCGCCGCCGACCGAAAGGACACGCAGAGATTCATCGACTACAGCTTCCGCCGGGAGTTCGCAGAAACCGGCCCGGAGCCGGAGTGGACGCCCTCTCTCGTCAGGGATGCGTCATGAAACGCGGTGCGCTCCGCAACTGGAACCCCACCCGGAAAGGCGAGGACCGCTGCCGCGCCTGCGGAAGCCGCGACTACCTCTCCCTCCACCACATCATCCCCCGGTCAATCTGCCCGCCCGAGGCGAGAACAGACCTCCGTAACGGCGTCACCCTCTGCTCGGCCTGCCACGAGCTCTGGCACGCCGGCGTTCCGATGAGCCGTTCGCTCTTGGCTGTCGAGGAGTGGGAGTACGTGTCGTCGCTCGAGCTGACCGGGCGAGAGGTTGCCTACTACCTGGACAAGCATTACCCAGAGAAAAGGGCCGCGTGAATGGCGTGGATAGACGACCGTATTTGGTGCCATCCGAAAGTCGCGGATCTTTCCGACTCGGCATTCCGTGTATGGGTGAACGGAATCGCCTATGCTTTCGGCTTCTACACGAGGGGCACATTGTCCCCAGGGCAGCAGAAGCTGATCGGTGCGACAGCGGAAATCTCCCGGGAGCTTATAAGCGCCGGTTTGTGGGAGAAGAACGGAGCCGGAATCCACATTCACGACTGGGACGCACACAACGGTACGGCAGAACTGCGTCGCGAACGCGAACGCGAACGCCTCAGAAAGCTACGTGCGACGAAGCACGGTACGCAGTCGCGTACGCGTACAGCACGCAGTACAGACGAAGGTTGACGAATGACGAAAGACGAATGAAGAAAGACGAAAGACTAAACCCTCAAAGGCCCGTGCTTCGCACGGCTGCTCCGCAGCCCCCGAAAAGGACTCACTCATGACCGTCGGGCAGCGGCTCACAGCCTTCTACGTCGATGCTTGCATCGAGCACGGCTTCTCGGAGATGGTGCCGATGAAGGGCCACATCGCCCGCCGGGCGAAGGAGCTTCTCGACTGCGGCGTGTCCGAGCAGAAGGTTGCCGCGGCGATCGGCGAGTTTGTTTGTCGCCGGGGCCGGTCAGCGTTGCAGCTCGCGGAGATCCACGCCGAGCTCGAGCGGGAGGGTGGGCCGCTTTTGGAGCGTCCGTCTGTGCGTCGGGGGGCGACTGAGTACATCAAGGCTCACGGGTGGCCAACGGGGGCTTCGTGGGTGCGCGGCGATCATGGGGGCAGCTATCGGTGGGATCCGTTGGGGACGGAGCGAATCCCGAGCGATTACAGAGGGTGGCCGTATGAGCGGCCGACGTTCGAGCAGATCGCGGAAGCGCTTGCCGGGGTGAATGCTGGGGCGCCGCCGGCGAGGCGGGAGCCGGATGTGGACGACGTTGAGATTGAGCGTGGGCTTCCGGTCGGAGGGGCTTTGGGCGCGCTCGAGGGGGATAGGGCGGCGTGACCGGTCAGATGGCGGCGGGTTTGGTGGTGGCGTCGTTGTTGGCGATCGCGCTCGGCTTGGCGTTCTGGCGTGGGGTGATCTAGGTGGCGCGTCTGACCGCAGCCCAGTTCCAGCGCGTCACTCGCGCCCGGTACGGTCTCGCCCCACGCCCGCCGAAATCCGAAGTCCCCTCGATCACCCGCCGCGACTACGCCTACGTCCTCGACCGCTGGGCGGCGTTCGACCGGTTCAAAGCATGGCGTGACCGCGGCGGACCCCGCCCGGCTGGCGTGTGGAAGATCGTGCCACGCTGGGACGGGTGGACGCCATGGGACCTGCTGAAAGAGATCCGCGCCAAGTGGCCGCTCGAGAAGGTGGAGCCGCACCCTGTGCCTGCTCCTTCACCGCCGGCGTTCAAGACGGCGTTCGGCCAGTCGTGGTTCGTGATCGCGCAGGACTACCGGGAAGCGTGGTCGGGCCCGGACTACTTCGGCCGCGCGTTCGTCGCCGACCCCGGCTACGAGCATCCGACCCGCGAAGAGGTCGCCGCATACCGTGCTCGTGGGGTGCGCACGGCGACGTGGGGCGACTCGCGCGAGGAGGGTGACGGGACACCACCGGCGGCGATCGTCGGGTTGGCGAACGAGCTGCGGGTGGACGCGCCGATGTTCCAGGCGGAGCTCGGCCGCGAGTGCAGGGCGGCGCTCAGGATGATGGACCGCCTCGGCGGCGACGGGCATCTGTTGATCGTGAACCTGTCGCAGATCCGCGCGGAGGACGGCGCGCTTCATGCTGACCTGTCGACGCGGATCAGGCGTGGGAACGTGCTCGCGATCGTCGAGTGCTACAAGAACTGCGGGTGGGGCGACCCGGACTGGCAGGGGTTGCCGTGCGCGTCAACGCTGGCGGCGACCTACCGGGACGGCCAGTGTCAGGGCTGCTCGATGGACGCTTACTACTCGAACGGGTGGGTGGGCGCTCACAGAGACAGCTTCTACACGGCGCAGTGGAGGTCGGCTGACTATGCGAGGGCCAGATGAGCGGTTGTTCTTCGTGTCGGAAGTGGTGTCCTTGTCGGCGGTGTAAGGGGAAGCGGTGGCGGCCGTGAGAGTCCTCGTCTGTGGCTCTCGCGGCTGGCGCGGCTCCGCCGTCATCGCCATAGAGCTTCTGCACCTACCGTCGGGTTCGATCGTCATGCATGGCACCGCGCAAGGTGCTGACCAGATCGCCGCGCGGATCGCTGAGTCGCTGGACCTTGAAGTCGAGCACTGCCCGGCTGACTGGAAGCGGCACGGTCGCCGCGCGGGAATCATCCGCAACCTCGCGATGCTGGACGAGAAGCCCGACCTCGTTCTTGCGTTCTGGGATGGCAAGTCGCGCGGGACAAAACACACGATTCGCGAGGCGAAGCGCCGCGGGATCCCCGTCCGCGTTCATCTCACCGCCAGCGCAAAGGCGGCCGCGTGACCGATCTTCCCGGCTCGACCTCGACCTGGAACCCCGAGCGTGTGTTCCCGTCGTTGGGGGATTCGGAGCCGTGTCCGTCGGTGGAGGAGCAGGCATACGAAGTGCTGCGGGAGGCGTTGTTTCTGGTGACGACGAAGCTTCGCGTGTACGCCGGGCCGTCGCACCCGGCGGTGCAAGCGAGCGAGGCCGCTCTTGCTGAGGCTCGCAGCCTGCTCGGGGGTGAAGCGTGAGCGGCGCGAACGAGAACGCGGAGAAGGTGGCGAGCTACATCAACTATCCCGACGCGAGCCCTGCCGACGCGCTCGCAGCTCTCGATGCGCTTGTCGCTGAGCTTGACGCTGCTGTTGAGCGCGCCGAACGAGCGGAACGCGAACGGGACGAGGCGCGTCAAGAGGACGTGTGGAAGTGGCGGCACGACCGGATGAAGGAGCGCGCCGAACGAGCAGAACGCGAACTCGCCGACAAGGAACGCGCCTATACGAACGAGCTTGTGATGGTATGCGAGGTGGAACGCAACGCCGCCGAGGCGCGTGTCGAACAGCTAGAAGCGGCGCTGCAGGGTGAGGCCGACAAGGGCTGCTGGTGGGTCAATGACGGCCAACCGCCCGAGTGCGCCGAGGAATGGCCCGACAGGAAACAGCAATGGTGCGTTTCGTGTTTCGCCGCTGCCGCTCTTTCTGGGTTGGGGGACGCGGGATGAGCAAGGAACGGACAGTCCTCACCACCCGCGAACATGCCATCGCCGCCGCGCAGAACTCCGTCCGCAACCAGGGCTACGCGGTGGCCGTTCACGGAAGCCGCGTACGCGACCTCGACCTGATCGCCATCCCCTGGCAAGACACGGCGCTGACGGCAAGGCAGGTGGCCGAGATCATCGCCGCATCCATCCCCGGCCACATCGAATCCGGCCCGGAGAAGAAACCCCACGGACGTATCGCCTACACGATCCGCCCGCATTTTCAGTGGGGGTTCGACCGCTGGTACATCGACTTGTCGGTGATGCCTCGGCGTAGGTCGCGAGCGTCTGGGTTGGGGGACGCGGAATGAGCCTCGACCAGTTCCTCGACACGGCCAGCCCCTGCCCCTGCCCACAGACGGTCATCGAACTGCTCGACCTGGCCGTGCGCTACACCGAGGCCTCGCTCGGAAGCGCCCACCCGGACTCGGTGCTCGGCGCTCAGTACGTCAAGGATTTTATGGAGCAGCCGTCCGAGGTCTGGTGTGCGTTCGTGCGGGCTGCTGGGTTGGGGGACGCGGGCGAATGACGAAGCCGCTCAACCCAGACCTCAAAGCGATTCGCGCGTTCAACCGTGCGCTGGGCGCGCTGCCTGACGACGCCGCACGGAAGCGTTGCCTCGAATGGGTCATCGCGTTTTCGTTGGGCATCGGTGGCTACCGGCTACCGGAGTTCAAGACCGGTCAATGGCGGGCTGACCGGGAGGGGGACGCGGGATGAACCTGCTCGGTTCTCGCATTCATCCCGACCGCGTGGAAGTGGTGAAGATGCTCCCAAGTGCGCCACCCAGACGGGGCGAGAAGGTTCTTGTTGACGGGAAGCTTCACCTCGTAACGTGGTGCCGCGTTCGCTGGCGCGGACGTGTCTGGACGATCCGCTCGCTCCGCGCAAAGCCTGTTCGCGCTCGGGCTGACCGGGAGAGAGACGCGGGATGAGCGCCCGCAACCTGATCGACACTGTGCGCTATCACCTGGACGAAGCTCAGGCGGCTTACGACAACAAGGCGTGGGTCGAGCAGTTCGCTGTGGCTCACGTCGCCCTGGACTCTCTTGCGGACACCCTCGACCAGTACGACACGACCAGAGCCGAACTCGCCGAGCTACGCGCACAAGTGCGCCACCTCGCAGACGAGGCTGTCGAACTCGCCATCGAGGACAACGTGTCCGCCGAGTGGTTCGCCGAGCGTTTACGCGCACTAGTAGGCCCGTGGCCGCACGAGGCTGACCGGGAGGGGCACACCGAATGAGCGCCGCCGCCTTGACCCTCGGCGACGCAGCCCTGATGATCCGCCAAGCCCTGAAGGATCGCTCCTACCGAGCGACCCCACTCGGCCTCGAAGTCGCGCGCTACTACCGCTGGAAGAAAAACGAGTGGGGCGCATCACCCGACACGATGCGCGACTACGAGACCACCCTGGCGCGCACCGCGCTCTTCTTCGCCGACCTCGAACTCCGAGACTTCACCCCGCCGATCGGCACCGAACGACTGCGCGAGTGCTGGGACCACTACTGGGGCGACAAAGCCGCCGGCACCCGCGCCAAGGTTCGCTCCACCTGGATCGACTTCTTCGAGTGGGCGGTGCGTGAGCGCGGGCTGATCGGCAACCCGGCTCGAGCGCTAGCAGCCCCGCGGCTTGGCGAGCGGCAGGTGGAGACGTTCCCGCCTTCGCTCGTCGAGGCGATCATCACCGCGCAGACCTACGCGGCTGATTCGGTCGGGTGCGCGCTGATCCTCAAGTACGGCCTTCGGAAGGGCGGCGTGATGGCTGTGCAGCGCAGACACTTCGACTTCGAGCGTCGCCTCCTCACCGTCCGCACGAAAGGCCGGCGGGTGTACCCGCTGCCGATCACCGACGCCTGGATTTGGCGCAGGCTGGGCGAGCTCGACCTGGACGGGTGGAAGGACGACCACTGGCTGCTCTACACGCAGGCAACTCGAAAACGCCGAGTACCGGTCGACGAAGCCGAAGAGATCCTGAACATCCGTGGCGAGAAGATCGGCTACGCCCACGTCACGAAACGCGACCACTCGAAGAAGCCGAGCCGCGGCCGCACACACGATTGGTGGTACCGCTGCCTCCAGCGCGCCGGACTCGTCCCCGAAGGTGTCACGAAGGGGATGCACATGCATCGGGGCAGGCACACGGCGGCGACGGAGCTGCAGCGATCCCAGCATGACCTTCGGCTGACGCAGCTGCTGCTGGGCCACAAGGACATTCGGTCGACGGCGAAGTACGCGCAGATGGACACGTCTGATTTGGCGGCGGCGCTGCGAAGGATGGAGAACGAGGCCGAGTGAACCTCCAGCGCGGGAAACGCTACAAGGTCACCTGGGAAGAAGCCGGCGAGGTTAAAACAGCGACCGGTCGCTACATATGGCGCGTTGAGGGTGGCAGCTTGGTCTTCGATCGGACACGCAAGGCGGGCGGCGCATTCGCCGTGCATCCCAGCGCGATTCGAGAGGCGCAGGAGATCGCATGACCGTCTCCCCCAAGAATGCGATTTGCAGGGATTTTGGAGGGGACCAGACTAGTAGAAGCCTAAGGGGTCGGCCCGAAAACGCGCTGAGCAGGGGCAGGGTGTGAAGCCTAGGCTTCTTGACCTCTTCTGCGGCGCTGGCGGCGCTGCGATGGGCTATCACCGGGCGGGGTTCGACGTGGTCGGGGTGGACATCCGGCCGCAGCCGAACTACCCGTTCGAGTTCATCCGGGATGACGCGCTTGAGTACCTGCACTGGCTGGTCGCGGGCAGCGGTGGACCGTGCTGGCTGGAGGACTTCGCCGCGATCCATGCGAGTCCGCCCTGCCAGCATTACGCGAACGTCACACGCTGGCGCGGAGCCCAATCCGAGCATCCCGACCTGATCGCTCCCACTAGGGGTCCGCTCCAGGCCACGGGGTTGCCGTGGGTGATCGAGAACGTCCGCACTCGCGAGTTGCGCGCGGACTTCATGCTCTGCGGAACCGCGCTCGGCCTTCCGGTTCGCCGCCACCGCTACTTCGAGACGAACTGGTCAGGGCTGGTGATGTCAACTCCGTGCCAACACCGCCCGTCCGACTATTCGTTCGACCACGGTGGGAAGCAGCCGGAGTCGGTGTACCGGGACGCGATGGGCTGCGACTGGATGACGGTTGAGGAGTCGCGTGAGGCGATCCCGCCGGCGTACACCGAGCTGATCGGCCACCAGTTGATGCAG
>Ga0070741_10017113_pt1 | contig 11962 bp, 12 predicted proteins | sample Coa_R1_4_FD_66440 | JGI IMG/M metagenome (GOLD analysis project Ga0070741, IMG submission 66440) | Surface soil microbial communities from Centralia Pennsylvania, which are recovering from an underground coalmine fire - Coalmine... | ecosystem: Environmental > Terrestrial > Soil > Unclassified ...
TCTGGCGGCGCGGTCAGATGCGCGCCGCCGGCGTGATCCACCACTCCGACCAAGGCTCCCAGTACACCTCGTTCGCGTTCACCCGCCGCCTCGCCGCCGAAGGCTTGGTCGGCAGCATGGGCTCCGTCGGCGACCCGCTCGACAACGCGATGTGCGAGAGCCTGATCGGTTCATTGAAGATCGAAAAGCTCAACCGGCAGCACTGGCGCTCCGTCGAGGACGTCCGCGCCGCCGTCTTCACCTGGATCGAGACCTGGTACAACCGCCGCCGACGGCACTCCAGCCTCGGCGACCTCTCACCGCTCGAGTACGAGAGCCAACACAACGACGGACACACGACCACCAACCCCTAACCCGTCCGGGAAAACGGGAGAACTTCACCTCGAGATTGAGCAGACGTGTCGAGTCTCCGCCAACGGCGCCGATCCTCGCCTCGGGGAAAGCCGATCACTCGTCTGCGGCGAATTACTGATCCTCGCCGACCAAGATTGATCAGTCGCGCGGGCCGGAGAGCCGTCAGAGTCTCTCGATCGACAACCACGGCGAAGGAAGGCAGTGCGCCGCGAGCTGGAGGTGCCGGCCAGTCCTCCGGATCCTCGGCGTACTCGCCGGCATGCTCGCGGCCGCGGGGCTCGTCGCCACCGGCGCGACGGCGACGCCGGAGCAGTTCGCGCAGTCGCTGTGCGTCGCGCTCGACGTGGTCTACGGCAGCAGCGGCGCCTACCGCTACGACCAGTGGGTCTGCAAGCCGGGCAGCATGACGGCGAACGGCACGCGCCAGTACCGCGTCTGGGTCAGGGAGCGCCACTGCGGGCAGACGCGGATCTGGTACGTCGTCATTCTCCCCGACGCCACCATTCTCGACGCGCAGCCCGTGCGGTACGTCGGCGACACCGGCGGCCTCCTGTCCTAACGGGCGCTCAGGCGCGTAGCGCCGCGCTCACGGCCGCGAGGCTCGCATGCGCGCCGTCGCGGCACGCGAGCGGCCAAGAGCGGGTGACCTCCAAGGCGACCACGAGTGGCGGACGGGCAGGCGGGCGAGCTGCACGCCAAGCGCGCCGGCGTGCTCGCCCAGGCGTACGCGTGCACACCCGAACGGTGCGTCCGCCGGCCGCCACGGCCGCCGGCGCTACCGACCGCTGCCTGGATCAACAAGCCACGACCGACGAGGCTGCTTCCTGAATCCCGACGTTGACCGTCTCATCCGACTTGACAGGCTCCGGTCCGCGCGAACGAGGCGCGGGCGCGCGCCATCCTCGCGACCCTGCTCGACCTCCCGATCGTCGGCGACCTCCGCGGCTGCGGCTACTTCTTCGCGATCGAGCTCGTCAAGGACCGTGAGACGAGGGCGACGTTCACGCCGGAGGAGTCCGAGACGCTGCTGCGCGGCTTCGTTTCGAGCCGCTTCTTCGAGCGTGGCCTCATCTGCCGTGCCGACGACCGCGGCGACCCGGTCGTGCAGATCTCGCCGCCGCTCGTCGCCGGCGAGAGCGAGTTCCAGCGGATCGCCGGCATCCTCGGCGACGTCCTCGCCGAGGCGTGGGAGCGTCTCGCGTGAGGCGTCCGCGCGAGCCCGCCCCTCGCTAGGCTCGGCGCCAGGTGGCGGCGGCGCTCTCGCTCGCGCTCGCGGCGAGCCTCGCCTGGGGCGTCGCCGACTTCGTCGGTCCCCTGCTCGGGCGGACGCTCGGCGCGCTCCGCGTCCTTCTCTGGGCCCAGCTCGGCGGCTCCGCCGCGATCGCGCTCGCCGTCGGGGTGCGCGGTGACGCGCCGCGGCACTGGGCGGTGCTCTGGGCCGTCCCCGCGGCCGTGTCCGGGACGCTCGGCCTCTACGCCTACTACCGCGGAATGGCAACCGGGACGATGGCGGTGGTCGCCCCGGTCGCCGGGGCGTCGGCGGTCGTCCCCGTCGTCGTTGGGATCGCGACCGGCGACCGGCCCCGGGCGGCGCAGCTCGCCGGCATCGCCGCCGCGATCCTCGGCGTCGGCCTCGCCGCGCAGGAGCGGCAGGAGGGCAGGCGGAGGCCGGCGGCGGGCGTCGGTCTCGCGCTCCTCGCCGCGATCGGCTTCGGCCTCTACTTCCCGCCGATGCACGCGGCCGGCGCGGCCGACGCCTGGTGGAGCTCGCTCGTCTTCCGGCTGACGGCGAGCAGCGTCGTGGTCGCCGTCGCGGTCGTCCGGCGACCGGCCGCCCGCCTCTCCGTGCGCCCGCTCGCGCTCGCCGCGCTCGTCGGCTGCGGCGACACGCTCGGCAACCTGCTCTTCGCCGCGTCCTCCGCGCGCGGGCTGCTCAGCCTGACCTCGGTGCTCGGCTCGCTCTACCCGATCGTGACCGTCGTCCTCGCCGCGCTCGTCCTGAAGGAGCGTGTCGCGCGGGGCCAGCGTGCCGGCATCGTCCTGACGCTCGTCGGCATCGTGCTCATCTCGTCATGAGCGGCCCGAGCGCCGCGGCGAGCGTGAGCGGCACGAGCACGATCCCGAGGCGGGAGTACGTCGCGACCGACGCCCGCGCCCCGACCGCGCGGGCTGCCTGGAGCCAGAGGACGGCCGAGAGCGAGCCGGTGACCGCGAGGTTGGGGCCGATGTCGAGCCCGACGAGGAGGGCGTCCGGGTGCGCGGCCGGGTGCGCGGAGAGGAGGACGGCCGCCGGGAGGTTGTTGAGCAGGACGGAGGCGACCGCGCCGAGGCCGGCGGTGGCGACGGTCCCGGTCGCTCCGAGCAGGTGGGCGGGGCCGCCGAAGAGGCGAGCGGCCGTCCCGAGCCCGACCGCCGCGACGAAGAGGAGCGCGAGCGCGCGCACGTCGAGGCGCGGGGGCCGCCGGCGGAGCGCGGTCGCGGCCAGCCCGAGCGCGAGCACCGGCGGCGCCGGGTCCGGCAGGGCGACGACGAGCCCCGCCGCGGCGGCCGAGGCGACCGCCCCGAGCCCGAGCCGGAGCGGAGGCCGCTCCCGGCGCGGCGGCGGGCTCGGGTCGCCGAGCCGGAACGCGACCGCGACCACGGCCGCCGTGACCGCGCTCGCCGCGACCCAGGACGGCAGCATCCGGGCGGCGAAGGCGGCGCCGCTCTGCGGGTCGGTGCGGACGACGAGCAGGTTCGTCAGGTTCGAGCCCGGCAAGAGGAGCGAGCCGGCGTTCGCCATGAACACCGACCCGTACAGGAACGGCCGCTCGTCGAGCCCGCGACGACGGGCCGCGTGGACGAGCACCGGGGTGAGGAAGCAGACCGCGGTGTCGAGGTTGAGGACGGCGGTGACGAGGGCGACGAGGGCGAGGAGGGCGAGGAGCAGGGCCCGGGGGCCGAGCGGGGAGGCGGCGAGGCGGGCGCCGGCGGCCTCGAAGAGCCCGTCGGCGTCGGCGACCGCGCCGAGGAGGAGCAGGCCGGCGACGAGGACGAAGGGCGGCCAGGCCTGGCCCGCGGACGCTAGGATCGCCTCGGCAACCATCCTTAACAGTAAAGGATACTAAACTATTCCGCGCCCGCGTCACGGGAACGGCGGCCGTCAGGCGGCGGCGGCGCTCGCGCGGACCGCCCCGCTCGTCAGCCGCTGGATCGAGCGCGTGCTCGCCGCGCACGACCCGCCGCTGACGGTGGCGCAGTACCTCGCCCTCCAGGCGGTGGCCGAGGGGGAGGTGGTCGGCGCCGAGCTCGCCCGCCGCGCGGCCGTCTCGCCAGCGGCGGTCTCCCAGCTCCTCGGCGTGCTCGAGGACGCCGGGCTGCTCCGCCGCGCGCGGCTCGAGGACGACCGGCGCCGTCAGCCGCTGGCGCTCACCGACGAGGGGGTGTGGGCGCTCCGCTCGGCCGAGACGGCGCTCCGGGAGCGGCTCGCCGGCCTCCTCGCCGGCCTGCCCGCGCCCGAGGTCGACGCGCTCGCGCGCCTGCTCGAGCGCCTGGCGGCCTCGCTCAGCGGGATGCCGCCGCCGCCGCGGCCCCACCGGCCGCCGCCCGGGCCGAAGCACCGCCGGGGCCCCGGGCCGCCCGCCTGAGGCTGGCGCCCGCGGCCGCGCGACCGGGTCAGAACGACGCGGTCGCGAGCATGCCGCCGTCGACCGCGAGCTCGGCGCCGGTGACGAACGCGGCCTCGCCGGAGACGAGGAAGGCGCAGGCGGCGGCGACGTCCTCGGGCGCGGCGAGCCGGCCGAGCGGCGCCTTCGCGAGCCAGCGGGCGACGCCGTCGGGCCAGTCGCGCTCGAGCGCCGGCGAGGCGACGAGGCCCGGCAGTACGAGGTTCACCCGGATCCCGTGCCGGCCGAGCTCGAGCGCGGCGCCGCGGGTGAGCTGCGCGAGGGCGGCCTTCGAGGCCGCGTAGTGGACGTGGCCCGGCGCGGGCCGCACGCCTTCGATCGAGCCGACGTTCACGACCGCGCCGCCGCCTCCGGCGGCGATCCGGCGCCGGGCGAAGCTCGCGATGCAGGCGGCGGCGCCGCTCACGTTCGTGCGGAGCATCGCGTCCCAGTCGGCGGGGGAGAGCTCGAGCAGCCCGCCGACGCTCTGGTCGCCGGCGTTGTTCACGAGCACCTCGGCGGGCCCGAACGCGTCGTCGGCGGCCGCGAAGATCGCCTCGGCGCCGCCGGGGGCGGCCACGTCGGCGGCGACCGCGACCGCGCGTCCCCCGTCCGCCTCGATCTCGGCGACGACGGCGGAGGCGTCCCCGCGCTGGGCGAGCACGACCGCCGCGCCCTCGCGGGCGAGGCGCCTGGCGACCGCGGCCCCGATCCCGCGGCTCGCCCCGGTCACGACCGCCACCCTCACCCGCGGGTCAGCTCCCCGATCCGCGCTGCGGCGGCCGGCCAGCGCGCGGCGAGCGCCGCCCGGTGCCCGAGCTCGAACCGCTCCGGCGCGAATCCGGGCGCCATCGTCGTCCCGAGCAGGGTCCACGCGCCGGTCGTCGACGTCCCCTGCCAGGTCCCCGCCGGCACGACCACCTGGGGGCGCGCGCCGGCGGCGAGGTCGGTCCCGAGCACCGGCTCGCTCGCAGACCCGTCCGGGTGCAGGAGCAGCATCCGCGCCGGCGCCCCGGCGTAGAAGTGGAAGACCTCGGTCGCGTCGAGCCGGTGCATCGCCGAGAACGCGGGCGCGGCGAGCAGGTAGTAGATCGCCGTCGAGTACCCGTCGGCGAGCGTCTCGGCGAAGAGACCCCCTTCCTCCGGCAGCTCGCGCAGCCCGAGCGCGACCGCGACCTCCGCTGCGGTCACCGGCGGGAGGGCGCGGCGAGGCTCACGCGCGCTCGTAGCGCGCGACCGTGTACCCGACGAGCAGCGGCACGTTGAGCGTGAACACGGCCAGCAGCCCCGTCATCACGGCGAGCACGCCGCCGCGGGTGCGGTCGTACAGGAACGTGTACTCGAGCATGCCTGCGATCACGAGGTACGCGACGAGCGTCCAGCCCGCCACCTGCACGAACCGGCGCCAGGCGAAGCCTGGCCGGCGCGCGACCTGGACGAGGTTCGCCGCGAGCACCGCGGCCGCGGCGGCGAGGAGGAGTGAGGGCGCAAGGAGCGGCGCGCGCCGCGGCAGGTAGGCGGCCAGGTCGATCACCCCGGCTGCGACGAGGCCGATCGAGAGCATCCCGAGCTCGGTCACCCGGGGCTCGCTCACGTCGCGAGCCTCGTCATGATCACGAGCGTCGCCACCTGCATCATGCCCGTGACGCCCGCCGCGTAGACGAAGCGGCGCATCAGCGCCTGCACGATCGCCGGGTCGGGTTGCGGGCGGCGCAGCTCGAACAGCACCGCGACGTTCGCCGGCTGGAGGAGCGCGAGCGCGACCATCGCCATCACGGCGACCACCACCATCGAGGCGACCACCCAGCCGTGCCGGCCGTACGACCCGCTCAGCATGCCGTTCGCGCGCGCGAGCTGGAAGCCGGACGCGAGCGTCATCGTCACGAGCGTCGGCATGATCAGCAGCATCTTCGGCATCAGCCGCGTCGTCAGCTCGACGCGCGCCGGCACCGAGAGCCTGCGCATCACCGGGCCGACCACGAAGCCCATGAACAGGTCGAGCGCGGTCCACATGCCGCCGCCGACGACGTGGAAGAAGTCGAGCGCCCACGGCCAGTTGCCGGCGATCGAGACGACGAGCGCGACGACGACCGCTGCGACCGCGGGCAGCCCCCGGCGCGGGACGATCTCGAAGCCGGGACGCTCGGCCGGGCGTGCCGGGGCCACCTCCTGGACGACCGCCATCGTGCGGGGAGGTTACCGTTGCCGACCGATGAGGGTGGGGATCGTCAACCCGTTCTCCTGGTCCTACCTCGGCGGCGTCGGCGACCACGTCGACGGCCAGGCGGCCGCGCTCGAGGCGCTCGGCGTCGCGGTGACGGTGATCGCGGGCGACGACCCGCCGGGGAGCGTCACGCGCCTCTTCCACCCGGATGCCCCGCGACGCGACGCCCGGCCGGCGAACGTCGTCCCCGTCGGCACGACCGTGACGGTGCCCGCGAACGGCTCGCGCACGCACGTCGTGCTCGCGCCGCCGGCGATCCTGCGCCTCCGCCGGCTGCTCGAGCGCGAGCGGTTCGACGTCCTGCACGTCCACGAGCCGCTGACGCCGAGCCTCAGCGTCGCGGCCCTCGCGCTCGCCCGCTGCCCGGTGGTCGCGACCTGGCACGCGACCCCGGGCTCGCGCTGGACCTCGCTCGGCGTCGGGCTCTGGGGCTTCCTCCTCGGCCGCATCGACCACCGGATCGCCGTCTCGCCGCTCGCCCGGGAGGCGGCGTCCCGCTACCTCCCGGGCGCGTACGAGCTCCTCCCGAACGGCGTCGCGATCCCCGACCACGCCGACCCCGGCGGCCGGCGGAACGCGGTCGTGTTCGTCGGCCGCAACGACCCGCGCAAGGGGCTCGAGACCCTGCTCCGCGCCTGGCCGGAGGTGCGCCGGCGGACCGGGGCCCGCCTCCGGCTCGTCGGCGCCGACCCGCAGTCGGTCCGGCTGCTGATGGCGCGCCGCCGGTTGCCCGAGGACGGGGTCGACCTGCTCGGCGTCGTGGTCGGCGACGCGCTCACCGCCGAGCTCTCGGCGGCGAAGGCGCTCGTCGCGCCGTCGCTCGGCGCGGAGTCGTTCGGGATGGCGCTCGTCCGGGCCTTCGGGTGCGCGACGCCCGTGGTCGCCTCGGACATCCCCGGCTACAACCAGGTGATGACCTCCGAGGTCGGGCTCAGCGTCCCGCCCGGCGACGAGCGGGCGCTCGCCGACGCGCTCAGTACCCTCTTGCAGGACGAGGGCCGACGCTCGAAAATGGGCCTCGCCGCGAGAGAGCGCGCGCTCGAGCGGTACTCGTGGAGCCGGCTCGCGAGGCGGCTCCTTGCTGTGTACGAGAACGTGACCGAATCCCACGATCCCTCCCGCCCGTGATCAAGGTCCTCACCGTCTTCGGCACGCGCCCCGAGGCGATCAAGCTCGCGCCCGTGATCAAGGAGCTCGAGCGGCGGCCCGAGTTCGAGTCGAGGGTCTGCGTCACCGGGCAGCACCGCGAGCTGATCGACCAGATGCTCGCGCTGTTCGGGATCGAGCCGCACTACGACCTCGCCGTGATGAAGCACGACCAGTCGCCGTCGGACGTGACGGTCGCCGTCCTCGCCGAGCTCGCGGGCGTCCTCCGCGCGGAGGAGCCCGACTGGGTGGTCGTCCAGGGCGACACCACCACGACCATGGCGGGGGGTCTCGGCGCCTTCTACCACGGCTGCCGCGTCGCGCACGTCGAGGCGGGCCTGCGCACGTTCGACCAGCGCGACCCGTGGCCCGAGGAGATGAACCGCCGCATGGCCGGGGTCGTCTCCGACCTCCACTTCGCGCCGACGCGAGCGAGCGCCGAGAACCTCTTCCGCGAGGGGGTGCGACCGGAGCACGTCTTCGTCACCGGCAACACGGTGATCGACGCGCTACGGATGGTCTCGGCACTCCCGTTCGACCCGGAGGGGACGGTGCTCGACGGGATCCCGCTCGAGGGCAAGCGCGTGGTCGTCGTGACGATGCACCGGCGGGAGACGACGCGGGAGGCGATCCGGGAGATCTGCTCGGCGCTCGTCGCGATCGCCCGCCGCTTCCCCGACGTGCAGGTCGTCTGCCCGGTGCACCCGAACCCGAACGTGCGGGCGCCGGTCGGCGAGGCGCTCGCCGGGGTGCCGAACGTCAGCCTCGTCCCGCCGCTCGACTACCGGCCGATGGTCTGGCTCCTGCACCGCTGCCACTTCGTCATCACCGACTCCGGCGGCCTCCAGGAGGAGGTGACGGCGATCGGGAAGCCGGTGCTCGTCGCCCGCCGCAAGACGGAGCGACCCGAGGGGATCGAGGCCGGGAACGCGGTGCTCGTCGGCACCGACCGCGCGACCGTCGAGGCGTGGGCGGCCCGGCTCCTCTCCGACCAGGCGTGCTACGAGCGGATGGCACGGGCGACCGCCGCCTACGGCGACGGCGACGCCGCCCGGCGGATCGTCGACGTCCTGCTCGAACAGGGGAGCGGTGCGCGGCACGCTGCGGCCGGCGCGCCCTGACGAGCTCGCCGCGACCGCGGCCGGCCTGCGCGCCTGGCTGACCTCGGGAGCGGCGCAGGGCCCGACCGGGGCGTTCGCCGCCTGGGTCGACGTCGGCGCCCGGCGCCGCGCCTACGCCTACCCGGAGATCACGGGCTACGCGCTCACCTGGCTGGCCGGCCTGGAGACGCTCACCGCGCGCGAGCGGGCCGCCGGGGAGCGCGCCGCGCGCTGGCTCGCCGCCCGGGTCGAGGCGGGCCGGCTCGCCGCGCGCGACGGCTGGGACGGCGACGCGGTGTACGTCTTCGACCTCGGCATGATCGCGACCGGGCTGCTCGCGTTCGGGCGGCGCGTCGGCGAGCAGGCCTACGCCGCCGCCGGGGCCCGGCTCGCCGCGCTCGTCGCCGGCCGGCTCGCCGGGCCGGCGATCGCGGCCGCCTCCGGCTCGCGGCGGCGCGGCTGGTCGGTCGACGGGGTCGCGCACCTCGCGAAGCTCGTGCAGCCGCTCCTCCTCGCCGAGGTCGGCCTCGACGCCGCAGCGCGCGTGGTCGAGGCGGTGGCGAGGCTGCAGGCTGCGGACGGGCGCTTCGACGTCGGCGACGCCTGCGTGCTGCTCCACCCCCACTTGTACGCCGCCGAGGGGCTGTGGGCGTGGGGGACGGCGACCGGCGACGCGGCCGCGCTCGAGCGGGCCGCAGCGGCGGTCGAGTGGGCGTGGCGGCTGCAGCTCCCGAGCGGCGGGCTGCCGCGCTCGGACGAGCGCGACGCCCCCGAGCAGAGCGAGCTGACCGCGCAGGCGGTGCGGCTCGCGCTCGCGCTCGGTGTCGGGGTTCAGGCGGCGGCGGCGGCGGCGCGCCGCCTCTGCGCGACCGCCCGTCCCCACGGCGGGGCGCTGGCGCTCCCCTACCAGCCGGGCGCGCCGGCGGTCCACCTGAACACGTGGGCGACGCTCTTCGGCGCCCAGGCGCTCGCCCTCGCCGCGCCGGGCGCGCGCGCGCTCGCCTGGCACGAGCTCGTCTAGCTCTAGCCCGAGCCTCGCCCGGCGCGCCCGCGAGCGGGCTCGTCACCGGCTCGTGACGAGCGGCGCGGGGGCGCCGGCGTCGCCGAGCGGCCGCTCGGCGGCGGGGCGGAACTGCGCCTCCTCGGTCGAGCCGACGAGCGCGAGCGTCGAGGACTGCCCGCCGGAGACCGCCTGGGCGACGAGGTCGAAGTAGCCGGCGCCGACCTCGCGCTGGTGGCGGGTCGCCGTGTAGCCGTGCGCCTCGAGCTCGAGCTCGTGCTGCTGCATCCGCACGTACGCGGGCATGCCCTCGCGCGCGTACCCGTGCGCGAGCGCGAACATCGAGGAGGCGATCGCGTGGAAGCCGGCGAGCGTGACGAACTGGAACTTGTACCCGGCCGCCGCGAGCGTCTCCTGGAAGGTGGCGATCTCGTCGTCGTCGAGGTGGCGCTTCCAGTTGAACGACGGCGAGCAGTTGTAGGCGAGGAGCTTGCCGGGGTAGACGGCGTGGATCGCCTGGGCGAACTCGAGCGCCTCGTCGAGGTCGGGGGTCGAGGTCTCGAACCAGAGCATGTCGGCGTAGGGGGCGTAGGCAAGCGCCCGCGCGATCGCCGGCTCGAGCCCGTCGCGGACGACGAAGAAGCCCTCGGGTGTCCGCTCGCCGGTGAGGAAGGGGTGGTCGCGCTCGTCGACGTCGCTCGTCAGCAGCCGCGCCGAGAGCGCGTCCGTCCGCGCGACGAGCACGGTCGGGACGCCGCAGACGTCGGCCGCGAGCCGGGCGGCGACGAGCGTGCGGACGAACTGCGCGGTCGGGACGAGCACCTTGCCGCCGAGGTGGCCGCACTTCTTCTCCGAGGAGAGCTGGTCCTCGTAGTGCACGCCGGCGGCGCCCGCCTCGATCATCGCCTTCATCAGCTCGAAGGCGTTCAGCGGCCCGCCGAAGCCGGCCTCCGCGTCGGCGACGATCGGCACGAGCCAGTCGATCGCGCCCTCGCCCTCGGCCCACTGGATCTGGTCGGCGCGGAGGAGCGCGTTGTTGATCCGGCGGACGACCGAGGGGACGCTGTTGACCGGGTAGAGGCTCTGGTCCGGGTAGGTCGACTCGGCGAGGTTGGCGTCGCCGGCGACCTGCCAGCCCGAGAGGTAGATCGCCTTCAGCCCGGCCCGCACCATCTGCACCGCCTGGTTGCCGGTGAGGGCGCCGAGCGCGGCGACGTGGCCGTCGGCGTTGACGAGCCGCCAGAGCCTCTCCGCGCCCCGGCGCGCGAGCGTGTGCTCGACCGCGACCGAGCCGCGCAGCCGCGCCACCTCCGCCGCCGAGTACGGCCGCTCGATCCCGCGCCAGCGCGGGTCGGTCGCCCAGGCGCGCGCGAGCTCCTCCTCGGCGCCGGCGCGGGTCTCGGTCTCGCTCATCTCGGGGCCTCCTTCCGGGAACGGTCGCTGCCTCCGGATCCGAAGCTCCCAACTTCGGATCCGATATCGGCATAGATCGTACACAAGCAGGCTGGACAGCGCGACCTCGGATCCAACTCGTGGCAGACGGTACGCAGTCCGTCGCCGGCGCACGGCCCCGCGCGAGGGGACGGCGGGGCGGCGTCGTAGTGGGCGGCGTGGCAACCCGCCGGGGAGGTCCAGCCGCGCTCGCGCTCGCGCTCGCCCTGGTCGCGGGCGGGAGCGCGGCCGGCCGGGCGGCCGGCCCGACGCCGGCGCTCGCCCCGGCGATCGCGGGGACGGCGGCCGCCGGGAGGACGCTCACGGCCGCGAGCGGGACGTGGGCCGGCGCCGGGCCGATCGCCTACGCCTACCACTGGTACCGCTGCGACGCTGCCGGCGCGCACTGCGTCTCTGCGCGCGGGCTCGCCGCGCCGTCGTATGCTCTGCGGGCGAGGGACGTCGGCAAGACGATCGGGCTCACCATCACCGCCACCGACGCGAGTGGCTCGGCCGTCGCCTACGCGAGCCTCGTCGGGCCGATCGCGCCGGCGAAGCCGCTCCTCGTCTCGACCGCCCAGCCGCAGGTCACCGGCGTCGCGATCGAGGGGAAGGCGCTGCAGGTGACCACGGGCGCCTGGAGCCCGGCGCCCGACGCGGTCACCTACAGCTGGGAGCGCTGCAACGCGAACGGGCGGATCTGCGCGCCGATCCCGGGTGCGAGCGCGAGCTCCTACCTCGTGACCGCGGCGGACGTCGGGCACGCCCTGCTCGCCGTCGTCCACGCGCGCTTCGGGACCGCCTCGCAGGACGCGCTCAGCACCGCCACGGCGCCAGCGCTCGGCGGCGACGCGGTCGGCCCGACGCACACGGCGCTTCCGGCCGTGGCGGGGACCCTCGTCGAGGGCGCGCAGCTCGTCGCGAGGCCCGGCATCTGGGCGGGCGTCGGCTCCCTCGCCTACGGCTACCAGTGGTACCGCTGCGACGCGTCCGGCGCCGGCTGCTCGTCCATCCACGGCGCGACCGCGTCGACGTACACGACCGTCGCCGCCGACGTCGGCCG
>Ga0070741_10017114_pt1 | contig 11960 bp, 11 predicted proteins | sample Coa_R1_4_FD_66440 | JGI IMG/M metagenome (GOLD analysis project Ga0070741, IMG submission 66440) | Surface soil microbial communities from Centralia Pennsylvania, which are recovering from an underground coalmine fire - Coalmine... | ecosystem: Environmental > Terrestrial > Soil > Unclassified ...
CACGGGCACCTCCTCCGGGCGCTGCGCCTCCACGATCACCCGGTCCTGCTCCCGGATTAGGTCCGTGGTCGGCTGCACCGCCTCGATCGGAGCATCGAACTCGCCCATCCGGGCCACCCACATGTAGCGCCGCGTCTGCTTCGCCGAGATGGGCTGGCAGGTGAAGAAGTTGACCATCCGCCGGTTCTCGGTCAGGCGCGTCTGCTGGATGGTGAAGGGCAGGTACAGGCGCTGCCCGAAGGTGATCTTGCCGGTCCCCTGGTAGGTGGCTCCCCGGGGTGGGCCTTCGATCACGTAGTCGAAGCAGAGGCCGTCCTCTAGCACGTCCACGCGGTGCGGCGGGACCGCGTGATCCGAAGGGTTGCCCAGGACGTCGGGGTGCACCCAGGGGAGATGGGCGAGATCCATGTAGTTCTCGACCAGGCGCGCCGCGCCAGCCTCCCAGACGTAGGCGCCCGCGAAGTACCGCTCGTAGGCCGGGTCGTCGTATTCGGGAAAGGGCGGGATGGGCGCGCGGGGCTCGCCGAGACACACCCACACCAGACCATAGCGCTCCACAGCGCGATAAGCGGGCACGCGGGCTTTCGTCGGAATCGGCCGTTCCGCCGTCAGCGCAGGAATGCGCACGCAGCGGCCATCGCCGGCGTACTGCCAGCCGTGGTAGGCGCAGACGAGGCGGCCGTCGTCCACCCAGCCCAGCGAGAGCGGCGTCCCGCGGTGGATACAGAGGTCGTGGCAGGCGCTCACGCCGTCAGCCGTCCGGAACAGGACCAGCGGCTCGTCGAGGAGGGTGGTGGCGACTGGCCGCTCGGCGACGTCGGCGGCGACCGCCACCGGGTGCCAGTAGGATCGCAACGGTTCTAGATTCACTCTGCCCCTCCAGTCGAGCACGCCCTGCTGTATGGCCCCCTGGCTCGTCGGTACCGAGGGCAGTAGGGAATCAGGCAGGCCGCTACCAGTTCGGTTTCCGCCACAGCGGAAGCCACTCTGCCGGCGCTACGGCTGGTAGATGATATCCGGTGGCGGCATCCGATCCAGGTAGCCTACGTCCACGGCCGCCTTGAACATGAGATCCAGCGCCTGGCGCTGCTTCGGGTCCCAGGCCGGCTGGACATCGTACAGCATCCGGCCGGACTGGATCGCCTCCTTGAAGATGCCCGGCGGGAGCTGGACGTCGCGCACGACGATCGCGTCGGCCTCGTCCATGTTCGACTGCACGAACTGGGTGGCCTCGCGCAGGGTAGCGATCCAGCGGTTGGCCGCGTCGGGATTCGCCTTCAGGTAGGGCTCGCGCATCACGACCACTAGCTCCCAGCCGTCGGTGCCCGTCAGCTCCTGCCAGGCTTTCTGCCCCTCGAAGATGGCGCGGTAATCCGGGTTGTCCTCGCGCAGGGCCAACGTGACGGTTGGCTCCCAGAGCATCGCCGCGTCGGCCTCGCCGCTCTTGAGCTGCTGGCGCGCCAGCGGCGGGCCCGACTGGAGCACCGTCGCCTCGCTACGCAGGTCCAGCCCCTTGCTGCGCGCGTAGACGGCGAGCACCTGGAACTCGGACGCCGACATGTCCGCCGCCAGCCGTTTGCCACGCAGATCGGCTAGCGTGCGGATGCTTGGGTCGGCCGTGAGCACCTGGATCGCGTCGACGCGGGCGTAGGTGGCCACGATCTGGAGTGGCACGCCATCGTTGCGCATCCGCTGCGCCACGTGAGGGCCGCCGAGCACGCTCTCGATCTCGCCGGTGCTGAAGGCACCATAGAGGGCCGCGATCTGGGCGTAACCTTTCACCTCGAGGTCGAGACCGTGGTTGTTCCCCAGCGCCTTGCCCTGGGCGATAGCGGTCACTGGCGCACCGAGCGATGGGAAGGCCGGCGTGCCCGTCACCAGTTTGATCGTGGCGGGAGCGTTGGCTGCCGTAGGACCGCTGGCGGACTGGGCCGGCGGTGCAGCGGGAGCCGAGGACTTCGCGGACGGCGCCGCGCCGGTGCCTCCGCCGCAGGCCGCGGACAGCACGACGGCGAGGGCCACGAAGCCGAGCTTCGACGGGGCTCTCGGGGAGCGGCAGATACCGGGAAGACGCATGGACCACCTCCAGGGCGCGAACAGGCGGCCGCGGGTCGCGATGCCACGGTACGACGAGCGCAGGGCCCGCCGGCAGCGCTGCTGCCCCCGCATCCGTCCCGTCGTCTGGCGGGGACGCGCTGCCAGCGCGGGGCCAGCGTACGCCGAACGGGCGAGTACGTCAATAGATCAGTCGTCTTGCGCCCAGGGGATGACCAGCCGCTCCAGCGCTTCCAGGCCGTAGAAGAGCACGATGCTCATGATCGACAGGATCACCATCGAGCTGAAGGCCAGCGGCGTGTTGATCTGGGCGGTCGAGACGAGAATCAGGTAGCCGAGCCCGCGGTCGGACCCTACGAACTCACCAATGACCGCGCCAACCACGGCGAGCGTGATCGCCACCTTCAGCCCGACGAAGATGTGGGGCATCGCCGACGGAAAACGCAGCTTGACGAACGTCTGGAGCCGGGTGGCCGACAGCGAGCGCACCATGTCCAGCATGTCCGGCTCCACCGCGATCAGCCCGGTCGCGGTACTGACCACGATCGGGAAGAAGGCGACCAGGAACACGACCAGGATCTTCGGCAGCTCGCCGTAGCCAATCCAGACCAGCAGCAGCGGCGCGATCGCAACCTTCGGCACCGACTGCAGCACGATCAGGATCGGGTAGATCGTCTGGGCGAGGAACGGCGAGAAGACGATCAGCACGGCCAGCGGCACGCCCACCGCGATCGCCAGGAGGAAGCCGGCTAGCGTCTCGTACAACGTCACGCCGATGTGCAGCGGGAGCTGCTGCTGCCACTGCGCCGTCACGTTGGCGATGGCCACGGGCGAGGGCAGCAGCCAGGTCGGGATCGGGAAGAGCGCGGTGAACGCCTGCCAGGCAACGACCAGCGCGATCATGGTCAGGACGGGGACCGACCACTGCGGGACGGCCACCTGGCGAGTCATGCCGGCACCACCTGGGCACCGCGGCCGGCGTAGATATGCGCGCGAATCGCGTCGGAATAGGCTTTGAACTCGGGGGTGAACTCCATGTCCACCGTGCGCGGCCGGGGCAGCTCGACGCGGATCACGTCGGCGACCCGCCCGGGCCGCGGCGTCATCACGACCACGCGGTCGGCCAGGAGCACGGCCTCGGGGATCGAGTGGGTCACGAACAGGACCGTCTTCTGGTGCTCGTCCCAGATCCGCAGCAGCTCGAGCCCCAGCTCCTCGCGCGTCAGGGCGTCGAGCGCTCCAAACGGCTCGTCCATCAGCAGCACCGAGGGGTTGTAGACCAGCGCGCGGCAGATCGCGGCGCGCTGCTGCATGCCGCCCGACAGCTCACGGGGCATACGCTGCTCGAACCCCGCCAGCCCGACCAGCGCCAGCAGCTCGCAGGCGCGCTCGCGGTACGCCTGACGGTCGAGCCCGAGGATCTCCACCGCCAGCAGGACGTTGTCCAGCACGGTCCGCCAGCGCATCAGCACGGCGCTCTGGAAGACGATGCCGACGTCGCGGCTGGGCGCGCGCACCTGGCGGCCCGCCAGCCGGATCGTGCCACTGGTGGGCGGGATCAGCCCGCCGACCATCTTCAGCAGGGTGCTCTTCCCGCAGCCGCTCGGCCCGACGATCGTGACGAACTCGTTGGCCTCGATGGCCAGGTCGACGCGCTCCAGGGCACGGATGCTCTCCCGCCCCCGCGACTCGTAAACCTTGCCGAGCTGCTCGATCTCGATAAGGCTGGCCAAGGCTCCCTCGTAGCTCCTACCGGAATCCAGAAACCCTCGTATAGGGTACAAGCCTGCCCCAGGGCTTGTGAAACTACCGCTCAGGATGGGGGCGGCGTGAACCCCGGCGCGTACAGCTCGTCGACAGGTGTGCGCTGCGGGAGCTCCAGCGCGTCGCTGAGCAGGTCGCGCGTCTTCTCCATCCGCGCCGCGTCGATCGCGCCGAGGCCGAGGCGCCGCGTATCGTCGGTCACGGCCAGCTCGCGTACGATGCGGGTCTCGCCAGCGGCCACGTCGGCCGCGACCTCCGGGTGGGCGCGGTTCATGATCTGGCCGGCCTCCTCCGGATGGTCGAACGCGTACTGGACGCCCTTCAGCGTCGCCGCCACGAAGCGCCGGACCATCTCCGGGTCCTTGCGGATCGTCTCGCTGGCGGTGGCGATCCCGTTCGCGTACATGTCCATGCCCGCGTCGGCGAACGCGAAGCGGGTCAGCTTCTTGCCCCCGAGCGCTGCCTCCAGCAGCGGCTCGCCAACCACGAACTGCGAGATGCAGTCGACCTGCTTCGTGTTCAGCAGGGCGGGGAGCGTGGCCGAGTCGGCGTACTTCCAGGTGACCTTGCTGTTGTCGATGCCGGCCAGGCGAGCGTAGGCGGGGAAGATCTTGGGCAGGGAGCTGGCCGCCGAGTCGGAGAGGACCTTGCCCTCGAGGTCCTTGGGCGTGCGCAGGCCAGACTCTTCCAGGCAGTAGATAGCCTGCGGCGCTCGCTGGTAGATGATCGCCAGCTCCTTGACCGGGATGTCCTCGGTAGCGCGCGCGGCGATCAGTCCGCCGGTGTCGGCGAAGCCGAAGTCGGCCCTGCCGGCAGCGATCTGCTTGAGCGCGTCGAGCGTGCCGCCGCCGCGCACGATCGAGACGTCGAAGCCAGCGTCCTTCCAGAACCCCTTCTCGAGCGCCGTGTAGAACATCGAGTGGCGGCCCAGGAAGCCGAAATCGGTGACGAAGGTGAGCTTCTGGGGCGCCGCGGGCGCCGGCGCGGCGGGCTGGCCCGCGGCCGGCGCGGGGGCGGCCGGCTTGTTGCTCGGCGCCCCGCCGGTGGGGGTCGCGGGCGCGCACGCGCCGAGCAGGAGCAGCGCGGTGCAAACCGCCACGAGCGACCGAGTCAGGCCTACGGCACTCATGCGAACCTCCCTTCCGGCTCCAGCGAAGGCGCGGCTTGGGCGCCCTCGTCCTTCTCAGCCTCGGTAGGCGTCGAAGGTGCTGAGAGTGTAGGTAGGCGCGCCAGGTCTGTCAACCACGGAGGCGGGCTTGCGGTACCCCACTTTGCGTTAGGCGGCGTCGGGCCACCAGTGCAAGCGTCTATAGCGGTCCTGCGACGGGCGCCGGAGCGGCCGGGGGGACCAGAGGGAAAGCGCGAGCCAGCGGAGCATCAACTCGGCGCCGTTCTCGGTGGCGCAGGGGCGCAGCTACTACGAGGCCGAGGGGCTGCTGCCGCAGAGCGTAGTCCGTCCGGCTACTTGGTCCCCACGCCGAGCAGCCGCTCGGTTGGCACCACGACACCATCGGCCGTCTCGAACCGGCGCATGACCGCCTCGATCTCGTCCCAGACCGCGTCGCGCTCGGTGTCGCTCAATCTCGCCAGAAGGGGCCGCATCTCCGGGAGGGAGTTCCGGCGGTGCTGCATCGCCGCGGCCAGCGATGGGAACCGCTGCTCGCTGGCCACCGTCTCGATGGCCACGTCACGGAAACCGGCTCGCTCGAAGACGGCACGGAGTACCGTAGGATCGCCGAGCGCGAACATGCCGGGGTCTTCGAACGGCGCGGGCGGCAACCCGGCGTGCCGACGGGCAATCGCCAGCGAGGCGGCGATGTGGGGGAGCTTCTCCGCCGTGGACAGCACGACGACCGCCAGCTTCTTGCCCGGCTTCAGCGCGCGTCGGATGCCGGCCAGCGCCTTGTCCCGCTCCGGGATGAGCATCAGCGCCAACCGGCAAATGGCCGCATCGAACGACTCCGGCTCGAGTTCGAGCTGCCGGGCATCCATCACCCGCGTCTCTACGTTCGCCAGGCTGGCCTCCCGGGCGGCCTCGCTCAGATGGGCGAGCATCCGGTCGGCGACGTCCGTGGCCAGGACGAAACCGTGGGGTCCCACGCGCCTGGCGGCCAGGAGCGTCTGCTCGCCAGTGCCGGCCGCTACGTCGAGCACGCGATGCCCGGGCTCGATCCCGGCGAGATCGAGCATCCGCTCGGTGATCGGCCCCAGGTCCTGCGCCCGCTCTGCGGCGCCCCGCCGCCACCCCTCGGCTGCTTCAGCCGATCCGTACGCTCCGCCGTCCTGCCCCCCGTCGCGCCGATCCGCCGTCATGTTGATCTCCCCTGAGCGTTCAATCCCTGCAGTGCAGAGAACAGGAAGGGCGGTGTTCTCCAGCCTGGCAAGCTCGCGGCCGTGGCCTCAACTGGGGCAGGTGGGCGCTTACGATTAGCGATACGCACGCGTCAGGAGCGGCGCCTCGGCCGCCAACCGGTACCAGGCAGCCTCCCGTGTGGCTGCTAGCACGGGTTGCTCAGCACGCACCCAGCGCGGCTGCCACAGCTCGGCGAGGTTCTGAGCGATCTGCTGGTACAGTCTCATCGTCGTCCCCCATCACTGCTGTCATCCTTGTGGCTGTAGAGTAGCACCGCCGCGGGATCGGGTCTGTCAGGTGGCTGACGGCACGGCTGTCAAATCGTTTACGGGCGAAGGGTCTGATTCACCCAGTACGCGGCAACGCAGGTGCCCTAACCGGCCCCGAGCTCGCCGCGGACGATCGCCGCGCCGCGGGCGAGAGCTTCGAGCTTGCCGAAGGCCACGTCCGGCGCCAGGTGCCGCAGGCCGCAGTCCGGGTTCAGCCACAGGCGCTCCGGCGGCACGACCTCCAGGCCGCGGCGGATGAGGGCGGCGACCTCTTCCGGCGCCTCGATCCGTGTGTCCTTGACGTCGATCACGCCCATGCCCAGATCGAAGGTGCTGGGGTACTCGCGGAACAGGCTCAGGTCGTCGAGGCCCTTGCGGGCGAACTCCAGGAGGAGCTGGTCGACGTGGGCGTCGAGGATGCGGGGGAACAGGAAGCGGTAGCTGCCCTCCCAGGACGGCTTGCCGTAGCGATTGCCGTAGCAGACGTGCAGGCCGATCCGCGCCTCCACGCCATCGACCAGGACGTTCAGCGCGTCGACCGCCCAGTCGAGGTCCTCGGTAAAACCGCTGACGTACGGCTCGTCGATCTGGATGAAGGTGGCGCCGGCCGCGGCGAGCGCCTTCAGCTCGGCGTTCAGCACGCGGGCCAGGTCCAGGGCGAAGGCCCGCTCGTCGTGGTAGCAGTCGTCGCGCAGGCGCTTGACGAGCGTGTGCGGCCCGGTGATCGAGTATTTGACCTCGCGGTCGGTCAGGCGCTGGGCGAAGCGCAGCTCGTCCGCCAGCCGCAGCGGCGCCTGGGGCAGCGGGTGGCGCACGACGGCATCGTAGTAGTCGTAGTAGTAGGCCTTCTGGCGGCGGTCGATCTCCACGCCGGCGAGGCGCACGGCGAAGTAGTCGACCATGTTGTCGCGCCGCAGCTCGCCGTCGGTGATGACGTCGATCCCGGCCAGCTCCTGGTCCTTGATCGCCGCCTTGATCGCGACGTCGTGGACCTCCTCGAGCGTCTCGCTGCTGATGCGGCGCTGAAAATAGTCGGTCTTGATCCGCTCCAGCCACTCGGGCACCGCGTAGCTGCCCACGACTGCCGTCGGGAGCAGCGGTCGAGCCCGGTCAGTGTGCTCTCTGTTCACAGCCACTAGTACTCCGTCAGAGCTGATTGGCTAGGTGTTGGCTGTGGCCAACACCTAGCCAATCACGTGTGATGCTCCACTAGTCCTTCTGCGTCGTCGTGAGCACGACGGTGTTCGACTTCTCGCGGTAGCGGCGGAACGGCTCGAAGTGGACGGCGTAGCCCAGGTGGTCGCCGACGGCGCGGAACAGGGGCCCGTTCAGCCAGTTCACGATCGAGCCATCCATCTTGCCCGGGCCGCGGAACGTGCCGCGGTACTGCTCGAGCTCGGTCACGAACAGGTCCTGCACCTGGAACATGCCGCGGGGGTGGAGGAGCGGCAGGGTGTTCGCAAAGCTCTGCAGCGCCACGGTCGACAGGTGCATGCGCAGGTCGCCCGAGAAGTCCGCCAGGACATCTTCCAGGTGCGCGCCCGGGAGGCCGGGCACGAGGCGGTAGCTGCTGCTGTCCTCGACCAGGACGGCGCACTCCTCCAGCCGAAGCGCGTCCCAGACATCGGCCCAGAAGCGGACGCCGGCCGCCGGGTCGTCGAAGTACTCGGGGCCGATGCGCAGGAAACGACTGATGGCCGTCGGGAGGCCCGCCGGCTGCAGGCCGTGCGCCGCGCAGATCGTCGCGACCGCCGACGCTGGGAGATAAGCCCGCACGCGCAGCTCGTACAGCTTGCCGTTGCGGCGCACGACCTCGTCGGTGGGCAGGTTGTCGTACAGGTTGCAGGAGTGGATGAACAGGATCTTGTAGCGCAGGAACGACAGCGTGTGGAGGGGATCGACGGCGTCGACGTGCAGGCCGCTGACCTGCTCGCCGTAGTCGGCCAGCGTCCGCCGGGCAGCCCGCAGCACCTCGTGCGAGTAGTCGCTCATCAGGTAGCGCACGCGCCGGAAGTAGTCGCGGCCCCGCTCGGCGCACAGCTCGCGGAAGGTGTCGAGCCAGACCTTGGCCTGGTGCCCCGTGCCGACGCCCATCTCGAGGACGTAGATCTCGTCCGGTACCAGGCCGCGGGCGTTCAGATCGTCGAGCAGCTCCAGAAACGCGGTGAGGCGATCGCGCCAGAACGTGGGGTGGGTCCCATCGGACACACCGCCGGGCAGGGCGGAGAGGAACCCGCGCTGGAACGTCTCCTCCCAGGCCGGCAGGTGCTCCCAGAAGGTGCGGTTGAACGACCAGATGATGCTCTGGCTGGGCCGACAGAAGTCCTCCAGAAACAGGCGCTCCTCGACGGCCTGCTCCCGCTGGTAGAGGTAGGCGAGCCCGCGGCGGACGGCCTCGGTCAATCCGTCCTCGACCTGGCGGCGCACGTCGATGGCCAGCTCGCGCTCGCTGTCCGCGCTGCCATCGGGGAGCAGGAAGCGCCGCGCGTCGACCGGGGGGCGGAAGTTCTTTCGGTACTGGACCCAGTCGAGGTGGACCTGGAGGTGGGCCGGATCGACCGCGGCGCGCTGGACCTCTTCGCACAGGCAGGACAGGAGCGGGCCGGCGTTCACCGCCTGGTGGTTGTTCAGGTAGTTGACCTGGATGAGCATCTCGGCGACCCGCTTCCTACCGCGAGTCCGGGACCATCCCGAGCCCGCGCCATCGGGGCTCACGACAAGCTCTAGTGTAAACGCTTGTGGGCCTTCACCAACAGCGCCCACAATTCGAGCAGCAACAGCGGTGGTGGCAGCGGTCGACAGGCTTGCCCACGCCGGCTGCGCCTTCGCGGAACGGCGGGCTGTATGGTATTACCGGAGCCATCTCGTCAACTAACGAGGCGGAACGGAGACGCTGCCATGTCGGTTACCACCCCGCCGGTTCAGCGCCTGAGTCCGGCCGAGGCCGCGGCTCGCGTCGGAGAGCTACGGGCGCTGGCCCAGAAGCTCTACCGCGAGAAGCTACTCGAGCATCCTTTCACCCACGCCCTGCGCGATGGCACGCTGTCCCGTGAGCGCATCGCGGGCTTCCTGCTCAATCACTGGACCTTCTCGCTGGAGATCAACACCGCCAAGTCCTACGCTTACCATCGCTTCCTGCCGATCCTGAAGCGCAATCCGGAACTGTACGACCTGATCGTCGAGCAGCTCGTCGACGAGCTGGCCCATCCCGGGCCCGGCGGGCACATCCGCATCCAGCTCCCCCTGCTCGCCGCCTTCGGCCTCACCGAGCAGCAGGCGGCCGAGGCGATCCTGATCCCCGAGGCGCGGGCGATGGTCGACTCGCGCGTGCGGCTGTACCTGGAAGGGCCGATGGCCGAGACGTTCGCGGCCGGGCTCACCGAGGGCAGCATCGGCCAGTGGTTCGGCATCTGGTACCACGCGCTGACCACCCGCTACGGGCTGACGCGGGAGCAGGCGGCCTACTTCGACGTCCACCACGAGGCGGACACGATGGAGCACGAGAGCGGGCGCGCCCACGCCCTGGGCAACGCCTACGTCGTGCAGACCTGCCTGGAGGACGGCTACCGCCCGGAGCGGCCGGGCTACACGCTCGAGTCGAGCGTCCAGCTCGCCGCCGATCTCTGGGAGCTGTTCCTGGACGGCATCATGCGGCGCTACCCGGCCTGAGTGCCATCTCGCGGGAGGACTCGATGGTGCGCTCCTCGTTCGCCGCCCTGATCTTGCTGGCGCTGCTGGCCGCCTGCCAGACCGCGCCCTCCGCTGCCCCGCGGCCGTCGGCGCCGCAGGGTGCTACCGCGCCGCCGACCGCGGCGGCAGCGCCCACGACAGCAGCGGCCGCGGCACCCACGGCGCCAGCCTCACTGGAGACCGTGCGCGTCGGCTCGATCCTCAACAGCTCCGACGCGCCGTTCTACCTAGCCCAGGAGCGCGGCTACCTGCGCGAGGTGGGACTCGACCTGGAGATCACGCGCTTCGACGGCGCGCAGCAGGCGATCGCGCCGCTGGGCGCCGACCAGCTCGACGTGGCCGGCGGCGCGCCGGGGCCGGGGCTGTTCAACGCGATCCTGCGCGGCGTGAACGTGCGCATCGTCACCGACCGCTCGCGCGCCGTGGCCGGCACGCGCTTCAATTGCATGCTGGTGCGCAAGAGCCTGCTCGACAACGGCACCATCCGCAGCTTCGCCGACTTCCGCGGCCGCACCTTTGCCGAGAACGTGCCGGGGGTCATCACGACCTACCTGCTGGAGCGCGAGCTGAAGAAGGTCGGTCTCAGCCCACAGGATGTGAACTACACGACGCTCTCCTTCCCCGACATGCTGAATGCCTTCGCCAACGAGATCGTCGACGCAGGCGTCGAGGTCGAGCCGTTCATCACCATCGCCGAGCAGCGCGGGATCGCCCAGTGCTGGAAGCCGACCAGCGAGCTGCAGCCGGACTTCCAGATCGCCGTGCTGCTCTACGCCCCGACGTTCGCCGAGCAGCACAACGACGCCGCGAAGCGCTTCATGGTCGCCTACCTGCGCGGGGTGCGCGACTACTACCGCGCCTTCTTCGGCGACGGGCAGGGCAAGGACGAGATCATCGACCTGCTGACGCGCATCACCTCCGTCCGCGACAAGGCGCTCCTCGAGCGCACGGCGCCGACCTGGATGGACCCCAACGGCAGTGTGACGACGGACAGCCTGCGCGCGGTACAGCAATGGTACGCCGAGCGCGGCGAGCTGACCGGCGACCTGGACCTCGACCGCGTGATCGACCTCAGCTTCGTCGATTACGCCCTGGCCCGCATCGGGCGCTACACGGGGCCGTGAGGCGCGAGCAACTACGCATGGTTTGGCCGGGGTGGGCGCTAGACCCAGGAACGAACCGCCTTGAACCGCTCGAGCGACTCCTGGAGCGTCCGGCTCCAGTCGGCACGCGCCGGCTCGACCCGAAACTGCTCGATAGCCAGGCGGATCACATCCTCCAGGGCCATGCGCTGCGTAGGCAGGTGGAGATGATGGAACTCCTGGCGCAGGGCGTTGTGCTGACGCGAGCGCTGCGCCGCGTCCAGCAGCGCGACGTCGACGGCGCCGTGGCCGATGTGCAGGTGCGGGTAGGACACCTGGTCCTGGCCGACGAGGCTGGGGTGCCAGTGGTAGGCGAGTATCTCGCGGCCATGCTCGTCGTCCAGGGCGTAGAGGTAGGCTGCCGTAGTGACCCGCCATGGACGGCCGGGTGCTGACCGGGTGAGGCGGTAATAGTGCTGGACTGAGAGCGCGATACGAGCAGGGCCAGCTAACGGTACGGCTTCTTCGCCGATATTGATCGCGTGAGCGTTAGCCTCGGGTGGCAGCGGCTCGAAGCCGCGGCGGCTAATCGTGGGCCGGATCCGAGTCACACAGGAGAGGGCGGCCTGTACCCATTCCTGCAACTCGCGGACTGCGCGCGACGCCCTAGCGTTGGGCACGACTGTCCGACCAGAGCAGCACGGTCCGCATCACCAGGGACTGAGGCCGACGAATGGCAGTAACATA
>Ga0070741_10017115_pt1 | contig 11960 bp, 9 predicted proteins | sample Coa_R1_4_FD_66440 | JGI IMG/M metagenome (GOLD analysis project Ga0070741, IMG submission 66440) | Surface soil microbial communities from Centralia Pennsylvania, which are recovering from an underground coalmine fire - Coalmine... | ecosystem: Environmental > Terrestrial > Soil > Unclassified ...
GGCAGATGCCCGGGCGCATCGTCGGCCAGACGCAGGACCTCGAAGGCCGCACGGGCTACGTGCTGACGCTGCAGACGCGCGAGCAGCACATCCGGCGCGAGCGCGCGACGAGCAACATCTGCACGAGCCAGCAACTCGTCGCGCTCGCCGCGACCGTCTGGCTCGAGACGCTCGGACCGCGCGGCCTCCGCCGCATCGCCGAGCTCTGCTACGAGAAGGCACACTACGCCGCCGACCGCATCGACGCGCTCGACGGTTACGCGGTCGAACGTGACGAGCCGTTCTTCCACGAGTTCGTCGTCCGCACGCCCGTGCCCGTGCCGGAGCTCCAGCGCCGCCTGCGCGCCCGGCGCATCATCGGCGGCTTCGACGTGTCGGAGGCCGGCGCGCACCGCATGCTGCTGTGCGTCACCGAGATGAACGCGCGCGCCGAGATCGACGCGCTGCTGGAGGCGCTCGCCGATGACTGAGCCGACCGCCATCGAGCGCTCGCGCCCCGGACGCATCGGCGTCGGCCTGCCGGCGAGCGACGTCCCCGCGCAGCCCGCGCCGCCGCGGGACCTGCTGCGCCGCGATCTGCGCCTCCCCGAGCTCGCCCAGCTCGATGTCGTCCGCCACTTCACCCGCCTCTCGCAGATGAACTGGGCGATCGACACGCACATGTACCCGCTCGGCTCCTGCACGATGAAGCTCAACCCCAAGGTCGATGACTTCGTCGCCGCGCTCCCCGGATTCGCCGAGGCGCACCCGATGCAGCCCGCCGAGGACGCGCAGGGCGCGCTCGCGCTCATGCACGGCCTGCAGGAGATGCTCGCCGAGATCACCGGCATGGCCGGCACGGCGCTGGCGCCGATGGCCGGCGCGCAGGGGGAGTTCGCCGGCGTCCGCGTGATCCAGGCGTGGCTCGCGGACCGCGGCGAAGCCGCGCGCCGCACGGTGCTCGTGCCCGACTCCGCGCACGGCACGAACCCGGCGACCGCCGCGATGGCCGGGTTCGAGGTCGTCGCCGTGAAGGCGCGGCCCGATGGCGACATGGACCTCGACGACCTGCGCGCGGCGCTCGAGCGCCACGGCCACGCCGTTGCCGCGCTGATGATCACGCTGCCCAGCACGCTCGGGCTCTTCGACCGCAACATCGCGCGGATCGCGGAGATGGTGCACGCGCACGGCGCGCAGATGTACGGCGACGGCGCGAATCTCAACGCCATGCTCGGGCAGGTCAAGCCCGGCGACCTCGGCTTCGACGTCATGCACATCAACCTGCACAAGACGTTCAGCACGCCGCACGGCGGCGGCGGGCCCGGCGCCGGGCCGATCGCGGTCAAGGAGCACCTCCTCCCGTACCTGCCCGCGCCCGTCGTCGCCCGGCGCGACGCGGGCGGCGTGCCGGCGCACCTGCGTGCGGCCGGCGACGCCGCGTTCGCGCTCGTCGACCCCGAGCGCACGGTCGGCCGCATGGGCGCGTTCCACGGCAACTTCGGCGTGCTCGCGCGCGCCTATGCCTACATCCGCAGCCTCGGCGCCGAAGGCCTGCGGGCGATCAGCGAGGGGGCGGTGCTCAACGCGAACTACATCCAGGCGCGGCTGCGCGACGCCTACGACCTGCCGTACGACCGACGCTGCATGCACGAGGTCGTCTTCTCCGGCCGTCGCCAGAAGCAGGCGTCCGGCGTGCGCACGCTGGATATCGCCAAGCGGCTCATCGACTACGGCTTCCACCCGCCGACGGTGTACTTCCCGCTCGTCGTCGACGAGGCGCTGATGGTCGAGCCGACGGAGAGCGAGTCGAAGGAGACGATCGACGCCTTCTGCGATGCGATGCTCGCGATCGCGGAGGAGGTGCGCACGGATCCGCAGCTCCTGCGCGACGCCCCGCACACGGCGCCGCTGCGTCGCCTCGACGAAGCCACGGCAGCCCGCAAGCCGAGGCTGCGCTGGTAGACAGGGTATCTGGAACAGAACTGGTGTGCTAGGATAGCCGACATGTATGAGCTTGCCGAACCGGCGCTGGCTGAACATTTCGACCTAGATGCGCCGTTCCCCACGAGCCACGAACTGCACTTGGGCGACGCTCGTCGGCTAGATGCACTCGGTGATGCCTCGGTTCATCTCGTCGTCACGTCGCCCCCCTACGGCAACCTGAAGCGATATCCGACCAGGGATGGCCAGCTCGGAAACATCGCGTCATACGAGGAATTTCTCGACGAGCTGGACGATGTTTGGCGAGAGTGCGAACGCGTCCTAGTCCCGGGAGGTCGCATCTGCGCCGTGGTAGGCGACGTTTGCTTATCGCGGCGGCGCGCGGGGCGCCACCACGTTCTGCCACTTGCCGCGGACATTCAGGTGCGTGCGCGCGGGCTAGGACTAGACGTGCTGACACCAATCATTTGGCTCAAGGTAGCCAATATCAAGCTCGAGGCGAGCAAGAGCTCACGCTTCCTCGGCAAACCTTATCTGCCCAATGGTGTGATCAAGAACGACCGGGAGACGATTGTTATGCTGCGCAAGCCAGGCGGTTATCGCAAGCCGTCGGCTGAAATGGAAGCGAACAGTCGAATCGCCAAGGACGACTACTTTAGGTGGTTCTCGCCCGTCTGGTCCGACGTGACTGGTGCAAGTACGCGCGATCACCCCGCTCCATATCCTGTTGAGATCCCGCGGCGATTGATCTCGATGTACTCATTCGTCGGCGACACGGTCGTAGATCCCTTCGGCGGAACGGGGACCACGGCATATGCGGCCGCATTGACAGGGCGGAATTCGATTTCAGTCGATATCGAGCCCGAGTACTTTCTCCATGCTCGCCGACGACTGCTGCGCCTCGTGGGCGAACGGACGCAGCAAAGACTGCTCGATAAGCGCAATCGGTACATGGCCACCAAGGTTCGGCGATTGCGTAGAGCTCAAGTCGATGCCTCTTCCTGAAACGTTCATTCAGCATCTTCGCGACGCTGGTTATCACCCGCGATCTGACAAGCACTCGAATGCGCTGGCAGCGGCGATCGTTCAGGACTTGATTGAGCGCTGCGAACCGATTGAGCGCAACGCGCGAGAGGGACGACTTGTCTATCAGCTCAACATGGATCTGCGGTTTGGGACGTCGACATGGAATGTTGATCTTGTGCTCGGAACCCCACCTCGTCCCGTAGGTGCTGCCGGTGTGCCGATCGTGAAGGCAACGCCGAGCACGGTTCAGGTCGCGATCGAAATCAAGGGCGTGATGACCGAGCATCGGAAGGCGGTCAAGAACCGCAAACGTGATTTTGAGGCACACCACGACCATGTGCATCGATATAACAGACATGCGATTGCGGGCGCAGTGATGGTGATTAACTCTGCTCCGAGATTCCAGTCGCCATTGCGTCCGGAGGTGAGCCTGCATCCCGACCCGGTGCACGTTGTGGAGCATTGTCTCAATGAGATGCGGAACGTTGCGGAGCGAGCCGGCGACGGCCCAGGGATGGATGCCAAGTGCGCGATCGTGGTGGATTTCGATAACATTGACTGGGCGGCCGGGAAGTACCTCAGCATTCCACCAGCACCTCGGGCCGGTGATCCGCTTCACTACGACAGCTTCCTACAGCGTCTTTGTGAGGAGTACCGCGAGCGCTTCGGGCGTTAATCCCCGCCGATCGCGCCGCGCTCGCGCAGCGCGGCGATGCGCGCGTCGCTGAGGCCGAACTCCCGTAGCACTTCTTCCGTGTGCTCGCCGAGCAGCGGCGCGCGGCGGTCGACGCGCATCGGCCGCGCGTCCCAGCGAATCAGCGCGCCGGGCTGGCGGATGTGCCCCCAGCGCGGATGCTCGTAGTCCGCCCAGAGGTCGTTCGCGACGAACTGCGGATGCTCGAACAGCTCGTCGACGCGCAGGCACGGAGCCGCCGGCACGCCCGCCTCGCGCAGCGCTGCGAGCACGTCGTCCGCGTCGCGCCCGGCGATGCGCGCGGCGATGCGCTGCGCCAGGGCGCCGTGCGCCGGCTCGCGCAGGAGCGGCGCGCCATCGCCCGCCTCGCCGTCGAGCGCGAGGTCGAGCGCCCGCGCCAGCGCGAGCGCGTGCGCCGGCGTCGCGCAGGACACCATCAGCGAGCGGTCGCGCGCCTCGTAGATCCGGTACAGCGCTGAGAGCCCGCGCAGGTCGCGCGCGCCCGGCGGGTCGGGCGGGCGTCCCTCGTAGAACGCGAACTCGCCCGCCTGCACCGTCAGCGCGCTGTGCAGCAGCGAGGTCTCGACGCGCTGGCCGCGGCCCGTGCGCTCGCGCGCGACGAGCGCGCAGAGCACGCCGTATGCCGCGCTCAGCGCCGTCGTGAAGTCGCAGACCGCGAGCTGCAGGTACACCGGCTCGCCCTCCGGCCCGCCCTGCGCGCGCATCAGCCCGGACCGCGCCTGGAACAGCGGGTCGAAGCCGGGCAGGTGCGCATACGGCCCCGTCGGCCCGTAGCCGGTCACCGAGCAGTGGATCAGCCGCGGGTTGCGCGCGTGCAACGCGTCCCAGCCGATGCCCAGGCGCTCCATCACCCCGGCGCGGAAGTTGTCGACGACGACGTCCGCGCGCTCCGCCATCTCGAGCAGCAGCTCGCGCCCCTCCGCTTGCTTGACGTCGATGACGATGCCGCGCTTCCCCCGGTTCGACCCGAGGAACGCGAGCCCGGACGTGCGCCAGCCGTCGCCGTCCGGGCTCTCGATTTTGATCACGTTGGCGCCCATGTCGGCGAGCAGCGCCGGGCAGTTGGCGCCGGCGATGAACCCGCTCAGGTCCAGCACCGTTACGCCATCGAGCGGCGCGCGCCCACGCGCCGGATGCTCCGCCGTCGCGGCGTCCGCTGACGGGAGAGGCAGCGCATCGACCAGCGCCTGGTCCGCCCCCGGCAGCGGCGCCGGCCCCCGCACGCGCCCGGGCGTGTCGCCGAGATTCACGCAGACGTTCATCTGCAGCACGCGGCCAACTTCCGGGTCGTCCAGCTCGACGAGCATGCCGTTGTGCGCCACCTGGGGGTCGCGGACGAACTCCTCGCGCGTCAACGCCGGCGCGCGCGGGACGTTCGCCTCCTCGAGGATGCGCAGCCACTCGTCGCGCGGCTTCGTCGCGAACGCCGCATCGACCCGCCGCGCCAGCTCGCGCCGGTCGTCGAGGTTCGCGATGCCGAGCGGCGCGCCGTCGAACCGCGCGTCGGCGAGGCAGTCTTCCAGGCCGATCGCGACGGCGAGGCTCGCCCAGAACGGCGGCGTCAGCGCGCCGGAGAACAGCCACTCGCCGTCTGAGCCGCGCACGAGGCGGTACGTCGGGATCGGGCCGCGCGGGTCGGCGTGCCCGGCCAGCCGCATCACGTTCTCGCCGCGCAGGAACGCGATCGTCTCCATGAACAGCAGCCCGGCGATGCCGGATACCTCGAACGCGTCGCCGGCGCCGCTCGTGTCGCGCGCGTAGAGCGTCGCGACGGCGGCGTTCGCGGCGAGGATCCCCTGCGCGTACCCCGCCGCGGGCAGGTTCACGAACACCGGCGGGTCCTCGTAGCGGTACTGCGCGTCCTGGATCGCGGCGAGCGCCTGGACGAGCCCTTCGTCCGGCGGCAGGTCCGCGAACGGCCCGCGTGCGCCGTACGCCGGCAGATAGCCGACGCAGAGCCGCCGATGCCGCGCGCGAAACGCGTCCGCAGCGAAGCCTCGCCGCGCGTCCGCGCCCGGTGGCCAGTCGTGCAGGAACAGGTCCGCCGTCGCGATCAGCGCCGCCAGCCGATCGCGCCCGTGCGCGGCGTCGACATCGAGCAGCACCGAGCGCTTGCCGCGCGCCAGCACGTGAAACGCGGGCGTACCCCGCAGCGCGTGACCGCCGGGCGGCTCCACGCACACGACCTCGGCGCCCATGTCAGCGAGCAGCATCGACGCCATCGCGCCGCCGACGCCGGCCGTCGCATCGACCACGCGCACGCCCGCGAGCGCGCCGAATGCCATCTCGTCACCCATCGCCGCAGTCTAGCCGCGCTCAGCGATTCGATCATTTTGCGCGGGCGACGCCCGACACGGGGTGGAGGGGCTCTAGACCCCCTGGCGGCGGGGCGCGTCGGGGCGGACACGCGCGCCGCGCTCGGGGCGCGGCGGCTCGAAACGCCATGACGACCTCAAGCGAGCAGGGGCGCGATCGCCGTCGGGCGCCGGTCCGCCCACGGCGCGATCTGCTCGAACGCGCGGGCGGCGCGCAGCACCATCGCGTCCTCGTACGCGCGGCCCACGATCTGCAGCCCGACGGGCAGCCCCTGCGCATCGAACCCGCAGGGCACCGAGGCAGCGGGCTGGCCGGTCATGTTGAACGGCACCGTGAAGGGCGACCAGCCGAACGGCGGGAAGTCGACGTCCCCGACCTTCGCCGGCGGCTCGCCGACGGGGAACGCCGTGACCGACAGCGCGGGCGTCAGGAGCAGGTCGTACGTCTCGTGGAAGCGCTGCATCTCGCTCCACAGCGCCATGCGGCGATGCTGCGCGCGCACGTAGTCGGCGCCGCTCACCTTTCGCCCGTAGTCGAGGAACGCGTTGGCGGCGTCGCCGGTCTGCGCGAGCTGCTCTGGAGTGAGCTCGCCGAGCCAGATCGCGTCGTGGGTCGCCGCCAGCGTCATGAAGGTGCCGTCCGCGGACGGGTTCTCGAGCCGGAGCGGGGCTTCTTCGACGGTGCAGCCGAGCTCCGAGAAGCGCAGCGCCGCGCGCTCGCAGATCGCGCGCACCTCCGCCCCGACGCGCGCGTAGCCGAGGTCCGGCGACCAGCCGACGCGCAGGCCGCGCACGCCGCGCTCCACCTCGGCGAGGAACGAGCCCGGATAGTCGGCGACGGAGTACGGGTCCGAAGGCTCGTGCCCGGCGATCACGTCGAGCATCAGCGCCGCGTCGGCGACGGTGCGCGTCATCGGTCCGCGGTGCGTGATCGTGCTCCAGCCGCCGGGGTTGCGGGGCACGCGCCCGTACGTCGGCTTCAGCCCGAAGATGCCGCACAGCGACGCCGGGATGCGGATGCTGCCGCCGCCGTCGCTGCCGAGCGCGAGCGGCCCCAGCCCCGCCGCGACGGCCGATGCGGCGCCCCCGCTCGAGCCGCCCGGCGTGCGCCGCAGGTCCCACGGGTTGTACGTCGCGCCGAAGAGGAGGTTCTCCGTCGTCGGCAGCATCCCGAATTCGGGCGTGTTCGTCTTGCCCAGGTGCACGCCGCCGGCATCCAGCAGGCGCTTCGCCGAGAACTCGTAGCCCTCGGCGATGCGGTCGCGGTAGATCTTCGAGCCCTTCGTCGTCGGCAGGCCCTGGACGTCGAACAGGTCCTTGATCGAGAGCGGCACGCCGTGCAACGGGCCGAGCGCGTCGCCGCGCATCACGGCGGCTTCCGCCGCCTTCGCCTGCGCGCGCGCCATCTCGGGCGTTACGAGGCAATAGGCATTGAGCGCGGGGTTGAGCGCCTCGATGCGCGCGAGCAGCGCGTCCGTGACCTCGACGGGCGACAGGCGCCTGTCGCGGACCGCCTGCGCCATCTCCGTCGCCGGCATCCAGGCGATGTCGTCGTGCGTGCCCGTGCCCATCGGCCCCTCCCGCGTGCCCTCTGGTATCATCGCCGCACTATGCGGATCAGCATCGATACGTTCAACCGCGGCCGCGACCTCGACGCCGCGGCGGCGCTGCTTGCCGGGCGCCAGAAGCGCGACCGCGCGCGCGAGCCGCTGCTCCCCGCGCGCTACGAGGACCCGGCGGCGTGCCGCGAGCTGGTCGCGGCCGAGCTCGACGAAGAGCGGGCGGTCGGCGTCATCGCGCGGGCGGAGGGCGAGCCGGTCGGCTTCATGGTCATGACGGCGAACCTGTTCCACCCGACGAGCATGGTCGCGGGCTTTTTCCCCTCGCGCCCCGCTTCGATCGGCTACGCCGGGCACGCCGCGCGCGAGGACGTGGCGTTCGACGCCACGCGCGCGATGTACGCCGCGCTGGCGGACGACTTCGTGCGGCGCGGTTTCTTCGACCACCTCGTGTACATCGCCCCCCGCGATCCGGTGCTGAACGAGGCGTGGGCATCGCTCGGCTTCGGGCGCGCGCTGACGGCGGCGATCCGCGGCGTGGAGCCGGTCGCGGGCGAGGGCGCGCCCGGCATCGAAGTGCATGCGGCGGCGGCCGAGGACGCGGAGGTGATCTTCGCGCTGAACGATGAGCTTTCGGTGCACCACAGCCGGGCGCCGATCTTCATGCCGCTCCTGCGCGAGGCGGAGGCGGGGAGCCATGAGTTCCAGCGCTCGTTGCTCGCGGAGCCCGAGGCGAACCCGCACTTCGTCGCGTATCGCGACGGCGTGCCGGTCGCGATGAACACGTTCATGGCGCCGGGCTGGATCTCGCGCCTGATCGCGCCGGAGAAGACGATCTACCTCTACCAGGGCGTCGTCTCCGAGGACGCGCGCGGCGGCGGCGTCGGCACCGCGGTGCTGAAGGCGGGCATCGACTGGGCGCGCTCGCAGGGGTACGAGCACGTCGCGCTGCACTTCGCCTCGGCGAACATCCCGGGCGCGCGCTTCTGGCAGGGCCAGGGCTTCCGGCCGGTCGAGCACCGCTACGTGCGCCACATCGACGAGCGCATCGCCTGGGCGCGGGAGTAGGGTGGCGGCCGAGCGCGGAGGGCCGCGGTTGCCTGCACGCCCCTCGTGCTGCGCGGTTCTCATCCGAAGGTGGACGATGGCGGACGGACGGTGGAGCCCCGCCCGCCAGGTGCGGTCCGCAGCCGACACAGATTTCGCAGATGGCGTGCCGGGGGTGATCAATTTGTCACACGTGTGACAAATTGATCAGTGACACGTTTTGCCTGGACGTCCCTGCAGCGCCTACCGGTCGCCGCCCGAGCGCCTGCGATCGGCACGCAACGTCCCCCTCGGCTGATACCATCCGCTCGATGAAGGTCGAACTGCCGTACGGCGAGCGCGGCACGAAGATAACGGTGCCGGACGACGCGACGGTGCTGTTGCCGAACGCGACGGCGCCGCTCGCGGACGCCGAGGCCGCGGTCCGGGGCGCGATCGCCGAGCCGACCGGCTGTGCGCCGCTGGCGCGCATCGCACGGGGGGCGCGGCGGGCGGCGATCGTGGTGTCCGACGTCACGCGGCCGGTGCCGAACGCGGTGCTGCTACCGCCGGTGCTCGAGACCATCGAAGCGGCCGGCGTGGCGTACGACGCGATCACGATCGTCATCGGCACGGGCCTGCACCGGGTGTCGCGCGACGACGAGCGAGTGCGCATCCTCGGGCCGGAGATCGCGGCGGCGTACCGGATCGTGGATCACGATGCGCGCGACGCCTCGCAGCATCGCCATCTGCTCACGACGCCGCGGGGGGTCGACGTTCGGCTCAACGCCGCGTACCTCGAGGCCGACCTGCGCATCGTCACCGGGTTCGTCGAGCCGCACCTGTTCGCCGGCTACTCCGGCGGCGGAAAGGCGGTGATGCCGGGCATCGCCGACGCGGCGTCGATCATGGCGAACCACGACGCGCGCATGGTGGGGCACCCGAATGCGACGTGGTGCACGACGGAGGGCAACCCGATCTTCGAGGAGATGCGCGAGGTGGCGCTGCGCAGCGGCGTGAGTTTCAGCCTCAACGTTACGCTCGATGAGCGCAAGCGCATCACGGGTGTCTTCGCCGGCGAGCTGGCGGCGGCGCACGACGCGGCGATCGCGCAGGCGGCGCGGCAGGCGGTCTGCCCGGTCCCGGGCGCGTTCGACGTCGTCGTCGCGACGAACATGGGCTATCCGGCCGACCTGAACCTGTACCAGTCGGTGAAGGGCATCTCCGTCGCGGCGCAGGCGTGCGCGACGGGCGGCGCGATCGTGCTCGTCGCCGAGTGCCGGGAGGGCGTCGGGGGTCCGGAGTATCGCGCGCTGCTCGAGGGCGAGCGCTCGCCGGCGGCGCTGCTCGCGCGGCTGCAGGCCGGCGCGACCGTGCACGACCAGTGGCAGGCGCAGGTGCAGGCGATGGTGCAGGCGCGGTGCGACGTCTGGCTGCACTCGTCGCTGCCGGACGAGACGGTGGAGGCGGCGCACCTGCGTCCCGCGCCGGATCTCGATGGCACGCTCGCGCGCATCCTCGACGCGAAGCGCGCGGCGCTCGGCCGCGAGCCCTCGGTCTGCGTGCTGCCGTACGGTCAGCTCACGGTGCCGCGGGTCGCGCCGTAGATCACGTCGCCGGCGCGTCATGTGCGCTGGACAGGGTGAAGCGGCGTCGCACGCGCTCCGAGATCTGCGACGGCAGCCTCCCACGCGCGTCGCGCAGCGCATTCACCGTCTCCCGGGCCGCGATGCGCGCATCAGTTCCCGCCCGCCGGGCACGGGACATCTCTGACTGCGCGACGTGGTATTCGTCGTACACGCGCGCCGTCGCCACCGGTTCCCACTGGTCGCCTGCGTCACTTGCGGCCTTGGCGATCGCGACCGCCCGATCGTACGCGGCGCTTGCGTAGTGCGCGGCAATCCGTGCGTCGAAGAGCGCGGCGCGGAGTCTGTTTCGTGCCCGGACCGCGTCCACGAATCGATCGCACAGCAGGTGCCGTGGCTCGCGATCGACGCACTCGAAACGGTTGCCCGCGGCCTCGATGAACGTGCGGGCGACATACTCGATCCGTGCGACGCGCCTGAGGGCCGTGTCCGCGCTGACGCTGCACAACGACGCGCGATATGCGAGGTACTGCGCGCTGGCGTACGGGTTCTTCCCGCTCATCGTTGCTCCCGCAGGCGCTTGCCCGGGGCTCGCCAGCGCCGGTCGCGGACGAACGATGCCGCGCCGCACCCCGTGTACCTGCCGGATGACGCGCCGCACTCCCGACATTGCGGAGCTCCGGCCGGCGGTGAGAACAGGCCGCGTGCGCCGCAGAATGAGCATGGCACGCGCGAGGGGAATCGTTCTGACGATGTCATTGGCCCTCCATTTCGCTCAAGGCTCCGTCATGCATGGAGATTGATCACAACAGCCGCCGCTGCCGGCGCTCCGCCTCGCGCTGCCGGCGCTCCCGGTTCAACTGGCCTCGGGTCTTGCTCTCGCGCGTCGTGATGTCGGTGATCACCGCGGCATGCTGACCAGGGACCCACCGCACCTTGATCCCCGGCCTCGGCGCGCCGAAGCCATGGCAGATGCAACGGCAGCCGAAACCTGCGTCCTCGCGGCAAACGCACCCTCGCCAGGGGTGCGGCGGGCGCGGCGCGCGCTCGATGTCGATGCTCCAGCGGAGGTAGCGCGCTTGTGATCGCGCTTGCAGCCTGGCGAGCTGGCTACCGGGCCGATGAGGCGGGGGTAACGTCTTGCACATAGTGTCCTCCTTCCGCGCGGCAGGCCGGAGGGCACGAAAAAACGGCCGCGAGGGGCCGCCTCGCCATTTCGTGTTTGCTCCGGCGGAGCCGCATCATCCTTGGCACCGTGCCCATGGCGTCGGGTCGGTTGCCGGGCGCTTCCGGGGCCTGACTGCCCCCTTGCGCCGCTCTGGATGCCCTATTCGGTTGTTGCATGGATAGTATCGGATCATGCGCGCGGATCCACACCAGGCGCGTCAAGGGCCGGCGCGCCGGCAACCCGCCGGTAAGCCGCCGCCCGTCCGTCGGGCGCGCCGCCCTTCGCATGCGCTACCCTCTGCGGCGCTGAGGAGGTGGCGGATGCGGTGGTGGAGTTGGGTGATGGTGGCGGGCGCGGCGGCGCTGCTGTGCTCCGGCTGCGGTGACGGGGACGCGCACGGCGCGCGCCGCGGCGGCGACGTCGCCGCGACGGCCGCGCGCGCGACGGTGGAAGCGGCGGCGACGGCGGGGCTCCTTCCCGAGGGGCTCGTGGTCTCGACGCCGACGCCGGACCTGCATGCGGCGAACGAGCTGTCGCCGGCGGAGCTGCGGGCGCGCCTCTCGCAGGACGCGAAGCTCGGGCGGCTGTTCGACGCCGTCGAGGCGCGCGACGTCGACGGCACGCTCGCCGAGTTCGACTGGCAGC
>Ga0070741_10017116_pt1 | contig 11960 bp, 11 predicted proteins | sample Coa_R1_4_FD_66440 | JGI IMG/M metagenome (GOLD analysis project Ga0070741, IMG submission 66440) | Surface soil microbial communities from Centralia Pennsylvania, which are recovering from an underground coalmine fire - Coalmine... | ecosystem: Environmental > Terrestrial > Soil > Unclassified ...
AACATCACACCGGCGACTCTCTTGAAGTGAAGAGTCTTTGAAAAACAAGATGCGCGCAGGCTATAGCTATTTCCTGGGGAAAAAGTCTGCGCATTCTCTCTGGAGCAACGCAGCGGCAAAGAGGTCATTTGAACAACAATCGAGGCCATCTCTGCCAACGTAAGAATTCGAACCACAAGCGGCGGGCAGCAAGAGTCTTCGGTCCGAACCAGGCTCGCCGCCGCCGCTTCCGTTCATTTCGTAGTTGCATCCCCACGTTCGCTGCAAAGCTGGCTGATCCGCATATTTCTGATTGAACTTTACTTCGCCCAGGGTTCTGCATTCGTCAAAGAGTGGTTGATCTACTGCCTTGCGTTTTGTAGCGCTTGCCATCAGATCGACACATTTGGGATCATTCGGAGTTTCAAAACAATTAACTCTCTTTTTCAGAACCTCGACTCTTCGTGCGGCATCGCGGCAAACCTGTAGCAGCGGTTCTGGCAAATTCTCTTTTGTGCAATTTTCCTCGTAGAACGCCGGAGTAAAGTCGAAGATCCCCTCTTGCGGACCGGGACCACGATAAGTCACAGTCATGCAGCTCGATTCTTCTTCTGAAAAGCAGATTCGACAAGGGCGACCCGGTCGACATCTTTTGGGGTTATCGCGATCACTGCTGGGATCAAAGGCATTTCGAGTGCCGTTGTCTTCGCTGTTGAATACAACGTGAGCGTCGCATCCACCCGGGCACGCATAGCCATCCGAATAGCAAGTCGGCACCATCTTTCGCGCAGGATTGTTGACGATGAAAGCCAAACCACTAACACACAAAAATACCAACAACGTTGTTCTTATTAGGCGCATAACACAACCCAAATCTCCTCTGCAACTGAAGGAATCGTACAACAGGCTCAAAATGAATTTATGTTCTGTCAACCCAATAACCGGGTTCGCGGTGAAGATGGGATACTGCTAGAATTAAAATATTTTCATTCCGGATTCTATAAATAACACCATACGGAAAGAGTTTCATCCGACAGCGCCTGACATCTTTAGATATTAACGGCCAAGCTTCGGGAAAGCGAAGTATCTTAGCAATGGCGTCCGCAATCTCCTGAGCGGCAAGATTGTGAATCCTGCGAGACTTCACTTTTTCCTTGATCTTAAGCTTCGCAGAAAGTTATCCAGATCTATGGTTTCAACGATGCCTTCATCCACCTCTTTAGCTCGTCTTTCAGCTTCTTCCACCCAAAGCTCATCTAATCGCTTTTGATCCGGCGAATCCAGGCTCTCTAAAAGCATGTCGGCCAACATTGCTCGCGATCCTGGAGGAAGCGCGAGTGCTGCGGTGATAATATCGTCGTATGAACTGGCCATAGCTGATTCCTCTGTTTTAAAAAGTAACATTCGGTCTTGCCAAGGGTCAAGTCGCAAGATGACGCACCCATTGACGTCACCATCATTAGGTTTAATATAATTCACCGAGGATAATCTATGCCATCGAAAACACGACAGGAAAAACGTCGAGAGCAAAAGATCGCCGAACGTAAAGAAGCACTTCGCCGCGGGCCAAAGCCAAACAACCCGACCGGGGAAGTTTCAATCTCCGGCAATGACGAGACGGCGCAAAAGCTTCGCGGAATCGCAAAGCTCGGCGCGCAGGCTTATCTGATCGGACCGAAACGCGAACTCCTCGCTGCCTATCTTCCCGGTGAAGGATGGCTGAAAGACGGTGGCAACATCAGCGTCGAAAAAGCTGTGTCGATTGCGGCTCTGCCGGGTGTCACCTTCGGTCTCCTGAAACAGATTGATTTTGCCAAAGATCCCAATATTTATTCCGTGCGCGAAGCTTACCGCAAACGCAATCAACACTAGTGCTCAATGGCCCTAAAAATGCATCATTATGGCTCGGAGTGGTGTTGACAAAACAGACTTATATTTAATTATCAGCATATTTGCGGGATTTTGTAATGTCGTCCAGCACAGAGATTATCAGTGAAGACAAACAGGAACATAACGACGGTACTGATTCAGTGCAGAAATCGCGCAACCTTGGCTTCGTTGTCAGAGCCTTAAAATATCGCAATTATCGCCTCTATTTCTCAGGTCAGAGCGTCTCTCTAATCGGCACGTGGATGACCAGAATCGCTACCAGCTGGCTGGTTTATCGCGTCAGTGGATCGGCATGGTTGTTGGGTGTGGTCGGGTTTGCCGGACAGGTTCCGTCTTTTTTGCTTGGCCCGTTAGCAGGAGTCTGGGTCGATAGATGGGATCGTCATCGGTTACTGGTAGTTACGCAAGTCCTGGCAATGCTCCAGTCGTTCGCGTTGGCGATCCTTGCTCTCACAAATCGAATCACCATGTGGGAGATCATTGCACTCAGCATATTCCAGGGACTCATCAATGCGTTTGATATGCCGGGAAGGCAAGCTTTTGTAGTTGAAATGGTCGAGAGCCGCGAAGACCTGGGCAATGCCATCGCGTTGAACTCGTCGATGGTAAATGCCGCGCGCCTGGTCGGTCCATCGATAGCAGGCGTAATAATTGCCGCGACAAATGAAGGCTGGTGCTTCTTTATCGATGGCGTCAGCTATCTGGCGGTCATTGCCTCGTTATTGATGATGAAACTGAACAATCACGGTTTCACTCTGGCTAAAGATAAGAAGGTTTGGCACCAGCTTCGAGAAGGTTTTTCTTATGCAGCCGGATTTGCACCTATTAAAAAGATTCTGATTCTGCTTGCAGTCGTGAGCCTCGTCGGCATGCCTTACACAGTGTTGATGCCTATCTTCGCCAGTGATGTTCTGCACGGCGGTCCGAATACTCTGGGTCTGTTAATGGGAGCTTCGGGAGTTGGAGCACTGGCCGGTGCGCTGTTTCTCGCTTCGCGCAGGACGGTGCTGGGAATGGGAAAATATATTGTGGTGTCGGCTGCGGCCTTCGGTGTTGGGCTTATCACGTTTGCGTACTCGCATTTCCTGTCGCTGTCCTTGCTTTTGATGCTGGTGACTGGCGGCGGATTCATGGTTCAGATGGCGGTCAGCAACACCATCCTTCAAACAATTGTCGATGAAGACAAGCGAGGCCGCGTGATGAGCTTTTACACAATGGCCTTTATGGGTACTGCGCCGTTTGGAAGTTTGCTGGCCGGTATGGTTGCGGATCGCATCGGCGCTCCGGCCACTCTGGCGTTCGGAGGAGTTGGCTGCATACTCGGGGCGATCTGGTTTGCTACTTCGCTGCCTGCTTTGCGTCAGCAGGTCAGACCGATTTATCGAAGGATGGGAATTATTCCTGAAGTTGCGACCGGCATTCAAACAGCATCAGAGCTTTCCGTGCCGCCTGAGAAATAACAACTCACCTATTATTTAGTGGCGAAATCTTTTGAAGCAGTCCTGTCATATTCCATATACTGTGCGGCCTCTTCTGCAAATGATGAACCGAGTAATCGGCTAACAACGTAAAAGGACATATCTATGCCCGCGGCTACACCACCCGACAGGATGATTTTTCCGTTATCTACAACTCTTTGATCGTCGAGTACCTTTGTATTGGGAGCGATCTCTTTGAGTAACTCGATAGCACCGTGATGAGTCGTCGCTGACAAACCATCCAACAATCCTGCTTTTGCCAAAAGGAGCGCGCCTGTGCATACCGAAAGTATAAGCTCACCACTGCAAGCACAATTCTTAATCCAATCGATTATGCTAGCGTTGTGCATTTCCCGTCGAGTTCCAAATCCGCCGGGAACCAAAAGAATGTCTGGTTGCGGACAATCAGCAATCGAGTAAGAAGGATTCACGCTCAATTTATTGCGAGCAAGGACCGGCCTTTTGGCCTCGGCAACAGTGTAGACGTTAAAAGGCTCCAAATTGTCACGCCGACCAGTCACAGAAAAGACCTCGAACGGGCCGCAGAAATCCAGGACCTCGACTTCATCGAATATAAGAATTGCTACATTTCTCGTTTTCATATCCGGTTTATACCATGAAGCCGCTTGCGCAGGAGGTATTTTCAATTCTTATCGCCCAAGCCGTGTTTCAGGCCGCAAAGCCTGCACATAGTAGGTGGCTCGTGATTATCGACGTAATGGTGAATGGGTTTGAGGGTCTTTATGTAGGCAAAAATCGCCTTAAGGTCATCATCGTTCATGTCTTTATAGACGACCCACGGCATCGCGGGGCTTAACTCACGCGTCTTAACTCGACCAGTATGTATCGCGGACAAAAACAGATCCTCGTCGTAATAGGAGATGCCCGACGGATCAGGAGTGATATTGGCACTGACCACGCGGACGTCTTGTCCTTTCAATTCGAAGCCGCCCGCGAATTCCAGCTTTTTAACCGGCTGTCCATGATTCTGGGCCGTATGACATTCCGCACAACCAGCCATCGTTGCCATATACCTGCCTCTTGCCACGAGCGTACTAGTATCCGGCGCCGGCACAGGAGCATTAATAGGCTCCGGAGCCGCCAAAATCAACCGACTGAGCGGGAAGGTAATTTCGGTCTTTGGGAGTTCGTTGCGAACTGATGGTATTGAGCGAATGTAAACTATAACTGACGCCAAATCCTCGTCGGACATCTCTTTGTATTTGCCGTAGGGCATAATCGGAAACAGGGCTCGCCCATCGTGACCTATGCCTTCGCGAATAGCGCGCGCAAGCATATCGTCTGTCCAATTACCCGCACCGGTTTGCTTGTCCGGAGTTATGTTTGGAGCAACTATCCACGGTAATTCTTCGGCGGTCCATTGACGACCACTTCCTTCTTTGCCAGCTACCGCAGGAGCGCCAGGACCTTTCCAATCTTTCGGTGAATGGCAGTCAAAACAGCCGGTAACTGATTCGACTAGATACTTTCCGCGCGCAAGCCGAACTGGGGTTGCTTCGAATGTTCGGGATGTCAATGGGCGCGCCTTTGGTCCAACGAATGGTCGCCAGCCGATGGTCAACGATATTCCGATCGACAACACGGCCACAACAACGACTGCCAGGGCAATCAGTATTCTCATCAATCTTTTAAGCCTGCGACCAGCCATAGATCCTCCGGACAATAATGATTTATTCAATTTAGCTGTTCTTTAACGCTAACCCTCAGGCGCACATGGAACAAGGACTAGACAACAGTATTACGGCAAACTAGTCTATTTCGGATTCCTGTGAGCTTAAAGAGCCTTCAGACTAAACCCGAAATGTCGTAACTGTAAAGTGAAAACATGAAAAGAAGTTTTCCATCTTGACAAATCCTTGATGTATTTGTTTAATCGATACGCTACGCAGCGTATCGTTTTAAAGAATATGGAAATTATTGAAGCATCTCATTCATCAGTCGAACCCGCCAGGAATGCCAAAACAAGGGAGCGCGTACTGGCGGCAGCAAGCCGGATTCTAAAAGAAGACGGTTATTCGCGCTTGACTATGGAGCGTGTTGCTGCCGAAAGCGGAGCGGCAAAGACGACCGTTTACCGATCGTGGCCGACCAAAGCGGCTTTGTGTATGGACCTATACCTGAACGTCGCTCGTCGCGAGTTGCACGATCCTGACACAGGAAACATTGCTGACGACCTTAAACACATCGCCAATACCGTCGTTCGGCTGCAAACTCGAACAGTTGCCGGACAGGCATTCATTGGTCTGATCGCAGAGGCTCAGCTCAACCCTTCCACGAAAGAAGCTTTTCTCGCAGAATTCGCGGATCGCCGACGCGAAGTGACGCGCCACGTTTTGCGTCGCGCCATAGTACGAGGCGAGGTTAAACCTGAAATCGACATTGATCTTGTGATAGACGCGCTGGGCGGGGCCACGACTTTTCGTTTGCTACAAGGCCACGCTCCCCTAACTGCCAAGTTCGTCGATAAGCTGGTGACGTTGATCCTATACGGATGCAATGCGTCAGCCAGTTCCAGACGCAAAAGTTCAAGATCCAGCACCAGACGATAAAAAAGGGGGGAACCATGATCAGACCCTGCACCAACGATGACTTCGTAACCATATCGGAAATAATCAATAAAGCCGCCAGTGCCTATCGCGGCGTAGTTCCGGCCGATTGCTTACACGAGCCTTATATGACGCAGGCTGAACTTAAAGACGAGATTGAAGCTGGCGTCGGTTTTTCTGGCTGGGATGAGGACGGTGCGTTGATTGGAGTGATGGGTCTTCAGAATGTGCGCGGTGTTACATTGATTCGCCATGCTTATGTTCGGCCTGGGCATCAGAGCAAAGGAATCGGCAGCGCATTGCTGACTCACTTAATTGAGCAAGCCAAAGGACCACTTTTGGTGGGAACTTGGGCTGCAGCTACCTGGGCAATCCGATTCTACGAACGACACGGCTTTCGTTTGGTTAACAAGGAAGAGAAGAATCGGTTGCTGAATGCGTATTGGCGTATTCCGTTGCGTCAGCAGGAGACGTCGGTGGTTTTAACTTACGCCGACTCGAACAAAGCTTCCTGATTTAATCCTTCGCCTCAATAGGCAAAAGAACCTCAAACCGGCTGCCAACGCCGACCTCGGACGAAACTGTTATTCTTCCGTCCAGCAATTCTGTCAGCCGTTTGGTTATGGCGAGCCCAAGTCCTGCACCGTGAATGTCAGAGCTTACTCCTGCCCTGTGAAATTCTTCGAAAATGCGATCTATGTTCTCCGAATCGATGCCGACTCCTGTGTCCTTCACCTCAATTACCCACATCTGTTCGTCGTGTCGGCCTATTCGCAAATTGATAGAGCCTTTCGGCGTGTACTTGATCGCGTTTGAAAGCAGGTTGGCCGCGATCTGTTTAACCTTAAGGCGATCACACGAAACGTCACACAACGATGACTCACAGTCTACCTTCAATTCCAAGCCCTTTGACTCGGTAACAGGGCCAAACGAGATTGCCAGTTCTTCGCATACCTCACTCGGGTTAAATCGATCTATATTTATCTGCTCGTGTCCGGCAATCAGCACTGAGTAGTTCAAAAGCTGTTCGACCAATCCGTTCATATCACTCAGATTGCGCAAAAGCATTGCCATTATCTTTTGCCGCTGAGCTTCTTCCGGTCCCTTGCGCAGCAGAACCACTGCCAGGTTTGCCGAGGTCAATATGTTCTTTAACTCGTGCGAGAGTGTTCGTGTCAGACGCAGTCTGGATTGATCAATGTCGTTCAGACGTTGATTCGCAGTTTTCAGCTCTTCACTGTATCGACGTATTTCGCGCTCGCTGTCTTCTGAAAATTGTTCGGCAGACGCGATGGTCAGCTCGTTAAAGAACCTGTGGATAACTTGTTTGGATTTGTTTTTGACTTCGTCCAGGAATTCGGGATTTTGGCTTCCGAAAGCCGTAACATATTCCAGCAACAGAATGCGGCGAGCCAAATCTGCTTCGCGAACCAGTTCCCTCAACTTGTATTTATGTTGCCATCGCAAATGCCCGTGCGCCCTCGCACAGCCATTTAATTCGGTTCTGACAGATTCGATATCCAATACTCGCAGAGCATCGCACAACGTCGTGAGGACCATTGGAAAATGGTCTATCAGTTTTTCGTCCGACAGAGTATTTGCAGACGGAATGTCTGGTGTCTGCCGCACTGATAACAGCCAGCGTTCTGTTATTTCGTCTTTACTCTTTGAAAGAAAATCTGCCAATGCAGATACTACTCTGCTGGTATTCTCGTTAAGCATTAGATCTCTCTTGAAGTATTATTTAAGAGAATGGACCTGTGTGAAAATCCTATGAATTGCCAACATCAATCATAGATTTGAAAGCGCTTTTGTCAAGATACGGTTTCGCGTTTATTTAGACCAACATCGATCACTGATCGATGTTCTGATGGCGTGATCAGTAATGATACAATCTTTATGCTATTGCAGCGATGAAGGATCCAAGAGGTTATGTTCTTTATACACACAATTATCTTTACTGTAGGTCTTCAGCCATTGATAGAACCAGAATGGGCAGCGCAACTGCATGACTATCTGCGCAAAGCTGCAAACAAGCTCAGGTCACCTGTCATCGCAGTCAACGGTATGTCAGAGCACGTGCACATCCTGGTAAGCCTGAGTCCAAACATATCGATAGATAAACTCGTGAAAAACCTGAAGACCGACTCCACCGACTGGATCCAGCGCACATTGAACAAACAATTAGACTGGGACGAGGGTTATGGAGCATTCAGCGTTGGTGGTCCGGAGCTTGAGTCAATAAAAACTTTTATTAAAAATCAGAAGGAACACCATAGCGAATATAGCTTCAGAGAAGAATATGAAGCGATCCTGACGGCTCACGAAATCGAATTTGATCCCGAAACGTTGTTTGATTAACTGTGATCCACGATTAGTTTCAAGTGCGCTTGACAGCAAAGGCAAATCGAATATACATTCAAATTGTCTGTCGTTCTTTTCATTGCTTTGGGTGCCTGCGTTGTTCGTGACGCAGGAGAATAGGGAAGCGGGTGCAAATCCCGCACGGTCCCGCCACTGTGATGCTTTTGAAGTACTTCGCTCTAATCGGCCACTGCTTTCTCATTGTGGGAAGGCCAAGCGAAGGAATCGCGTTGATTATCCGACGCGGCTGAGCTAAGTCAGGAGACCTGCCCGAAGCATAACTTCTCGGTTTTACTCTTCGACGGAGAGGGTGCGAGACCAGCCGTGCTATCAGGAAAAGCTCGGGCTCGATTCGCTTGTTCTCTTTCGCGAGTCGAACTCGAGCTTTTTCGTTTTGATCTGCGGGCAACGAACGAATGCGCCAGCATCGTTGTTCGTTTGTTAATGATCAGGCGCGAGCCGGCAGTTCGCGTCATTTGAAAAAATGAGTACCGCCATCGGGTGCACGGGAAGTGTGGTGTGATACCACCGCTGCCCTCGCAACTGTAATCGGCTACGAAATCCGCAAAGCCTTGGCCACTGTGATTCGGAGGTCAGCAACTCGACTGACCGCAATCATGGGAAGGCGCGGAGATTAGGTTCGATGCCGTAAGCCAGGAGACCGACTCGATCAGGCGCATCTCGCTTTTATCTTCCGAGGTGGAAGAGAGGAGAATTCATGTCCCAGTCAAACCATTCAATTGTCCGTTCCCTTGTCTTGCTTATATTTATTTTGACCGCGTTTTCAGTTTTTGCCGATTCGGGAGCAAAGGTTAGCGGCAGAGTTATAGATGCAAATGGCGCAGCCGTTTCGGGCGCAGTTGTTCAATTATCGTCGAAAGAAGGCGCGCAGCTCTCGACCGTCACTGATGAAAAAGGCAATTTTACATTCAATCAGCTTTCCGCTGGCGATTACCTGTTGCAAGTAAAAGCTGCGGGGTTTAGCAACCAGGTTGAACAATTCAAACTCACTACCGGTGAGGAGCACAAACTGGACGTCAGCCTGCACGTCGATTCGGTTACAGAGCAAATTGTCGTGACGGCGTCGGGCGATCCGCAGTCGGTGGACGAAACTGCCAAATCCGTGAGCGTGGTCGATTCACGGCAATTGGAACGTCGCGACGATGTTTCTGTTGCCGACGCGTTGAGACTGGTTCCAGGAGTTCGGGTAGAGCAACTTGGCGGCCCCGGATCGTTCACAAAGATTTTAGTCCGAGGCTTACGCACAGCGGACACTTCTTTCCTGGTCGACGGAATACGCATCCGCGATGCTGCCGATTTCAACGGAAGTATCAATCCGTTCCTTGAGGACTTGTTTGCCAACAACATCGATCGTGCCGAAGTGCTGCGCGGTTCGGGAAGCTCTTTATATGGAACTAACGCAGTCGGCGGAGTGATCAATCTGGTTCCGAAAGAAGGCGCAGGTCCAACTCGATACACGTTCGGATTTGAAGGCGGTGGCCTTGGTCAGTTTCGCGAGACTGCTACGATTAGCGGCAGTCTGAGGGAGAAGCTCTCTTACAGTATTGGCGCAATGCGGTATGACGTGAACGACGGTGTTCATGGCGATGATGTCTATCGCAATACAAATTTGGGTGGTCACGTTCGATATAACATTCGTCCGAATATCAGCATTCGTAGCACAATAATGTTCAGCGACGGTTTTAGCAGGCTAGCCGATTCTCCGTTTCCGATTGGGCCGGCCGGCAATGAGTTCGGATTTGCTCTCGGCGCCGGACCCGTTGTCGGGTTTGTCGGTGATGCCACCAATCCGGACAGCTTTCGATTCGCTGACTTTTTCTCTGGCTCGGTAGCGTTGGCCCACCAGGTGAATGACGTCTACAGCTATCAGGTATCCTATCAAAACGTTTACACAAGTCGTTTCTTTACCAACGGTCCGGGTCAAAGCGCCCCTGCTATTCAATTCGGAATATCTGATTTCGTCAGCGATTCGAATGATATTGGCCGGCTTAACACGTTTAACGTCACAAACAATCTCCGTCTGGGAAAGTACAACCTGATAACGGGCGGATTAGAGTACGAGCACGAATCGTTCACCCAGGACTTCACATCGCCGTTCTTTTCCAATCCACGAACAACCGATACGCAGAGCTCGCTCGCATTCTTTGCTCAGGATCAGATCACTGCGATGGACGGCAAACTCTACTTTATGGCGGCGTTCCGTTCACAGGCGTTCTTTCTGAGCAATCCGCAGAGCGTGCCTCAGGTGCAGAACATCGACATCAAACGCGCTTACACAGGAGATGGATCAGTCTCGTATCGAGTTCTGCCGAACACCAAGCTGCGGTCGCACGTAGGCAACAGTTTTCGCGCACCGAGTTTGAGCGAACGTTTCGTCTTCTTTCAAGGCACTCGGATCGGCGATCCGTTCCTGCAACCGGAACGAGGAATCAGCTTTGACGGCGGCATCGATCAAACCTTCGCGAACAATAAAGTCCGAGCCAGCGCAACGTATTTCTACACGCGATTGCAACAGATCATTACCTCGACGGCGTTGTTTCACGAGACCAACGGCAAAGGCGCACTGTCGCGCGGGCTGGAGTTGAGCCTGGAAGCAGCACCCTATCGAGGATTCACGCTTAACTCGTCGTATACGTTCACAAACTCGCACCAGGTCCTGGGCTTCCCAATTTTGACCAGTGATAATACAACGATTCCAGGAGGGGTCAGCTTCCCTTCGCTTAGTGTTCCGAAACACAGTTTCAGTTTTGAGGCCAATCAGGCGTTCGCCCACGGATTTAACGTGAATTTCAATCTGTATGCAGTCGGGCAGCATGATTTCACATTGTTCGATCCGATCTTCTTCTCTGAGGTCTTGTTCAACTTCAAGGGATATACAAAGGCGGCGCTGGGCGGCAGTTATACCCGAAATCTGAGCGAATCAAAGCAAATGACCTTTTATGGGAAAATCGACAACCTGTTCAACCAGAAGATCCAGGACGAAGGTTTCCTTGCTCCTAAGGCAACAGCTTTAGCCGGAATCAAGTTCCGTTTTTAGGGCCAAGCAAAAATGATTACACGTTCTGCATCAATTATAAGGGGAGCGATTGGCGTCGCTCTCCTGCTAACGACGCTGCTGGCCTGTCATGGCCCGCATAGCTCCACGGCTTCGCAAAAGCTGCGTGTGATATCACTTTCGCCTGGGATCACGGAGATTCTCTACGGGATCGGCGCTTTTGATCTGCTTGTTGCCGATTCGCAATTTTGCGACTACCCGGAGGAAGCGAAGAAACTTCCCCACGTGGGCGGATTTTATGAAGCTAATCTTGAGGCCATCACCGCAATGCGACCGGACCTGATCCTGATAATCGACGATCAGGCGGTCTTTTTTAAAGACAAGCTGGAAAAGCTGGGTTATCGAGTAGTTGCCGTCAAAAGCAGAACCGTAACTGATGTTATCGACTCAATGCGAACGATCGGTGAAGTAACTGGTCGAGCGAAAGAAGGCAACAAACTGGCTGATGAAATCAGCGCTAAAATAAACGAGCGCGCAAATCAGACGAAATCACTTCCAAGGGTTCGTATCCTTTGCGTGGTTGATCGTATTCCTGGCACATTAAGGGATATCTATACAGCAGCGCCCGGCAGCTTCATCGATGGATTGATAGAGGCGAGCGGTGGC
>Ga0070741_10017117_pt1 | contig 11960 bp, 3 predicted proteins | sample Coa_R1_4_FD_66440 | JGI IMG/M metagenome (GOLD analysis project Ga0070741, IMG submission 66440) | Surface soil microbial communities from Centralia Pennsylvania, which are recovering from an underground coalmine fire - Coalmine... | ecosystem: Environmental > Terrestrial > Soil > Unclassified ...
CCCTCCTCCTTGCCGAGGAGCTCGCAGAACATGAGCTTCGTGCTCGCGCCCTTCGCGATGCAGTGGCCGTGGCCGCGGTGGGTCGACGTGATCGTGTCGTCCTGGCGAAGCGCCGAGCAGACCCCGACGGCGACCGCCTCCTCGCCGATGTAGAGGTGCGTCAGGCCGGGCATCTTCGCCGAGCGGTAGAGCTGGTTCGCCTGCTCCTCGAACGCCCGGATCCGCTGCATCTGCTCGAGCATGTGCAGCGCGAGCTCGCGCGGCACCGCCAGCTCCTGGGTTCCGACGGCGGTCACGCGACCGCCCCCTCCACGCTCTGCCTCGCCTCCCGCTCCGCGAGCTCAACCGTCGCCATCGATCTCCCTTCGGGCGCCTATCCGTTCCGCTGTCGTCTCGTAGCCTGCCTGAACCCGGCCGATGTGGCTGCCCATCAGCTCGCGCGCGAGCGGCCCGTCCTCGAGCTCCACCGCCCGCGCGATCGCGCGGTGCTCGGCGACCGACTGCTCGGCGCTTCCCGGCACCCGGAAGACGGTGCCGAAAGCGGCGCGCAGGTGCTCGCGCACGGCGTCCATCAGCGAGAGGACGAGCGGGTTCCGCGTCGCCTCCGCGAGCACCAGGTGGAACTCGACATCGGCCGCGATGTAGGTGTCCTCCGAGTCGATCCCGCCCGCCATCGCCTCGATCGAGGCCGCCAGCCGCGCGAGCTGCTCCGGCGTCGGCCGCGAGCGCCGCGATCTCGCCCTCGAGCATCCGCCGCACCTCGAAGAGCTGGGCGAGCGCGGACGGGCCGTCGGCGAGCACCGTGCCGACGCCGTCGGCGAGCGGGCTGCGCGGCTGGGCGACCACGCACGCGCCGTTGCCGCGGCTCTCGATCAGGCCTCGCGACTCGAGTATCCGCAGCGCCTTGCGCACCGACGAGCGGCCGACGGCGTACTGTTCCATGAGGAGCCGCTCGGGCGGCAGCGCGTCGCCGGGCTGGAGGCCGTCGCCGATGCGCGCGACCAGGTGCTCCGCCAGCAGCTCGTAGACCTTGCGCCGCTCGATCGGGTGGGCCACCGGGTCCGGCAATATGACGATCGGACCGCCGGCTGTCAACGACGACCCCGGAGTCAACGACCCCCGGCTGTCGACGACGCCCCGCGGCTGTCACGACCCGCGGCTGTCGACGGGGCCCGCGGGACGTCGACGACCCGCGCGCCGCGGCGGTCGTCCGCGAGGCGGCGGCTCCGGGCCGCGTGCGGCTAGGGTCAGGACGGTGGAACCCTTCATCGTCGACGTCCACTCGCACCTCGTCCCGAGCGGCGACGACGGCGCGCGCACGCTCGAGGAGGGCCTGTCCCTGCTCGCCGACGCCGCGCGGCACGGCACACGCACGCTCTACGCCACGCCGCACGTGCACGCCCCGTGGGACAGCTTCCCGCTCACGCCGAGGCGCCTGGAGCTGTTCGACCGCGCGTTCCCGGCCGCCCGTGAAGGCTGCGCCCGCTTCGGGCTGAGCCTCGAGCGGGGCTTCGAGATCTACCCGGGGGCGCTGCCGGAGGACGCGGACCTGCGCGACTTCCAGCTCGGGTCGAGCGGCTGCCTACTGATCGAGTTCCCCGGCTCCTGGACCGGCGAGGACGAAGCCTGCGAGCTCGTCTACCGGCAGGCGGAGGCGGCGGAGCGGGCGGGGCTGCTGCCTGTGCTCGCGCACCCGGAGCGATGCCGCGAGCTCGCCGCCGACCCTGCCGCGCGCGCGGCGCCCTTCCGCGAGCGCGGCTGGCGGCTCTGCCTGAACGCCCCCAGCCTCGACGGAGGCCACGGGGCCGGGGCGATGCGCGCGGCGTGGGAGCTGATCGAGGCCGGCCTCGCCGACCTCGTCGCGAGCGACTCCCACGGGCACGCGCGCCCGGCGCGCCTGGACGGCGCCTACCGACTCGTCGCCGCCCGCTGCGGCACCGAGCGGGCGCGGCCGCTCTTCGACGGCAGCGCGCTCCGCTCGGAGCGCGCCGCCGAGCGCGCCGCCTGAGCGCGGCGCCATCCGTTGCGCCCGGTCGGCGGCCGGACGAGGCGCGTACGAGCGCTACGCCGGCGCGCCGGCGCCCGCGGCCGTGCCCCACGGGACGTCCAGCACGGCATGCTCGTCGCCGGTGTCGCCCGCCTGCGAGAGCACGATGCTCGCGGGGTCGCGAGCCGTGTCGTCGCGGCGGTAGGTGAACGACAGCCGGTAAGCGCCTCGGCGGTCGAGCTGCGACTGCGCGGGCGGCACGACGAAGAGGGCGGTCCCGTCCGCCTTGCGCAGCACCGAGCACTGGGCCGCCGTGAACGCGGCCGGCTCCACGAACGCCCGCTGGTGCACCGGCGCTCCCGTGGGCGCGACGACGCGCACGTCGAGCGGCACCGACGGCGGCGGCGCCCACGGACGCTCGCCGGGCCCCTGCGCGATGCGGAAGTCGAAGCCAGCCTGGGTCGCCTCGGCGCCGGTCGGCGGCGCCGCGCGGAGCGCGATGCGGCGCCCGTCGGCGACGGGCTCCTCGTCGGCGAAGCGGTGGAGGTGCGCCCAGGCGGGCGGTCCGATGCCGAGCCGGCTGAAGCGTGCGGCCGCGTCGGCGGCCGTGTACACGCCGGCGGCGCCCACGGCCAGCGAGTCGTCGTCGAGGCTGACGAGCAGCTCGGCGTCGATCCAGCAGGCGAGGCGCGTGCCGACCGCGTCGAGCGTCAGGGAGTAGTCGCGGCCGGGGTCGAGCCGGCGCGCGCCGCTCCACAGCTCCGTGACCGTCCCCGCGACCTTTTTCACGAGCCGCAGCGTCCCGTCCGCGCCGTCGAAGGCGAGGCGGTAGAAGTTGTCGTCGTCGGCGAAGCGCACGACGACGCCGATCGCGCCGTCGCCTCCGCAGCCGGCGACAGCGGCCACGCGGCAGTCGGCGCCGGTCAGGCCCTCCGTCGTGGTCGCGTATGTCCCAGGAAGGCCGAGCTCGCCGCCGCCCGCCCCGATCGCGACCGTCTGGGTCAGCAGTCCGCCCGTGGCGCTCCAATCGGACGGCGCCGGCGCCGCGGCCTCGTCGGTGAACGTGTAGCGGCCCTGCCGGAGCACGGCGAAGCCGTCGTCGAGCGTCCAGCCGTCCGCTACGGCGGCGTCCGGGAAGACGCGGACGTCGGCGAAGCGCGCATCGGCGTTGTTCCAGCAGTAGAGGCCGATCGCGCCCTCGGCGACGTCGCCGTCGCGCACGGTCAGCAGCGGGACGCCGTCGACGAGCGCCGAGAGCACGCCTCCGCGGGCGTGGATCTCGAGGTCGTGCGTCCGCGCCGGCTCGAGGCCGCTGCCGTCCTCCCACAGCGTCGTGAACGCCCCGTCGACGCACTTGACGAGCCGCCGGTACCCGAGCGAGTCGTCGAACGAGAGGCGGTAGTAGTTCCGATCGTCCGCGTAGCGGAAGCAGATGCCGATCGCGTTCCCGCTCGGGGACCGCAGACGGGCCTGGATCGCGACGTCGCGCCACGCGGCGTCGCCGGCCACGGCCGTCGTGCCGAGCTTCGGGATCGTCGCCGAGTCGATCGGGGTGTCGTGGATCGAGCTCGTCTGCCGGTACACGCCGCCGGCGACGCTCCAGCTCGACGGGCCGCCGACGGGTCCCTCGTCGACGACGGCGAACGCCGCGGCGTCACCGGCCGCGAAGCGGTCCGCGAGCAGCGCGAAGGCGTCGACCGGGGCCGCCTCGACCTCGACGTGCTCCACGCGCAGCGCGCTGTTGCCCGAGCAGAAGACGCCTGCCGTGCCGGCGGCGAGGCTGCCGTCGCGCACGCGGAAGGCGAGCTCGCCGTCGACGTACCCGCTCAGCACGTCGCCGGCCGCGTCGAACGTGAGGACGACGTCGGTTCCCTGCGGGAGCCCACCGGAGCCCGTCCAGAGCGTGGTCGCCGCGCCGTCGACGAAGGCGTCGAGCCGGCGGCCGCCGGTCGTCCGGTCGAGCAGGAAGCGGTAGTAGCTGCCCGGCCCGGCGTGGCGGAGGACGGCGCCGACGGGATGCGGGTCGTCGACGCGCAGGCGGACGGTCAGGCGCGCGTCCGCCCACGAACGTCCGTCCACGAGCGCGAGCGTCCCGGGGAAGGGCGGCGCGCCGGAGCCGATCGCGCTCGTCTGCACGAGCGCACCGCCGTCGATCCGCCAGCGCGAAGGCCCGCCGGAGGCAGACGACTCGTCGCGCACACGCCAGGCGCCCGCGCGGCGGGCCAGGTCGAGAACGGCGATCCCCGCGAAGCGGGCGGCGCTGCAGCCGGCGGCGTAGAGGGCGATCTGGCCCGCGCGGTGCGCGCCGTCGACGACCGAGAACAGCGGTGCGCCGTCGAGCTGGCCGCGCAGACGGTCGCCGACGGTCTCGATCACGAGGTCGTGCCACCCGCCCTGGACCAGCGAGACGGCCGCGTCCTGCCAGAGCACGGCGACGTCGGCGCCGCTGACCCTGACCAGCCGCGCGCCGCGGGCGGAATCGAGCGACAGCCGGTAGTAGGCGCTTGCCGAGCGCACCCGGAACATCGCGCCGATCGCGCCCACCGCATCCGCGCGCAGCCGCAGCAAGATCCGCGCGTCGTCGGCGGAGGCGTCGCCGCCCGCCGCCCAGGTTCCGGGCGCGAGGTCGCCTGCGGCAGGGTCGCCGATCGCCGAGCTCTGCCGCAGCTCCCCGCCGCTCGCCGACCAGCTCGAGGGGCCGCCGCTCGCGGCGGCGTCGTCGGTCACCGCGACCTCGCCGACGTCGTCGAGGGACGGCTTCCAGAGCAGCGGGGTGCGCGAGATCGACTCGACCTTGAGGGCGTCGAAGCGCGCGTCCGACTCGAGCCAGGAGTAGAGGCCGACGCGGCCGGCCGCATGCGCCGCGTCCTCGACCGCGAACACGAGCTCGCCGTCGACCTGGCCGGCGAGGGTCGAGCCGAAGGCGGAGACCGCGAGCTCGTAGCGCCGGCCGCTGACGACGGCGGCCGAGTCCTCCCACAGCACGCTCGTCGCGCCGTCGACGCACGCGACGAGGCGGCGATAGCCGAACCGCGAGTCGAGGGCGAAGCGGTAGTAGTTGCGCTCGTCGGAGCAGCGGAACACGATCCCGACCGCGCCGTCCTGCGCCGGCTCGACCCCGGCGACGACGCGCACGCTCGTCCACTCCGCGGACCCCGTCAGCGCCATCGTTCCCGGCTTGCCGTCCTCGCCGGCCTGGTACGAGCCGCCGAAGATCGCGCTCGTCTGGGTGATGCGCCCGCCGGCGGACGACCACGCCGAGGGGGCGAACGCCGTGCCCTGGTCGACGATCGTGTACCGGTCGAGCGCGTTCGGCCCGAACGTCTCCTCGAGCAGCACCCCGCCGGGCGTGGCGAACGAGTCGACGAAGAGGGCCGGCCGGCCGGGCGAGAGGATCGTCCCGGGAAGCTGGAGCCGCTCCACCCGGTAGCCGTCGAGCGGCACCGGGTCGCGCAGCATCAGCTCGACCTCGGCCTCCGCCGGCAGCCCGGAGCCGAAGGTCGCGCCTATGAGCTTGAGCGGGCCCGGCACGACGGGCACCGGCAGCTCGCGCTGCGAGTGCGACAGCTCGAGCGCCGTTCGCGGCCAGCCGAGCGGCTCGGGCGAGCGGACGAGGAGCGCGAGCGGGCTCCCCTTCCGGTCGACCCGGGTCACCTCGACCCGCTCGGCGTCCCTGGCGGCGGCCTGGCCGAGCGCGAGCGCGGCGAGCGTCTCGTAGCCCTTCGCCTCCGCGTCGGACTCCGCCGACGCCGGCGCGACCGCCGCGGCCAGCGCCGCGGCCACGTCGGCATCGACGGACGCGGCAGCATCGATCGTTGCCGTCCAGACACGGTCGTCGAAGCCGTGCAGCTGGTGCGCGAAGCTCGCGGCCTTCCCGGTCGTGAACGAGAACCGGTAGGCAACGGGCGCGCCGGGGCGCAGGTCGTCGACGCGGACGTCGGAGAACCGCGCGGTGGCGTCCGCCCGGCAGTAGAGGCCGATCTGGCCGGAGGCCAGCGCGGTGTCGACGACGTCGAAGAGCAGCGCGCCGTCGACGTAGACCCGAAGCGAGGAGCCGACCGCGTCGACGGTGACGAGGACGTCGGTGTCGAGGTCGTAGGCGACGGCGTCCTCCGCCAGCACGGTGTGCACGCCGTTCAGGATCCGAGCCAGGCGCCGGTAGCGGCCGCCGTGGTCCATCGAGAAGCGGTAGCTCGCGTCCGCCCCCTGGCTCCGGAAGACGAGCCCGAGCGCGCCGCCGGCGCCCGACCGCAGGTAGGCGGAGACGCGGACGTCGCTCCACGACGCGTCGCCGGTCGTGAGCACCGTGCCCGGCTTGACGGGGTCGGCCGGGTCGGCGGGCGGCCCCGTGATCGCGGACGTCTGCTCGACGTGGTAGCTCGGCGGGTTGCCGCTCGAGCCGATCGCCCAGGCGGACGGCCCGCCGCTCGTGCCGTCGTCGCGGACGGTCCAGGCGCCGAGGACGCCGGACGGGCCCGTTGCGCTCTGTCCGGCGGCGTAGCCGGCGAAGTCCTCGTGAAGAAGGAGCGGCACGAGCCGCGCCTCGTACACGAAGTCGGGGAGCAGGACGTGCTCCTCCGCGGCGGCCGTCAGCGTCGTGTCGCGCCTGATCACGCTCGTGTCGAGGCTCGCGCAGTCGCCCGCGTCGATCGCGTTGACCCACCGGGCCTCGCTGTCGGTGAGGCTGAGCGTCTCCGCGACGCCCCACCGGTTCGAGAACGCGACCAGGCGGCCGGCCGCGTCGCGCACGGGGCGGTTGTTGGCGTCGAACAGGGAGAGGGCGAGGTCGCGGCGATCGAGCCGGTACAGCAGGTCGACGTAGTCCTCGTTGAACACGACGCCGACGTCGTAGGCGCGGTAGACGGGGCGCGGGAGCGCGGGCCGCTCGCCGGGGGCGGGCACCGTCGGCGGGACCGTCTGCGCGACGTACGGCGCGAGCGAGTTGAGCTCGCTCTTCAGCACCGGCCGGCTCGCTGGCGACCCGTCGACGCCGACGTCGCCGTCCTGCGAGTCGCGGAGGGCGACGTCCGCCGAGGGAGCGGTGCCGACCGGCAGGCTCAGGTTGGCGAGACCGGGCGGTCCCTCGGTCCGGAAGAAGGCGTACTGGGTCTGTGTGCGGCTGGAGGTCTGCCCGGCGAGGTCCTCCGTGTCGAGGGTGGTCACGAGCTTCACGCGGTAGTCGCGGTTCGGCGCGAGCACGTTGCCCTGGCCACTCCACGTCGCGAGCGCGTCCCGGAGATGCTGGTCGTGCTCGTTCACGGTCGCCCGCGTGGGGCTCCCGGGCGCGAGGGTCACGACGCACACGCGCAGCAGGCAGAGCCCGCCCGGCGCCTCGATCGCCACCTCGCGCATCGCGCTCCCGGTGACCTTGATCGTCGGGTCCGCGAGCGTGCCCCCTGCGAACGGGCCGTAGACCGTCCTCGCGGCGTCGACGCCGAGCGCCTGCGCGCCGCGGGCGGACACCACCGTCAACTCGACCTCGTCGACCGGACCGTCGAAGAGCAGCACCATCAGCGCGACGCCGGAGCCGGTCCCGGTCGTGGACGGGTCGACCGACGACGAGAGCTTGGCGTCGCCGCCTCCGGGGCCGCCGCCCTCTTTCGGCCTCGAGCAGAGCGCCACCGTCAGCCCGTCGATCGGCTTCGGGAGGACTGACGGGAACAGCGGCACGGGCGAGAACCAGCCGAGCCTGATCCCGCTCCCGGGAACCGTCCACGGCGGCGTCAGCGGCTCGGCCGGATCGAGGCCGCCGAAGTCGAAGCAGGTCTCGATCGTCTGCGGCGGGGGGACGCACGGGTAGTCGGGATACGCGACGCCGAACCAGTCGTCCCATTCACCGCTCGTCCGCCGGGTGTAGTCGAACGGCGTCCTCGACCACAGCCAGAGCTTCGTCTGGCCGGGATTCGTGCCCTGACCGCCGGGCATCGCGGGGACGGGCGCCCACGACCCGTAGAGCTGCGAGACGCCGCCCGGGTTGGCCGTCGTGCCGGCGCGGCTGACGGCGCTCCACGACGACTGCCCCGCGTCCCACTGCTCGAGCACGACCTCGTTCAGCCCGTAGCGCGCCTGGAGAGGGTTCTGGTTCTTCGTCGGGTCGCCGATCTGCTCCCACTCCGGCGTTCGCGGCTGCGCGTTGACGCCGACGAGCGCGTCGTCGTTGACCGCGCGCGTGAAGGTGACGTGCGGCCGCGCGTCGAGCGGCACGACCGGCGCGTCCGCGGGCGGCGCCGCGCTCGGATCGGCCGGCGCGGGCGACGCGAGGAAGCCGGCCCCGTCATCGTAATCCGGGACGAGCAGGTCGGTTCTCCGCGGAAGCGGCCAGCTGGTGCTGACTTTGAAGTGCTCGATCGCGATCTCCTTGACCGGCACTGGCAGCGGCGGCGGCGTCAGATCGGGTCCCCACTCGAGCTTGGCTCCGGCGCTGAAGTCGGGCAGCGGCCACGGGAGGTCGAGCGCGACGTCGAACTGCCCGATCACGTGGAACGGGTCGAAGACCTCGGCGTTGATGGTCGCGTTCGCGATCAGCGAGGCGCCGATGCCGAACGCGCGCAGCGCGGCCTTCCCGTGGAGCGTCAGGTCGCCGTGGAAGTGCGCGGGCTTGAAGCTGACAAGCGCGTTCCCGTCGATCCACGCCTCGAGATCGAGGCCGACCGGCCCGAAATCCCAGTTCTTCTGGAGGCCGATCCACGACCCCATCGCGAACGACGTCGGGTCGAGCATGATGTACGCGTCCGCCTCGAACAGCGTGAAGATCTCGGCGCGGATGCGGCGCGTCTTCGGATCGCGGACGCCGATGTGGATGTACCAGAGCGACGGGTCGGCGAAGCTGAAGAACAGGTCGGCGCTGCCCCGGACGTCGATCAGCGCGCCGCTGTCGTCGTACGCGTACTTCGCGTCGAGCCCGACCTGGATGCAGCCCGCGCGGAAGTCGAGGACGGTCAGGAGCCGGAAGATCGGATCGTCGTCGAGCGACGCCCGCTCCTTGAGGAGGTTCGCGGCCCCGCTGATCATGATGATCGGCCCCGGGAAGACGATCACGAGCAGCGCCTTCGCGGCGAAGGTGAAGCCGTTGTCGACGACGGTTCCGAGCGTCACACCGCCGCCGAGCCCGAGGCTGCCGTCGCGGTTCGTCCACTTCGTCAGGTCCTTCACGCCGACGGTGTGGTCGTGGAACCAGTCGACGGGAGCGGTGGGCGGGATCGCGTACCAGTCCTGGTCGCTCGTCTTGCCCGGCTCCATGTTGAGCGCGAACAGCCCGGCGAAGCCGTAGAGGCCGAGCCCGGTGTTCCCGAGCGGGATCCCCGCGGGCAGCTCGACGCCGACGTAGAGCGCGAGGAACGTGTACTGCGGCGTCGACCCGATCACGATCTGACCGTCGATCTCGAGGTCGAGCGCCTCGAGCGCCAGCAGCAGGGCTCCGTCGAAGCGGTGCACGTCGCCGGGCAGCTCGTGGTAGGCGATTGCACCCTTGAAGCGGAGGACGTCCGGCACCTGGAACTCGATGCCGACGCCGTTCAGCGTGACCTGCGGCGATCGGCCGTCGTCGAACCAGGTGACGCGCAGGCCGTCGACCGACGCGCCGGCCGGCAATCCCGTGACCAGCTTCACGCCGCCCGAGAAGCCGACCCACTTGCCGCCGTCGTCCGTGGCTCCGAACCCGATCTTCGAGATCTCGATCGTGAAGCCGAACAGGTCGAGCGCGTAGCCGCTCGGCAGGTCAAGCCAGCCGCCGGCGAGGTGCACGTGACCGTGCGAGTCGATCTCGAGGTCGTCGAGCTCGAACGTCGGCCAGTCGAGGCCGCCGAGCTCGGGCGTCAGCTTGCCGCTCAACGAGACGGCGAAGCCGCTCGGCGACGCCTTGAAGCCGAGCGCGTCGAGCTCCATCGCGAGGATGCCCTGCTTCTCGATCGCCACGAGGCCGCTGCCGCCGGCGGCGCCGAGCTTGATCGCGACGGTGCCGTCGAGGTTGATCCCGATGTCGACGTCGGCGGGCGCGTCGAAGAACGGCACCGTCATCCTGCCCTTGATCTCGGAGGCGGTCAGCGAGTTCTGGACGAACGTCAGCGAGACGCGATCGAGCTCGAGCTCGCACCCGAGCAGCGTCGTCGTCAGTCCCGGGACTCCACGTGTCCGAGACCGAACCGGAGAAGCCGCCGTTGCCGATGAAGGCGTCGGTCAGCTGCAGCGACCCGACCGCTGCGCCGAGGTCGCCGGGGAGGTAGAGGCCGGCTTGCGCGATGTGGACGCCGCGCCAGCTCTGCGGCTTGCCGGGCGGCGGCGTCGACCGGTCGAGGTAGAGCCTGACGTCGCGCGCCTCGACGACGACGCCGGTGTCGCCGATCATCGACGGCGGCAGGTCGATGTCGATGCCGGCGTCGACCGAGAGGTTGCCGTCGAAGTCGACCGAGAGCGAGACCTTGGCGAGCGTGACGTCGACGAACTCCTGCGTCGGATCGGCCTCCCAGCCGCCGCCCTCGGCCTTGCGCGCCGGCTTCAGCAGGTCCTTCGAGAACCGGAGCGCGATCGGGACGTCGACCAGCTTGATCTCGGGCGTGCCGGCGGCGTCGACCGCCACCTCGACCATGAACACCGTCGCGTCGCCCTGCGCCGCGACGACGAGCTTCACGGCGTCGAGCCCCGGGATGCCGAGCTCCAGCACGCCGTCGACGAGGAAGGCCGTCCTCAGGTCGAATGGGTCGTCGACGATCAGCGGCGGCTCCATCCAGACGCTGTCGAGCGCGTCGGGGAGGTCGATCAGGTTCGCCGGCAGCAGTCCCTCGATGTATTGCCCCACAGGCTCGTACGCGCGGCCGGCGTCTGCCACGTCAGAACGTGCTCCTCGAGTCGCCGTCGTTCAGGTCGTACAGGTCGTCGAGCTTCTTGCGCTCCTGCGCGTTTGCCGGAAGCAGCACCGCGTCGGAGAACTCGTCGGCGCCGACGCCCTGCGTGAACGGCACCTTGCGGCGCTCGAGCGCCGGACGCAGCGTTCCCGGCCGCGGCGCCATCGACGACCAGCTCGGGTGCCAGATCTGCAGCGCGCCGTCGATGTCGGCGAACGCCGCGCGCCCCGCTGCGTCGAAGACGCCGCAGTGCTCGGCCCACAGGTCGCAGCGGTAGTCGACGACGAAGCTCCCCGGTCCCTCCTTCTCGTCGAGCACGGCGACCGCGAGCTCGCCGTCCGTGTAGAGCGACCGCCGCATGCTGTTGGCCGAGCCGATCACCGCCCACTCGTCGTCGATGATCCAGCTCTTCGTGTGAACGACCACGCTGTCGCTGCGGAAGTGGAAGGCGACGCGATCCTCGACGTTGGCCACGCCGGGCGCGAGGTGCTCGTTGACCGCCATGTTCAGCAGCTCGCGCAGCTCGGGCGGATCGGTCGGATCGCCACCGAAGTGGAAGATGACCTTCAGCGCGGGCGTGTTCTTGAGCGCCTGATTGACCCAATCCATGATCTCGCGCCCGGTGAACGCCTGATCCTCGACGTAGATGTACTTCTGCGCGGCGAGGATCGCCTTCTTCAATGCGACCCTGAACTCGAAGATGCCGTCCGGCGCGAACGAGAGCTTCGGGCGCTGGAACCCCGCGAGGATCCGCGGAATGCACCCGACCGGGATCGCACCGGTCTCGCTCAGCCCGATGTTGAACTGCGGCGCGGTTCGCAGCACCTGGACGTGGTTCGTGCCTCCGGGAATCGGGGCGAACGTCCGGGCGGGCACCTCCGCGCACTGGTCGTCGTAACTGGCCACCTCGATCTTGTCGATCCGGAACCGCTCGACCTTCCGTGTCAGCTGCTCGTTCCAGAGCTGCTGGAAGTAGCCGTACATCCGGTCGACGCCGGGGCCCTCGAGCTTCACGCCGATGTCGTGCCAGCCGTAGGAGCCGGCGTGCGGATGGTCCTGGCCGTCGTAGCGCGACGGCGTGAAGTCCATGCCGGACGCGAATCCTCTGGCGTTCGTGTCGTCGCCGCAGACGA
>Ga0070741_10017118_pt1 | contig 11960 bp, 8 predicted proteins | sample Coa_R1_4_FD_66440 | JGI IMG/M metagenome (GOLD analysis project Ga0070741, IMG submission 66440) | Surface soil microbial communities from Centralia Pennsylvania, which are recovering from an underground coalmine fire - Coalmine... | ecosystem: Environmental > Terrestrial > Soil > Unclassified ...
GTTTCCGGCGGCGGTGCAGGCGTGGGTGGCGGTTCTCGGCGTAATCCTGAGTTCCGGAATCGGCCTGTTCTTCGGCATCTATCCGGCGACGAAGGCCGCGCAACTCGACCCGGTGGCGGCATTGAGAGCGGATTAGGATGACCCGGAGCGAGCTCAAAGAAAATCTGCTGGTGGCGATGGACACTCTCCGCGCCCGCAAGGTTCGCAGTGCTCTGACCATCCTCGGCATTGTCATCGGGGTGACCTCCGTAATCTCCGTGGCCGCGATCATCCAGGGACTCAATGGCATGGTGTCGGAGCACGTCTCCAAGTTCGGCCCCCGCACCATGTTCGTCATGCGCATCCCCGCCGGTTCGAATCCCTTCCAGCGCCTGCCCGAGAAGATCCGCCTGCGCAAAAACCTCCAGATGGACGACGCCAAGTACCTGCTCGAGCACTGCCCCTCCCTCCAGTACGCCACCACGCTGATGAATCGCATCGACTTCTTCAACACGGCCGACAGCATCCGCTACGGCGACGCTCACGTCGAGCGCTTCTTCCTGCGTGGCGCGGAACCTCAGTACCTGGAAGCCATTCCCATGTTCACGATCGCGCAGGGGCGGTTTCTTTCCGATTACGATCTGGAGCATGCGCGTTCCGTAGTAGTCATCGGCAACGCCATCGCCGAATCTCTCTTTCCGCAGATCGATCCCATTGGCAAGACGGTCCGCCTGAATGGCCGGCAGTTCGAAGTGATCGGCGTATTTGATCCCGATCCCGGACTCTTCGGCGGCCCGGGCGTCGACCAGTTCGCCATCGTGCCGCTGAGTACGCTGCACAAGAACTATCCCGAGATCAAGGAAGTCTTCATCGCCGTGGCCGCGAAAGAGGGCGTCAGCATGCAGATGATGAAGGACGAAGTGGTCGAGGCGATGCGCCGCCGCCGGCACGTCCCCTATAACAAGGAAGACGATTTCGAAACCGCTGATCCGAACTTCTTCGCCGATCTCTGGAACCAATTGACCGGCGCGCTGGTTCTGCTCACCGGGGTGATCAGCTCGATCGGCCTCCTGGTGGGCGGCATCGGTGTGATGAACATTATGCTGATCTCGGTAACCGAGCGTACGCAGGAGATCGGCATCCGCAAAGCGATCGGCGCCCGGAAATCGGATATCCGTGCGCAATTCCTGCTGGAAGCGATCACGCTCTCGGGCGTCGGCGGCGCGATAGGAATCACCTTAGGTGCCATGATCGCCTTCGCCATACGCACGCTGATGCCGTCCGTCCCGGCGACGCTCTCGCCCCTGTGGGTTTCGCTAGGTGTGGCGATCTCCGTGGGTGTGGGGTTGTTCTTCGGATACTATCCGGCCGATCGCGCGGCCAAACTCGACCCGATCGTATGCCTGCGATACGAGTGATCACGGGCGCCGACATTCCCGCGGCAATGCGTCTGAAGGAAGCCGCCGGATGGAATCAGACCGAGCAGGACTGGATCAATCTGCTGCAGCTTGCGCCCGAAGGATGTTTCGGCATCGACGTGAACGGCACGCTCGCGGCAACCACAACGGCCGTATGTTTTGGCCGCGAACTGGCATGGATCGGCATGGTTCTGACCCATCCTGACCATCGCGGCCAGGGGCTGGCCAGGCGACTGATGGAGCATGCACTCGAGCATCTGCAAGGCCGGGTCGCCTGTATCAAGCTGGACGCGACAGACATGGGCCGTCCGCTTTACGCGAACCTGGGCTTCCAGGACGAATGCGGGATCGAGCGCTGGTCAAGGCCCGGCAGTGGGCCAGGGTCAACGTTGCGCGCGACCGCAGTCGCGCTGTCGCGGACGGTAGAAAGGCTGGATCGCCAGGCGTTCGGAGCGGATCGCACTCAACTGCTATCGGTGCTGGCGCAAATAGAATCCGCAGCGATAGAGCCGGCCTATGCCATGGCCCGCGCCGGATCGAAGGCTACCTACTTCGGTCCGTGCGTCGCCGAGTCGAGCGAGGAAGCCGTCAAACTGGTTGACGATTTCCTGGCGGCGCACCCCGCCGAGACGATCTATTGGGATCTTCTCCCGGATAACGCTGAAGCCGTCCGCATAGCGAGCGAGCGAGGTTTTCAGCCGTTGCGCAAGCTCGTTCGCATGGCCATTTCCGGCGCTGCGCCATTCCAGCACGACGACAGCAAGATCTTCGCGATAGCCGGCTTCGAGTACGGATAAACCGAAACGTGCGACATTGAAGTAGGATCCTATGCGTCGCAGACTCTTCTACTGGAAGCTCAAGGCACGCGAGATCAAGTTGGGCGAGCGCACCGTGATCCTCGGCGTCCTCAACGTCACGCCGGATTCCTTTTCCGACGGCGACAAATATCAGGACCCCGACCGCGCTTACGCCCGCGCGCTCGAACTCGAAGAGCAGGGCGCGGATATCCTCGACGTCGGAGCCGAGTCCACGCGCCCCGGCTCGAAACAGATATCGGCAGAAGAGGAACTGCGCCGTCTCATCCCGGTGCTCAAGCGGGTTGCGGGCAAGCTCACCATTCCGATCTCGGTCGACACGTACAAGGCCGAGGTGGCCGAACGTGCGCTCCATCTGGGCGCGGAGATCGTCAACGATCCGAGCGGCCTCACGCTCGACCCACAGCTCGCCAGAGCCGTCAGCAACGGCGATGCGGGCCTCATCCTCAATCATATGCGCGGCCGTCCCGAAAGCTGGGCCAAACTGCCGCCCCTGCGCGATGTTATGGGCACGATCGGACGTGAACTCGAAGCGACCGTTAGCCGTGCGCGCCACGCAGGCATGGATCGCGCGCGCATCGTAGTCGATCCTGGCATCGGCTTCGGCAAGCGCAAGGAGCAGAACTCCCAATTGCTGGCCGAACTGCCGCAATTGGCGCGGCTGGAATTGCCGATCATGGTTGGCCCGTCGCGCAAGTCATTCCTCGCCCATCCATCCGAGCGCGAAACCGAATTCGCGACGGCCGCCGCCGTTACAGCCGCGGTAATGCACGGAGCCCACATGGTAAGAGTGCACCAGGTGCGCGAGATGCGCGCGGTCACCGACGTAGCCGATGAAATCCTGCGTTATACGCCGGAATCAGCGTGAGGTTTCCACGATGAAACCCGAAACCAGCACTTTTCGTCCAAGGTGGTTAGTGGCGCGAAAATCAGTCGTACGCCAGCTCGCGTTAGCCTTTACCGCGAGCCTGCTTTTCGCGCGCGCGCCGCTCCAGGACTATGCGCTCATCTTGCAGGATGAGCCTGTAGCCATGCAAATCCGCTCGCGCGCCGAGTTGCAGTCACGCTCGGCGCGTACGCGCCTTCAATCCATCACGGCCGCGCAGTCGCGACTCGAGCGCGAACTGGCCCGTCGTCATTTTGCCGTCACCGGTTCGGTCAAGATTCTGATGAACGCCATCTTCGTACGCACTACAGCCAACCGCGTCGACGAATTGAAATCTCTCCCCGGCGTCCATGCAGTGGAAGCGCTGCCACGCGTACATAGGCATCTCGATCAGGCCGTGCAACTCGTCGGCGTGCCCGACGCCTGGAATACGTTGGGCGGCCAGTCCAACGCGGGCGCGGGTATGAAGATCGGGGTCGTCGACACCGGCATCGACCAGACCCACGCCGCCTTCCAGGATCCGGATCTCACTGTTCCTGACGGCTATCCAAAAGGCGACCCGAACTTCACCAATAACAAGGTCATCGTGGCGCGCAGCTATGTTGACAAACTCGTGCCCGGCGACGACACGCCCGATTACGACCGTCCCGACGACGTCAGCCCGCGAGATCATTCCGGCCATGGGACGGCCGTGGCCATGATTGCCGCCGGCCAGACCAACACCGGCCCGCTCGCCACGATCACCGGAGTCGCGCCCAAAGCGTGGCTTGGCAGCTACAAGGTATTCGGCACTCCCGGCGTCAACGACTACGCCGATCCTGTAGTCCCACAGGCGCTCGACGACGCGTTCGCCGACGGCATGGACGTGGTCGTGATGCCCTTCGGCGCGCAACCCGCGTTCCAGGCACTCACGTGCCCCAATAACGACTGCGACCAGGACAAATTCAGCATGGAACAGGCAGTCGTGCGAGCCACCAATCTCGGCATGACCGTCGTGATCTCGGCGGGCAACGACGGGCTGCTCGGAACGGCCACGCCCACGCTGAACACAATCAACAGTCCGGGAACGGTGCCGTCCGCGATCACAGTCGGATCGAGCAGCAACATGCACGTGCTGTACGCGACCGTAACGGCGAACGGCGGCAACATCAACGCGCTTTTCGGCGATGCTCCCATGCCCGGCCAGCCAGTGACCGGCCCTGTTCAGGACGCTGGGCTTGCCTGCACCGCGCCTGCCGCCGGATCGCTAGCCGGCTCGATTGCGCTCATCCGCCGCGGCACTTGCGATTACAACGTAAAGATCAACAACGCGCAGGCCGCCGGAGCCGTTGCCGCGATCGTTTACCAGCAGTCGGGGAATGGCGCGCCGGTCCCCATGCTCGGTCTGGCCGACACAGGCATTCCGGCTGTGATGGTCAGCGATACCGACGGCGCCGCTTTGCAAAGCGCGGGCCAGGCGACGATAGATCCCACGCTCGCCACGCAGCCGGCGGTAGCGAACGTGGTCGCGCCCGATTCGTCGCGCGGGCCGACGATCGGCGACTCCTCGATCAAGCCGGACCTGGTTGCCGTGGGCACGGGCATCTACACCGCAACGCAAACTTCCGACCCCAGCGGCGATCTCTACAGCGCGACTGGTTACATCGGCGTCGGCGGCAACAGTTTCGCCGCGGCCATGGCAGCCGGTGCGGCGGCACTGGTGAAACAGAACAATCTTGCATTCCGGCCGGGCCAGATCAAGTCCGCGTTGGTCAATTCCGCCACGCAGGATGTGACCGACAGCAATGGCACTGCACGCATCATTTCCGTCGGTGCGGGCAAGATCAACGTCGCCGCGGCTCTTTCGCCCGCCGCGACAGTTGAGCCCGCGACCCTTTCGTTCGGCGCCATCACGGCAGTCCCGGTCAGTTTGACCCTGACTCTCACCAATACCGGATCCTCCTCCGCGACATTCAATCTGGCTGCCACGCCTCGAGATACCGACAACAATGCGGGAATCAACATCACGCCTGCGAGCGTAACTCTCGACCCCGGCGGCTCACGCCAGATCTCGGTACAACTGACCGGCACGCGGCCAACTCCAGGATCGTATGAAGGCTACGTGACCATCGGCAACGACAGCAGCACGCTGAAGGTACCGTATCTATACCTGGTCGGCGACGGCATTCCGGCGAATATCTTCCCGGTAACTCGCGGCAGCTTCTCCGATATTGTAGGCAACACAGACCTGCTGATCCTGTTTAAACTGATCGATCAATTCGGGCTGCCGGTGCGCAATTCTCCGGTTACGTTCAAAGCGGTAACCGGCGGTGTCATTACGGGCGTCGACTCCGCCACCGACAACTACGGCACTGCGGGCGCACTGGTCAATCTGGGCTCCCAGCCGGGCGATCAGGTCTTCACCGGTAGCGCCGGCGGCCTCACGGTCGAATTCGACGGCACCGCGCACGCAATCCCCACGATTACGAGCGTGACGAATGCCGTCCCCGGCGGGACCGCCACCATTAACGGCAAGTTTCTGAGCGACGCCTCCAAAAGCGGACCGCCGTCGGTTCAACTAGCCGGAGTAAGTGTGAGTTTCGATGCGCCAGGCGTCCGCGCCCCGGGCCTGGTCAGCGCCGTGTCTCCGACGCAAATCACCGTACAGATCCCACGGGAACTGGCCGGCCAGCAGTCAGCCAAAATGAAAGTCAGGGTGGGTGATATCTTTGGTTCAGTTTATACCGTAACGTTGGGCAACCCTGCGGCGGCAAATCCGTCCGCTGTCAGGGGATTGAGGCGGCAAGTTGCCTCAACATTGGGCAAAGGAACACACCAGTAAGCCGTAACTCTTCCCCATGTTCCAGCACAACTTTAAAGAAATATTGAAGTTACTCCGTAAGTAAATCGCTGGACACTGAAATGCATATTGATCGGGTTTGAAATGCGGAGGCGCGAAAAAAATGGTGTCAGACTCCAGTTTTCGCTGCCTTTGGAAAAACGGCTGTCTGACACCACTTTTTCCGCGCCTGCCATTTCAAACTCCGTGTCCGGATCAAGGGTTCAAGAAGCATGAAACGTCTGCTGTTATTCTGTGTCGGTCTACCGCTAATGGCGGCCACGGTACCGGGCCGATACATCGTCGAGCTCTCGACGGAGCCGGTCGCGGCGAGGGTAGCCCCGATGGGCAAAAGGGGTCTCCGGTCGCAAACGGCGATCTCGCATCGTGCGGTAATCCGAGCCGAACACGATCGCGTCCGCGCGACGCTTCTAAAGAACCAGGCGACAGTGTTAACCAGTATGGACACGGTAGTCAACGCCCTGGTAGTCCAGATTCCCGACGCCCGCGCGTCCGTATTGTCCTCCGTGCCGGGAGTCAAGCGTGTGCACGCCGAACGTGAATTCCACCTGGTCCTCGACCACGCCCTCCCGCTGCACAAAGTTCCGGATGCCTGGAACATGGTCGGCGTGGATAACGCCGGCGCTGGAATAAAGATCGGCTTTATCGATACGGGCATCGACGCGACCCATCCCGGCTTTCAGGACTCATCTCTCGCCATCCCCGATGGCTTCCCCAAGGTCAACGCCGCCTCCGACGTCGCCTACACGAACAACAAGGTCATCGTCGCGCGCAGCTACACGTCGCTGCTCACCCGCAAAGATCCCGATCCTTCCGCGGCCGACCACATTGGACACGGCACCGCGACCTCCATGTGCGCCGCCGGTGTGACTACGGCCGGCCCCCAAGCCACGATCGCCGGTGTCGCTCCCAAAGCGTGGCTCGGCAGCTATAAGGTCTTCGGAAGCCCTGGCGTGAACGACAGCGCGACCGAGAGTGCCATTCTCAAGGCGCTCGACGACGCTGTCGCCGACGGCATGGATATCATCAACATCAGCCTGGGATCGACGCTGGCGCCGCTGCCCGCAAACGATCCGGAAGTCACTGCCATCGAGCAGGCATCGGCGCTGGGTGTGATCGTCGTGGTGGCATCCGGCAATAACGGGCCGGATCCCGCCACCGTCGGATCGCCTGCGACCGCTCCGTCCGCTATCGCAGTCGGAGCGTCGGACAACGACCGTTTCTTTGCGGCGTCCGCAAGTCTCTCCAGCGGCGCCACCTACGTCGCGATCCCCGGGTCCAACTCCGCGACTGCGTCGCTCACCACCGCTCCCATGGTTGACGTCTCCAAGCTCGACGGCGACGGCATGGCGTGCGGTACCCTTCCTGCCGACAGTCTTCGCGGCTCGATCGCCCTGATCCTGCGCGGCGTCTGCACATTCGAGCAAAAACTGAATGCGGCGCAGCAGGCAGGAGCCGTCGCCGCCCTGGTCTACACGGATGCCGCCCGGCCGACTCCCATCCCGATGAGCGCCGGCGCATCCACCCTCCCTTCCGAAATGGTCGGCTATATCGACGGGATCGCCATCAAGCAGGGCCTGCCCGGCACATCGTCGGCCACCCTCGATTTCTCGCTGCACCCCAGCTACACCTCGCCCGACGCGCTAGCCGATTTCTCCGGCCTCGGCCCGAATCCCGACGGCGCCATCAAGCCGGATCTCGTGGCTGTGGGCGCCAACATCTACACGGCTGCCCAGCGTCTCGACCCGAGCGGCGAGCTTTACGATCCCAGCGGCTACGGCATCTTTGACGGCACAAGTTTCTCGACGCCGTTGGTCTCCGGCGCCGCCGCGTTGATCAAAGCCGCGCGTCCCGGTCTTACTACCGCCCAGTACCGGTCGCTCGTCATCAACAACACCGGCACGATTTCGTACACGCCGGGCACGCCGGCGCGAGTGCAGCAGGCCGGAAGCGGAATCCTCGACGTAAGCGCTGCCCTGCGCGCGACAGCAGCCATGTCGCCCACGTCCATCAGCTTCGGGATCGGCGCGACCGCGGCGCCCATCTCCCGCAGCCTCACCATTACCAACCTCGGCACGGCCTCCGAGACATTCTCCGTGAGCGCAGTTCCCACGGCAGGCGCGCCCGTACCCTCGCTCTCTACGGATTCAGTAACCCTGGATCCCGGCGCTTCCACAACGGTGGCGCTCAGTTTCCCTGCTCCCGGACTGTCCGCCGGCCAGTATGAAGGCTTCGTCGCGGTGACCGGCGCCACGTCGGGAGTCGAAAGCCGCGTCCCCTACTGGTATGCCATCTCCTCCGAATCGCCCGCTTATATCACGATCCTCGACAGCGCCACCACTCTGCGCCGCGGCGCCCTCGTGGCCGACGCGGTCGTCTTCCACGTAGCCGACAATTCGGGGATCCTGTTGCAGAATATTGTGCCGACTGTAACAGCCGTCTCGGGCGGCGGATCGGTGGTGGCGGTGGTATCGCGTACCAGCGACAGCCCCGGCGCATTCTCCGTTAACGTCAGGCTCGGTCCGACCGCCGGCACAAATGTCTTCCGCATCACAGCCGGAGACATTTCCCTCGACGTTCCTCTGGTAAGTCAGTAGAACAGCCCGGACTCGTTGGGGCAACTTCCTTTATAATAGGGGCCTGGGAGTTTTGTCCCCCCGTAGATGAACGACATCAAGAAGAAATTGCAGGAAGAGATTGCGACGCTCGAGTACGAACTCCGCAATGAGCTTCCGAGAGAAATCCTCAAGGCGCGCGCCCACGGCGACCTCAGCGAGAATGCCGAGTATCATGCCGCCAAAGAGCGCCAGGGATTCGTGAATGCGCGCCTGAACCAGTTGAAGAAACGGTTGGCCGAGATGTCCATGGTGGATTTCTCGAAGATCCCGCACGATCGCGTGGGTCTCGGTTCCAAAGTCGTCGTCCTGGACGTCAACAAGGACGAGGAAATCTCCTATAACCTGGTGACCAGCGAAGAGGCGGACGCCGCCAACGGCAAAATCTCCACCAGCTCCCCGATCGGCCGGGCGCTGCTAGGCAAAGAGGTCGGAGACGTGGTAAAAGTACAGATTCCGGGCGGACTCAAAGAGCTGGAGATCCTCAAGTTGACCACCATTCACGAAGCCGCCGAGTGATATGACCTATACACGGGCGATCGGAATTGCATTTGGCGCCGTAATCGACCGGATCGTGCGCTGGCTGGCGCTGTCCCGCATCCACCCCAACGTGCTCACGTTCATCGGGCTGGTGATCAACATCGTTGCGGCGTATCTGTTTGCGGCGGGCAACTTCCGCGCAGCCGGCCTGGTGGTGATCGGCGCGGGCCTCTTCGACATGGTGGACGGCCGCGTCGCTCGCGAAACGAATCGCGTCACGCGCTTCGGTGGATTCTTCGATTCGGTGCTGGACCGCTATTCCGACCTCGCGTTGTTTATGGGCCTGCTGGTCTATTATGCGGCGATCGGCCGCTTCGGCTACATCGTGCTGACCGCGATCGTCATGACCGGCTCGGTGATGGTGAGCTACACGCGCGCTCGCGCCGAGTGTACGATTCCGAAATGTAAGGTGGGCTTCCTGGAACGCCCGGAGCGAATCGTCCTGATCATTCTGGGTGCGTTATTCGACCGCATGGCGCCCGTGCTCTGGGTAATCGCCGTACTCTCGAACATCACGGTAATTGCGCGCATGGTCTACACGTGGCAGGAAGCGAAGCACCTGGAAGAAGCGCAACTCCGCGCAGTCTCCAAAAGTGAAGTAGAAAAGCCAGTCTAGAACCGACTGGTTGACTCTGCGGTCGGAATCAGCACGCGCTGCAATGCGGGGACTGACGAGATATTTCCGCGCCGCAGTTGCGCGGAAATATTCCGTCTGTCCCCGTATTGCCTGGCAAGGGCAAATAGCGGACTGTGAACAATTCGCCGAGACGCGGTTGCCTCGCCGATTTCTTCACACCTTCCCTGTTTTGCCCCATACGTTACTTTGGCAATCGGGAGCCTCATGACGCGCGTCGCCGCAGGCAGGCTACGACCAGTCGGATTTGCTCCGCGGTAATCGACGCCGGCAGCGCTTCCCGGAGCGGCTTCAGCCACTGTACGCCCAGCCGCGCCGCCGCTTCCTCGATCTGACGGTGCGCTTCTTCGCCCACCCACTCGATTCTGTATTCAAGGCGTCCTTTCTCGACCAGGTCGGCAACCATGCCGACTACCGTGGGAAGTTGACGGTTCCGGATCTGCGCGATCTCGGCGAAGCTCTTGCCTTCCGCCAAAAGCCGGAGAGTCTCCTCGGCCGGGCTGGTTGTCATCACGGGCGTGGAGGAGGCGCGGCCGCCGTGGCGGAAGCTCTCGAGTGCCGCGAAAATCTCTGCGCCGTAAATCTCCGCTTTGCGCTCGCCTACCCCGGACACTTGCAGCAGCTCGCGCAGGTTCGTCGGATTCTTGCGGACAAGGTCCTCCAGGGATGAGTCGTGGAGAATCATGAACGCGGGAACTCCGTCGCGTTGCGCCATCTTCCGCCGCCACTCACGCAGGTACTCCAGCAGGTCCGAGCGAGCCGGAGCCGCCGGCGGCGTTGGTTTCGGCGCGGGCGGTATCGGGACTGCCGCGCGTTCCGGCGGTGGTGCGGGTTTGCCTTCGGGCTCGGGTAGGGCTGCCCGCTTGCGCTTTCGCTTCGGGACCTCGGCGATCTCCCCGACTTGCATCCATTCAGGCGTAGCGCCGCAGACGTCGCAACTCTCGCAGCGCTGCCACTTCGGAGTTTCTCCGAAATGCATGCAGATCTGATAATGGCGGCAGCGCTTCGCTTCCACGAATCGCTGCACGATGTCCAGGCGCTCCCAAGCCCGCTGCCGCTCCGCCTGGTCGCGAATTTCGTTGTTGAAGTAAGCGAGCAGCCCAATGTCTTTCTTGCGCCAGAGCATCACACAGTCCGACGGCTGCCCGTCCCGGCCTGCCCGGCCCGCTTCCTGGTAGTACTGTTCGATCGACTTGGGCAGCGAGAGATGAATCACGGCGCGCACCGCGGCCTTGTTGATGCCGAGCCCGAACGCGATGGTTCCCACCAGCACACGCACTTCGTCCGACATCCAGCGTTCCTGGTTGCGTTGGCGCGTGGGCGTGTCCATCTTGCCGTGATACGGGACCGCCGCAATGCGCTTATCGGCAAGATAATCGACAGTCTCTTCCACGTCGGCGATCTTCGGAGCGTAGATGATTACGTTCTGGCCCTCGTAATGGCGCAGCGCCGCGATCAGCAGCCGGCGCTGGACCGCTTCTGTCTCGCACTGGCGCACGATGTAGCGGAGATTGGGACGGCGAAAGCTGGCTATATATTTGTCGGGCTCGCGAAGCTGGAGTTGATCGAGGATGTCGTGACGGACGCGCCGCGTGGCACTGGCGGTGAAGGCGGCGATCGGAAGGTCCGGAAACGCGTGGCGCAGCGCGCTTAACTGGCGGTATTCCGGCCGGAATTCGTGCCCCCATTCGGAGATGCAGTGCGCTTCGTCAATGGCGAAAAACGCGATCGGGACGCGACGCAGCCACGCGATGGTGTCTTCGCGCGCCAGCCGTTCCGGCGAGAGATACAGCAGCCGCAACGCGCCCTGGCAGGCTTTCCGCATCACGTCCTGCTGCTCGCCGAATGGCTGCGCGCTGTTGATCACCGCGGCCGGGATCCCCATCTGCGCGAGCTGCGCGGCCTGATCCTGCATCAGCGCAATCAGCGGAGAGATGACGATGACGGTTTGCCCCAGCACCAGCGCGGGCAATTGATAGCAGAGCGATTTGCCGCCGCCGGTGGGCATTACCACCGCCACGTCGTGACGGTTGAGGAGGCTGTTGACAATGCGTTCCTGCAGCGGCCGAAAAGAGTCGTAGCCCCAGTAACGCCGCAGCGCGGCTTGGAGGTCCTGCTGGTCCACCCTACCTCTCGATGATCGGGCGCAGGGGCCTGATGTAGATATTGCGGAATGCTACCGGTCCGTGATCGCCCTGTAACATGATCGGGTTCTCCGCCGCTTCGGGGATCTC
>Ga0070741_10017119_pt1 | contig 11959 bp, 11 predicted proteins | sample Coa_R1_4_FD_66440 | JGI IMG/M metagenome (GOLD analysis project Ga0070741, IMG submission 66440) | Surface soil microbial communities from Centralia Pennsylvania, which are recovering from an underground coalmine fire - Coalmine... | ecosystem: Environmental > Terrestrial > Soil > Unclassified ...
GGTAGTCCGGCTGCCAGCCGATCGTCCACGGGTACTGCTTGTACTGGAGCCCCCAGTACGAGTCCCCGGTTGCGACGAGCACCTGCGGTACCTTCTTGCCGTTCAGGTAGGCCCGCGTCGCGAGCACCGGGGCAGTACCGAGGCTGCCGTAGACGGCGAACACCTTGTCCTGCTCCACGAGCTTCCGGGTCAGGCCCGGCGTCTTCGACGGGTCGTAGCCGTCGTCGTAGTACGTGAACTCGATCTTCCGGCCGTTCACGCCGCCGTGCGCGTCGACGTACAGGAAGTACGCCCGCTCGGCCAGCGGGATGGCGGCGTAGAGGGCAGCCGGCCCGCTGAAGGGGAACGTGCCGCCGATGTGAATCGTCTTGGCCGTCACGCCGGGGGCGAGCCTCGGCGCGCCGGACGCGGATGTTGCAACCGCGACCGACGCCACCCCGGCGACGAAGACCAGGAACGCGATCTTCAACCGCATTGCAATTGCCCTCCTCCTGGTTCGCTCTCGAACCTGCTTACGCCGATTATCGCGCCTCGGTTGCCGAGATTCCACCCGGGCGTGCTCGGCGCGCGGCGAGCGCGGTCACGGCGCGGTGCGCGAGGCCGGCGACGCCCGTCGGCAAGAGCAGCACGACGACGATCACGACGATGCCGACGACGACCGAGTCGTGGCCGGTGCCGATGAACGAGATGTTGTCCGAGATGTTCGGCAGCAGCGCGATGAACGCCGCGCCCGCCGCCACGCCCCAGAGCGAGCCGAGACCGGCGACGGCGGCCCCGATCAGGATGTTCAGCGAGAACGAGATCGAGAACGTGTCCGAGTTGACGTAGCCGAGGTTGCTCATCACGAAGAGCGAGCCGGCCACGCCGGCGAACGCCGCCGAGATGCCGAAGGCGAGCGTCTTGTAGAGCACGAGGCTCACTCCCGACGACGCGGCGGCCACCTCGCTGTCCCGGACCGCGCGGAACGCGCGCCCCGTCCTCCCGCGCAGGAGCAGCCAGGAGGCGACGAACAGGATCGCCGCGCACCCCCAGGCGACGCCGTAGAGCCACATGTCGCCGACGTTCTCGGACAGGTGGATCCCGTTCCGGGCGCCGAGGTAGCTCGAGTACTTGATCGCGATCTGCGGGACCGAGATCGCGAGCGCCAGCGTGGCCAGGGCCAGGTAGACGCCGTGGAGTCGCGAGGCAGGCAGCCCGACGATCACGCCGCACACGAACGTGATCGCGAAGGCGAGCGGAAGCGTCGCGATCAGGTCGGTGTGGTGGTCGCGCGACATGATCGCCGTCGTGTAGCCGCCGATGGCCATGAAGGCGCCGTGGCCGATCGAGATCTGGCCCGTGTAGCCCGTGAGGATGTTCAGGCCGAGGATGGCGATGAAGTACAGGCCGACCTGCGCGGCTGTGACCCGGTTCAGGCCGCTGAGCGTGAACGGGAGCAGCGAGAGGAGGACCGCGGCGGCGGCGCAGATCGCGAGTCCTCTTGCCAGCCGCTTCGTCACACCTTCCTCACCGCGGCGCGGCCGAACAGGCCCGACGGCTTGACGAGGAGGACGACGAGCAGCACGGCGAAGGCGACCGGCAGTCGGAGCGCCGAGTCCTGCAGGTAGCCGCCGTACTGGCCGAGCAGGTTCAGGAAGATGCCGAGCGCGATGCCGGCGACGACGGAGCCCATCGGGCTTTCCAGCCCGCCGAGCACCGCGGCGGCAAAGGCGTAGATCAGGATCGGCTGCATCATCGTAGGCGTGAGCACGAACTGGCTCGGCTCGGTGAGCAGTCCCGCGACCGCGCCGAGCACCGTCGCGAAGCCCCAGCCCAGCGCGAGCATGAGGTTCACGCGCACGCCGACGAGCCTGGCGGCAGCCGGCCGGAGCGCCGAGGCGCGCATCGCCAGCCCGAGCTTCGTGAACTGGAAGAAGAGCCAGAGCACGAGGACGGTTCCGATGGCGACGCCGATCGTCCCCAGGTCGGTGAGCGAGACGGCGACGCCGCCGACGCGGTAGACGCTGGCTCCGAACGGCGCCGGCATGAACTTCGGGTCGCCGCCCCAGATCCAGATCACGACGCCGTCGATGATCGAGAGAAGGCCGATGGAGACGATGACGATGGCGATGATCGACTTCTGCTGGACGGGCCGGATCAACACCTGCTGCACGGTGACGCCGCCCACGAAGGCGATCCCGAGCGTGGCGAAGAATGCGGCCCAGTAGGACAGGCCCCAGAGCGTCAGCTGGTACGCGATGTACGTCGTCAGCATCGCCATCTCGCCCTGGGCGAAGTTGATGACCTCGGTCGCCCGGTAGATGAGGACGAGCGCGAGCGCGAGGCTCGCGAACACGCTCCCCTGGGCGACGCCGCTGACCGTCAGCTGCGCGAACTGGCTCGACCACAGCGAGCCGACGGTGAGGAAGATGCACGCAGCGACGAGCAGGCCGAGGACCGGGGCTGAGGCGCCGGTGCTGATCCGCCGCGTCCCGACGTCGCGGATTGCGAGGCGGCCGAGGAGCTCGTAGACACTCATCTAGTAGCCGAGGTAGCTCCGCCGGACGGACTCGTGCTGCTGCAGCTCCTCGCTCGGGCCGTGGAGCGCGACCGTGCCGACCTCGAGCACGTACGCGGTCGCCGCGAGCTGGAGCGCGATGTGCGCGTTCTGCTCGACGACGACGACGGTCATGCCCTCCTGGTTCAGCTCCCGCACGATCGTGAAGATCTCCGAGACGATGATGGGCGCGAGCCCGAGGGACGGTTCGTCGAGGAGGAGCAGCCGCGGCTTCTGCATGAACGCCCTTGCGAGCGCGAGCATCTGCTGCTCGCCGCCGCTCAGCGACCCGGCGAGCTCCTGGCGGCGCCGGCCCATCCACGGGAAGTACGCGTAGACGCGGTCGAGGTCGGACTTGATCGAGCCCCGGCGGACGTAGGCGCCGAGCTTCAGGTTCTCGACGATGGTCAGCTCGGGAAAGAGGCCGCGGCCCTCGGGGACATGCGCGATGCCGAGCGCGGCGATGCTCTCGGCGGGCTCGCGCGCGAGCGAGCGGCCGTCGAAGCGGATCTCGCCGGTGCGGCGGACGGTGTTCGTGACCGCGCGGAGCGTCGTCGTCTTGCCCGCGCCGTTGGCGCCGAGGACGGCCACGATCGCCCCCTCCTCGACGCTCAGCGAGATGCCGTGAAGCGCCTTGACCGGCCCGTAGCTCGCGACGACGTCCTCCAGCTCGAGCAGCGGCATCAGGCGGCCGGCTCCTCGAGCTCGCCGCCGAGATAGGCCTCGATCACCTCGGGGTTGCGCTGGATCTCGGCCGGCGGGCCGCTCGCGATCATGCGGCCGAAGTTGAGGACGTTGACGTGGTCGGAGAGCTTCATCACGAGGCCCATGTGGTGCTCGACGAGCAGCAGCGTCACGCTCAGCTCGTGCTTGACGTGCCGGAGCAGGTCGGCGAGCTCCTCGACCTCCTGGTGGTTGAGCCCGCCCGCAGGCTCGTCGAGCAGGAGAAGGCGCGGCTTCGACGCGAGCGCGCGGGCGAGCTCGATCCGCTTCAGGGTCCCGAAGGGGAGCCCGGACGCCGGCCGGTCGGCGAGATCGCCGATCGAGAGCAGGTCGAGCGCTTCGCGGGCCCGTCGGCGGACGCTCCGCTCGGTCTCGAACCGGGAGCCGGCGTGCGCGCCGACGAGGACGTTCTCGAGCACGGTCATCGTCGAGAACAGCTCGACGTTCTGGAACGTCCGCGCGATCCCGTGTCTGATCACGCGGCTCGGGGGCGTGCGGAGCAGCGAGTGGCCGTCCATGAGCACGTCGCCCTCGTCGAGCCGGTAGAGCCGGGTGATGACGTTGAACGTGGTCGTCTTGCCGGCGCCGTTCGGCCCGATCAGGCCCGCGGTCGTGCCCTCCTCGACGTCGAACGAAACGTCCTCGAGCGCGGTGATCCCGCCGAAGCGAAGCGTGACGTTGCGGACCGAGAGCAGACTCATCGGTCGGATTACCCTACGAAAATCGCGGGTGGTTCTCTAGGCGAGCACGACTTGCGTGCAGTGGGAGCCGGCGATCGGCTTGCCCTCCGCGTCGGTGAGCTCCGCGGTGCAGAAGACGAGCCGGCGCGTGCGGTGGACGACCTTGCCCTCGGCGCGGAGCAGACCGGGCCGCGCGGAGCGGTAGAACTCGACGCTGAGGTTGCCCGTGAGGAAGTGCTCGTGCTCCTCCATCAGCGTCCAGCACGCGCCGCCCATCGCCGTGTCGAGGAGCGTCGCGACCATGCCGCCGTGGACGCGGTAGCCGTCGCCGAACAGGAAGCAGAACTCCTCCGGCGCGTCCCACTCGATCACGGCGCGGCCGGGCTCCCAGCCGGCATTGCGGTAGCCGAGCGTCTTCCAGACGTGCGGGTCGGGCAGCTGCTGGGTGCCCCACGGGTGGCGGCGCTCGGTCACGGCGTCCGAGTCTAAACTCCCGTCCGATGCCGGATCTCTCGGGCAAGGTCGCGATCGTCACCGGAGCCGGGCGCGGAATCGGCCGCGAGCACGCGCTGGCGCTGGCCCGCGCGGGCGCGAAGGTGCTCGTCAACGACCTGGGCGGGACGCTCGGGGGCGAGGGCGCGGACGCGGCGCCGGCGGAGCAGGTCGTCGAGGAGATCCGCGGGCTCGGCGGAGAAGCCGCCGCGGACAACGAGAACGTCGCGGACTTCGCGGGCGCCGAGCGGATGGTGCGGCACGCGATCGACGAGCTCGGCGGTCTCGACATCCTCGTCAACAACGCCGGGATCCTTCGCGACCGCATGCTCGTGAACATGGACGAGGCCGAGTGGGACGCGGTCGTCAACGTCCATCTCAAGGGGCATTTCGCGCCGACGCGGCACGCCGCCGCCTACTGGCGGGAGAAGTCGAAGTCCGGCGAGACGGTGCGCGCGCGGGTGATCAACACGTCCAGCCCGTCGGGCGTCTTCGGGAACGTCGGGCAGGCCAATTACGGCGCGGCGAAGGCCGGCATCGCCGCCTTCACGCAGATCGCGGCGCAGGAGCTCGGCCGCTACGGCGTGACCGTCAACTGCATCGCGCCGAACGCGCGGACGCGGATGACCGAGCAGGCGTTCGGCGAGATCCCGCCGCCGGAAGAGGGGTTCGACCCGATGGATCCCGCCAACATGGCGCCGGTCATCGTCGCGCTGTGCGCAGACGAGGCGCAGGACATCACCGGCCAGTGCCTCTTCGTCTACGGCGGCGCAGTCAACGTGCTCGCCGGCTGGAGCCCGGGCGAGCTGTTCGTGCGCGACGCGCGCTGGGACGCGGACGAGCTGCTCGCGGAGCTGCGCGAGCGCTTCCCGTCCGGTGTCGCTCCCGCCGGGATGGTCGCGGGGATGATGAACGCCGGCGGGCAGTCGCTGAGCGCACCGTCGTGAGCACCGAGCTGACGCTTGCCGAGCTGGCCTCGGCCGAGGAGCGCGACCTCGGCTCGAGCCCGTGGGTGAAGATCGAGCAGGAGCGCGTCAACCGGTTCGCGGACGCGACGGACGACCACCAGTGGATCCACGTCGACCTCGAGGCCGCGAAGTCCGGGCCGTTCGGCGGCACGATTGCGCACGGATACCTGTCGCTGTCGCTGCTGCCGGCGCTGCTCGCCAACCTGCTTCGGGTCCCGGACGCGCAGATGGGAGTCAACTACGGCATCGACCGCGTGCGGTTCACGTCGCCGGTTCCGGTCGGCTCGGAGGTTCGCGTGAACGCGCGGCTGCTCTCGTCGGAGCCGAAAGGCGACGGGATCCTCTACAAGGTCGGCGTCCAGATCGAGATCAAAGGGCAGGAGAAGCCGGCGATGGTGGGCGAGGTGCTCTACCTCGCGCTGGGGCAGCCGGCGGCAACCGAAAAGGAGGAGCACGTGAGCGAGGGAGCAGCTGCGGGGCCGAGCCTCGACGAGATCTTCCAGGGCATGCAGTCGAGGTTCCAGGCGGACAAGGCAAGCGGCGTGGCCGCGACCGTCCAGTGGCTGATCAAGGACGGCGACGCCGAGCAGCCGTACGCGCTGACCATCAAGGGCGGGCAGTTTTCCTGGGAGCAGGGCCAGGCGGAGAGCCCCACGGTGACCCTCTCGACCGACCGTGAGTCCTTCACGGCGCTGATGACGGGCAAGGCCCAGGGGCCGGCGCTCTACATGGCGGGGAAGCTGCGGATCCAGGGCGACCTCATGCTCGCGCAGCGCATGGGCTCGTTCTTCGCGCAGAGCTAGGACATGTCCCGCAGGGCCGTGTCCTAGGGACAGTCCCTGTTAGGGAGATGTAAGGAGACGAAAGTGCTGCTCGCGGCGGTGCGACTTGGCTGGTTGGGACAGGGGTGGGCTGGCTCGAGGGGTCACGGCCAAGCGGCCAGAAGGACGTGGCGGGAGGCGTCAGGCTGGTAGCCGCGCGAGCTTCTTGCCCGGGTTGAGGAGGCCTTTCGGGTCGAAGGTGCGCTTGATCGCCTCGTGCAGCTCGACTGCGCGCGGCGGCCACTGCTTCTCGAGCTGGCCGCGCTTCAGCCAGCCGGTGCCATGCTCGCCCGAGATCGAGCCGCCGAGCCGCACGGCCAGGTCGACGAGCTCATCGCACGCGCGCCAGGCGCGGGCGCGCTCGTCGTCGCTCTCCGGCGAGAAAAGGAAGGTCGAGTGGAGGTTGCCGTCGCCAGCATGGCCGAAGCTCAGGCCGATCAGATCGTGCCGCCGGCCGATCTCGGCGGTCTCGTCGATCGCCTCCTCGAGCCGGTCGAGCGGGACGACGATGTCCTCACTCAAAGCCAGCCCGCGCCGGGCGAGGACTGCAAAAGCAAGCCCGCTCCGCCAGCGCCACAGCGTCTCGATCTCGTCGCGCGTCGTCGGTGCCGCGACCGCCACCGCCCCTTCCCCCAGCGCCTCGATCAGCTCTTCCTGCAGCCGCACGGCCTCCGACGCCGAGCCGTCGGCCTCGGCGACGACGAGGAAGCCGGCGCCCTCCGGCAACGGCCCGTCGAACGACTGGCCCGCGCAGGCGAGCGTCTCGCCGTCGAGAAACTCGACGGCCGTGGCGCCGATACCGCTGCCGACCACCCGCAGGATCGCGTCGCAGCCCGAGCTGACGTCCCGGTGGAACGCCGCGACCGGCAGCGTCACCTCCGGCGCCGGCAGCAGCCGCAGCCACGCGGCGGTGACGATCCCGAGTGTCCCCTCGGAGCCGATCAGAAGGCTCTTGAGGTCGTAGCCCGCAACGTCCTTCCGGATCGCGCCGCCGACGAACACGACCTCTCCCGGCGGGACGACGGCCTCGAGGCCGGTCACCCAGGTGGCGGTGGCTCCGTACTTGTACGCGTGGGGTCCGGCGGCGTTCGTGGCGATGTTGCCGCCGATCTGCGACTGCTCGGCGGCGCCCGGATCGGGAGCGAACATGAGGCCGTTGTCGCGGGCGAGCGCGTGCACCGCGCCGGTCTTCACGCCTGCCTCGACGTGGAGCCGCCAGAGCAGGGGGTCGAACTGACGCACCCGGTCGAGCCGGTCGAGCGCGAGCAGCACCCCGCCGTCCAGCGGCACCGCACCTCCGGCGACACCCGTGCCGCCGCCGCGCGGCGTGATCGGAACGTCGTGCTCGTAGCACCACGCGACGACGCGCGCGACCTCCTCCGCCGTCGCGGGCAGTACCACGGCATCGGCCTTCCCCGGCAGGCCGCTGATGTCCGTCAGGAACCACCCCGGCTCGGCGGCGATGCCCGCGTCACCGACTATTGCTCGCAGCTCGCGCTCCACGTCGTAGAGTCTCGCGCATGGCACACGCATTCGGTTCACTCGAGGAACTGGGGGAGGGCTACGGCTTCCGGAAGATCCGCGCCCCGCTCGGTGTCACGGCCTTCGGCGTCAACGCGATCGTCATGCCGCCCGGCGCGGAAGGCATCCACCACTACCACGACACGCAGGACGAGCTGTACTTCGTCCACCAGGGCACGGCGAGGTTCGAGGTCGAAGGCGAGGTGCGCGAGCTCGGTCCCGGCGGGCTCTGCCACGTCGAGTCGACGACGCACCGCAAGCTCTCCAACGCCGGCGACGACGACCTGGTCGTGTTCATCGTCGGTGGGAAGGGCGGGTATGTCGAGCGCGACGGGCAGCTCGTCAACCCGGACGACCTCGAGAAGCGCATGCGGTTCGGCAAGACCGGCACCTCCTCGTGAACGTCGCGGGCGACTCGTTCCTCGTCACCGGCGGCGGCTCGGGGCTCGGCGCGGCAACCGCACGGCTGCTCGAGGAGTCCGGCGCGAACGTGGTCGTCGCCGACCTCGGCCGGCGCGAGGAGATCGGCACGTTCGTCGAGACGGACGTCCGCGACGAAGAAAGCGTCCAGCGCGCGGTCGATGCAGCCGTCGAGCAGGGCCGGCTCCGCGGCGTCGTCAACTGCGCCGGCATCGGCGCCGCCTGCCTCGTCGTCGGGAAGGACGGGCAGCCGCATCCGCTGGACGCGTTCCGGAACGTGATCGACGTCAACCTCGTCGGAACGTTCAACGTCGTCCGCCTGGCCGCCGTGGCCATGGCGCGAAACGAGCCGGGTGACGACGGCGAGCGCGGCGTGATCGTCAACACGGCGTCGACTGCGGCGTGGGAGGGACAGCTCGGCCAGGCGGCTTACACGGCCTCGAAGGGGGGCGTGGTCTCGATGACGATCCAGCTCGCGCGTGAGCTCGGCCGGCACGGCATCCGCGTGATGGCGATCGCGCCGGGCCCCCAGGACACCCCCATGGTCGGCCTGCTGCGCGACGACATCCGCCAGGCGCTCGAAGCGCAGGTCCCGTTCCCGTCGCGGTTCGGACGGCCCGAGGAGTTCGCGGCGCTCGTCAAGCACATCGTCGAGAACGGGTACCTGAACGGCGAGGTGATCCGGATCGACGGCGCGCTGCGGGCACAGGCGCGCTAGCCCACTTCATTTCGTATACTCACTCCCGGAAGCGGGCTCCGTCCCGCTCCGCATCGAGAGAGGCTGAGGGACCGGCCCTGTGAAGCCTCGGCAACCTGCCTCCCGGGCAAGGTGCCAAACCCGGACGGATGTCGAGCGAGACGAAAGGAGTCGGAGTTGCCCGCTACAGCCCTTCACTGTCGTATCTGCGAGACCGAGCACGCCCTCGAGGCGGTCGGCACCTGCCCACGTTGCTTCGGGCCGCTGGATCCCGTCTACGACTGGGACGAGGTCGCGCGGTCGTTCACGCGCGAGGCGATCGCCGCTGGCCCGGCGTCGATCTGGCGCTATTCGGCCCTGCTGCCGGTCGAGGCGCCCGCCGACGCTCGGCTCGCGCCGGGGCTCACTCCTCTCGTGCCGGCGCCGCGGCTGGCGGCCGCGCTCGGGCTCGGCGAGCTCTGGCTCAAGCTCGACACCGCGAACCCGACGCACTCGTTCAAGGACAGGGTCGTCGCGGTCGCGGCCGAGAAGGCGAAGGAGCTCGGGCTCGGGACGCTCGCCTGCTCGTCGACGGGGAATCTCGCCAACGCCGTCGCCGCGCGGGCGGCTGCGGAGGGCCTCGAGGCGGCGGTGTTCTGCCCCGTCGACCTCGAGCCGGAGAAGCTCCTCGCGACCGCGGTCTACGGCGCGACGATCTACGCGGTTCGCGGCTCGTACGACCACTGCTCGCGCCTGACGGTGGAGCTGTCGTTCGAGCTCGACTGGGCGTTCGTCAACGTGACGCTGCGGTCGTACTACGCGGAGGGGTCGAAGACGCTGGCGTACGAGATCGCGGAGCAGTTCGGCTGGGAGGCGCCGGACGCGGTGATCGCCCCGATCGCCTCTGGCGCGCTGTTCTCGAAGGTGGCGCAGGGGTTCGGAGAGCTGCGCCGGCTGGGGCTCGTGGACGCGACGCCGCGGCTGTACGGTGGCCAGGCTGAGGGGTGCTCTCCGGTGGCCGTCGCGTTCGCCGACGGCGAGCGCGTCAAGCCGGTGCGTCCGGCGACGGTGGCGAGGTCGCTCGCGATCGGGAATCCGGCGGACGGCGATTTCGCGGTCGGGGCGGCGCGCGCGACCGGCGGCGCGATCTACGCCGTCGCCGAGGACGACGTGGTCGAGAACATGGGCCTGCTCGCTGAGACGACCGGGATCTTCGGCGAGACGGCCCCCGGCGTGACGCTGGGAGCGCTGCGCCGCGCGGTCGAGGCCGGCGAGCTTGGCGAGACCGACCGGGTCGTGCTGCTCGTGACGGGCGACGGGCTGAAGACGCCGGAGCACGTCGCGAGCCGCCTCAAGCCGGTCGAGATCGAGCCGAACGCCGATCGCGTGCTGGAGCGCCTGGCGGCCGCCTGAACGCCCGCGCGGAGCCACAATTCATTCCCCCCAGGGGCCTTCGGCCCCGAGCCCCCTGGTGTTGAGGGTAGCTCGGAAAGGCGCACAGGTGTGAAACGCGACTGTGCCGATTTTGTGACTCTTGGCGGTCGGGCTGGCGATGGCCGACGCTGTCGCGGCGATCGACCTGCTCTATGCGACGCTCGGCCTCGCCGGCATCGGCGGGCGTTCGGCCGATGCGACGGAACTCCTCGTCGGGTCGCGCTCGGCACGCTGACCTGGTACCGCGGCTTCGCCACGACGGTCGCCTCCTCCGCCGCATGATCGGGCCGCGCGTGATAACCGCGATCGACGTGCTCACGGGCGCAGGACTTGGTGGTCGTCGGGAGCTTGCCGGCAGCGAGAACAGCCGGGGACTAGAACAAGCCGACTGTCCGGCCGTCCTCGTCGATGTCGACGGCGAAGGCCGCCGGCGTCTTGCTCAGACCGGGCATCGTCTGCATGTCGCCGCAGAGCGCGACGAGCCAGCCCGCGCCGGTGTACGCACGGATGTCCCGGATCGTCACGACGAACCCCGTCGGGGCGTTCGTCAGCGTCGCGTCGTGCGACAGCGAGAGGTGCGTCTTGGCCATGCAGATCGGCAGCGACCCGAGCCCGGCCGCTTCGAACTGCGCGATCTTGTCGCGCGCGGTCTTGAGCAGAAAGATTCCGTCCGCTCCGTATGCGCGCACCGCGATCGCCTCGATCTTCCGCTCGATCGAGGCGTCGAGCGGATAGAGGTAGTCGAACGAGTTGGACTCGTCCGCGGCGGCCGCGACCGCCTCGGCCAGCGCCGTCACGCCCGCGCCGCCCTGCGCGTAGCCCTCGTTGAGCTCGGCCGCGTAGGCGCCTGCCTCCAGTGCCAGCCGCCGCACGAGTTCGACCTCCTCGTCCGTGTCCGCCGGGAACCGGTTGACCGCGACGACCGCCTTGAGCCCGAACTCCTTCACGATCGCGAGGTGCCGCGCGAGGTTCGCCGCGCCGACCTCGATCTCGGCCAGCCCGCCCTCGGGGTCGCCGCCGTGGTGCTTCAGCGCCTTGACCGTTGCGACGAGCACCGTCGCGTTCGGACGGATGCCGCCGACCCGGCAGACGATGTCGAAGAACTTCTCCATCCCCATGTCCGAGCCGAAGCCGCTCTCCGTGACGACGTACTCGCCGAGCTTGAGCGCCACCCGGTCGGCGACGAGCGAGTTGTTGCCGTGGGCGATGTTGGCGAACGGGCCGCAATGGACGAAGACGGGCTGCCCCTCGAGCGTCTGGACGAGGTTCGGCTTGATCGTGTCCTTGAGCAGCACCGCCATCGCGCCGGCCGCGCGGAGCTGCTCCGCCGTCACCGGCTCACCGTCGTACGTCGAACCCACCGTGATCGCGCCCAGGCGCCGGCGCAAATCGTGGAGGTCGCGCGAGACGGCGACGATCGCCATCACCTCGGAGGCGGCCGTGATGTCGAAGCCGGTCTGCCGGGTGTACCCGTTCGCCCGGCCGCCGAGGCCGACGACGATGTCCCGTAGCGCGCGGTCGTTGATGTCGACGCAGCGCCGCCAGGAAACCGAGAGCGGGTCGAGGTCGAGCTCGTTCCCGTGCAGCAGATGGGCCTCGACCATGGCCGCCAGGAGGTTGTTCGCGGCGCCGATCGCGTGGATGTCGCCGGTGAAGTGGAGGTTCATGTCCTCCATCGGCACGACCTG
>Ga0070741_10017120_pt1 | contig 11958 bp, 9 predicted proteins | sample Coa_R1_4_FD_66440 | JGI IMG/M metagenome (GOLD analysis project Ga0070741, IMG submission 66440) | Surface soil microbial communities from Centralia Pennsylvania, which are recovering from an underground coalmine fire - Coalmine... | ecosystem: Environmental > Terrestrial > Soil > Unclassified ...
GCCTCGGCGCCCGGCATGGCCGCCAAGACCAGCCATGGCGTAGACCTGCTGGTCGGCGGAGTTTCCAGCGTGCGGTTGCGGCTGGCTCCCGCCGCCGTCACCCAGACGGTTTCCGTTACCGCTGCCCCAGTGGTCATTGAAACCCAAAGCGGCGACATATCGAATGTCGTCACCCAGACCGCGATTGAGGGACTGCCGCTGAACGGGCGGCGATTCACCGATCTGGCCCTGCTCTCGCCGGATGTGGTGCAGGACCCCCGCGGCTTGACGTCGAATTCCAATGGCGATCTGTCGGTGGGCGGCGTGCGGGGGTTCCAGAACAGTTTTCTGGTGGATGGGGTCGACGACAACAATTCGTTTTTCGCGCAGGCGCGCGGCCGCTATCGTGCCCCGTACCAGTTCAGCAACGAGGTGATCCAGGAGTTCCGGGTATCGAAGAATTCCTACAGCGCCGAGCTGGGCCGCTCCGGCGGCGCGGTGTTCAACGTGGTCACCAAGTCGGGAACTAACGACTGGCATGGCAGCAGCTTTTATTTCCTGCGCGATCGCGCCTTCGATGCGCAGCAGGCTTTTGCCGACAGCAAGCCCGACGATCGGCAGCAGCAGTTTGGCGCCACCATCGGCGGCCCGCTCCGCAAGGACCGCGTCTTTTTCTATGCCGGCTTCGATCAGCACCTGCTGACCGTTCCCTCCATCGTTCAATTCGGCGGCGGCGCCAGCAGCGTGATTCCGCAGCCGGGCGACTACGACCGCACCGACCAGCAGCTTGTGCTGGCGGCGGCGCAGAAGCTGAATGCCATGGGCGGGACTTATCCCACCAACATGCAGGGCAACGCCGGCTTCGCCAAGCTCGACTTTCATCTGTCGCCGACGCAGCTTGCCGCCGTGCGTCTCAGCACCTCAATGTTGACGGGGACGAACAATGTGTTCTTCGATCCGGCCAGTCCGCTTACCGGCTATGCGGCGAGCGCCAACGGTACGGAGAACGTTCACACGGAGAGTCTCGCCGGCTCGCTGATCAGTTCGTGGAGTTCGCACCTGGCCACCAACCTGCGGCTGCAGCTTTCGCGCGACCTGCAGCAATCGACCAGCAATTCCGACCAGCCCTGGACGAAGATCTACGACCTGGTGAACGGCTTCGGCGGGTCGAGTATCCTGCCGCGCCAGACGCGCGAGACCAAGCTGCATGCGGCTGATACCGTCAGCTACGAGCACGGACGCATGCACTGGAAGTTTGGAGGCGATTTCCTTCAGGCCTGGACCTACAACTACTATCCGTACCTGTTCGGCGGCGAATATTACTTCGACAACCTGAAGGTCAATCCCTTCACCTATCAGCCGGAGCGGTACGGCGAGCCCCTAACGCCGCTGCGCGCGTTTGCGCACGACATGCCGCGCTACTACATGCAGGACTTCGGCAATGCCGTCTCGCATCCTAACTCGCGATTCTATTCGGCGTTCGTGCAGAACACCTATCGCATGACCGACAACTTCACGCTGAACCTGGGCCTGCGCTACGACCTGGAGACCTTCGAGCCCGGTGCGCGGGTGAGCAATCCGCTGTACGCTCCCTCGGGCAAGGTTCCGACCGACCTGAACAATTTTTCGCCGCGGCTTGGGATCGCCTACTCCACGGGCGGAGAGCATCCGCTGGTGCTTCGCGCCGGCGCTGGACTGTTTTATATGCCTATTCCTGCGATGTACATTTCGCAGGTGGCGACCGACAACGGCGGGTCTTCACAGCTTTTTCTTAACATGACGCAGCCGGCGCAGGCCGCCTTGTTCCCGTCCTATCCCAATGCGCTGGTAAATTGTCCGCCGGGAACGACGGTGTGCACACCGCCGGCCTCGCTGGCTCCCTACTTGACTACGAACATCTCTGCCTTTGCTAGCAACTTTCAAACCCCGCATACCGAGCAGGCCAACATTGCGGCCCAGCGGGAACTCGGGCATCACATTCTCGCCGGCATCAGCTACGAATACGTGCACGGCATCCATGAGATCCGGTCGCTGGACGTGAACCTTCCTGCGCCTGTCATTACGCAGTACCCCGTGTACACGGACAACGGCTCGGTCTATCTGGGTATGTACAACGTGGCGTCGTTCGCCACCTGGCAGACCACTCCTTCGCTCACCTGTCCCTATCCCCCTTGCATCAACCCGGTGCAGCGGCCGAACCCGCGGCTAGGTGCAATCAACTCCTTCGAAAGTCAATCCAGCAGTATCTACAACGGGATGACGGTTTCGCTGAAGCGCGTGCTGAATCATGGCATGTATTTCCAAGTCGGCTACACGCTCGCCAAAGCCACGGATGATGGGCCGGACGCGCTGGTCGTGGGCCGACCGGGGAATGTGCAGAATTCCTATCTCACCACCGCGGAGTGGGGACCGAGCACCAACGATGAGCGGCACCGCTTCGTCGCCGCCTGGGTGCTCGAGCCCAAGTTCAACTTCGATCACGGCATGCTGAACACTTTGGCGAACCACTGGACGATGTCAAACGTTGTGACGTTCGGCTCGGGCAGGCCGGTGAATGCCACTATCGCCGGCGATCCGAACGGCGACTCCGACATCTATAACGATCGCCTGCCGGGCTACACGCGCAACGCTTTCACCGGTCCCGACTATCTCAGCACCGATATGCGCATCACCCGAACTATCAAGTGCGGCGAACGCGTTGCTTGGAAGCTGGCAGCCGAATCGTTCAACCTCTTCAATCGCACTAACGCCCTGACGCAAGTCAGCGACGACGGCTTCTATAATTCCGCCGGCCAGTTCATCGCCTACACTACAACTGCGAGGGGAAAGGTTTATCCCGGCATGTTTCTGGTGAACTCGAATTTTCTGACGCCTACAAACGCCTATGCGCCTCGACAGATACAATTCTCGTTGCGAGTGAGCTTCTAACAATCAATCGGCACTAAAGTCGCACTGCAAATCAACCTAAGTTCTGCTGACAACGTAAGTCTCCGCTTGACTTCCATCGGCAACCTAGAGATAACTACTAATGTCCATTTGGGACGAGTCTGGGGGTGTTTCTGTTTGGCGGAAGTTCGCATTCAAGAGGGTGAATCATTAGAGAACGCTCTGCGACGCTTCAAGCGCAAGGTCCAGCAAGAGGACATTATCAAGGAGGTCAAACGCCACTCCTTTTACCTCAAGCCGGGCGAGAAGAAGCGCGTGAAGGAAGCGCTGGCGCGCAAACGTAGCCGCAAAAAAGCGCGGAAAGAGCAGGACTAATTCGCAGCAGGGCCGCCGTCGACACGGCGGCCCTTACTTTTGTCTAAGCGACACCGTTTTCATCGAGCCGGACCGCAGTTATAGCAGCAGTACCGCGCACTTACGCGTGGAGGGCCGAACCCAGGGGGTTGTACCTGAGCACTGGAACTTTGCGATGGTCGCCGGAATTCCTGTCCTCGTGACTTCGCAAGTTAACCCCGTCCGTGTGCTTGGGAGTCGCGGGCTAAAGGGAGTAAAGCTCCATGGAATACCAGGACAAGGTTCTAAAGTGCATCGACTGCGGCGCCGACTTCGTATTTACTGCGGGAGAACAGTTGTTCTTCCATGACAAACAGTTCAAGAATGAGCCCAAGCGTTGCAAGCCGTGTAAGGCGAAGCGCGCTTCCACCTTGGGCGCCCCCACCCCGGGCAACTATCCCAAGGTGGAGACCCGAACCAACTGCTCCGAATGCGGCAAGGAGACCACCGTTCCCTTCAAGCCTACACAAGGCCGGCCTGTCTTCTGTCGGGAGTGCTTTCAGCAGCGACGAACCAGCGCTGCCACTGCCTGACCCGCTGAATTTCGGTGTTTCCGTAGCGCCGCCGCGTTAGGTTGGACGTGCAGGGACAGGTTTGTTCGAGGGCGGCCGCCTTGGCTGCTTCGCCGCACCGGGCACATCACATGCGTTCTACCGTCATATTGGTCTTGGCTTCGGTGTTGCTGGCGTGCGCGTGCACTTCCTCAGCGGAGACCGCCCCGCCGGCCTTTCGCGAAATCTCCTGGGAGCCCGCGCGAATCACCACCGGCTCGCCGTGCCTGTTCCGCGTGAACCTGGCGCTTCCCGCCTCCGCGGTGCACGGCAGCTGGCAGGAACGCGAGTTGACCTTCACCGCCTCGCCCGATCCCCTGGTCTGGTTCGCGCTGGCCGGCGTTGACGTGGAAGCCACGCCCGGCAGCTACACGCTCGAAGTGCAAGCTGTAGTCTCCGGCGGCGCTGTATTGCGCCAGCAGCGGACCGTCGTGGTGAGCCGCGCGCAGTTTCCGACCGAAAGGCTGCGCGTCCCGCAGCGCTTCGTCGAGCCCGATCCTGAGACGCGGCAGCGCATCGACGCCGACCGGCAACTGAAGCATGCCGCCTTCGCGCACGATGCGCCGGCGGAATGGTCAGGTGACTTTCGGCCGCCCGTCTACACCGCCGTCTCCGAAGGATTTGGCACCCGCCGCACCTTCAATCGCAAGCTCGCCAGCATTCATCGCGGTCTCGACTATCACGCCGCGCCAGGCACGCCGGTAGTGGCCGCCAACTCCGGTGAAGTGGTGCTTGCGCAGGAGCTGTTTTACGAGGGTAATTGCGTGATCGTCGATCATGGCCTCGGCTTTGCGACCATCTACATGCATCTGTCGCAGCTCGCCGTCACGGAGGGGCAGCATGTCGAGAAGGCTCAGCAGGTCGGACTTTCCGGCGCGACCGGCCGCGCCACCGGGCCTCATCTGCACGTAGCCGTGCGCTGGCAAGGCGCCTATCTCGATCCCGCGCAGCTATGGGGAATGCGTCTGCCGGAGTTGCATTCTCCCGCGATCGCCGCCGCTGCGAAGTCGGCGCCCTAGAATCGCTCAGGCTTTGGCGTGCGCAGCTTCACCCGCAAAAAACTTTGGGCCGCGACGATCCGTTCCAGGATCAGCGCAGCCCAATTGCTTGTTGCACCGAAGGCCGGGCAAATTCTTAGTGTGCTCTCTTCGCCGCAGCCTGACGCTCCGGTTTACCGGCGCCGGCAACTGTGGGTTTCTTGTCGGTCTTCTGCGCCATCATCTTATGATCCTGATGCGTGATCAGCAGCGCCTCCAGTTGGCGCAGCAGGTCATCGGTGTTGACCGGTTTGACCAGCAGGGAGTGCACGCCTTTGCTCTTCCACTCGTTGCCCAGCGCCGGATAGGCGGTGAGCAATGCGGTGGCCGGATCGTAGGGCTGCTGGCGCGCAGTGCGGATGACATCGTAACCAGCGGTTTCGGTCTCCATCCGCATATCGGTGATCACCATCTCATAGACACCGTTCTGTAGCTTGGTTTGCGCTTCTTTGGACGAGGCTGCAGTATCCACCTCGAAGCCGTTCATCTCCAGGATTGCACGCAGTGTGAGAAGAATGGCCAGTTCATCATCGACCAGCAAAATGCGACGTTTCATCGGGGAACTCCCAAAGGACCGTCCCTCATCGGACGGTGAGGGATTTGGATGCTAAATCGCCGAAGCCAAGTTGCTGCCCGGCAATCGCTGTTAAGCAACTGCTTGTTGTGATCCTACACCGTTCCGCAGGGGCGCGCAAAAACGCCGGTATAATCGGCCTGTGGCCTCCTACCACGTGCAAAACTTCGGGTGCCGCGCGACGCAGGCCGACGGCGCAGCCATTGAGCGCCAGTTTTCCGAGCGCGGATGGCAGCGTGCCGACGCGGCTGCCGACGCCGAAGTCGTGGTCCTCAACACCTGCACCGTGACGGCTTCGGCGGACCAGGACGCGCGCGCGGCCATTCGCCGCGTTCATCGCGATAATCCCAAGGCCCAAATCCTGGTGACGGGTTGCTACGCGCAGCGCGCGCCGCAAGAGTTGTCCGCGATTGCCGGCGTGAGCGTTGTTGTAGGAAACTCGCACAAGCATGAACTGGCCAACTACGTTCGGCCGCTCGTCATTCATCAGGATAATGACTTGGCGGGATCCGCTGGTCCCCGCGTCGGGGATGTGGAATCCGGGGTCGGGGATATGGAATCCGCGCGCCCCACTCATCCGCTCTTTTCGGATGAGTCGGACCCGCTCGGAACTACGAAGCGTGCCGCCAGCAACTTCGTCCCGCTGGCGCGCATTGGCACGCAGGGCAGTGCCGATGTCATTGTCGGCGACATCTTCGCGCATACCGAACTCACGGCCGCTCCGGTCTTCGACGGCGAATCGTCGGAGAAAACGCGACCTAACCTCAAGGTCCAGGACGGCTGCAATAATCGCTGCTCGTTCTGCATCATCCCGTACGTCCGCGGACGCAGCCGTTCGCTGACGACGGACAATGTGATTCGCGAAGTCGACGCGCTGGTCTCCGCCGGCTACCGCGAGATCGTGCTGTCGGGCATCAACCTCGGCCGCTGGGGACGCGACCTGGTGCCGCGCACCAGCTTCGTCGCGATGCTGCGGGCGATCCTCGAGCGCACGGCCATCGAGAAGCTGCGCATCAGCTCGGTCGAGCCGATGGACTGGACGGACGAGCTGATCGAACTGGCCGCCTCATCGCCCCGGATCTGCAAGCACGCCCACGTGCCGCTGCAATCTGGCAGCGACAAAATCCTCCGCAAGATGCATCGCAAGTATCGCCCGTGGCATTACGCCGATCGCATCGAGCGCATCCGCCGCGCGATGCCCGATGCGGCCATCGGCGCCGACGTGATGGTCGGCTTCCCCGGCGAAACCGCGGACGACTTTGACGAGACGCGCGCGTTCATCGAACGCCTGCCGTTCACCTACCTGCACGTCTTCACCTACTCGTCGCGGCCGGGCACTCCGTCAGCCTCCATGTCCGATCAAGTGCCGGTGCAGGTCGCACGCGAGCGCAATCGCATCCTGCGCGAACTCGCGGCGCAGAAGAAGCGCGCGTTCATGGAGTCGTTCGTCGGCCGCGAATTGGAAGCCATCACGCTCACGCGCTTCGATGGCGAGTACACGGAAGCGCTGACCGACAACTACCTGAAGCTGCAAGTGCGCGGAAGGCAGGAAGCGAATCGGCGAATGCGGGTTGCAATCCAGGCGGCGGGGAGCGACGCATTGCTCGGCTCAGAAGGCGCGCCTCTGGCATCGTTCGTCTTTGACGGCGCGGCGCAAGCTTTTGGCTTGCAAGGGGCGCAGCTTTAGCTGCGCCGTTACGAGCGCTCTTCTCCGGCTTTGTAACAGGGCAACGTGGCCCCCAATCTGTTTGTCATCCCGACCGAGCCGCGTCAGCGGCGAGTGGAGGGACCTGCTGTTTGCCCGGGCCATCAATCGCTGACGAGCGAAAAGCGGATCCCTCGACTACGTGAGTTTCCGTTCGCTGCGCGAACGGAACTCACTCTGCTCGGGATGACAAAGGAGAAGGTGCGGCACGGCTGAAGCCGTGCCCTGATACGAAGCGAAACGGCTCAGACGTGTGCCGGTTCAAACATTCCCATCAGCTCAGGAGGATCTGCCAGCCGCTGCTTGAAACACGCGGCGTGGCAATACCAAATCTGCCACTTCTTAGCTTTCGTTTCCACCGCGACTCGACAGATCGGTGTCGCTTACTGCAATGAGTGAGCCGCAGAAGCAACACGGGCCCCCAGTTTATTTCGACAGTCATAATGCGGTCCTTGCCGCTGTCCGGCAACTCACGGTTTGGACTTGCAGCAGCTTTCACTGGTGAACCCCATGCTATACTTCCTCATCTAGCAGTTAACGGCGGAGGACTGTATCGACAAACGTTTTATCCGCACGAATGAGCGTATTCGTGCTCGCGAAATTCGCGTCATCGATGACGAAGGCAACCAGCTCGGCGTAATGCCGCCCTTCGAAGCGCTCAAAAAAGCCCGGGAAAAAAGCCTCGACCTGGTAGAAGTTTCCCCCACCGCGCAGCCGCCGGTTTGCCGCATCATGGATTACGGCAAATACCTGTACCAGCAGGAAAAGCGCGAGCGTGAAGCCAAAAAGCACCAGCACCAGATCACGGTCAAGGAAGTGAAGTTCCGCATCAACGTGGACGATCACGACTACGAGACCAAGAAAAACCACGTGCTGCGCTTCCTTGGCGAGGGTGACAAGGTGAAAGCCACCATCTTCTTTCGCGGCCGTGAAATGACGCGCCAGGGGCTGGGACGCGAGATCCTTGAACGGCTCATCAAAGATATTGGCGACAAAGGTATCGTGGAATTCCGCGCGCGGCAGGAGGGCAACACCCTGCACCTGATCCTCGCGCCGCCCAAGGTGCAGCCGCCGGCCAAGCCGCCGAAGCCGCCCCAGCAGGGCACGCCGCAGGCGCAGCCGCCGCGTCCGCCCGCGCCGACACAACAGCAGCAGTAGTAGTAAGGCCGCAGAAAGGCCGCGATTCGCCTTTCGCCAGAGTGGCCATGGGCGCCATTCGCCATTCGCCTTTCGCCAGAAGAAGAGTGCGGATTCCGTCTTTCGCGAGCACAGCGATGGCGGTTCGCTTTTTGTCAGAATGGTGACTTGGCGCGCATTCAGCTGTTGAAACCCGCACGCCAGAGTCCCGACTTGCGCGACGATTCAGCTTAGCCCAGGACGAAGTCCTGCGTACGCTATTCCCGCCGCCATCTGTCCCGGCAGGAACCATGATGCTGGCCCATTCTGCGCGATGTATGTTGTAATAGATAAATCACTATGCCAAAGCTGAAGACACATAGCGGAGCGGCCAAGCGCTTCAAGAAGACAGGCACGGGCAAGATCAAGCGCGGACACGCGTTCAAGCGCCACATCCTGACTTCAAAAGGCACCAAGCGCAAGCGCCAGCTCGATACCGATACCATTCTGGACAAAGCCGACCAGAAGAAGATCGAGAGAATGATCCCGTACTAGCCGCATGGTGCGGCAACCGGCGCGGAATTTTCACCACGGAAGCACGGAATACACGGAATTTGTTAATTTCAATTTTTCCGTGCTCTCCGTGCTTCCGTGGTGAATTCAAGATTGCGACGGTCAACAGCGTGTGAAGAGGCTATCCGGCCCCTCGACATCGAGCGTGGTCAACGTCCTGCCTCCAGCCGCTTAAGCAACCCATCAGTTCTTTTGAACTGACGGGTTGAAATTAAAAAGGAGAAGCCATGCCTCGCGTAAAACGTGGTACCAAGCGCCGTGCGCGCCGCAAAAAAATTCTTGACCGCGCCAGCGGTTATTACCTCACAAAATCCAAGCTCTACCGCTCGGCAAAAGAATCTGTTGAGCGCGGCCTGAAGTTCGCCTACAGCGGCCGCAAGCAGAAGAAGCGCCAGTTCCGCTCCATCTGGATCGTGCGCATTGGCGCCGCCGCCAAGCTGAACGGCCTCAGCTACAGCAAATTCATCAGCGGGTTGAAAAGGGCGGGCATCGAGCTGGACCGCAAGATCCTGGCCGATTTGGCGGTGAACGACCCGTCCGGGTTTGCGGCGCTGTGCAAGCAGGCGCAAACCGCGGCCGCGTAGATCGCCGCCCATCTCATCGAGAGAATCACATCAGCTCCGGCATTGCGCAGTTCACGTCCGGCATTGCTGCACATCAGCTCCGGCATTGCGCAGTTCCGGGTAGAGCGGGCATTCAGGCCCGCGTCCCAGCCGTTTCTTATTAACTCCCGTCGGCTTCAGCCGACGACAGGGGCCGGGCTGAAGCCCGGCTTGAGTTTGATTCCGAGGCGTGGACGCGGCGCTGAAGCGCCGCTCTACCTTGAACACCTTATGCATCGTTCTCTCCGTCCCGCGCTCATTGCCATCCTGTTCGCCCTGCAGGCGCTCTGCCTGGCTGCCCAAACCGGCCCGAGGTTCCAGGTCGTCGTTCCGCCCGCGGCCCACGCCGAGGCCATCACCGGACGCGTGTACATCATCGTCAGCCGCAAGCAAAGCGACAATCTGCTGAAGCTGATCGGCTCCTGGCAACAGGAGACCCCCTTCTTCGGCGCCGACATCAACGCGCTCCCCGCGGGCCAGCCCGGCCTCATCGACGCCGGCACGCCGGGATATCCGCTGCGCAGCCTGAAAGACATTCCCGCGGGCGACTACTATGTGCAGGCGCTGGTCAATATCTACACCGAGTTCCATCGCGCCGACGGCCACACCATCTGGGCGCATATGGACCAGTGGGAAGGCCAGCAGTTCAACGAATCGCCGGGCAATCTCTACAGCGATGTCAAGCAGGTGCATCTCGACCCGGCGAAGGGCTACGACGTTCGCCTCGAAGCCGGGCACGTCCTCCCGCCTGTTCAGGCGCCGGCGGACACGCAGTGGGTGAAGCACGTCAAGTTCGAAAGCAAGCTGCTGAGCAAATTCTGGGGCCATCCGATTTACATCGGCGCAACCGTGGTGTTGCCCAAGGACTATGACCAGCATCCCAAAGTGCGCTATCCGGTTATCTACGAGCAGGGACACTTCGGCCTGCAAACGCCGCTGTTCATGCAAATGGAGCCACCGGGGTCGGACTCGAAGTGGGGCAAGCTGCGCTACGAGACCTTCAAGGCGTGGAGCGGCGACAACTTCCCGCGTGTGATCGGCGTGACCTTCCAGCACCCCACGCCCTACTTCGACGATTCGTACGCGGTGAACTCCGCCAACGACGGGCCTTACGGCGATGCCATTATGCAGGAGCTGATCCCGCATCTCGAGGAACAGTTCCGCATGATTCGCGAACCCTGGGCGCGTGTGTTGATTGGCGGCTCGACCGGCGGCTGGGAGTCGCTGGCGCTGCAGCTCTATCATCCGGAATTTTTTGGCGGGACCTTCACCGGCTTCCCTGATCCCATCGACTTCCGTCACGACCAGCTGGTGAACATCTATCAGGACGCGAACGCCTTCGAAGTCCCAGGCTATGAGTGGGTGCAGCGCGAGCGGCCCATGATGCGCACGGCCGAGGGGCAGGTGGTCGAGACCATGCGCCAGATGAGCATGCTGGAAGACGTGCTGGGCTCGCATGGCCGCTCGGGCCAGCAGTTCGAGGCCTGGGAGGCGGTCTATGGGCCGGTCGGCGCCGATGGATATCCCAAGCCGCTATGGGACAAGCAAACCGGGGCGATCGATCGCTACGTCGCTGACTACATGCGCGAGCACGGCTATGACCTGCGCGATTATCTGGAGAAAAACTGGACGCGCATCGGGCCGCAGATCACCGACAAGATTTTCATCTGGGTGGGCGACATGGACAACTTCTACCTCAACCTCGCCGTGTACGACATGGAGGATTTCTTCAAGTCGCATCCCGAGGCGCATGCGAAATTCGAGTTCGGGCGTCCGGAGAAAGGCCACGGCTGGTTCCCGTGGGAGCCAAAGGACTTCATCGGGACGATGGCGAACCAAATGGTTGCACACGCGCCGGCCGGCGCGGACGTGAAGAGCTGGCACTATTAAGGGTAGAGCGGACCTTTAGGTCCGCGTCAGCCGGTTTTGTTTTAAGGTGCCATCCTGAGCGCAGCGACCGTGCAACTATCGTGACAACCGCGTATTTGGCGGTTGGCGCGATAGTTGCCCGGTCGCGAAGTCGAAGGACCCCTATCACGAAGCCAGTGCAGGGGTCCTTCGACTCCGGCGGGCGAACAAAGCCGCCTCCGCTCAGGATGACAGCAGACCGGGTTCACGTGGCTTAGGGTGAACATGTACACCGTCCCCAAACTCGACGACTACTCGCCTGAGGCGCTTGATCGCGCGGCCGCCGACCTTCTGCGCGCACTCGAGAACGAGTCCGCAGCGCTCCACAGCGAATCCGACTACAAACTTTTTCGCGATCGCTGGCTGGCGCGCAAGAACGGCGTACTCACGCAAGTGAACGATACCTGGCTGAAAGCCGCGCCCGGCCCGGCAAAGCGCGAGGTTGGCCAGCGCGTCAACGCCTTGAAGGCGCACGTTGAAGCCGCCATTGAAGGCGTTCACGGCCAAATTCACGCCTCATCGGCGGACGCAAAACTTGCCGCCGAGCGCCTCGACATCACGCTCCCGGGCATCCAGCGTCCCATCGGCGTCCGGCATCCGGTGCTGCGCGTGATCGATGAGATCGTCGCGGTCT
>Ga0070741_10017121_pt1 | contig 11957 bp, 10 predicted proteins | sample Coa_R1_4_FD_66440 | JGI IMG/M metagenome (GOLD analysis project Ga0070741, IMG submission 66440) | Surface soil microbial communities from Centralia Pennsylvania, which are recovering from an underground coalmine fire - Coalmine... | ecosystem: Environmental > Terrestrial > Soil > Unclassified ...
AGTGGGGCGAGGCGCCAGGAGCTGATTGATCTAGGCCTGCGGCACCGTGGGCCGCATGACGAGCTGCTGCGCCCGTTTGCCGCGGGACAGCGGTTCCGCTTCGACATCCTTATGGATATTGGCGGGTTCCGTGACATGCATCGTCACCGCCGCTGCGTCCAGATCATGCAAGGCTTTACCTTTGCCCATGGTTTCGACATGCCACCGGAAATTGAGGCCGCAGGCCTTACTGGCCGCTACCAGGGGGTTATGAAAAACGTGACCGATGCCGCCGGCCAGATCACGTCTGTGATGTCCAAGGCAAGTGGCAACGGGGTGGCGGAATCGCCGGAGGCGGAATACCTGGTCCCGTTGGCCTACCGTAAACGGACGTTGTTCAAGATGGATTTTGCGGAAGCGCTGTACATTGCAGAATTGCGTACCACACCTGCCGGCCACGTCTCCTATCGCAAAGTGGCTTACGCCATGTTCGAGGAAGTTGCGAGTAAATACCCCGCGCTAACGAAATACTTCCGCGTGAAAGATGTTCAAGAGCCCGTGGATTTGCTCAAGCGCTAAACCGAATTCACCACAGAGTCACAGAGAAATTCGAGATATTCTATGTACCGCCCGCTGGAAATTTGAAATTTGAGTTTTCAGAGGAAAATGTTCGGGAGGGTGAGCGCGTTGTTTCTCGGGCCCAAATACGTACGGGATCAAAGAATATAGTCTTTAGAACGCGGAATGCACCCGCTCCTGGGATTGCTGTCATTGTATGGCGAAGCAATTGCGAACGGATTAGTGGCTATTCTGCAAAGAACATCACTTTCTTCACGTGAACTGGCTTACTCCCCTCAGCACCAAAATGAAATGGGTTGTCAGGCGTAAAACTCTTTTGCAGTTTCCAAACTCCTCCCAATACCCGGCGTTGCGACAACTGTGCGATGTACTCTGTGAGTTCTGTATTATCCGGGTCTCGATTGTTGGGAATAAACGGTTCCCTCTCGCATAGGTCACATCCTGTACTCGCGAGGTCCTCCATAGTGTCAAGTTCCACGACAATGTACCCGGGTGGCAACCTCGTATCAGTCTGAATCGTAGCCACCATCGCATAGGAAAGGCCTTTGTCATTGGCAGGTACTTGTCCTTCCGAGAATCGAAGTTCTTTCGGGTCGGGCCGTGGAGCGACTTGTAGTTTTAGTTTTTTTCCCATTCTTTCCAGATACTCTGTCACCCACAGTGCTACGCCACACTCACTCGGTGTTTGGTCGGGACGGAGATTCCTTTTGAAGTGCTGCTCATAACTGAACTCACCCTCACCTTCCTTCGCAGACGGAAGGCGATTCAAGATCGAGTCATGTAACTTTTGAGTCTCTGCGGCACAGCATTCCCTTATCTCGCTCCAAAAGGAAAATTTAGCGCCCTCCCCGCTGGCACCTGCGTCAAGTTCCCGACGCCGTGTGTACTGGCATTCGTGCTCCTTATCGTTTATCTTCTTTGTTTCTTGAATCATCCATTCGGCCACCTGCAAGTCGATGCTGTTGGGGAAAATAGGGTCGTTCGGAGCGACGGGCCCAGGCAGATTTAGCGTATTCCCAACCACATTGCCATTGCCGATTACCGCATTGTTTCCGCCTCCGCTCTGATTGATGTTTCCTGTCCTTTCGATTTGGGATGCCAATGCCAGACCAAAACCATTTGTTATTAGGATCGAGCCGCCAACACGTTCAACATCGGCCAATTTCAGGATATTGGCCGGATTAGCATTTCTCGGCAGAAAGACCAAAGAGACATGTGCCATCTGAGGGGCATGCGTCGAGGCCCGCTGTAGAAAAGACTGACTTAGCGTCATCTCCATTTCAAACTGCGCTTGTGTCGGAGAAAATAAGACACTCTTTTCAATTGCTGTGTCCTGCATCTCGTCAATTGTGTTATCAACTACTCGGCATATCAACATTAGATGGACAGCCCCTCTATATGGAAGGAATGGCTCTGCTCTCGCCACGACGCGCACTACATTCGGTGGTTTGGCACCCCACTCAGCCATCCATCCATCTCTCGGCATCTTGATATTAACTTCACCGAAATGAGCGCTATCCGTGTGCTTGACAGGGGCCCGCGGTGATAGCGGCTCCAATGGAACCTGAAGTGGAATGGTGGTGGAGACGGCTACCCACTTGTCGTACACCTTATAACCGGCCTTTTCCACGCGAATGCGAACGGAGCTGCCTTCCTGTACCCCTACAGATAGGTTCAGGACAAAGGAACCTTCTCGATCGGTCGTACCCAGATTGGCTTGATTTCCAACAAGGGTAATTGCAGCACCCTCAACTGGGGCGTGGGACTGCTGATCGCTGACAACGCCGGACATTGTCAGCCTCTTTTGCACCTGAGCGTCGGCAAAGACTAGGAGCACCAGGGTAAACAGCACAACCGCTGCTCGGGAATACTTTCTCATTGTTTCTGAAGCTGTAGCACTAGACTTTCGGCGGGAGGGTTTACGCTGGTGTCAGCCGGTTTAAAACCGCTCTTAGTGACGTGCAGGCGAAGAGGCTTTGACGCTGTGCGCAGATCAATCCTGAAGTTCCCCGAGTCCTCCGTTACGTACTGCTCGGTTCGGCCTGCTATTGTAATTATGGCTTGACCTATACCTTGATTCGTATCTTGATTAACCACAATTCCAGCGACAACGACGGATTCGGGTATCATCTTGTGATCCCGGAAGGAGGGAAAGATTCCTATCAGCGCCGCCACAATCAGGGCAACGGACGTTATGATGGCCGCAATTATTGTCGCCTTGCGCATGTTCTTCGGGAACAATGATTATAGTGGAAAAATTTGCGCTAGGCATTCTACTGCAAGAGATTGCTACTCAACGAGTTGCTTGCATCAGCTACTTCTAAATTTGTAATTCCCACCCCAACAAAAATTGCTATTCTTGGCGTTGCCCTTGGAGGAGAATGCTACCCTGCGTTGAGATGATCAAGACGAGGGTTAAGGCCTCCTTACTGTTGGTACTGTTGGCTTGCGGCGGTAGCGCAACGGAGCTTGTTGTGCTCTCTGCGCCCAACATGATTCTCATTGGAGCAGATAGTAGATACTCCAGGATCGGGCAAAATCCCGGAGCCGAGCTAGCGTGCAAAATCCACCAGTCCCACAATCTTTTTTTTGCATCGACGGGCCTCTATAGCGACAACATAAGCGGCTTCAATGTCGAAAGAATTGTGGAAAAAGCTCTCGCGAACAACAGCGGCACACCAGAGCAGTTGCTACAATCTCTTCGTGCGCGACTTATCGCCCCCCTGCAGAGAGAAGCGGCATTCATCAAACGTAAAGACCGAGCGCTTTACAACTACCTCTTACATGACAGAAGCATCCTGACTCTTGTAATTGTGCCTTACCCAAGCACCACATTTGCTGTGTACAGTTTGGACTTTCCTTTTGTCGGGACGAAGGTTACCGCTAAACCTGTCGAGCGTATTTGTGAACAGGGAGAGTGGTGCATACGAGTCATGGGGTCAGCTGCCGCCGCAACCTATGTTCGGTCTCATGACGAGCTTTTTAACATGGACGGCGTAAAGGTTATTGATTCGTTAATGGAAGTTGGTGCCAGGAACGACCCACAATTTATAGGCCTTCCCGTCAGCATCATCCAATTCTTGCCTTCTCAACCTGCAAAGTGGTTAAGGCAGAATGGGTGCCTTTACGTTCGGTGAGCGGCAGCAAGTTGAGTGATCAAGTCTCTTCAATATTGGCCGAACAATCCCGCACGGAATCAGCTCGAACTCACGAATAGGGGGCTCTGACTGCCCGCGACTTACGGAGTTTCCACCAGAGATGGATTATCCTCAAAACCCTTTCCAGCATGCCAAGTCCGTGAAGGCCGTATAACTGGCTTAGTCAGTCGATGCCAAAGGTCACCACCAAAAGATCGCGATTCTCCTGCCTTTGTGTCTCGGTGGTGACCCCCTTTTCCACAAACCGTGCCAAAGTGGGCCAAAAATAACAATGGCCGGAATGCATATTTCGCTTTTTATTCGCTGTGCAGCAGATTTATAATGCGCCTAAATCACCACCTCACAAGGAGCAGCAATCATGGCCGATGAGCGGACGGAGAAGGTGCGGGCAATTGATCTGGCCCTTTCCCAGATTGAGAAGCAGTTTGGCAAGGGTTCGATCATGCGGCTGGGAAGCAAGGAGGCGGTGGTCCCTATTGCCATCATTCCCACCGGCGCCATCTCTTTTGACGCAGCTCTGGGTGTGGGCGGCTTTCCCCGCGGCCGGGTGGTAGAGATCTTCGGACCGGAGTCGTCCGGCAAAACCACGATTGCGCTGCAGGTGATCGCCGAAGCACAGAAAACCGGGGGCATGGCAGCTTTTGTTGACGCCGAGCATGCCCTGGATCCCATCTATGCCAAGAAACTTGGTGTAGATGTGGACAATCTGCTGGTCTCGCAACCGGATTATGGGGAGCAAGCACTGGAGATCGCCGAGGCGCTGGTGCGCTCGAACGCCATTGACGTGCTGGTGGTGGATTCGGTGGCGGCCCTGGTGCCTAAGGCTGAACTGGAAGGCGAGATGGGCGACAGTCACATGGGCCTGCAGGCCCGGCTGATGTCGCAGGCTTTGCGCAAGTTGACCGGAATTGTTTCCAAGTCGCGCACCTGCCTTATCTTCATCAACCAGATTCGCGAAAAAATCGGCGTCATGTTTGGCAATCCCGAGACCACCACCGGCGGGCGCGCGCTCAAGTTTTATTCTTCGGTGCGCATTGATATCCGGCGCATCGCCGCCATCAAAGAAGGCGATGTGGTCGTGGGCTCGCGGACGAAGGTGAAGGTCGTAAAGAACAAAGTAGCGGCACCCTTCCGCGAGTGCGAGTTCGACATCATGTACGGCGAAGGAATCTCTCGCGAGGGGGATCTGATTGATCTCGCGGTGGCCCACAATATCCTGGAGAAGTCCGGCTCCTGGTTCAGCTATAAGGGCGAGCGCATCGGCCAGGGACGGGAGAATGCGCGTGCGTTCTTAAAAGAGAACAAAGACATTACTGCCAAGGTCGAGCTTGAACTGCGAAAGACGCTGGGTTTGATTAAAGACCCGGCCAAAGAGCCCACAAACGGTGCGGAAAAAGTTGCCGTGGGCGGTCCTGTTCCGCCACCCAGCCGTGCTGTGGCCACCATGCCATCGGCGAGACGGTAACTTAGGGTTGTCATCCCGAGCGTAGGGTTGGAAAAAATGTCATCCCGAGCGTCGCAACGCTGAGCTTGCGAAGCGGCGCAGCGAGGGACCTAGGTCTTTCTCTCCCCAGAAGGGACGCTTGTGTCCGGAGGGAAGTCCTACTACGTCTACATTGTCACCAATCCTTCCCGTACGCTGTACACCGGAATTACCAATGACCTGTATCGCCGAATCGCAGAGCACAAGCACAGAGAAATTCCCGGATTTACCGCGAAGTACCACATCTCCCGGTTGGCGTACTACGAGATTTTTCTTGATGTCCGCAAGGCCATAGATCGAGAGAAGCAAATCAAAGCGTGGACTCGAGCCAAGCGCGTTGCGCTAGTGGAGTCAATGAATCCAAGGTGGGATGACCTCAGCCGCGAATGGGAGGTGGGGCACGTTTACAGTCCTTCGCTTAAAACCTAGGTCCCTCGCTGCGCTCCTTCGCAAGCTCAGTCGCCCTACGCTCGGGATGACATTTATTTATGGGGAAATGGCGAAATAGCTATTTATGGGGGAATGGCGAAATAGCACAAAAGGCCTAGCAGTCCTGACAAGCCTTCTGTCTCCCAAATCCGTCCCTTCCCAATGTCATCCCGAGCGTCGCACCGCTGAGCCTGCGAAGCGGCGCAGCGAGGGACCCAGGTCTTGTTCGTTCTACAAGTGCGGCCACCCAATTCGCTTTGCTGCTACGCGCCGCTCAGTTTAGAATCCACTTTCACGAAATTTCTTCGCTGAGGCCGATTGAAGCCGGTCATTGCTATCTATCCGGGCTCTTTTGACCCGCTCACGAACGGGCATCTGGATCTCATCGAGCGGGGCAGCAAGATTTTCGACGAGTTGATCGTGGCCATCCTGCGCAATCCGGAAAAGGAGGCCCTGTTCAGTCTGGATGAGCGCCTGGAGATGCTCCGGGCAATGACCAAGGGTCACGCTAATATCCGGGTGGATAGCTTTGACGGCCTGATGGTTGACTACGCGATGAGGGTGAACGCCAGCGCCGTACTGCGTGGCATCCGGGCGATAAGCGACTACGAATACGAGCTGCAGATGGCACTCATGAACCGCAAGCTGGAGCCGCGGTTGGAAACTGTGTTCATGATGCCTGCCGAAGCTTATTCTTACTTAAGCTCGCGCCTGGTAAGGGAAATTGCGACCTTGGGTGGCTCCGTAAGCGGCCTGGTACCCAACATGGTGGAAGAGAAATTACGCAAGAAGTTGCACCCCGCCATCAAACGGCGGGAACGCAGACAGAAAACGGGGAGATGACATGGCATCCACGACGGAAGCGCGACCGGTGACTACCTTCACAGAACGGATCGGCAGGATCGAAGTCTCCGCCACCATGGCCGTGGTCAGCGAGGCTGATAAGCTGCGCGCCCAGGGCATTGATTTGGTGGACTTTGGCGCCGGCGAGCCCCATTTCTCCACCCCGCAGCATATTAAAGAAGCTGCCATTGCCGCCATTCAGGCGAACTTCAGCAAGTACACGCCGGTCGGGGGCACGGCCGAGCTGCGTGACGCAATCGTGGCCCGCCACGCGGCGGATTTCAATTCGGGGTATCGCCGCGAGGAGGTCATGGCATCGGTGGGCGGCAAGCACGCGCTGTTCAATGCCGTTCAGGTGCTGGTGGACCACGGGGACGAAGTCATTATCCCGGTTCCGTACTGGGTGTCGTTCAAAGACATCGTTCGCTATGCCGGCGGCAAACCGGTTTATGTCGAGACCGACGAACGTAAGGACTTCGCGCTTACTGCGGAGATGATCGAGCGCGCCATCACCCCGCGCACCAAGGTGATCATCCTTAATTCACCGTCCAATCCTTCGGGGGCGGTTCTGAGTCCGGAAGACATGACGGCCATCGTCCGCATGGCTGCCCAGCGAGGCATTTGGGTAATCTCCGACGAGTGCTACGTCTATTTGAACTTCACCGGCAAGAGATTTTCCGTAGGAGCGTTACGCGAATTCCGCGACAACATGGTCATAATCGGCTCGCTCTCTAAGACTTACGCCATGACCGGCTGGCGACTCGGCTATTCATTGGGGCCGGCAGCGGTGGTCAGCGCCATGCAGAAGCTGCAAAGTCAGTCCACTTCTAACCCGACTTCTATAGTGCAGAAGGCGGCAGTCGCGGGGCTCAAAGGGCCGCAGCAGTGTGTGGAAGAGATGCGGGCGGAGTACATCAGGCTACGCGATCACGTGGTGGCGGGACTGCGTGGTATTCCGGGAATTGGCTGTGCCAAACCGGAGGGAGCCTTTTATGCCTATCCGAATATTTCGGCATTTTTTGGCCGGGGCGGACTCGATTCTGCTTCCCAGGTGGCCAACCGCCTGCTTCGCGAAGCCCACGTGGTAACCGTCCCAGGCGAAGGCTTTGGGACCCGAGAGCATGTTCGCGTCTCCTACGCCACCTCGGCAGCCGAAATTGACCGAGGGTTGGAGCGGATACGTAAGTTCTTTGCCTCCTTATAGCCAAGAATGCTGATCCTGCGGCAACTACTCTGCTTGGATTGAGCTTCTATACTTAGTGGACAGGCCTGCGCTAAGGCCAGCCGTGTCTCTTATCCCTAATGGCGGAACTATATCCACTTCTATTATTGCCTGAGTTCAGCCCCCGTCCGTGGGGTGCGCTCGACCTTTCTCCTATCTACAGCGGCCGCAAGTTCACAGAGAAGATTGGCGAGGCCTGGCTGACCGGGGACGAATGTCGGGTGGCGAACGGCCCCCTAGCGGGACAGCGCTTGGCTGACGTCTCCGCGAGGTACGGGCGCGACCTGGTCGGCAAGTCGGCGCGAGACGCGAATCAGTTCCCTCTGCTCCTGAAGTTCTTATTCCCACACGACAAGCTTTCTGTTCAGGTCCACCCGGACGATGAGTGCGCCCAACGCGTGGGTCAGCCTTGGGGAAAAACTGAATGTTGGTATGTGCTGGCTGCGGAGCCGAGGGCCCAGGTAGCCTTAGGACTAAAGCCGGGAACCACGCGGAACCAATTGCGCGAGGCCATCGAGCAGACCCGTGCCGAGGAATTGCTCAACTGGATTGACATCCATGAGGGCGAGATGATCTATGTGGCCGGGGGCACGGTGCACGCGATTTCGCCGGGATCCATCCTGGTGGAGACGCAGCAAAGTTCCGATACCACCTATCGTTTATATGACTACGGAAGGCCGCGTCCTCTGCATCTGGATCAGGGGCTGAACGCCGTGAAGGAACGCACTGGATCAGGCAAAGTGGTGCGCTCGTCAGAGGACACTCTCAGGACAAGCAACAATGGGAACTCCTCAGAGCTCATTACGTCGCCTTACTTTGTGGTGGATAAATTTGCGCTGAAGGAGCCGAAAGAATTCTCGGCACATGGCGGAGTAGACCACGCTTCGGTGCAGATTCTGGTTGCCTTGGAGGGCTGCGGCGTGGTGGAAGCCGAGGGCACGGAACCGGTGACGTTTGCTCGCGGTGATGCGGTCGTCATACCAGCATCCATTGACGACTACCGCGTGCGGCCGCAGTGGACGCTTGAGTTTTTGCGGGCCCGCGTGCCTTCGGGGCCGCTTCCCGAGCCTGTAACCAGGATTTGATTTACGATGGTCGCTTCGCATGAGTCGTCAGCAGCCGTGATTCGGCGCCAACACACGTGAAAAAAAACAATTTCTATCCTGTAATCCTGGCGGGAGGCCGCGGCACGCGTTTCTGGCCGCTCAGCCGCAAACGTCGCGCCAAGCAATTGCTCTCCCTCGACGGGAAGCGGAGCATGATCCAGCAGACCGTGGCAAGGCTGCGTCCTCTGGTCGGCCCGCGACATTTTTGGATCATCACTAACCAGGACCTGTATCGTGAAATTAACCGCCAACTCCCTGGCATTGACCGAAAACAAACCATCCCCGAACCTGTAGGCCGCAATACGGCGCCAGCCATTGGGCTGGCAGCATTTATCCTGCTACGTCGCGATCCTCAGGGCGTGATCGGAATGTTTCCTTCCGATCATGTAGTTGCGGACGAAAGCCGCTTTCGTGCTGTCCTTGCCAAGGGGGTTGAACTCGCGGCCGCGGGTGACAACATTGTGGTGATGGGCATCAAGCCCACCCGGGCGGAGACCGGGTATGGCTACATCGAAACTGGGCAGCGTGTTTCGCCCGACGTGTACCACGTCCGGCGCTTTACCGAAAAACCGAATCTGCAGCGCGCTGAGGAATTCCTGGCAGCGGGGAATTACTTCTGGAATAGCGGCATGTTCTTATGGCGGGCCAGCACTCTCGCCCGGGCTCTGAGGGAGCACCTCTCCGAAACCGCGCCCTATCTGGAAGAGATTGCCGCAACCTTCGGTACCTCCAAGTTTGCGAGCACATTCCGGCGGCTCTATCCGAAATGCGAAAACATCAGCATTGACTATGCCGTGCTCGAACCCCGCTCTGCCAAGGGGGAACATGCATCCAATCTTTTTTGCATTCCGGTCGAGGTGGGATGGAATGATCTGGGCTCCTGGGCGGCGCTCTACGAGTTCCGAGCGCCCAACCGGTCACGCACAGAAACGAATGTAGTTGATGCTGCGGGCGGCTTCGCTTTGAATGCGCGGGGCAACTTTGTGCACGCCCCCGGCAAGTTCGTGGCCACGGTCGGAGTGAGCGACCTGGTGGTCGTGGAAACCGACGACGCTTTGCTCATCACCACCCGTGAGCACTCCCAGGATGTGGGAAAAATAGTGAAATATCTGGACGACAAGAAAATGGCGAATCTGGTATGAGCCGACGATCAGGAAGTGAACAAATATATGGCTGAGATTAAATTCGGCACCGATGGATGGCGCGGCCTGATTGCCGACGACTTCACCTTCGACAACGTTCGCCGTGTCGCCGGTGCGATCGCCTCCTACGTGCTGAAACACGAGGATGCCCAACGCGGTGTCGTGGTCGGCTATGACACTCGTTTTGCATCACCACGCGCAGCCGAGGTTGTCTCCGAAGTGCTGGCCGGCGCGGGGGTGCCAGTCACGCTGGCCAACGACTACACTCCTACCCCGGCGGTATCTTTTGCAGTTCGGCAGCGAGGCGCAGCCGGCGGAGTGGTAGTCACCTCCAGCCACAATCCTTTCAACTGGAACGGAGTGAAGTTCAAAGCCAAGTTTGGTGGCTCGGCAACGCCCGCGATCATGAAGTTAGTAGAAGCAGAATTGCACTCCGGCGCGAGGCCCAAGGCGGCGGTTCCCGCCCGCATTGAGCGAACCGACCTGAAGGATGCGTATCTTTCAGCCATCTGCAAATTCGCCGACTTGCAGAAAATTGCCAAAGCCAATTTCAAGCTGGTGATTGACACCATGTACGGCTCGGGTCGCGGCGTATTGGCCCGCGCCTTCGATTCCGCCGGCGTGCGTTACATCGCCATCCGGGATGAGGTCAACCCGCTTTTTCCCGGCATCAATCCCGAACCCATTGAGCCGCACACCGCGATGCTTCAGGAAACCGTAGTGCGCGAGGGCTGCCACGCCGGTCTGGCTACGGACGGTGACGCGGATCGAATTGGCGCAGTCGCCGAAGATGGCAGCTTCGTGGATTCGCACAAAATCTTTTCCATCTTGCTGCGCTGGCTACTCGAGCGTAAGAAATGGCCAGGGGACGTGGTGCGCGCGTTTAATACTACCCGCATGCTGGACCGCATCGCCGCTCGCCACGGCCGCAAGCTGCATGAGACCAGCATCGGCTTCAAGTACATTGCTGACATTATGCTGGCGAGCGAGGTCCTCATCGGGGGTGAGGAGTCCGGCGGGATCGGATTCTCCCGCCACCTGCCAGAACGCGACGGAATTCTGAATTCGCTGCTGCTGGCGAACGTGATGGCCGATGAAGACAAAACCCTGGGCCAATTGGTCGCCGACCTACAGAAGGATTTCGGGGAACATTACTACGGCCGTCTCGACCTGCACATTCCCGATGACGTGAAGCAAGCCGCCATCGTGCGAGCACGAGGCGATCTCAACCGCCTTGGCCGCTACCCGGTGCTCCGCAAAGAAGGCCTGGATGGAGTAAAGTTATTTCTAGACGCGCCGACCAATGGCCAGGGCGCGGAAGCCTGGATCTTGTTCCGCGCTTCCGGCACCGAGCCGCTTTTGCGGCTTTACGCCGAGGGCGCCTCCCCCGAGCTGGTAAAGGAGATGTTGGGCAATGGTGAGGCGTTCGTATTGCAGCGGTCGGCGGCTTAGTTAATCTGATTCTCTGGCCCCTACTTATCGAATGACAGTCGTAGATTTGCAGAATTCCACCGACACACCCGAAGCGCAGCGCTACAACCGTATTCGCCGATACTTGGGGATTGCCGACGTTGCAGTCGGCCTGGGGGTACTGCTGGCGTTATTGATTACCGGCTGGACGGGCACCCTACGCGACATTGCCTATCAGGGCGCTCACCAGAATTACGTGCTCGCAGTATTTCTGTATGTGGCCGCGTTGATGGTGATCAGCAAAATTATCGGATTCGGCCTGGATTATTACGGCTTCCGGCTGGAGCACCGCTTCAAGCTCTCCAATCAGCGCTTTAGTTCCTGGCTTTGGGACGAATTCAAAGGCTGGCTTGTGGGATTGGTTCTGGCGGTCGTGCTGGTGGAGATCGTTTACTACATCATCCGCGCCTCGCAGCAGTACTGGTGGTTGATCGCTTGGGCGGTATTTATCGGATTCTTTGTCTTGATGGCGCAAATCGCGCCGGTGGTACTGTTCCCAATCTTCTACAAATTCAAGCCGCTGCAAAACCAATCGCTAAAGGACCG
>Ga0070741_10017122_pt1 | contig 11956 bp, 14 predicted proteins | sample Coa_R1_4_FD_66440 | JGI IMG/M metagenome (GOLD analysis project Ga0070741, IMG submission 66440) | Surface soil microbial communities from Centralia Pennsylvania, which are recovering from an underground coalmine fire - Coalmine... | ecosystem: Environmental > Terrestrial > Soil > Unclassified ...
GGCGTGAACGTCGGCCCGGCGGTCTTCTTCGTGACGGTCTCGACCTGCTCCTGCGCAGAGAGCGCCGTCGGCGCGAGCAGCGCATGCCATCCGAGTACTGCGCCGAGTACCGCGAGCTGCCGGCTGGTCCGCATAACACCTCCGAAGGACTCTGTTGCGCTCGCCTCCGCTCACGATTCGGAATTCGCCGACGTGTCCCCTTTAATCTCAAAAGGGTGCCGCGGAGATTGCTCTCCACGACACCCGGCTGGCAGATCAACGGGCGCTTCCGAATTGTGAACGCCACATAATGTGCCCGTACGGGCGCATAATGCAAGTGCTACTGTCGTTGATTCACGGCGCCTCTCAACAGCGTCAACGGCACTTTAATGGATTCACTCAGCACGTATTCGGCGACGAGTTCGCGTTTTGCCGAGATGGGGCTGGTTTGGGTTGGCGACGTATAGGCTGTGATGCCGAACTGCGTTGCGAGCACTTGCAGGCGGAGCATATGGAAGGGGTCGCTCACCAAAACCGCATCGTGCATCCCGCGCACGTGCATCATGTTCGCGACCGCGCGCAGCGATTCGTCGGATGTGCGGCCGGCCGACTCGACGAGGATGGCGGTGTCGGGGACGCCCTGTCTGACGGCATACAGATATGACACTTCGCCTTCCGACGTCGTGTCCCCGGAGCCTTTGCCGCCAGTGACGACGAGTACCGGCGCAAGGCCGTTCTTATACAACGCGATCGCGTGATCCAATCGCGCTTTGAGCACGGGCGATGGGCGGCCGACGTATTGTGCGGCGCCGAGGACGACGATCGCGGCGGCGGGGCGCGATGCATCGCGCTGACTCCACACGGCAACCAAGATGGCGGACGTCAGCCACGCGGCGAACACGCCGGCCACGATCGCCACCGCCGCGCGGCGGATCAGGGCTCCGCGATGGTGACGCGCTGGAAGATCACCGTGAGTCGTTCGCCGCCCGGCGAACCCGGCGCGCCGCTTTGCGCCATGAGCGCGGGTTCCCAGCCACCGCGACTCCGCTCGTTGAGCAAATCCGTGAGCGCCTCTTCATCTTCACGCGTGGACCGCGTGAGCTTGACCATGACGGCTTGGTATTCTTTCACGAGACTAAAGAATAATGGACACCCTGATCATCGCGCGACACCCGCTGATCCAGCATAAGGTGACGCTGCTCCGCGATCGGCGCACGCCGACCAAGATCTTCAAGGAGCTGCTCGACGAGATCGCGATGTTGATGGCGTACGAGGCGACGAGTGATCTGCCGCTCGAGCCGACCGATGTCGACACGCCGCTCGAGCGGACGACGGGCGCTCGCGTCTCGGGCAAGAAGCTCGTGCTCGTCCCGATTTTGCGCGCGGGTCTCGGCATGGTCGAAGGGGTGTTACGCCTCGTCCCTGGCGCGCGCGTGGGACACATCGGACTCTATCGCGATCACGACACGCTCGAACCCGTCGATTACTACTTTCGCGTGCCGGGCGACGCGGCCGCGCGCGACTTCTTCCTGCTCGACCCGATGCTCGCGACCGGTGGCAGCGCCGTCTCGGCGGTCAGTTCCCTGAAACGCGCCGGTGCGGCGCGCATCAAGTTTCTGTGCGTGGTCGCGGCGCCGGCGGGTATTGAGCGGCTCGCGCACGCGCATCCCGATGTTCAGGTGTACTGCGCCGCGCTCGATCGCGAGCTCAACGCATCTGGTTACATCCTGCCCGGGCTCGGTGACGCGGGCGATCGGTTGTTCGGCACACGCTGACAGACTATTATGAGGCCGCGATGCTGATCAACCTGGTGCCCGACTTCTTCGCGGTCTTGGACAGCACCGATCGGCTTCAGGCGTACCTGCGCTATTTCGAAGCGCATCGCCCGCTCCTCGAGTCGTACTGGCACAACTACGTGGTCGATCCGGACGGGCCGCACTTCGCGGAAGTCGTCCGGTCGGCGGCGCTCGCGGATCGCTCGGATCTCGTCGCGATGCTGGAGCGCACCGACGTGGCGGCGTTGGCTCGCGTGACCGCCGAGGCGTGCGCGGGTGTGCTCGAGTCCGACGTCGAAGTCGACTCTGTGCTCATGGTCGGCGTCGGCGCCGCGAACGCGGGCGAGCTCGTGGTGCGTGGACGCGGGGTCGCGTTCGTGTGTCTCGAGCACTTCACATCCGTCGCGAATCCCGACACCGCGGGCCTCGGGCTCGAGCCTGAGCTCATTCCATTGTGGCTCTCGCACGAGATCGCGCACGCGGTGCGCTATACGTCGCCGACGAGCAAGAGCGAGATGGCGAAGCTCATTCGCTTCAGTGGCGGCGAGTACTCGTACTGGGAGACGGGCCGGCACGCGACGCTGCGTGAGCTCGTGCTGAACGAAGGCCTCGCCGTGCATGCCTCGCGCGCGCTCGCGCCGGGTCACGCGGCGTGGGAATACTTTGGTTACGGCCGCCGCCAGTATGCACGCGTGCGTGAGCTGGAGTCGGTGATCGGGCGCGCGGCCGATGTGGACCTCGACTCGCGAGGTCTCGGACTGCGCCTTCGCTACTTGTCTGGTGGCGTCAGCGAGGAAGCACGCACCGTCGATCGCTACGTGCTCCCCGAACGCTGCGGATACTACCTCGGCGCGCGGATGGCCGAGCCTGCTGTCGCGACGAATGGATTGGCGTGGTGTATCAGAGCCAGCGCCGAAGAGATCGCGGCGCTCGCCCGGACCACCGCGGCCTCGGCGTGACGTGGCGTTATGCCCAAGCGCGGGAACGGCGACCGACGCGAACGTCGCGAGCTGCGTGAGCTGCTCGACGAGCTAGTCTCGCATGTCCGCGCGCTGACGCGCGCGCATCGCGGTATGACCGCCGACGAGATGCACTACGCGCAGCAGCGCCTCGAGTGGCTCGCCGATGAGATCTGGCGATCGGCCACCGATGGCCCCGAGGGTGTGGACAATAGCTAAAAGATGTTGGGAAGTAGTGGGCGAACTTCGGCCACTTGCGGGTCCCACCTCTCGCAAGTAGGGTTTGGGTCCCTGTAACGTTCCGGAGACCTTGGTGCGTGAGTTTCCGCTGGCGACGCATGCGTTCGTCGAAGCCGTTCGGCACGGTGATATCGTCGCGGTCCGCGCGCTGTTGACGGCGGCACCGGATCTCGTCACCGCGGCTCGGAAGATGACGGGCGAGAGCATCGTGCTCCCCGCGGTCTTTCGGCGCCGGCTCGACGTGGCGGTGCTCGTGGCGGAGCGGACGGAGCTCGACGCGTTCGAGGCGGCGGCCGTGGGGTGCATTCCGCGTCTCGTCACGCTACTCGAGACGCATCCCGCCGTCGTGCGCGAGCGGATGGCGAACGGCTGGACGATCGCGCATCTGGCCGCGTTCGCCGGACAATCTGTCGCGCTGCGGCGCGTGCTCGATGCCGGGGCGGATCCGAACGCAACAGTGCGTGACGCGATGGCGAACACGCCGCTGCATCTCGCGGTCACCGGCGTGTGCAACCCGTCGGTGATCGAGCTCCTGGTGCGCCGCGGCGCGACGCCCAATGCTCGCGCGGCATCGGGCATCACGCCGTTGCACAATGCGGCCTCACACGGGTCGGCTCAGGCGGTCGAGACGTTACTCCGCCTCGGCGCCGATCCGGCGGCGCACATGGACACGGGGCAGACGCCGGCGATGATCGCGTCGGCTAAGAACCACACGATCATCGCGCGGCGGTTGCGTGACGCCGAGCGGCGGAGTGTGGCCGCGGTTTAGGGGACGCCCTAGCGCGGATCGAATCGGCGTAGCTGCTCGATGTACGGCGCGATGAGCCTCTCCCGAAATACCTCGAGCATGCGCGGGCCATCGTGCGTCTGCCGAAACGCCGACGCCGTCAGGCCAAGCATCACGCCCACGTGACGGCCGAAGGCCTGCGGTGACGAGTACTCCATGATGTTCGACACATGCACGATCGCGAGTCCGGGATTCTCGAGGAGTCGCGCGGCGCGGGTGAGCCGTGCCATGCTCAGGTAGACGCGCGACGGTGGGAGCCGCAGGCGATAGAGGCGGCTGGCGAGCGAGAACGGACGAAGATTGAGGCGCTTGGCTAAGCCGCTCACCCGCGTGATCGGCGGCGTCGTCGAGAAGAGCGCCTCGAAGAAATCCCAGCAGGCCGCGGTCACGCCGGCCAGATCGACGGCGAGTGCCGCGAGCGCGAATCGGCCTGATTCGGCAGGCGAACTATTCGCGATCGCCTGACGCAGGGCGCGCCAGCCGTCGGGCGCTCGCACGTCGATCAACGTGCGGATGCCGCATTGACCAAGGGTGAGTACGGCGTGGGAGGCGGCTGGACCCGTGATCGAGAGTAGCGCGATAGCCGGGATCCGTGGGAACTCACGCATGAGACTCGTGACGTTCATGGTCTCGTGCACGCAGCGCGCGACGGACACGACGACGGCGCCGGCGCGGCGCTCGCGAACGTCGCGCGTGACCTCGTCGATCGAGTCTCGATGCAGTGCCTCGCACATGCCGCTGCCGGCGGCGTCGAGGGACAGTCGCTCGTCGTGCGTGAGTATGGTCGAGATAGACGTAGAGCTCGGCCCAGCCGAGCTCAGTTCAACCACTCCTTTAGGGGCAAACATGGCGATGACAACTCTCCGGAACTGAGCCACGCTCGAATCGAAACTCGCAGTTGAGTTTTGGTCGGGTGGCATTTGCACCGAACAGTCGTCACCGCCGTCAGCCGATCGTCAGCAACCTGAAGTGATTATATTTCGACCGAATTACCGCCGGTCGGACGGTCGCGGCGTGCCCTTTGGGGTGCGTCGAGGAAAGTCCGGGCTCCAGAGGGCAGACTGCCAGGTAACGCCTGGGCGCGAGCGAGAGGATCGCACGCGACGGAAAGTGCCACAGAAAACACACCGCCGATGGCCAAGGGCTCAAAACTCGAGGCACAGGCAAGGGCGAACCGGTGGGGTAAGAGCCCACCGCGCTTCCGGCGACGGAGGCGGCACGGTAAACCCCAGTCGGAGCAAGGTCAAATAGGCGGCGAGGGGTGGCCCACCCCGAGGCAGGACATAAGCCGCGGGTAGACTGCTAGAGGACGTGGGTGACCGCGTTCCCAGAGAAATGACCGTCCGGATGGGGTAACCCGTCCGACAGGACCCGGCTTATAGACCGGCGGTATCGAACGAAAGCAGCCCCCCGGGGTCACTCGGGGGGCTGTCCTTTGCTTAGCTTGAGACCCGTGAAGAAGCACATCCCTCTCGCGCTCATCATTCTCTCTGCGTGCGGGCCGTCGGTGGCATCGCACGAGCCACGCAACCCGCCGCCGGCGGCGCCGAGCGAGCATCGGACGCCGCCGCCGTTCGTGCCGCCCCGATATGCGGTTGGGCGCGGAGCGTACGAGATGACGTCGACCGCGATCGTGCAGTTCGTGGGCGACTCGTCGGCCAAACCGGACACGCTTCAGACCGCGGTCGTCGTGCGGTACGATGCCAGCTGGACTAGCACGGGCGTCGACTTCACCGGCGCGGTCCAGTCGCGAGTGACGGCGGCGTCTGGCCGGATGCGGCAGGCCAGTACCGAGTCACTCGACCCCGTACCGTTCCGTGCATCGGTGGACACGCTAAAAGGGATGGTGCATCTCGTCGGCGACTCCGGCGCCGAGTCCATGTGCCCGTCTCCTCACGCCGGCGCCCTCGCGGCCGCTCGGCAATATCTCGCCTCGATTCCACGCACGCTCGCGCCGGGCGCATCGTGGACTGATACGACGACGGCGACTACCTGTCGTGGCGAGATTCCGGTGACGACGACGGCCATCCGACACTTTACCGTCGCGCTCGAGCATCCGCCGTCCGGACCGCCGACGATCGTCGTCTCGCATCTCTCGACCATCTCGCTTCAGGGCGAGAGCTCGCGCCGCACGCGCGGCGTCACGCTGACCGGCGCTGGCACGCGCCAGTATGAGGATCGCTACGACGCGTTCACGGGCGTACTCAAGTCACGCGCGGCGGTGATCGATGTCGATCTCAGCATCGGAGTTGCCGGGACTCCGAGCCGACTGCATGAGCACGTGGACGAGCGCGCGGTGCCGATCGCCCCCGTAAGTGCTCCGTAAGCGCTAGTCGACCAAACGCAGTGGCATAACAAGGCAAACGAACTTCGCCTTGTTCTCCCATCCCTCGGGCTCGATCGTCGCGGCGCGCTCGGGGGCCTTGAACGTCAGCCGAACTTCATCGGTCGGCATGTACTTCAGGATCTCGAGGAGATAGGACGCGTTGAAGCCGATGTCGAGCGGATCCCCAGTGTAGCGCACGGCCAGCTCGTCCTGGGCCTCACCGAGATCGGGCGTTTGCACGCTGAACTTCGCCATGCCGGCATTGAGGCCGAGACGCACGCGATGCGTCTGGTCCGACGCGACGATCGACATACGCCGTAACGTGCCCATGAGCGCCTGCTTGTCGGCGATGGCGATGCGATCATTGTCCCGCGGAATAACCTGATCGTAGGGCGGATACGGCCCCTCTATGAGCCGTGTATAGACCGCGGTGAGCGGCGACCGGAAGCCGAGGTGATTCTCGCCCCGCGCGATCTCCAACTCCTCGTCGGCGGGAAAGAGCCGATGGACCTGGTCCAGAGCCTTTGGCGGAACGATCAGATCGTGCGAGCCGGATCCGGTGACCGCGAGCTCCATCTTGGCGAGCCGGTGGCCGTTGGTCGCGACCATACGCATGTACTCCGGCCGCAGCTCCCACAGCACACCGTTCAGAATCGGCCGACTCTCCTCGGTGCTGACCGCGAACGACGTATGCTGAATCAGCTCGTGCAGGTCGCCGGAGCGTGCCCGCCAGCTGCCGTCGAACTTGACGCTCGGAAACGTCGGAAACTCATCGCGCGGAATGCCGAGCAGTTTGAACTTGGCCCGACCACTCTCGATCGTGATCCGTTGCTCGCCGGCGGCCGCGATCTTGACCGGCGAGGGCAACAGCTCGCGAGCGATCTCGCTGAGCTTGCGGGCCGGCATGGTCACCGCACCGTGCGCTTCTACGTCAGCGTTGACCTCGGTGCTGACGGCGATGTCGAGATCCGTTCCAGACAAACGAATCCCGCGATCCGTGGTCTCGACCAGAATGTTCGCCAGAACAGGAAGTGTGGTCTTTGACGGAATGCTCGCCGCAACGGCCGCCAATCCCTCTTGGAGTTTTTCACGTGTGATCGTGAAGCGCATGTCTGCTGTCGTTAGTTAGTTAATAAGACAAGCAGTAGAACTAGTAGGGGATGTGGGCTTGTGTACAATCGCGGCAAGTTACGATCGTTGAGTGACTTTGCCTAGGCCGCGCGTTGTGCAATAGATCTGGATACGTCCGAGTTTTGCCCAGCCAGTCACATTCCGCCGGCTTTCGATGTGACTCATTGTGCAGAAATCGGAGCTATCGACACACCTTTCGACACTTATCTACACTCGCAGTGTGGACAGATGACCCCTCACGCGCTCGACGCGCGCCTTGAACGTCGGGTCCTGCTCCATCTCCACGGTGACGCGCTCGAGGCTGTGGATGACGGTCGAGTGGTCGCGACCGCCGAAGGCGTTCCCGATCTCCACCAGCTGGACCTGCAGCAGCTCGCGCACGAGGTGCATGGCGACCTGGCGTGGCGTGGTCAGGGCCTTTGTCCGCGTCTTTGACTTGAGGCCGTCCACGGTGACGCCCCACTCCTTTGCGACCGCGTGCTGAATCGCGTGCACCGTGAGCCCCGTCGCGTCGCCAAGCGTCGGCGTGCCGTCCGGCGCGAAGCGGATCTTGTCGCGCAGGGCATCGCGCGCCAGATCGACGCCGATCGCGCGGTGCTTGAGCGAGGAGTAGGCGAGGAGCTTGATGATCGATCCCTCGAGCTCGCGCACGCTGGATCGCACATGTTCGGCGATGAACTGGATCACGTCCTCGGGGATCGTCGTCTCCAGGTGATCGAGCTTCGCCTTGTGCCGGAGGATCGCGATGCGATGCTCCAGATCCGGCACATCAATGTCCGCGACCATGCCCCACTGGAAACGACTGACGAGTCGGGCTTCCAGGCCAGGGATCTCGCCGGGCGGACGGTCCGAGGTCAGAATGATCTGCCGGCCCGCCTCGTACAACGCGTTGAACGTGTGAAAGAACTCCTCCTGCGTGCCCTCTTTCCCCTTCAAGAAATGCACGTCGTCGACGAGCAGCATGTCGGTCTCGCGATATCGACGGCGGAACTCGTGGTTCGTGCGCGTCTGAATCGCCTGGACCATCTCGTTCGTGAACTGCTCCGTTCCGACGAGCGTAATGCGCGTGTTCGGAAATCGTTCGAGCACGTCGTGCGCGACGGCTTGCATTAAATGCGTTTTCCCGAGTCCGGTCGCGCCGTACACGAAGAGGGGGTTGTAGAACTTGCCCGGGCCCTGCGACACCGCCTGGGCGGCGGCGAAGGCCAGCTCGTTGGATTTGCCGGGAACGAAGTGCTCGAACGTGTAGCGCGGCGTGAGTGCCGCATTAATGGCCCCCGCCTGCCGCTTGGCTGCCGCCTCTTGTTCGGGTGCCGGCGCGACGAACAGGTCCATCTGCGGTCGCGCTTTCCGTTCCTCGCTGACGCGAAAGACGACGGTGATCGGATGACCAACCGCCACCGGTGCGTAGCTCGCGAGCAGATGTGCGTACTTGGACTCGTTCCAATCCGCCGCGAACTGGTCTGGCGCGCTGACGACGAGTGTCGCGGTGGGGCCGGTCCCGTTTGGCGAGTCGCTCTTCTCCTCGAGGCCCAACGCCTCCGCGGGCTCCAGCCAGGTGCGGTACGTTTGCTCGGGGAGCGCCTGCTTCGCGCGTTCGAGCAGGCGTGACCACACTTCGGCTGCGGTGAGGGAAGTAGCGATGAGCGACATGAAGCGAGAAGCGACGACAAAACTTGAGGGGCGCTAACTTTCTGCCCCACGGGGGATAATGTCAACTGACAGAAAGATCGACCACGGGCTCATCGCTTGACCTAGCTCCAAGCGGCCCATAGCTTTGGAAGTCTTTGCCGTTTGGATCTCGATCTTTTTGGAGTATTAGATGGGCAAGCCCACATATCGTCCCCGCAATAAGCGCCGCATCAAGACCCACGGATTTCGTGAGCGGATGTCGACACGCTGGGGGCGTGAAACATTGAGTCGTCGTCGGAAAAAGGGGCGTAAGCGGTTGACGGTCCGCCTGCCCTCGAAGTACGCCGGCGCGTGAGTCGTTTCCGCGACGCTATCGGCTGACCGCGAGCGCCGAGCTCGCCGCGGTACGCCGAACGGGAAAACGCGTTCGGTTGCCGATGGGCGCGCCTGATTTGGAGGCCAGGGTTACGGCCTCGACCCGATCGCATCCGCGTGTCGGATTCATTGTGCCTCGCTACAAGCACACCGCCGTCGACCGCAACCGCCTCAAACGGCGGTTGCGCGAGCTTGTGCGTCGCCGGCTCCTGGCTGAGTTGGCCGAGCTGCCGGCGGTCGATCTCGTGATTCGCGCGAAGCCGACGGCGTACCAGCTGCCGTTCGCGTCGTTAGCCGCGCAGGTGGAAACCCTGCGCGACGCCGTCCGTAGGGTCCAATGAGACACGTCCTCATCGCGCTTGTGCGCATGTATCAGGTCGGCCTGTCGCCGCTTCTGCCCGCGTCCTGCCGTTATTATCCGAGTTGTTCGGCATACGCGATCGCCGCGCTCGAAAAGCACGGCGCGATCCGCGGCGCCTGGCTCGCGGTCCGGCGCATTGCGCGCTGTCACCCGTTCCATCCCGGCGGATACGACCCGGTTCCATAGACGACATGGAAAAGCGACTCTTAGTTGCGCTGCTGTTATCAGCGATTGTTTTCGTTCTCTACGAGTATCTCTATCCGCCGCAGCGTCCGCGGGTAGCGACGACTCCCGCGCCGGTCGATACGACGGCTCCGGCGCCGACTCAGGCTGCCGCCGTGGGCACTCAGTCACCTACTGTCGGCGCGACGCCGGCGGCACCTACCGCGCCATCGGCGCCGGCTGTCCCGGCCGAGACGCTGGCGGTGAAGACCACGAATGCGGTGTTCACGTTCTCGAACATCGGCGCGACGCCGGTCGGCGTCACGATGCTGGACTACAACTCCACGCGGAATAAGGCGCGGGCCGAGAATGTGGTCCTCGCGCCTGGACTGCGGTATCGCATCGTTCGGTCCAAAGACACGCTCGATCTGAGTCAGACGGCCTTCAAGGCCAATCGCGACGGATCGACGGTCACGTTCACCGGCGACGTGAAAGGGTCGCAGGTGAGCATCGCGTACAAAGTCGCGCCGCAGGGGTATCTCGCCACCGTGAGTGGCAAGGTCACCGGGCCGGGGAGCGACACGAGCTATCTCGTCGCGCAGCTGCCCTCGACGTTCAAGTCGACCGAGGCGGACACGATCGACGATCAGAACCATTTCGCGTATGCGGTCAAGCCCGTGCGCGATGATCCGCAGGGTATCGCGTTCAGTAAGCTGGACCAGAATCCCAAGCTGATCTCCGGTCCGCTCTCCTGGGTCGCGGCTCGCGACAAGTACTTCGTGATCGGACTGCTCACCACGCCGGCGGCGCCGTTCGCCGAGGCGGATTTGAGCGGAGATCCGAAACTGCCCGGGGCAAAGCTCAAGACCATCGCCAACGGCTCCGTCATCCAGCCTGTTCGAAACGGCACCTTCGGCTTCGAGCTCTACGCCGGCCCTCAAGAATACAGTCGCCTCCACGCACTCGGCCGCGAGTTCGAGGATGTGAACCCGTACGGCGGGTTCTTGCACGGCGTCCTGCAGCCCTTCGCGACCATCATCGTCCGCGTCATGATCTGGATGCGGGGCGCGCTGCAGCTCAATTACGGTTGGATCATCATCATCTTTGGCGTCGGGATCCGGGTTCTGCTCTGGCCGCTGAATCAACGCGCCATGCGCACGAGTCTCCGGATGCAGGCGTTGCAGCCGGAGATTCAGGCGGTGCAGGAGCGGTATAAGAACAAGCCCGAGCAGCTGCAGACCGAGATGATGAAGGTGTACGGGGAGCACGGATTGAGTCCGCTGTCGCCGATCGTCGGCTGTCTGCCGATGCTCATCCCGCTGCCCATTCTCTACTGCCTGCTCTTCGTGTTCCAGAACACGATCGCCTTCCGCGGCGTGTCGTTCCTCTGGCTCCATGACATCTCGCTCAAGGATCCGTACTTCATCCTGCCGGCGGTCATGGGGGTCTCGTCGTACCTCGTCTCGTGGATCGGCATGAGGAACTCGCCGCCGAATCCACAGGCGAAGATGATGACCTATTTCTTCCCGGCCATGATGGTGTTCTTCCTCATGAACTACTCGGCCGGCCTGAACCTCTACTACGCCGTCCAGAACATCGCGACCTTGCCGCAGCAATGGTTCTTATCCAACGAGCGGGCGAAGGCCGCGAAGAAGGCGCCGGCTCCCGCGCGAGCAGCGCCCGCGCGCGGATAACGAACATCGGGCACGCCACGCTGCTGATCGAGATCGGCGGCGTGCGCGTGCTGACGGATCCCAACTTCGATCCCCGCCTGGCCGGGATCTTGGGCCGCGTCGCTCCGCCCGGCATCGCCCTCGAGCAACTGCCGCCGCTCAACGCGATACTGCTCTCCCACGCCCACGCCGACCATCTCTCCCGTCGGTCCCTCAACAAACTTCCCCCCAATATTCCGATATTCGCACCGCCAGCCGTGGCTCGTCGGCTCAATGGTGTTGGCGTAGCACCGGGGGAGACTGTATCCGTAAACGGTCTGTCAATTCAGGCCGCGAAAGCAAAGCATCGTGTGGTCGGCGGCGCGAATATGTATCGGTTGGATGCGAGCGACGCGAGCATCTTCTTCGCGGGCGACACGGGACTGACCTCGAAGACGCACGAAATGGGACCGGTCGACATAGCGTTGCTGCCGATTGGCAAAGCCCCGTGGTGGCGCCCAGGGTTCCGCCGCAATCACTTGTCGAGCGATGATGCCCTGGTCCTATTCGAGAGGCT
>Ga0070741_10017123_pt1 | contig 11956 bp, 11 predicted proteins | sample Coa_R1_4_FD_66440 | JGI IMG/M metagenome (GOLD analysis project Ga0070741, IMG submission 66440) | Surface soil microbial communities from Centralia Pennsylvania, which are recovering from an underground coalmine fire - Coalmine... | ecosystem: Environmental > Terrestrial > Soil > Unclassified ...
CTCGCGCCGCGCGAGGTCCAGCGCTTCCAGGTATACAGCTCCGAGCAGGGCCGCATGGTCGACCGCCTGTATTACACCTGCGCGAAGCCGGGGCGGTAGTGCCGAGATCGATGTCCGCTCTCTGGGCCCTGGGCTTCCGCCCCTTCTATCTCCTCGCCGGGATCTTCGCCGCGCTCTCGGTGCCGCTCTGGGCCGCGCGCTTCGCCGGCTGGCTCGGCGAGTGGGTGTATTTCTCCGAGTCGGTGTGGCACGCGCACGAGATGATCTTCGGCTACGCCTTCGCCGTGATGGTCGGATTCCTCTTCACCGCGGTGCGCAACTGGACCGGGCGCCCGACGCCGACGGGCGGCACGCTCGCCGCGATCGCGCTCGCGTGGGTCGCCGCGCGCGTGCTCGTGTTCACGCCGTGGACCGAGCTCGCCGCCTTCGCCGACGCCGCCTTCGCGCTCGCGGCGGCGGCGGGCATCGCGGTGCCGCTGATCGCGAGCGGCAACCGCCGCAACCTGTTCTTCGTCGTGCTGCTGGTCGCGCTCGGGGCGCTGAACCTGTGCTTCTACCTCGCCAAGGACGACGTCCTCGACGTGCCGGTCGGCCTCGGCCTCGAGATCGCGCTCGACCTGATCCTGTTCGTCATGGCCGTGATCGGCGGGCGCGTGATCCCGATGTTCACCGCGAGCGCGGGCGCGGATCCGCGGCGAGCGCCCTGGCTCGACCGCGCGGCGCTCGCCGCCGTGCTGCTGCTCGTGGTGGCCGACGCGATCGAAGCGCCCGAGGCCGTCATGGCGCTCCTCGCCGCGGCCGCGGCGCTGCTGCACGGAGCGCGGCTCGCGCTGTGGCGGCCCTGGCGCACGCTCGGGCGGCCGCTCCTGTGGATCCTGCACGCGTCGTACGCCTGGATCGTGATCCACCTCGCGCTGCGCGCCTTCGGCGAGGTCGGGCTGATCATGCCGAGCCTCGCGACGCACGCGCTCACCGTGGGCGCGATCGGCGGCATGACCCTCGGCATGATGACGCGCACCGCGCGCGGCCACACCGGGCGGCCGCTCGAGGCGGCCGGCGGCGAGACCGCGGCCTACGTCCTGATCCAGCTCGCGGCGCTCGTGCGCGTGTTCGGCCCGATGTTCCTGCCCGCGCTCTACCTCGACGCGATCATCGTCTCGGGCGCGCTGTGGTCGCTCGCCTTCCTCGTGTTCACCGTCGTCTACTGGCCGGTGCTCACGCGGCCGCGCGTGGACGGCCGGCCGGGCTGAATGCCCGAGCTTCCGGACGTCAGCGTCTACGTCGAGCACCTCGCCCGCCGGACCGCCGGGCGGCGGCTGGAGCGCCTGCGCCTCGTCAATCCCTTCGTGCTGCGCACGGCGGTGCCGCCGATCTCGGCGGCGGAAGGAAGGACCGTCACGGGCGTGCGCCGCATCGGCAAGCGCATCGTGATCTCGCTCGAGGGCGATCTGCACCTCGTGCTGCACCTGATGATCGCGGGGCGCCTGCACTGGCAGGAGCGCGGGGCCAAGGGCAAGGGCCGCGGCACGCTCGCCGCCTTCGAGCTCGAGAACGGCACGCTGCTCTTCACCGAGGCGGGAACCAAGCGCCGCGCGTCGATCCATCTCGTCGCGGGCGATCCGTCGGCGGTCGACCCCGGCGGCCTCGAGCCGATGGACGCTAGCCTCGCGCAGTTCGCCGAGCGCCTCGCGCGCGAGAACCACACGCTGAAGCGCGCGCTCACCGACCCGCGCCTCTTCAGCGGCATCGGCAATGCCTACTCCGACGAGATCCTGCACCGCGCCAGGCTCTCGCCGGTCGCGCTCACGTCCTCGCTCTCGCCCGGGGAGACCGAGCGGCTCTGGCGCGCGACGCGCGAGACGCTCGCGCTCTGGACCGAGCGCCTGAGGAAGGAAGCGGGCGACGCCTTCCCGGAGAAAGTGACCGCGTTCCGCGAGGGCATGGCGGTGCACGGCCGCCACGGCGATCCCTGCCCCGTGTGCGGGTCGCCCGTGCAGCGCATCGTCTACGCCGAGAACGAGACCAACTACTGCGCGCGCTGCCAGACCGGCGGCCGCGTGCTCGCCGACCGCGCGCTCTCGCGGCTGCTCAAGAAGAGCTGGCCGAGGTCGATCGACGAGCTGGAGTGAGGTATGTGGGCTAGCGAACGGAACGCGGCGGTGGAATGGGGCCTAATGGCGTCACGGGCATTTCGCTGAGCACGGAAGTGCCCTCCCTGCAGCACCCCAACCCCTTGGAGAAACACTGATGAAGAAATCCATTATTTCGATCGCGACGGCCTTGACCCTTTCCGCCACGAGCGTCGCCTCCGGCGCCGCCTCCGGCACCGACCTGCTCGGCAGCGCGGTGCAACCGTCGTCGGTTCAGCGCACGGTGAGCATCGACAGCGGGACGCGCTGGGTGAACGTGCGCCAGGGCGAGACCGTCGGATTCGTCTCGAACGGGCAGGAGTTCGCCTGGCAGTTCGACGGCCCGGTGAATTCGTTCAACCTCGGCATGATCGCGCCCGACGGCATGATCGATCACGCCGTGCGGGTCCAGGTCGAGCCGCTGTCCAGCGCTCCGTAACCCCTCACGCGTGCCCGCGCGCGGCCGATCTCGGGTCGAGCGCGGGGCCCGGTTCAGGAAGCCTCCGCCCGCGACCGCCAGCGCACCGCGAAAAACAGCGCGAGCAGCAGGCAGGACGCGACGCTCACGACCTCCGACAAGAACGACGCCCCGAACGCGGCAAGATAGAGCGGCGGCCCGAACCGGTATTGCCGGGTGATCTGCGCCGACTCGTCCAGTTCCGCGCTGCTCATTCTCCTCGCCTGCAGCTTGCGAGATGCATGCCGCCACAGCGCCGCGTAGGCGACGGAGATCGCCAGGAACGTGCCCGTGTACAGGTGCGCCGCCACCTTCGCCTCGGGGTGAAGCAGGTACTCCGCGAGCAGGGCCGTGGGAAAGGGAACGAACGTGACGCAGAGCAGCAGCAGGCCGTTCCAGTACAGGAAGGCATGATCGCTCCTCCTGATCAGGTCGAATATCCAGTGATGGTGCACCCACACGACGAGAACCGTGACGAAGCTCGTGAAGAAGGCCAGGTAATTGGGCCACAGCCCGAGCAGCGCGCTCGCCAGTCCGTGGGCTTCGACCAGCTCGTGCCCCGGCACCTTGATCTCGATGACGAGCAGCGTCATGGCGATGCCGAAGACGCCGTCGCTGAACGCCTCGATCCGCTCGGTCTGCTTTCCTTCCTGCATCCGAATTGGCCGGTCCGGCCGGAATAGCGCGAGCTTACTCCGGCGGCAGATTCCGGGTCAGCGGTAGAGGACGACGCCCGCCACGACCGCCACGTCGAGCACGATCCAGCCGACGCACGCGAGGTAGATCGTCTTGTCGCCTTTCTGCAGCCCGTAGACGAACCAGAGCAGCGCCGCGACGAGGTACGCGCCCCAGGACAGGATCGACACGCCGCTCGCGTCGTGCCCGACCCAGATCGTGTAGACCTGGGGCACGGTCATCAGCATCGTGAACACGGACATCGCGCGCAGCACGCGCTCGAGCGCGGTCGGCGGCCGCTCGGGCGTGATGGCGCACGCGGCGGCGTCGGCGGGAAGCAGGCTCATGTTCTTCTCCCTCGTGCGAAAGAAAACGCCGCGGCCGTACTGCGCCGCGGCGTTCATTGTCCCCCGTCGATCGCGAAAACTAAAGGGACTTCAGGTACTCCACGAGATCGGTCTTCTGCTGCGGGCTGAGGCCGAGGCCGAAGTGGCTGTCGTAGTGCGCCACCACGTCGTTCAGGGCAGGGAAGCGCCCGTCGTGGTAGAAGCCGCGCTTCTGGTGCGTCCACAGGCCCGCGAGCGGCGCGGTGCGGTACGCGTGCGTCGGCGAGCGGTCGGCCTGGAACGAGTCGATCCCCATCTCCTCGGGCGAGTGCAGGTTGTGGCCGGGCTCGGTGTAGAGCGGCGGCACGTGGCAGACCGCGCACTTGCCGTCGCCTTCGAACACCGTCTTGCCGCGCTGCGCCGCGGCCGCGTCGAAGCTGCCCGCGGGCGCCTTCGGCGCCGGGATCGCGAGCTGGTAGAAGTGCAGCGCCGGGAGCTTCGCGGTCACGAGGTCGGGCGTGCCGCGCGTGTTCCACGAGCCCGTGGCCGCCGCGACCGGGAACTGCGCCGGGTCGGAGAGCCGCTGGTCGAAGAACGTGCCCGAGCCGTGCATCTCGGTCGCGGCGACGTACGCGTTCCAGTACGGCACCGAGCCGAAGCCCGTCCAGGTGTGCAGGTTCACGCCGGCGAGGCCGAACGCGGGCGGGATCAGCGTCGCCGCGGGCTTGCCGTCGGGGCGGAACGCGTGCGCCGCGCCGTCCTTGTCGAGCTCCGCGTCGAACTTGCCGGGACCCCAGCTCGTGAGCACCGCCTTCACGGTCGCCGCGTCGACGCCGAGCAGGTCGGTGAACGGCTTCAGGTTGGGCGCGAGCGACAGGATCAGCCCGATGTTCAGGTCCTGGTTGGACCAGCCGTCGAGGCGCTTGCCGATGCCGGGCGCGAACGAGTTGTCGACGGTCGAGTGGCACAGCGCGCACTGCGCGCCGAGCGCGGTGATCTTGCCGCTCGCGTCGAACTTGCCGGTGAGGCCGACGACCGCGTTCAGCTTGAGCAGCGCGAGCGTCGTCGCCGGATCGTCGAGGTTCACCTGGCCGGCCGCGATCTGCGCTTTCAGCGCCGCGGGCAGCGCGTCGGAGTCGACCTTCAGGCCGACCGAGAGCGCGGTCTTCGGGGAGATGCCGGGCCCGACGCCGCCGTTCGCCGCGCCCGCGATCGCCTTGTGCAGCTGCAGCGCGTCGCCGAAGAAATGCTCGGAGCCGAACGTGTCGAAGCGGAAGATGCCGCGGCCCTGCTCGACCATGCGCTCGGCGCTGCGGTCGATGGCCTTGTCGTTGTCGTTGGCGATGCGCCCGGGACCGTCGTCGGCGAGCGCGGTGAGGGCGAGACCGGCCGCGGTCAGCGCGGCGGCGCCGCCCATCGTGAGGGCGAGCGAAGACAGAAACACTTTGGCGTGCTTCATTGCAACCTCCTGCTGTGGGGTGAAACGGTTTTGCTAGGCCGTGCCGGGCGGAGCCTCGAGCCGGGACATCACGGCCGCGACGATGCGGTCGCAGCGCTCGCCCGCGAAGGCGAACGCCTGATCGAAAGCGATATCGATGTCGCGCGAGAGGGCGGCGCGCAGCATGCCCCGGGCGCGGAAGAAGCGCGAGCGCACGGTCGCGTCGGGAATCCCGAGCGTGGCCGCGGTCTCCTCGACCGAGAGCTCCTCGAGCGCGCGCAGCACGAACACGGCGCGGAAGGCGTCGGGCAGCTCGTCGATCTTCGCCTCGAGCAGGCGGCGGGTCTCCGCGCGCAGCGCGGCGTTCTCGGGCTGTTCGGGCGTGGATGGCATCATGTCGTCTTCCATGGCTTCGGCGAGCTCGCCGTCGAAGTGATTACCGTCTAATGGGATGATCGCGGCGGCCCGCGAGCGTTTGCGCAGCCGTCCGAGCGCCTCGTTGGCGGCGATTCGCACCAGCCAGGTCGAGAGCTTCGCGTCGCCGCGGAAGCCCGCCATCGCGCGGAACGCGAGCAGGTAGGCTTCCTGGACCGAGTCCTCGGCCTCGGCGTCGTCCTTGAGGATGGCGCGCGCGGTGCGATAAAGCCGCTGGTTGTAGCGGCGCATCAGCTCGCGGCACGCGGCGTGGTCCCCCGAGGCGATCCGGCGCGCGAGCTCCGCGTCGTCGGTGCGGGCGTTCCCTGCGGTGGCCGTGGCGGGCTGCATGTTCGTTCTCCTCGTTCGCGCCGATTGGATGATGCCCGCGAGCGGCGCGTTCCCGCGCCCGCGAAGTCCGGATTAACCCCTTGCCGCGCATGGAATTCGCGCCGGCTAGTCCACGCGGACCATGGACGCGTCCATATAGTACGGCACCGCCCGGATCAGACTGCGAATAATCCGCTCGGAGACCCCGCTCTTGGCGCACCCCATCGCGAAGCTTCACGGCAGCGCCCGAGCCGATTGGCGGGGCTGGCCCCTGCTCTTCGGGCTGCTCGCCGCGCTCCACGTCCTCATGCTCGGGTACGACCTGCACCACCCCGGGCGCTTCCTCAACGCCGACCGCGCCGGCGGGCGCATGCAGGTGCTCGAGGGCTTCCGGCGGACCTGGGAGGGCGGCGGCGACCTCACCGCCTTCCTCGCCCAGCACGGGATCGTCGGCGACTGGCTGCCGCAGGCGCTGCTCTACCTCTGGGGCGGGCAGTATCTCGTCATCGTCGCGCAGGTCGCGCTCGCGCTCGCGTCGGTCGCCTGGGTGCGCTCGATCGGAACGCGCCTGGGGATGGCCGAGGGCAGCGCGCGCGGCGCCGCGCTCCTCTACGGCCTGCTGCCGCACACGGTCGTCCTGCCGCACCAGCTCGCCTCCGAGGCGATCTTCGTCCCGCTGCTCGTCGGCAGCTTCGCGCTGCTCGTGCGCTCGTCGAGCGCGCGCGGGCTCGCGCTCGCGGGCGCCCTGCTCGGGCTGGCGACCCTGGTGCGGCCGATCACGCTGCTGTGGCCGCTCGTGTGCGTGCTCTTCCTGAGCGCGACGCTGCGCGCCCGCGCCCTGTTCGTCCTCGCGGCGCTGACGCCGCTGTACCTGTGGATGCTGTTCGTCTTCGCCGCGACCGGCGATCTCTCGATGGGGCGCTCCGATCACGACCTGGGCCGCAACCTCTACGAGCGCGCCGAGCGCATCGCCGCGTCGGCGGGCGTCCCGGCGCCCGAGAGCCCGACCGGCGACCGCCGCCTCGGGGTCGCGGGCTACCTGCGCTTCGCGCTCGACCATCCCTCGCCCGCGCTCGAGCACAGCGCGAGGGATGTCGCGGTGCTCGCGCTCAAGTCCGGAACCGAGCGCGTCGTGCTCGACTACCTCGAGGTCGACGCCGCCGAGCGCGCCGAGCTCCAGGCGAGCGACGGCTGGCGCGCGCGCCTGGAGCGCGACGGCGCGTGGGCCACGTTCAGGCAGATGACGACGCGCCATCCCGGCGTCGTGCTCGCCGCCGCGGGCGGCGCGATCGCGTTCGCCGCCCTGATGCTGCTCGCGTTCGCGGGCGCGCTCGCCTGGCTGCGCGAGAACCGCGACGGCGCCGCCGCGCCGCGGCACCGGCTGCGGCTGCTGCTCGTCCTGTTCCCGCTCTATATCGCGGCGACCGCGCAGGTCGTCGACGCGGCGCAGTCGCGCCACCGCGCGCCGGCCGAGCTGGCGCTGTGCCTGCTCGCCGTCGCGGGATTGCCGGTGCTGCGCCGCCGCCTGTCCCGGACGTTCTCGAAGATACCGCGCGTGAACCTGCACACGGAGGTGCGACGTGCCCGCTAACGCCATCCTGCTGCGCGAGCTGCCGCAGCGTCCCGACGCCGCCGTCTTCGACCTGGACGGAACGCTCACGCACGGCGATACGCTGTCGGCCTTCCTGCGCTTCGTCGCGCCCGGGCGCGACTTCGCGCTGCGCGCCTCGCGCGCGCTGCCCGCGCTCGCCGGCTGGGCGCTGCGGCTGGTCGAGCGCGACCGCGCCAAGCAGGCCGTGCTCGCCGCGTTCCTGCGCGGCATGCCGCGCGAGGAGCTGGAACGCGCCGGGGCGGCGTTCGCGAGCGAGCGCCTGCCCGGCATGATGCGCGCCGAGGCGCTCGAGCGCCTGGCGTGGCACCGCGCGCAGGGCCACCGCTGCGTGTTGCTCAGCGCCTCGCCCCGCGTCTACGTCGAGCCCTGGGCGCGCGCGGCCGGCTTCGACGACGTGGTCGCGACCGAGCTCGCCTTCGACGCCGACGGCCGCGCCACCGGCGAATTCGCGGGCGCGAACTGCCGCGGCGAGGAGAAGGTGCGCCGGCTGCGCGCCGCGCTCGGCGATCCCGCGGGCTGGACGCTGCACGGCTACGGCGACAGCCCGGCCGACCGCGCCTTCCTCGCGCTTTGCGCCCCGGCGCGCTACCGCCCGTTCCGCGGAGACGACGAGGGCGAGACGAGGCTCGACCGTCCGCGCGACCTCGCGAGGCTCATGCGGCCGCACCAGTGGGTGAAGAACGGCTTCGTGTTCATCGGCTTGATCTTCGGCCACGCGTGGGGCGTTCCCGAGCTGGTGCTCGCCGCGGTGCTCGCCGCGGCGGGCTTCTCGCTCGCGGCGAGCGCGATCTACATCGTCAACGATTTCGCCGACCGCGCGCGCGACCGGCTGCACCCGACGAAGCGCCGCCGGCCGCTCGCCTCGGGCCGCGTGACGCCGGCGGCGGCGCTCGCGCTCGCCGCCGCGCTCGCGGTCTCGGGCGGCGCGCTCGCCTTCGCCGCGGGCCCCAAGGTGCTCGCGGTCGTGACGCTCTACGTCCTCATGAACCTCGGCTACACCTTCGGGCTGAAGGGCGTGGTGATCCTCGACGTCTTCATCATCTCGGCCGGGTTCATGCTGCGCATCCTGGCCGGCACGCTCGGGATCGGCGTGCCGCCCTCGCAGTGGCTGCTGCTGTGCGGGTTCCTCTTGACGCTGTTCCTCGGCTTCACCAAGCGGCGCGCCGAGATGCTCGCGCTCTCGGGCGACATGCTCGCGCACCGCAAGTCGCTGTCGCAGTACGGCGGCGAGATGCTCGACAAGCTGATCGGCATCTGCGGCGCGGGCGTGATCATGAGCTACAGCCTCTACACCATGAATCCGGACACGGTGCGCATGCACGGCACGTCGGCGCTGATCTACACGGTGCCCTTCGTGGTCTACGGCATGTTCCGCTACCTGTACCTGCTGCACCGCGAGTCCGCGGGCACCGACACCTCGCGCGACCTCGCGCGCGACCCGCACATGCTCGGCGCCGTGGGCGGATGGCTGCTCGCGACCGTCGGGATGATCGCGGCGTGAGCATGAAGCGAGCGCCGCTTGCGGCCGCGCTGCTGCTGATCCCCGCCGCGATCGCCGCGGCGGCGGACGGCCCGCGCGCGGTCGCGACGTTCGAGTCCCTCGGCCTCTACTGGACGCCGCCCTCGGATCCGGGCGCCGCGGGCTGCGCGGTGCAATACCGCAAGGCGGGCGGCGGCGCATGGAAGAAGGGGCTCGACCTCTGGTACGACGCGCGCAACCGCGAATGCCGCGGGAGCCTCGTGCGCCTCGCGCCCGGCACGGCCTACGAGGTGCAGCTCGCGGCGCCGGGCGCGACGGCGACGCTCAGCGCGAAGACCTGGCCCGAGCGCTTCCCGGTGGCGAGGACGGTCACCGTGAGCGGCGGCTCCGAGACGCTCGCCATCACGCAGGGCGGGACGCCCGAGGGCTACGTCCTCTACACCGGCGCGCCCGGCGCGACGATCGACGTCGCGAACAAGGCCGCGAACGACGTGACGATCTCGGCGCCTTACGTGATCGTGCGCGGCCTGACGCTGAAGGGCGCGCAGCGCGACGCGATCGACCTGCTCGCGGGCGCGCACGACGTGGTGATCGAGGACAACGACATCAGCGGCTGGGGCCGCTACCGCAACACGGCGAAGGGCGGCTGGGAGATCGGCGTCGACTCGGACTCGGGCATCCGCTGCCGCAACGTGCTCTCGGTCGAGCGCACCGTGATCCAGCGCAACCGCATCCACGACCCGCGCTGGGGCGCGAACAGCTGGTCCTGGGGCCATCCCGGCGGCCCGCAGGGCACGACCTACGACACCTGCGGCGGCAACCACGTGTTCCGCTGGAACGAGATCTACAGCTCGGACACGCACCATTACTTCAACGACGGCATCGGCGGCTCGGACAACTTCACCGACGCGGGCTTCCCGCGCGCCGACACCGACATCTACGGCAACAGGATCTCGAACACCTGGGACGACGGCATCGAGGCCGAGGGCGCGGATTCCAACGTCAGGATCTGGGGCAACTACATCGACCAGACCGCGACCGGCGTCGCGACCACGGTGGTGAACCGGGGACCCGTCTACATCTTCCGCAACGTCTACGCCCGCAGCCGGCAGATGTCGGAGCGAAAGCCCGACGACGACGACCGCAACACCTTCGCGAAATCGGGCACGGGCGACGGCTTCGGCAACGGCCGCCGCTACGTGTTCCACAACACCGTGATGCAGCCGCCGCCGTATCCCGGCGGCAAGCTCACGAGCGGCGCCGACAGCGGCATCTACGGCCCGCAGTCGCTCACGAACACCGTGTCGCGCAACAACGTCTTCCACACCTGGAAGAACTGGCACGACGCGATCGGCGGCAAGCCCGGGCCGGTGCCGAACGACCTCGACTACGATCTCTACAACGGCGTCGTGCCCGCGGGATCCGAGCGCCACGGGATCAAGGGAGTGCCGGTGTACGTGTCGGGCAACGGCCCCGCGAGCGGCGACAAGGGCATGTACCAGCTCGCGCCCGGGAGCCCCGGCTTCGACGCGGGCGTCGTCATCCCGAATTTCAACGACGACTACAAGGGCGAGGCCCCCGACATGGGCGCGCACGAGAACGGGACGCCTGCGATGCGCTTCGGGGTGAGGGCGGGCGCGGCGCCCGGCCTCTGAGCGTCAGCCCTTCGCTTCTCCGTCCTTCGCCCGGCTCGCCAGGATGGCCGCGGCGGCCATGCTGCCGAGATCCATCATGAGCCGCGCGTCCTCGCGATCGAACTGGCGCCGCTTCTCGTGGCAGATCACCCATATCGTCCCCACCCAGGCGTGCCCGTCGTGCATGGGAATGAGCAGCAGCTCCGCGATCGGCGCGATCGGCTCGAGGTACGAGTAGAACTTCTCCGGGTGCTTGAACAGCTGCGGAGAATTGCGCTCCAGGCACACGCCGCAGGGGCTGAAATGCGCGGGCGTGGTGCCGCCCTGGAACGCGCGCATGCGGCCGCTCGTCGCCGTCCACCGGAAGATCTCCGGGCCGTCGCCGGTCTCGAGGATGCTGAAGCCGGCGGATTCGGCCTTGCACAGCTCGAGCGCGTACGCCGAGATCCTCGCGAGCAGGGCGCCGGGGTCGCGCGCCGCCATCGCGCGGCCCAGCTCGAGCAGCGCCCGCACCTCGGCATCGAGGCTCGCCGGGCGCGACGTCCGCCTCCAGAACGAGTCGGTCGCGACGATATCGGCAATGCCCGGTCGCTCCGCCTCGCGCTTCGCCGGCGCGCCCGAGGAGTCGCGCAGCCAGCGGTCGATCTCGTCGCGCAGCCCCAGCACCGAGCTGCGGTGCGGGGAGCCCGGCTGCCTGACGGGCAGCCCGCGCTCGTGCTTCCAGCGCTGCGCGGTGCGGATCCCGACGCCGAGGTAGGAAGCGATTTCCTTCCACGACTTGAGGATCTGACGTGTGCTCATCTGCCGGCGCGGGTCGGTGGTTGCGTGGGGCTGCCTCGCCTGATTCTACCGCCGGGCCCGGAGCGCGGCCGTCGTGACGCTTCGTGGCGTCTCGTGGCGCGCTCGCAGTGCGCCACGCCGCCGGAGCTTCCCGCAGGCGGCGCATGGCGTCTGTTGGCCTTCGTCCGCGCGCCTGCGCAGGGTAGAGTTGGCTTCGAAACGCAGAGGGGGAGTCGGCTCTGGAAAAAGAATTCGACGCGGCGCCGCCGGTGGAGCCGCGGATACCCGATCGCGTGAGATTGCTCCTGGTCGAGGACTCCGCCGAGGACGCCGAGCTCGTTTTGCGCGCCGCGATGCGCGCGAGGAGCCGCTTCGAGCATCGCCGGGTGCATGGCGAGGACGAGTACCGCCGGGCGCTCGAGCAGTTCCGCCCGCACATCGTGCTCTCGGATTTCTCGCTGCCCGGCTTCGGCGGACTGAAGGCGCTGGAGATCTGCCGCGGCCACGATCCCGACATTCCGTTCGTCTTCGTGTCCGGCGCGATCGGCGAGGACGTGGCCGTCGAGGCCATGAAGGCGGGCGGCTCCGACTACGTCATGAAGAGCAACCTCGCCCGGCTCGGGCCGGCCGTCGAGCGCGAGCTGCGCGAGGCCGCCGCACGGCGGGCGCGCCGGGTCGCCG
>Ga0070741_10017124_pt1 | contig 11956 bp, 9 predicted proteins | sample Coa_R1_4_FD_66440 | JGI IMG/M metagenome (GOLD analysis project Ga0070741, IMG submission 66440) | Surface soil microbial communities from Centralia Pennsylvania, which are recovering from an underground coalmine fire - Coalmine... | ecosystem: Environmental > Terrestrial > Soil > Unclassified ...
CAATCCGATAGTGGTGTTGTCGTGATCCGACGCAGAAGCAAGGGAGTTGCACCTGCGGCGGAACGTCCCCGCGAATCTGTTGTTAAAGCGCGCTCGGGGGTGCGGAAATTTCAAGCAAAAAAAGCTCCGCCGCCACCGCCGCCACCGCCTCGTGCGTTGTACCGTATCATCATGGAACAATGGCCGGCGGCATTTCCGGCGCGTCCTGATGAGGTGCGACCGTTGGCGGTCGGAATTCATGAACTCCTAGAGAAGAAATTTCCTGACCGCACTCCTGATCAGGTGCGACGAGCGATCGCACAGTGGCGGTACCCACGTCTCGGCGCGTATCTGCGCGTTGTCGCCCGTGGCGGGCCGCGCTATGACTTAGACGGCAACCCGTGTGGGGAAATATCAACGAGCGAACAAGAGAACGCACGCGAGCGGTTAAAGGAATGGCGTGCGCGCCGCAAAGCGCAAGCTACTGCTGCCGCAGCGGTAGCTCCCCCCGACAGTGGTACGCCAGAGCCGACGCCATTGCTGCCGACCGCTGATGATTTGTAAATTGTGAAGGAGCAGGGCTAGTAGTCTGCTCTATGTGCAAGGCTGTCATCGCGGGCCCTCCGACTTCCCCTTCGACAAGCTCGGGGTCCGCTCACCTGTGCCTGCGGCACTGGCGCAGGCAGGATAAACTGCGTGAAGCAATCTCGGCGGGGGATGCTGCGTTGACGAGATTGCTTCGTCGTGAAGCCTATCCTGAGCCAAGTCGAAGGGCCCCTCACGATGACCTATCATGGTCATCCAGACTGAACACTAGCCAACACCCAGCATTGACGCCGGCTGTCCAGTGTCTTGCAACACACCTTGCCACTTAGGGCCTTGGGGATCGGGCTGTTTACGATGGGCAACCGCAAGGGCGGTGGGTACCTGAGTGAAGTGACGGTCCCAATAACCGATTACCCTACCGGCGGAGCAGCCGGACCAAACAATGGTGAACGCCGCCCGGTGTCAAGAAGCAATTCCAAGTCAACAGTTTCAGCGTTCGCTAACACTCGGTTAGTTTTATCAATAAATGTGTTCGTACTGTCGTAAAGCAGAAGAAAAACGACGCAGCCCTCACGAGGAAACACTCAGATCCCCGGAGTGTGTGATAACATGTTCAGATCCTGAACGGAGTTGCTCAGAGGAGCTAGCCCTCCGTCAATGTACGCCTTCCTGCTGCCGAGGCAACATCTAAGAGGTGTTTTTGTGCAGGATGTTAGTTCGGCGGACGCACGGATGCAAACGAAACGCTAGATTTGCTCAGTTATTGTGCGGCAGAGTATTGCGGAACTGATGGCCTGCCCTTTGCTAGGAGTTATCATCGCCACGTCAAACATCAGGTGGTGATAGCTAGGTCCGGTGATGTGCGCCGCCGCGTACTGTTCACTGTCTGACGCATGCCCCTGGCTTGTGGTGGCCAAAGGTCTGCGAGTTTCCCCTCCTTTATCTCGCAGGCCTTTTTCTTTGTGCCGAGTCCTCTGCGACCCAGACCGTATGCTGTTGAGACAACACGCTGCTGCTACCGTGCATCTCCATCACCATAAGTTTTGGCAAGTACACACCGATTCGCGCGCAAGCAATGCGCGATTCTTCCGTGCGTCTCGATACTTACCGCCCGGGCCGTTGTCGATCGCGATACTGGCTTGTTCTTTGCTCAAAGGGGCTAGAGGATCGATCGGGCGGGAAAGCAATGTGGAAGGATATAATGCGGATTCTTAATGAGCCCTAGCCATCGCGCCGTTCATGCTTCGATCCTTCGACTGGGTGCAGGGGCAGCACGCCCGGAGGGCTGACTCCGCGCGCGGTTTTTCCCGTCCGCCTGCGCCAGGCGCAGGGCGGTGAGGATGGATAGTCATCAAATGGAAACCGTATAACGTGTGGTTGCGGAAGCATGTAACCTCCCGCACGGCCGGGCCCGCAATCGCACGAACTTGTGAGTGGGACCATGCCCCCAGCGAAGAATCGTCGCCGGAAAAATAGACAACAAAAAGTGAGTTTGATGAAAACCCGTGAAGGAGGTGTAGTCATGACCGAAAAGCCCGAAAACGATCCGCTTACGTCACTGTTTCCTGCCGACTTCTATGCGAAATGGCGGGCAGGCCTCAAACAGATGCTGATCAGTTCACTTGAGGCCAACGAGAAGCTGGTCAAAGGGGCTTTGGCTTGGCAAGAAGAGGCCACGTCTTGGTCGAAAGATACGCCCTGGGCCCCCCTGTGCAAAAGTTTTGTGACCGCGACCGAGAAGATCGTCGAAGACGCGAGCAGCCTGGTGTGCGGCATGTGGCATGTTGAACACGCGCGTGACGGGCCGGAGCACATGCAGAAACCGTAGGGGTGGCGGGGAAGGGAGCGCGACCTTGGTCTCTCCTCCAACGTCATGCTCCTTGTAGGGCGAGACAGCATACAAGGTACAGTTGGACCTCATGCGGGAAGGAGACTATGTCAACACGACTTTCGCATTAGAGTGACAGCCCGTCAGAGTCTCTGCGCCTGTACTTAGCTCGCGAACAGTCGCACTGGTAAATTAGCGTGCTGCATAGCAGCGCGAATGTCGGCGAGGGGAGCAAAACTGCCCGTCTCGGCGAGGTCGCGTTGGCAGGCTTCAGCCACTAAGGGTGGCAGCCGCGGCCTCAGCATAGCGAGATCTTTTACCTGCGTGAGAGGGATTCGCGGCCCGCTCAATATCCCCCGCCCCCATACGCGGTGACCGTTAAGAATTCCCGGACCGTCAAGGTCCCACTGCGCCGGTACTGCTAACCCTCGCTCGTGCAGCAGCAGCTTTCCGTTTGTCTCCCGGACAATCAGGCAAGTGGAGAGTGCTTCGAATAGTGGTATTCCCGCGGGGGCGAGAAAAAGTTCTGATAAGAAGAACCGGGTATTTGTCGCTAACTCGACATGCATTTCCTGTGCGAGTCGCGATCCGGAAAGAGAATGATTGGCTCCGGGCAGTATTCGGCATGGGCACCGGCGGCGAGTGTGAAAGTCACTTGTTGTATGGCGCAATTCGTCATCATCGTATGAATTTTCTCGGCTGCTTGTGTTGTAACATGCGGCAACATCAATCACAAAGATAAACGCGTCGGCCGGCTCGGGCGAATAGGTCGACGCCAGGTTGTCTCCGCCACTTCCGAGAATGATGAGATCTAGGCCAGGAAAACGTTCTTCGAGGGCCCGTACTGCCTCGAGATTCAGCGTCGGGTCTTCCCGAATCACCGTATGTGGACAAGCGCCGGTTTCAACTCCAAGAATACGCTCCGGCGGCAAGAAGCCGCGTCCGCGTAAACGTTCGGCGTCCTCTTGTGTGAGAATGTCATTGGTGACAATAGCGACTTGCTTCCCGTTCTGCTGCAAGGAGGGAACCAACCGTTCAATCAAGGCGGTCTTGCCTGACCCCACGGGACCACCGATGCCGAGGCGCGAGACGTTAATTGGTTTCGTCACAGAATGTTCCTTCATGTTAAGGACGGTGAGACAAAACCCCGAATGGAGAGCTTAGCAGCGACGGTGAGACTGTCATTGCGAGGAGCCCCTTCGACTAAGCCCAGGGCAGGCTTCGGCGACGAAGCAATCCCTGCGTTCGGGCAAAGATTGCTTCGCTGCGCTCGCAATGGCATTTTGACGATGGGTCAAGTCATGGACGTTTTGTTCCATAATCAAGCGTTACCACAGATTGAGGTTGATCCGAAAACGTACGTCGTTAAAGCCGACGGACAGATTCTCACGTGCGAACCAGTGTCAGTCTTACCCCTCGCTCAACGGTATTTCCTCTTTTAAAGAGCATGGAGGCAACGATGCGCAAGTCGAAAGCAGTTGGAGCTCTACCCGAGAGTAACGAAACGCTGAGTGAGCAGATTACTCGAAAAGCCTACGAATTGTACGAGCAGCGTGGATATGACCACGGACATGACCTTGATGACTGGCTTATGGCAGAACGGTTGGTTCAGGAGACGACAGGCACAGATGCGCCCCCTCTGCAGACAAAGAATAAAGTCGTATCGATAAAGAAGAGAAAAACACATCCGTAGCAGGTCAGTGCCGTTGTGGTGCGTAAAGATACGGCACCAGGTGCTGAAGATTTAAGCGGGGCTAGACGTACGGTTGTGTTCTTCTCAACTATACCCGTGATGAAATCGTTGGTTTTGCATAGATTTTGGCCCTCGTGAGGGGCCGCTCGCGCAACTTCGGGCGTGGGAGTTCTGTTGGTACGATCTGTGCGTTTCCCTATCGGGTCCTTTCGTCTGTTGCAGAGGGAGTTTGCATGGCCAGCTTTAGTAGCTACGACACTGGAGATTTCTACGACGAGATGTTTTCGGCCAGTGGCCAACCCCGCCCCGGCGCGCGCCTGCTCCAGCAGCGGATCGATTCGTTGTCGATGAACGAACTGCTGCAGCGCCAACAAGCCGCCGAACGCGCCTTGTTGCAAAGGGGCATTACCTTCAACGTCTACGGTGACAATTCAGGAGCCGAACGTATTTTCCCATTCGATATCGTGCCGCGCATTATCGAATCGGCTGAATGGGAACGATTGGAACGTGGACTGAAACAACGTGTCTATGCGCTCAATCTTTTTATCAATGACATTTACCACGAGCAGAAAATCCTCAAAGATAAAATCATTCCTGAGGAGATTGTCTATTCGGCGCGGTCATTTCGTCAAGCCTGCGTGGGACTCAATCCGCCGCGTGGGGTGTGGTGTCATATCACCGGGACTGACCTGGTACGCGACCGCGACGGACAAATGTACGTTCTCGAGGACAATTTGCGTTGTCCGTCCGGCGTTTCGTATGTGTTGGAAAGTCGCCAAATCCTCAAGCGTACGTTTCCGCAAGTTTTTGGCGAGTCTCGGGTCCGACCAGTTGATGATTATCCTGGCCGGCTCCTGGATATGCTCCAGGTACTCGCGGCTGATTACCTACAGTCACCAACCGTAGCAGTGTTAACGCCAGGGATTTATAACTCAGCATACTTCGAGCACTCGTTTTTAGCGCAACAGATGGGTGTGGAACTCGTCGAAGGTCGAGATTTGGTTGTCGCTGATGGCTTGGTGCAAATGCGTACGACGCGCGGGCTCAGGCAGGTTGACGTCCTCTATCGCCGCATTGATGATGATTTTCTTGATCCGCTGACCTTTCGTCCGGATTCGGCTTTAGGTGTTCCTGGACTGATGGAGGTGTACAAAGCAGGACGTATTGCACTGGCGAATGCGCCAGGCACCGGCATTGCTGACGACAAAGTAATGTATGCCTACGTCCCGAAAATCATCAAATACTATCTTGGTGAAGACAGCATCATTCCCAATGTGCCGACGTATGCCTGTTGGGACGAGAAAGAACGTGCTTATGCCCTTTCTCATCTCGACAAGTTGGTCGTCAAAGCGGCGAATGAGTCCGGCGGCTACGGCATGTTGGTGGGGCCGCATGCCACCCCCGCCGAGCGTGAAAAATTTGCGGAACTCATTCAGGCCGATCCACGCAACTATATCGCCCAGCCGACCTTGTCGTTATCGCGGGTGCCGGTGATCGTTGACGATCATTTTGAAGGGCGGCATGTCGATCTGCGACCCTACATTCTTTACGGCTCCGATATTTACGTACTCCCCGGGGGATTAACGCGCGTCGCTCTCAAAAAAGGATCACTAGTGGTGAATTCCTCCCAGGGGGGGGGGAGTAAAGACACCTGGGTAGTGTACGAGTGAGGGACGTATGCTGTCACGCGCTGCCGATAGTCTCTACTGGCTGAGCCGCTATATTGAACGCGCCGAAAATGTCGCACGTTTCATTGATGTCAACCTGCACTTGATGTTAGACCTTCCTGCCGGCGCCACCGAACAGTGGGAACCGCTAGTGATCACAACTGGCGATGAGGGCCTGTTTGCCGAACGCTATCGTGCGGCGACGCGGGAAAATGTCGTGCAATTCCTGACGTTTGACCGGGAGAATCCCAACTCGATTTTCTCTTGTCTCCGGGCGGCGCGCGAGAATGCGCGGTCGGTGCGGGAGATCATTTCCTCGTCAATGTGGGAACAGGTAAATATATTCTACCTTATGGTCCGTGATCTCGCGACGACGACCCGGGTGCGTGAAGCGCCGTATGAAGTGTTCCAGGATATCCGCATGGCGAGCCATCTGTTTGAAGGGCTGACCAATGCGACGATGTCGCACGGCGAAGGCTGGCACTTTTGTCGTATGGGTCGGCTGCTGGAGCGGGCGGACAAAACGTCGCGCATGGTTGACGTGAAATATTTTCTGTTGCTTCCTTCGATCGCTGATGTCGGGACCCCGTTTGATGACATTCAGTGGGCGGCGGTGTTGCGCTCGACCAGTGCCCTCGAAATGTACCGCAAGCGGTATCAGGATTTGAGTCCGGACCGCATCGCCGAGTTTCTTCTCCTGGACCGCGAATTCCCCCGCTCTTTGCACTACTGTCTGATCAAGGCTGATGAGTCGCTCCATGCGGTGTCGGGTACTCCGATTGGCACTTTTTGTAATCCTGCCGAGCAACACTTGGGTCAGCTCCGGGCGGAACTCGCGTATGCCCAGGTGAAAGCCATCATTGGTGCCGGACTCCATGAATTTCTCGATGCGTTTCAAACCAAACTGAATCTGGTGGGTGACAGCATTTTTACGACGTTCTTTGCTTTGCAACCCATCGGTAGAGCTGTGACCGTGAACATGCAGAGTCAGAGTCAAGGTGGTAACGGAGGAAAGGGGCAGAAGCAGTATTGATTGGCTTCAATTATCTAGAGGGAACCTAACGAGATGTGTCACTCTATGCGCGTCCTTCGACTTCGCTACGCTACGCTCAGGATAAGCGGTTATTGCCCCGTTCGTGCTGAGCGTAACTCGTGGGGTGAAGTCGAAGCATGAACGACTCGCGGCACCAAATGATTTAGGAGAACTGTCTGATGCCATCGCTGTGGGACAGAACTGCGGGTGTTTGCACCCAGCAGCGGGCTAGCGTTTCTGCCACCGCCCGGTACACGTCGCGGTTGACGATCAGGCTCAAATGCCCGCCGGATACGGCGATATTGTCACCGTCGGTGATTACCGACGCTTGCCAATCGACGACTTCGTCTTCTGTAGAATAGATCGAGGTCATGGTCACCGAAGAAGGAAGCGTGTCGAAAGCAGTTGTGGCGAAGCGACATGTGCACGTCGGACTGCCGCATGAACGGAACTCCGGACTACTGCGCCGACGTAGGGGCGCGAGCAGTTGAAAAGCTGACTGGACCGCCGGATGAACCCGGTCCGGATCGCTCACGTCCAATGGAGAGCCGAGGGCAATAACGTGACGAATAGCGGTAGGAAAGTTCACCCCAAGGAAACGTGCCAGCAGGCCGCCGAGACTATGGCCAATGACTACGAGTGGGCCCAGAGTTTCGGTCGTAAACTGTTCTAGGCGCCATTGCAGTTTCATCGCCGTGGCATTGGGACAATCCACGTTCCAGTCGATGCCGGAGAAGTACGCGCGGTAGCCGAGACGATTGAGCCATCCCGCCATCCGTAGCAAACTCCAATCGCCGGCGAGAAAGCCCGGAATCAGTAGGACCGCTTGCCCGTCGCCTCTGGGGAGGCCTTCACCGCGATGCACTGGGTCGCGCAACAACCGCGCAATTTGGTAGAGGTAGTCAGGATACGCTGTCGCTAGAGAACCGTGCATTCGGGACCTCGCTGACAAAGCACTCTCTATTATTGTTTCCGACATCCATTTTCGATTCGGATTAATCCTCAACTCCTAAGGAGCAAGAATTCGAGATCTTCCCGGCTTTATCCGATGACGGAGAGGATTGTCATGGCGAGGAGCCGCAGGCGACGAAGCAATCTCTGTTTAAGACAAGGATTGCTTCCCCTTCGCTTCGCTCTGGGCTTCGGCTCACGCGCTCGCAATGACATTCTCGCCCAAGTGCGGAAATCGGAAAGTTATTTAATACCTGTTCCTAAACATTTGCTGTTAGAGCAACACCAGTGCCGTAACAACAGGCAGTTGCCGGAAAGGTTGAAATGCCATCTCCCGCGTTCACTTGTCTGCTTCCGTCTCTTCCTCTAGAAAAAGCCCTATTTTCGCCACCTCCGCAGGTAGTCGTGCGTGCCTCGGCCGAGACTGGCCGACGCATTCCTTAGATGCGCAGGGAATATTTCTTGCGTAACCACGAAGCGTTACTTAATCCATGCAAAGTAAAGACCACCGTGGAGGGGCGATCCGTATGATCGTCCGTGAGAAGGGATGTATATATGGCGATCCGCGTCGCACTGCGTCACTTAACTCAGTACCGTTACGATAGACCTGTCTCGCTTTCCCCTCATCTCATTCGCCTCCGTCCCGCGCCTCATTGTCGCACGCCGATCACGGCGTATTCCTTGAACATTAAACCGGCAAAGCACTTCATTAATTGGCAGCAAGACCCGTTCGGTAACTTCCTTGCCCATCTGGTCTTTCCCGAGAAGGCACGAGAATTCGCCATCGAAGTCGACCTGGTGTCCGAGATGACGGTCATCAATCCATTCGACTTTTTTCTCGCGCAGTATGCGGAGCAGGTGCCTTTTCAGTATGAACCGCAACTGGAAAAAGAGTTGGGGCCGTATTTAGAAATCAAAGAACGTGGGCCGCGACTGACGGAGTGGCTCACCAGTGTGGATCGATCTGCTCAGGCCACGGTAGGGTTTTTAGTCGCGCTTAACGACCGTTTACAACAGGAAATTGCGTACATCATTCGCATGGAACCCGGAGTGCAATCGTGCGAGGAAACGCTCACACTCCGGAAAGGCTCGTGTCGAGATTCCGGCTGGCTGCTGGTGCAAATTCTGCGTCACCTGGGATTCGCGGCCCGCTTTGTCTCTGGGTATTTGATTCAACTACAGCCTGACGTGAGGCCACTCGATGGGCCTGCCGGCGCCACTGCTGACTTTACCGATCTGCATGCGTGGGCTGAGGTGTTCATCCCGGGCGCTGGGTGGCTGGGGCTTGATCCAACTTCTGGACTCTTCGCCGGAGAAGGACACATCCCGTTAGCCTGCACCCCAGACCCCGTAAGCGCAGCCCCAGTGACAGGAGAGGTGGAGGCGAGTGAAGTGCAGTTTCACTTCGGTATGAGCTGCACACGCTTGCATGAAGATCCACGTGTAACCAAGCCCTATACTGAAGCACAATGGCAAGCCATTACCGCCCTTGGACACGCAGTTGACGCTGACCTCACCTCTGGTGACGTGCGACTCACCGTGGGTGGGGAGCCGACCTTTGTTTCTATCGACGACATGGACGGGGCGGAGTGGACCACCGCTGCGCTTGGTCCGCACAAGCGCAAACTGGCCAGTACACTGTTGCATCGACTCAAAGAGCGCTTCGCGCCGGCCGGGGTACTGCATCATGGTCAGGGGAAATGGTATCCGGGCGAACCTGTGCCGCGCTGGGCCTTGTATTGCTTCTGGCGGCACGATGGCGAGCCGGTCTGGCGTAACCCGGCCTTACTTGCGGATGAAGCTACGGAGTATTCGTGCGGCGTCAAGCACGCGTATCAGCTTGTGCGTGCGCTCGCGCAGCGCCTCGGCGTTCCCCCGGCGTATGCGCTGCCCGGCTACGAAGATGCTTTGTATTATCTATGGAAAGAGGGGGCGCTGCCGGTCAACGTGGACCCGTTACGGTACGACCTCAAGGACGCCGGGGAACGGCGCCGCCTTGCGCGTATTTTAGATAGGGGGTTGGGCGAAGTCGTGGGCTATGTGTTGCCCCTGAAATGGCAAGGTGAGGCTCATGGAGGAAAGTGGCACAGCAGTCCGTGGACCTTTCGCCGTGAGCTCCTCTTCTTGCTTCCGGGTGATTCTCCAATGGGGTATCGCCTGCCGTTAGATTCCTTACCGTGGGCGCCGCCGTCAACTCGAGATCTCGAACCGGAACAATCCCCATTTGCCCCACGTCCTGCACTGAGCGATGTCCATGCAGGGGTGGCAAGGCGCTATGCCGAGTTTACCCGCACGACGGATGTTGCGTACCACAGCAGCATCCGCGAGCAAGTGCCTGAGCCACACTCTCTCACGGATACGGATCTCGGTCGGACCGTGCGAACCGCACTTTGTGTGGAGGCGCGCGCTGGTCGGCTATGCGTGTTCCTGCCACCACTACGCTGCCTGGAGCATTACCTGGATTTGGTCTCGTCGATTGAATCAACCGCGGCTGAGTTCAACTGGCCGATCTTTCTTGAAGGATACCCTCCACCTTTTGATTGGCGGCTGAAGAATTTTTCGGTGACGCCGGATCCAGGCGTCATTGAAGTCAACATTCATCCGGCGCATACATGGGCGGAGGTGGTTGATCAGACGACGATCCTGCATGAAGAGGCACGCTTCTCGCGCTTGGGCACGGAAAAATTCATGATGGACGGACGGCATACCGGCACCGGCGGCGGGAATCACATGACCCTCGGCGGCCCGACTCCGGCGGATAGTCCGTTTTTGCGTCGCCCGGACTTGTTGCAAAGTTTGTTGACCTACTGGCAGCATCATCCCAGTTTGTCTTATCTCTTCTCGGGTCTTTTCATCGGGCCCACCAGTCAGGCTCCTCGGGTTGATGAAGCACGCCACGAGAGTCTGTACGAACTTGAATTGGCCTTTCAGCAGACTCCCCGCGAAGAAGCGCCCGCGCCCTGGTTGGTGGATCGACTGTTCCGGAACTTATTAGTCGACATCACCGGCAACACCCACCGTGCGGAATTCTGCATTGACAAACTCTATTCACCGGAAAACGCCAGCGGTCGCTTGGGGTTGGTTGAAATGCGGGCGTTTGAGATGCCGCCGCACGTCCGCATGAGCCTCGTCCAGATGCTTCTCCTGCGCACTCTGGTCGCGCGCTTCTGGAAGGCCCCTTATCAACATAAGCTCGTTCGCTGGGGTACTGCACTGCAGGACCGCTTTACACTGCCGCATTACCTCTGGCGCGATTTGCACGATGTGGTGTGCGAGCTGCAACACACGGGCTATCCTCTTCAGGCGGAGTGGTTTGCGCCCTTCTTTGAGTTTCGCTTTCCACACTACGGCGCGATCGACGTACAGGGCATGCATCTGGAATTACGCATGGCCGTTGAACCGTGGCATGTACTGGGGGAAGAAGCTGCTGCCGGAGGAACCACCCGTTACGTTGATTCCTCCCTCGAGCGTTTGCAAATTAAGGTGACCGGCCTGACCGACTCGCGCCATGTCGTCGCGTGCAACGGACGACGAGTACCGCTTCGAGCGACAGGAACACACGGCGAGTTTGTCGCCGGCGTGCGCTACAAGGCGTGGCAGCCGGCCTCCGGGCTGCATCCGACGCTGCCCGTGCACAGCCCCCTCGTCTTTGATATCGTGGACACATGGATGGGACATTCTCTCGGCGGTTGTACGTACCACGTGGCACACCCCGGCGGGCGCAACTACGTGACCTTCCCGGTCAACGCCAACGAAGCCGAAGCGCGGCGCCTGGCCCGCTTCTGGCCGTACGGACACACTCCCGGGCCGATGCAACCCCCGCCGGAGGAGCCGCACGGCGAGTTTCCTCACACCCTGGACCTACGACGTCACTATGAGTGTTGACCTTTCTCTCAGTGCCACGCTCGCTCCCGGCGTGATGGCGTACTCTCCGTTGACGAGTTCATACGACGAGATGTGCTCTACGGCGGGAAACGTGCGTCCGCACTGGGATTACCTGACTCGCTCCTTAGAGAAACTTGGGGTGCAGGAACTCCTGCGCCGGCAGCTTGACGCAAAACGACTGCTGCGGGAAAACGGGGTCACCTATAATGTTTACGATGACCCCCGTGGCATGACGCGCCTGTGGGAGTTCGACCTTGTGCCCGTCCTGGTGACGAGTCAAGAATGGGGCGTAATAGAGCGCGGCCTGATTCAACGCGCCGAACTTCTCAGCCTCATTCTCGCGGATTTATACGGCCCGCGCACGCTCATTGCTC
>Ga0070741_10017125_pt1 | contig 11956 bp, 9 predicted proteins | sample Coa_R1_4_FD_66440 | JGI IMG/M metagenome (GOLD analysis project Ga0070741, IMG submission 66440) | Surface soil microbial communities from Centralia Pennsylvania, which are recovering from an underground coalmine fire - Coalmine... | ecosystem: Environmental > Terrestrial > Soil > Unclassified ...
TCCGCGCTGGCAGACCGACCGGCGCCGCGGCGGCCGTCGTCACGCTCACGGCTTCTGGCCGGTATCAGTCAAGACCGTGGCGACTGCCGACATGCCCGGGCGCAGCTTGCCGGCGAGCGGATTATCCGCATCGAGCACGATCTTCACCGCCAGGCGCTGGACCACCTTGGTGAAGTTGCCGGTCGCATTATCCGGCGGCAGCAGCGCGAATTGCGAGCCGCTGGCCGGCGAGATGCCGGCGACCGTGCCGTGGATCACGACGCCCGGAAAGGTATCGACCTTGACCTCGGCCTTCTCGCCGATCGCGATATGGGTGAGCTGAGTCTCCTTATAATTGGCCACCACCCACACATTGCTGAGCGGCACGACCGAGATCACCTGCGTGCCGGCATGGACGTATTGGCCTTCGCGGACGCCGCGTTCGCTGACGAGGCCATCGACCGGCGCCGTGATCCAGGTATAGCCGAGCGTGATTCGCGCGAGCTCCAGCACCGCGCGCTTCACTTTTGCGTCTGCGCGGAGCTGGATCTCCGCGGAATCGAGCACCGCCATTTGTCGCCGCTCGCCCTCAAGCTCCGCTTGGTTCTTCTGCAGGGTCGCTTCGAGACGCTTCTGATCTGCCGTCGCCTGCTCGACCTTCTGCGCGGTGCCATAAGAGCTGGCGAGCAGGTTCTTCTGCCGCACCGCCTCCTGCTTCGAGCGATCGAGGTCGGCCTGGGTCGCGGCGATGGTGCTCTGCGCCTCGTCGATCTGGGCGTGCTGCAGATCCTTGCGCGCCTTGAGATTGCCGACCGCGGCGTCCGCCGCCAGCAGGTCGGCATAGGCCTGCGCCACACGCACGCGGTAGTCCTCGTGCTCGATCTCGACCAAGAGGTCGCCGGCCTTCACCGCCTGGTAGTCGCCGACCGCCACCGCGTGGACGTAGCCGTCCACCTTGGCACTGAGCGGCGTGATGTCGCCGCGGACATAGGCGTCATCGGTCACCTGCCGATTGCGCGATCCGGTCCAGAGATCCCACTGCGTCGCCAGCAGCACGACGACCGCCAAAGCGGCGAGCACGATGACGCCGCGGATCAGCAATTCCGTGGGCAGGCGCCGCCGCTTGGCGGCCGGAACCCCAGCGGAAGCCGATGGCGCGGAAGCCGGGGGTGGCGAAGCGCGGGTTGCATCCGAAGCCGGGGCTTCTGACATGATGCATCCTCCTCCCCAAACGCGCCCGCGCCGAGCGAAAGCCGGCAGCCGAAATTATCCCGCGAGGAAACCCGAGTCCATGTCGGCGGCTCGGCCGGAATATCCGAAAAAACCTCAGCCTCGCCTCAAGGCTGCCCGAACCCTGCCGCAATAATGCCCCGATCGCGCGTCAGGGTTGCGGGCGCTGTTAGACCATCCACTGACACACCACAGCGATATTCCACAGGGGACATTCCATGACACCGAGACTGATGCTCGCGCTCTGCGCGGCATTGCTGCTGGCCGCCTGCGATACCACCGGCGCCGCCAAGACAGCCGACCAACCTGCGCCGCAAATAGCCAATGCCCCGACCGGCACGGTCGTGCCGGGCGAGATGGATGGCATCGATGCCAACATCGGCAACACGGTCTACTTCGATACCGACAGTTCGAGCCTGAATACCGAAGCGCAGGCACAGCTCAAGAAAGAAGCCCTGTGGTTGCAGCAGTATAAACAGCACTCGGTCACCATCGAGGGCCATGCCGATGAGCGCGGCACGCGCGAGTACAATCTCGCCCTCGGCGAACGGCGTGCCGAGGCAATCGTGAGCTATCTCCAGGCGCTCGGCATCGACAGCGGGCGATTGAAAGAGATCTCCTATGGCAAGGAGCGGCCGATCTGCGTCGACAGCACCGAGACCTGCTGGAGCCAGAACCGGCGCGGGGTCACGACGCTGGACAACTGAGCGGCCAGCGTTTCTGCCTGGCCATGAGCTTTTCTATCGGCTGACGCGCACGACCCTGTCTTGACGTGTCGCGGCCTTCTCTGCCACCTTCCACAGGTTCATGCGTCTTCAGGGCGGGGTGTAATTCCCCACCGGCGGTAGGGGCGAGTTGATCGCCCGAGCCCGCGAGCGCCGCGATCTCCTGCTTGAGGTTGCGGGTCAGCAGATCAGGTGAAACGGGGTGCGAAGCCCCGCCAGTCCTGGGCCGACGGTCAAAGTCCGGATGAAAGAAGACGAAAGCGGCGCGACGCCGGGATTCCGTCTCTATTGGCGGATTCCGTGGTCATCGTACCGTTCGCCCTGAAACGTTTGTCGCAACATGTAACCTGCGAGGACGTTTCACTATGACCAGCCTTCTGCAAAAACGTATCGAAGCCGCCTTGACCGCCATGCGCGCCGGGATTCCCGTCGTGCTGCTCGACGATGACGACCGGGAGAACGAAGCCGATCTCATCGCCGCGGCCGATACTCTGACCCGTGACGTGATGGCCCGGATGATCCGCGATTGCAGCGGCATCGTCTGCCTTTGCCTTGACGATGCGACCGTGCGTCAGCTCGACCTGCCGCCGATGGCCGCGCGCAACGAATGCCGGCACGGCACGGCCTTCACCGTCTCGATCGATGCGCGGCACGGCATCTCGACCGGCGTCTCGGCGGCCGATCGCCTGACCACGGTTCGCGCCGCGATCACCGATCACGCCAAGCCCGCCGATCTCATCCGGCCAGGACACATGTTCCCGCTCCGGGCGCATCCCGGCGGCGTGCTGGCACGGCGCGGCCATACCGAAGGTGCGGTCGAGCTGGCACGCCTTGCCGGTCTGAAGCCGGCGGCGGTGCTGGCCGAGCTTATGACCAAGGATGGCGAGATGGTGCGGGGCAAAGGCGCCAAGCTCTACGCCCGGCGCAACGGCATGCCGGTCCTGACCATCGCCGAGCTCGTCGAGTTCGTCGGCAGCCGGACACGCAACGCCGCCTGAACGAGTCGCGCTCCTCGGGGCTTCCTTTTCGCTCCTGGTCGGGCCAGAGTCCGGCCCTTAAATTACACCGGGAGCGAAAGATGAAGGCGAATGCGATCCGCATCCATGAGACCGGCGGCCCCGAAGTCATGCGCTGGGAGGAAGTGGACGTACCGGCGCCAGGCGCCGGCGAGGTCACGCTGAAGAACCACGCCAGTGGCCTCAACTTCATCGACACCTATCAGCGCAGCGGCCTCTACCCGATGCAGCTACCGAGCGGGCTCGGCCTTGAAGCCGGTGCCACGGTCGAGGCGGTCGGCCCGGGCGTCACCGAGTTCAAGCCCGGCGACCGCGTGGCCCATTGCTCGGCGCCGGCCGGTGCCTACTCGACCTATCGCAACTATCCGGCCGAGCGGCTGATCAAGCTGCCGGACAGCGTCGATTTCGAGACCGCGGCCGCGATGATGCTCCAGGGCATGACCGTCGAGTACCTCATCCGCCGCACCTATCCGGTGAAGGCCGGCGATTTCGTCCTCTTCCATGCGGCCGCAGGCGGTGTCGGCACCATCGCCATGCAATGGCTGGCCAGCCTCGGCGCCATCACCATCGGCACCGCGGGCTCGGCGGAGAAATGTGCGCTCGCGAAGTCGCTGGGCGCCACCCATGTGATCAACTATCGGCAGGAGGACTGGGTCAAACGGGTGAAGGAAATCACCGACGGCAAGGGCTGCCACGTCGTCTATGACGGCGTGGGCAAGGACACGTTCCTGCCCTCGCTCGATTGCCTGCGGCCCCGGGGCATGATGGTGACCTTCGGCAACGCCTCCGGACCGGTGCCCGACATCCCGCCGCTGATCCTGAGCCAGAAGGGCTCGTTGTTCCTCACGCGGCCGACGCTCTTCCATTACATCGCCAGCCGCAGCGATTTCGAGCTCTCCGCGACCGCGCTGTTCGACGTCGTGACCCGCGGCGTGGTGAAGATCCAGATCGGACACCGCTATCCGCTGAAAGAGGCGGCGCAAGCCCACCGCGATCTCGAAGCGCGCAAGACCACCGGTGCGACGATCCTGCTGCCGTAGCAACATTGTCGTCATGCCCGGACCTGATCCCGGCATCTGGTTTCAGTCGGAATGAGATTGCCGGATCAAGGCCGGCAATGACGAGCTCTCTAAGCCGCCTTCGCCATCGCGGGCAGCGGAAACGTGACGCTGGCGGTGGTGCCGCGGCCGGGCTGGCTTTCGAGGGCGAGCGCGCCGCCATTGAGCTCGGCCAGAGATTTCGAGATCGCGAGGCCGAGCCCCCAGCCGATCTGACTGCGAGACTGGCTGTTCTCGATCTGGCCGAAGGGCTGAAGCGCGCGCTCGAGATCGTTCGCAGCGATGCCCACGCCGCTATCCTTGACCCAGATACAGGTGGCGCCTTCCGCGGTGCGATGGGCGCCAAGGGTGATGATACCGCCGGGCTCGGTGAACTTCACCGCGTTGCTGAGGAAGTTCAGGATCATCTGTTTCAGATGCTGGCGATCGACCAACAAGGTCGGCAGCTTGGGATCGATCTCGACCCGGAGGTCGAGGGCGCGCTCGCCGGCACGCTGACGCATCATGGCGAGGCAGGCGGGGGCGAGATCGCTCAAATCCACCGGCTCGGGATGCGGCTTCATCTTGCCGTTCTCGATCTTGGCGATGTCCAGCATGCCGTCGATCAGCCTCAGGAGGTGTCGGCCGGCGCCGACCACGTCCTGGGCATAGCCGAGATAGCGGTTCTCGCCACCCAGCGGCCCGAATGCCTCCAGCGCCATGATCTCCGAAAAGCCGATGATCGCATTCAACGGCGTCCTGAGCTCGTGGCTCATGTGGGCCAGGAACTCGGACTTCGCGCGATTGGCGATCTCGGCGCGACGCTTGGCGGTCGAGAGTTCGTACGCGAGCTGCCAAAGTTTCCGTTTGTGGCGGATCAGCATGGCGACCAGGAACAGCAGCGAAAGCAGCACCGCCGCCGTGATCCCGGCGAGTAGGCCGAAATCGAGCGCGATCCGGCCGCGCTCCGCATCTGCCGTTTCCAGCCCATGATGATAGGCGGCAAGCGCGATCCGCCGGACCGGCCGTTCCAGCAAACGCGCCTGGGCGTAGAGATCGGATGCCGCCGCCGCGACCGAGCCGCCATGCGCCGATACGGCAAGGCGCATCTCGGTCTCGATGCGCTGCACGGTGACGATATCGGCGTCGAACTCGGGATCCTGCGGCAGGTCCGACCGCGCGGTGCCGCCATTGACCACATGGGTCCAGGTCTGGAACGAGTTCCACCGCGCCTCGAGCTGGGTCGGGTCGCCGACATGGGCAAGCTCGGCCGCGAGCGCTTCCTCGAACCGGGTGAACTGGGTTTCGACCTGGGTGCCCATCCAGGTCATGTTGTAATGCGGCGCTTGGCGCAGCGCCTCAAGCCGGTTGACGGCGTGGGTCCCGAGCCAGCCGACCAGCACGATCAACCCCACGATGGTCAACGCGATCGAGACGTCGGTCGCCCGTCGCACTCTGCGCAAGATCTGCAGCAATCCGGCGAGGCGAGCGGCAATGCCGCCGGCGCCGAGATTCCCCACCGTGGATCGGACGGCGCTCATTGCACGCTCAATTCGTTGAGCTGCCAGACGCAGCGCGAGAAGTAGATATCCTTCTTCAGGCCCGGATCGGCCGAGAAGGGATAGACGATCCAGAGGGGGCCCTTGTCGTCGGGCGGCAACGGCTTGCCGTTCTCGGCATAGGCGAGCAGCACGTCATGATCTCGGAGATCCGCCATCGGAATCCCGATCCGATATTCATCGATGCTGGAGGCGACGATCTTCTTGCCCGCGGCGCCCAGACGCGCCATCAGATCGCGCAGCCACACGCCTTGGAAACGGACCTCGCCATTCGTCCAGGGCGTCTCGGTGGTGATGCTCGCCTGCGGCAGGGATTGCAGCGAGGCGAGGTCGAACACCGCCTTGCCGTCGCGGTTGGTGACGCTGATGCCGCCGCTCACTACCAGGATCGCCGGAGATTGCGGCAGAGGCAGCGCCTCGGTCGCCGCGGCGGTGCTCAAGCAAAGGGACAGCAGCAGCACGCCCGCAACTGCACTGCCTATCGCGCGCCTTGGACAACCCGCGCCCATCACGCCCCCTCCGACCACAATTCATCGGTCGCAGTTTGCAGCGCGATTGATTTAAACTGCGTTAATTTGAAGCAAGATCAAGCACATAAGAACATAGTCCGGTATGCAGGGACCGGTGGAGCGAAAGCCTAGGACGCGCGGCGAAGAGCGCGACCGTGCGCCTCGTAGGATTCGATCCAGCCCTGCACCGCATCGACCGGCAGCGGCTTGCTGAACAGATAGCCTTGTGCCTCGGTGCAGCCGTGCTTGCGGATCAGCTCGAACTGCGCCTCGGTCTCGACGCCTTCGGCGGTGGTCACCATGCCGAGACTCTGGCCGAGGCCGATCGTCGCCTTCACGATTGCCTGGGCATCCACGCTCTCCGAGGAGTCGGACACGAAGGAACGATCGATCTTGATCTTGTTGAAGGGGAACGAGCGCAGGTAGCTGAGGCTGGAATAGCCGGTGCCGAAATCGTCCATCGAGAGCTTCACGCCCAACGCCCGCAGCTTGTGCAAGGTGGCGAGCGTCATCTTGTTGTCGATCAGCAGCGCCGATTCCGTGATCTCGAGATCGAGCCGTCCCGGCGCCAGTCCGGCATCGCCCAGGGCCGCCTCTACCTCGTCCACCAACGACCGGTTCTTGAATTGCACCGGCGAGAGGTTGACCGAGACTTCGATCGGAGCGGGCCATCGGGCGGCCACGGTGCAGGCCTGGCGGAGCACCCATTCGCCGATCTGCACGATCAGGCCGGTTTCCTCGGCGACCGGGATGAAATCGACCGGCGAGACCGCGCCGAATTCCGGTGAATTCCAGCGCAGGAGCGCTTCGAAGCCGCGGATACTGCGGTCGGCGACGTTGATCAGCGGCTGGTAGGCCAGCGAAAGCTCGCTACGCTCCAACGCACGCCGCAGGCCCGCTTCGATGTCGCGGCGGCGCTGCTGCGCCACGTCCATTCCCGTCTCGTAGAAATGGAACCTGCCGCGCCCCTCGGCTTTCGAGCGATAGAGCGCCAGATCGGCGCATTTCATCAGCGTACCGGCGTCCTTGCCGTCATCGGGCGCGACGGCGATGCCGACGCTGGCACCGATCACGAGCTGATGGTCCATGACCTCGAAGGGTTGCGCAATCGCCTCGACAATGCGTCGCGCGAGCACGCCGGCGGATTGCGGCTGGTCGATCGCGACCTGAAGCACCCCCAGCTCGTCGCCGCCGAGGCGCGCCACCATGTCGGTCTCGCGGCAGCACTGCCTCAGGCGTGCCGCCACCTGCTTAAGCAGCACGTCGCCGGCGCCGTGGCCGAGCGCATCGTTCACATTCTTGAAGTGGTCGAGGTCGATCGTCAGGACCGCGATGCACTCGCCGCGGTCGATCCGCGGCTGCAACTCGGCAATCTGTTCCTGGAATGCGGCCCGGTTCGCGAGCTCGGTCAGCGGGTCATGCTGGGCCAGATACTGGATCCGCTCCTGGTTGCGTTGGTGCTCGGTGATGTCCTGGTGAGTGGATACCCAGCCGCCATCCGGCATCGGATGATGCGTGATCGCGATGAGGCGCCCATCCTTCAGCGCCACCACGTCGCCGTCGTCGCGGTTATTGACCACCAGATCGATCCGGCGCTGCAGATAGCCGTCATCGCCGGCCCTTGGCTCGTTGCCGTGGGCGAGGCGGAGCGCCAGGATCTCCTCCAGGGTCATGCCGGGCCGGATCTCTTCCGGCGGGATCCGATACATGGTCGCATAGAGCCGGTTGGACACGATCAGCCGCCGGTCCTTGTCGAACATGCAAAGGCCCTGCGGCATGTTGTTGATCGCCGCATCGAAGCGAATGTTCTGCTCGGTAAGCCGGCGCTCGTGCTCCTTCTGCTCCGTAATGTCGAGATGGGTCGCAACCCAGCCACCGATCGAGAGCGACTGATGCGCGATGCGGATAATGCGCCCGTTCTTCAGCTGGACGATCTCCGACGCGGGTTTCATCTGTTTGATCAGTGCTTCGTGGCGGGCCTGGAAATCGTTGCCGGGCTCGAACGGCTCCATGCCATGCGCCAAGCGATAGGCGACGATGTCCGCATGAGGCGTGCCCGGCACCACCAGCTCCGGCGGCAGGCCGTAGATGTCGGCATAGCGTTGGTTCGAGATCACCAGCCGGCGGTCGGCGTCGAACATGCAAAGCCCTTCGGCCATGTTCGCTACGGCGGCCTCCAGCCGCAGCACCGCATCCAGCAAATCGATGGCGCCGTGTGGCGAGCCAGTCGGACGGTCGTCCATGGGTTTGGCCCTCGCTTCCCGAGGCGAAGAGTCCTCGTGCATCTGCCGTGAAAGCTGCGCTGCTCGCTGTTAAGAGCGTGTTAATGGCGCCCCCGCCGGGCGCTCCGAATCGGATCCGGTGATTTACGTATTCAGGAGGCGAGGCCGTGATTCTGTCAGGCCGCGGTGGCGAAGGGCCGGGTGAGCGCGGTCAATTTTTGGCGGACAGCGCCTTACCGGCTCATGGCTCGGCACGCGCCGCCGGTAAGGCAGCGGCGGCCATTCCATGTCCTGCCGGCGACACTGCCCCGGTATCCGGTTTGAACCAGCAGAAAGGGCGGCAGATCGCTCTGCCGCCCTCTTTTATGCGATACCGGTCGATCGGCGACAGCCTGATCGCCCCTACTGGTTCATCGACTGGAAGAAGTCGTTGTTGGTCTTGGAATGCTTCAGCTTGTCGATCAGGAACTCCATGGCATCGACGACGCCCATCGGCATCAGGATGCGGCGGAGCACCCACATCTTCGACAGGGTGCCCTTGTCCACCAGCAGCTCTTCCTTGCGGGTGCCGGACTTGGTGATGTCGATCGAGGGGAAGGTGCGCTTGTCGGAAAGCTTGCGGTCGAGGATGATTTCCGAGTTACCGGTGCCCTTGAATTCTTCGAAGATGACTTCGTCCATGCGGCTGCCGGTATCGATGAGCGCGGTCGCGATGATGGTCAGCGAGCCACCTTCCTCGATGTTGCGCGCGGCACCGAAGAAGCGCTTCGGGCGCTGCAGCGCGTTGGCATCGACGCCGCCGGTCAGCACTTTGCCCGATGAGGGGACGACGGTGTTGTAGGCGCGGGCGAGGCGCGTGATCGAATCCAACAGGATGACCACGTCGCGCTTATGCTCGACCAGGCGCTTGGCCTTCTCGATCACCATTTCCGCGACCTGGACATGGCGCACCGCAGGCTCGTCGAAGGTCGAGGACACGACCTCGCCCTTCACGGAACGCGCCATGTCGGTGACCTCTTCCGGCCGCTCGTCGATCAGCAGAACGATCAGGTAGCATTCCGGGTGATTGGCGGCGATCGAATGCGCGATGTTCTGCAGCATGACCGTCTTACCGGTGCGGGGCGGTGCGACGATCAGCGCGCGCTGGCCCTTACCGATCGGGCAGATCAAGTCGATGATCCGCGCGGTGATATCAACCTTCTGGACGTCGTGCGACTCACGGGAGCCGCGCAGCTTGCCGCGGCCGAGCTCCATGCGCTTGCCGGGCTCGACCTTGATCGCCGGCGCTTCCTCTTCCTTCTTCGGCAGCTCGATATCGCCCTTGCCCTCGAGCTCCATGGTGAGCTTCTCGTCGGGATAGAGCGGGGTCAGGTTGTCGAAATTGATGCGATGCCGGATGCGGTCCGGATCGTCGAAGTTGATCTTGTTGACCTTCAGCAGCGCGAAGTAGCGCTCCCCGTCCTTGGGGGCGCGGATCTGGCCTTCGACGGTATCGCCGGTCCTGAGGCTGAAGCGGCGCACCTGGCTCGGCGAGACATAGATGTCGTCAGGCCCGGGCAGGTAATTGGCCTCCGGGCTGCGCAGGAAGCCGAAGCCGTCCTGCAGGATCTCGAGCACGCCATCGCCGAAGATCGCCGTGTCGTTCTCGGCGAGCTGCTTCAGGATCGCGAACATCATGTCCTGGCGCCGCAAGGCGCTCGGGTTCTCGATCTGCAGGCTCTCGGCGAATTCAAGCAATTCGGCCGGTGTCTTGCGCTTCAATTCTTGGAGGTTCATGGGTCGGAATGCGGGGTTATCTGCGTTCGGTGACATAAATTCAGGGATGGGATGTGGTTCTGGGGATTGGGACGCGACGGTTAGGACGCGGGGCAGAGGACTTCGGTTCGGACAGCCTTCCGGTCGCGACCATACGATCCAGCGCTTACCGGAAGGCTAAACCCGATCCCCGACGCTAACGTCCCAGCGGCCTTATTCTTCGGCCAAACTTGCGAATTTTCCGTGGGAAGAGCGAGGAGCTGACGGGTCCTGCCAGAGTGCTACCTCAGCGGATACCGGATAGCCCTTGTGAAGTCAAATGGCATTTTTGCGAGCGGTTTCAAGAGGCCGTGACAGTGAAGTTCTGCCGCGTCGGCGTCCCTGACCCTCACCGGTCCGCGGATTGCACGCCGGGGGCGCGACAGAAGCGGAAAACTTGCCTATGGTCTTGGCTCGGGGGCGGGACCCATCTCAGGCGCGGTTTCGTAATGACCCAGCGGGTGTTCTCTTGGCTCGGCCCGGCTTTGGCGGCCGGCGTGGCCGTGGCGGCGATCCCGGCCCAGGCGGACGATTCCCAGCCCCGGATCACCGTCGATGACGCGGCTTTCACCCCGGCGATCGGCACGGATCGCCAGCCGGTGCAGCGGGTCGATCACACCGCCGCGGGCGATCAGCCCTATTTCTGGACCCTGCTTTCCGCCAATGCGGCGACGCTCGACCAGCTCCGGCGCCTGGGCAAGCTGCCGATCCAGCATGCCTGGCGGCGCTATATCGGCTCGGTGGTGCTTGAATCGGCCGATCCCGGCAAGCTCCCCGGGCAGCTCGAGGGCGATATCCCGCTCGATCTCGGCACCGCGGCGATCGCCGACCGACTGCAGTATGAGGTCGATCACAGCCCGACCCACTCCTTCAACTGGCGCACCTGGAGCCGCAAGGGCACTCTGACGCCAGGCTCTTGGTACGTGTTCCTGAAATACGCCGACGGCAAGCCGGTCATCTGCCAGGTCGTCAGCGGAACGGGGGTTCCATGCGTCTACCATCTCGAGGTCAACTCGGATTGAAGGAGCGGCGCCAGCCGTTCACCGATGCCGAGATCGTCGCACAACGCCAGCTGCGCCTGCGCCAGGCGATGGACGAATCCTCGTTGCTGATCGCCTTTCTGACCAAGTCGACGCGGGCGGTCCCCGCCGATGCCGTCACCAAGGTGGTGGCTGTACAGCATGCCTACGCCGCCAATCCCGCGCTCAGCGATGCCGACGAGGCCACGTTCTGGCTGGCCTTCGGCGCCCTGATCAACGCGGCGGCGCCGGCGACCGTCGAAGGCATCCGCCACGTGTCGCTCTACCGCTCGGTCAGCTTCTTCGGTTGGATCTGGCGCAACGTCTGGATCACGCTCACCACCAGCGTGGTTGTTCTGATCTACCTCCTGGTGCAGATCCACGTCGTCAGCGGCACCACGATCGTCAATCACTACACCGCGACGCTCGACGATCTCACGACGGCTAGCCACGCCGAGCCTGTCGACGGCGCCAAGGTCGATCTCCTGGCCAAGGATGCCGAGCGGCTGAGCGACCTGGTCACGCTCTGGAACGCCTGTCCGGCCTATCCGATCCTGATCCCATGCTTCAAGGATGTCTCCACCAGTGCACCCGACCAGGCGCTCCGTGCACAGATCGCGCTCAACGAGGTCAACACCTACGCCCTGCCGCTCATCCTGGCGCTTCTCGGATCCTGCACCCAGGTGCTGCGCTCGATCGCGCGGCGCATCAGCGAGCAGTCGCTGAACACAAAGTTTCTGCCGACCTACTATGTGCGCGTGTTGCTGGGCCTGATCATCGGCGCGACGATCGGCCTCTTCCTGGCGCCGGCCTCCGCCTCAAATCCCGCGAACCCACTGGGTTTCCTCGCCACCTTGCCACTGCTG
>Ga0070741_10017126_pt1 | contig 11956 bp, 9 predicted proteins | sample Coa_R1_4_FD_66440 | JGI IMG/M metagenome (GOLD analysis project Ga0070741, IMG submission 66440) | Surface soil microbial communities from Centralia Pennsylvania, which are recovering from an underground coalmine fire - Coalmine... | ecosystem: Environmental > Terrestrial > Soil > Unclassified ...
CGATTACGAGCTCGACGTCAAGGCCGAAGAGGAGACCAAGGCCCTGATGAACCACCTGATGCACCAGGACGAGATCCTGCTCCAGATCGTCAACAGGCTCGACCGTGGCGACCGTGAGATGAAGCGGCTCGCGCGGCGCCTCGAGCAGGCCATCGAGTCGGCCGAGCCGGCGCCCCGACCCGGCGGACCCGAGCGCCCGGCCGTGCGCGTCCCCGCTCCCTAGCTCGCCGAAATCCTGTACACGGCGTAGCCGCCGTCGTCGTAGACGAGCGTGGCGTGCTGGTCCCAGTAGGAACGGTTGGCGCCCATCGGCAGCTCCTGCGGCCCGATCATCACGTAGTCGATTCCGTACTTCTTGACCAGCGCCGGCGCCGCCGGGTCACCGTCCAGGATCCGCTTGAGGTCGTCGCCTTTCATGCCGTAGTCGGGCAGGCCGTACGTCCAGAGCCATCCCGCGTAGCCGATGAGCTCGCGCCGTCCGGTCAGCGTCGGGATCGGGCTGTTGTGGTCGTTGGCGACGGCAAACGTAGCGGTCGGTGATGTGTGGGCGCGAACCCACGCGGCGACGGCCAGGCCGCCGGAGTCGGTGAACTGGACGGCGCTCAACTGGTAGCTCGAAGCGCGCGTCAGGTCGATCGTGCCCGCGAGGCACAGCAGCACGAGCATGGCCGCGGCCGCCAGCGCCGCGCCTCCTCCCCGCCGGAACAGCTCGGCGAGGACTCCGCCGACGAGGATGCTTCCGAAGAGCGCCCAGAAGATGAAGAACTTGGTGTTGTCCCAGACCCACGGCTGGAGGACGACGAGGTTTGGCACGATGAACCAGAGCCACATCGGGGCGAACCAGGTTGTCAGTTTCGACGGGAACCAGCGCGGAAGGAAGAACGCGGCGATCAGCAGCGGAAGGAACAGGGAGAGGTTCCAGACCCAGAACCACACGAAGTCCGGCAGGAACATGGCCACGCCGTTCTGCTGCATGTAGCCGAACGAGAGCCAGCCTGGCTGGATGCAGTAGCCGGCGATGTTCCACAGGTCGCCGCAGATGCTGGTGTTCACCGGGGGCCACATCCAGCGCAGGATCGGCACTCCGACGACCAGCGCGGGGACAAAGAACGCGAGCCACTGGATGCGCGGGCGCGCGATCGCCCAGAACGCCGACATGGCCACGGCCGTCCCGTACGCGTGGACGTGGAACACCGGCATCACCGCGGTGACCAGCCCAGCGAAGACAAACGGCGCCCAACCAACCTCATCATGCAGGGCCGTCCAGATGATCACCAGGACGATCAGGACGAGGCTGAACCCGAAAAGCGTCGATCGCTGCGGCACAAGGTAGGCGAGCACCGGGTTCAGCCACTGCAGGTTGACGTCGCGGTTGAGCGTGTACTCCTGCGGCAGCTGGTTCAGGACGGCGAGCCCGTGCTGCTGAAGCTGCTGGAACAGGTAGACGAAGCCGAGGCCACCGCTGAGCAGGAAGACGAACACCGCGATCGCCGCCGCGGCGCGGCCGCCGGTGAACCGCTGAGCCGCGAGGTAGAGCACAGCAGGGAACGCGAGGCCGAGCAGACCAGTCGTCGCAGTCAGCGCTTCCGTCAGCTTCAGGCCGATCGGCACGAGGTCCGCCGCGAAGAAGTCGACCATGAACGGATAGCCGAGGTTGTGGCCGGGATCGATCGAGTACTGCGGTGGGAAGTTGCGTCCGAAGGCGAAGGCGCCACTGAAGCTGAGGTGAGCCGCCCAGTCGCCCCAGATGTTCACGTAACCGGCGAAAAGACCGACGGGAGTGTAGACGTAGGCCTGGTGGAGGAAGTGGACCGTCCATGCGCCGCACACGAGCACGACCGCGGCGAGCGGCCACGGATGCTGGCCGTCGCCGAACCTTGTGGACCACCTCTTCCGGGCCCCGGCCAAATCGAGGGCAAGGACCCGCCGATGGAGCAAGAGGCCGGCCACGCCTGTCGCCAGGGTGGCGCCCACGCCGGCAACGACGGTCGCGATGTTCACGTCGCGGGCGACAAGCGAGGCGATGAAGCTCGTCGCGGCGACCGCCATGGCGCCGAGGACAGTTCCGTAAGCGATCCGCTCCTCGAGACTGAGCGCGATGCCCGAGAGGTAGGTGATCCCGAAGCCGGCCGCGGCGGACGCCGCGAGGAACAGCCCGGCCGCTAGTTCCAACAGAAGAGCTGCGGCTGGCCCGGGAGCAGGTCAGGCCGGCAGTTGACGAGCCACGTCTTCGGACCCCACAGCGGAGTGCCCGGGCCTTCGAAGAACGCCGACTCGGAGATGGGGAGGCCGGTCCATACCGGGTAGAAGTAGGCGAAGAACAGCACGGCTATCGCGAGGTGGCCCACGACCAGCAGCTGCCGCCTGGGCGAAGGCAGGCGTTCGGCTAGCTGCGTCAACACGAAAGCAAGCGCCAGGATCATGAAGATGAGCCCGCCGAACATGTGGTACAGGAACAGCACGCGCGTGATCGGCGCCCAGGGCAGGTACTGGGTCAGGAACCCGACGAGGATCAGCGCGGCCGGAAAGCTGCGGTGGCGGACGATGAAGTAGGGCAGCGCGACCACGCACGGGAGGCTTGTCCACCAGATCCACGGGTTGCCCAGGTTGGAGATGCGCGAGATGAGCGGCTGACCGGTGAAGTGGTCGAGCCCAAGGTTCGTGTACTCCGCGTAGTAGAGAACCGGGCGGGCGAGGAACGGCCACGATCCCCATGGCGAGCCGTACGGGTGCGTGGCGGTGAGGGTGGCGTGGTACCGGTACGACTCGACCTGGTAGTTGATCATGTCGGTCAGGTTGTGGAACTGGCCCCGCGCGAAAAACGGGTACCAGGAAATGACGTAGATCGCGAGCGGGATGACGATCAGCGCCAGGATCGCAACCGCCAGGTAGGACGGCCAGAAGACGCCACCCGCTATCGCCTTGCCGTCGCCTTTGCTCCACGAAAGAAACCGGCGGCCCGAAATGCCGAAGTAGAAATCGCTGCTGAACAGGACCGCGCGGCCGAACAGGAAGAACACGATGCTGGCCCAGGCAGCCAGCACGATCCACTTCGAAGCGATTCCGATCCCGAGCACGGTGCCGAGCGCGACAAGCGAGATGAGCGAGCCCGCAACCGTCTTGCTCTGGTAGTGCACGAGGAAGACGAAATAGGCGGCGAGGATGAAGAAGATCGGGAAGATGTCGATCATGCCGATCCGTGACTGGACGAAAAACATCCCGTCGAAGCACACCAGGGTCGCCGCGGCGATCGCAAACAGGCGATTGGGCGCGAGCCGTCGTGCCAGCAGGTACATCATCGGAATGCATAGGGTCCCGAAGATGCATGCGGCGATCCGCCACCCGATCGTGTTGAAGCCCAAATCGATGTAGTCGCCTTTCGCGCCCTGGAAGTGGGCTCGCCACCAGCCGTACCCCCACTCCCCGGCCGCGATGATCTCCTTGGCCAGCGGAGGCTCTGGGTCGAAATAGCTGTACCGGCAGTAGCTGGAGGTGGGACGGCAGAGCTCGATCCCCTTGACGTCGTTGTAGGCGTCGACGGGAAAGTAGATCTCGTCGAACACCTGGCCGTTGGGCGGTGAGAGCACGCCGTTGGCGTCGGGGTAGCCGCGATTGAACGGATACGAAAGGCCGCAAAGCGTGCCCTGGTCTCCGGCCGGGTCGACCGGCGTCTTCGATACGCAGTCGGTGATGACCGGACCCGACAGCGGGTGGACGAAGATGTCGGGAAGGATCGGGCTGAAGTAGCGAAGCACGAACGCGACCGCAGTCAGGCCGAGGATCGCGACCAGGTCCCACCGGTCGAATGCGCCCTGGCCCCGGATGGCCCGAGGTGCCTTCGCCTGCTCGAGCTCGTAGGCGCGCGGGCCCGTCAACGGCGCCGCTTGCGTCGCCTTGATCCTCCCTGGTTCTGACCGACTCGCTCCGGCAGGTGGGCGCTGATCTCCCACACGGCAGCGTCAGCGTCGGGAACCGGGATTGCGATCGTGTCTTCGTTCATCAGCCGCGAGCCGAGCTTCTTTTTGACCTCGGCCAGCTCCGCGTCGTCGCCCTTGATCCTGATGAAGAGCGCCGGCTTGTCTATGTGCTGCTTCATGACCGGCGCGATCATCCGGCTGCGCCGATCCTGGAAGTGCTGGCGCAGCGGCAGCGCCTTGGCCGACCGGATGGACTCGTAGTCGAGCGTGACGCCCGAGAGGAGCGTCGAGATGCGCACGCCCTCGTCCGTCACCTTCACATGGCTTCGCTGGCGGTAGTAGAGGAACGCTCCCGCCAGGAGCAGGCCGCTTGGGATGTAGAAGAGCCAGATCAAATTGCTCGAGCGGAGCAGCTGGCCCTGGTAGATCAAAAGGCCGGTCATCACGACGCCGACCAGGACCAGGAAGCCGGCGAAGAAGCGCTGCTGGCGCCACATGTGGTGGGCGTAGAGATTCTGGTAGCGGTTTCGGCCGGTCGGCTCAGGGGTGCTCAAGGAACTACTGATTATCGGGTTTAGCCCACCCTCGACTGCGCTCCACGGCTTCGCGCCACCTCGTCTGCATCGCGTCGGCCTGGTCGCGTGACATCTTGGGCTCGAACTGGCGATCGAGCTTCCAGAGGCGCGCGAGGTCGGAGTCCGACCAGATTCCGGCGCCAAGCCCGGCAAGGAATGCGGCGCCGAGCGCGGTCGTCTCGGTCTGCCGAGGCCGGCGCACCGGGATGCCGAGCAGGTCCGCCTGAAGCTGGCAAAGAAAGTCCATCACCGCTGCGCCGCCGTCCACCCGGAGGTCGGCGAGCTTGCTCCCCATGTCACGCTCCATGGCTTCGATCACGTCGCGGGTCTGATACGCCATCGCCTCGACTGCCGCTCGAACGACATGAGCACGGCTGGTGCCGCGCGTCAGGCCGACGATCGTGCCTCGCGCGTAAGGGTCCCAGTGAGGTGCGCCGAGGCCGGCGAAGGCCGGCACCACGAACACGTCACCCGTGTCCGGCACGGACTCCGCCAGCGGCCCGGCCTCCGCCGCGCTCGCGATGAGACCGAGGCCATCTCGCAGCCACTGCAGAGAGGCGCCTGTGACGAAGATGGCTCCTTCGATCGCATAGGAGAGGCGCCCCTGCCGCCGCCAGGCAACCGTGGTCAGCATTCCGCTCGCCGAGTCGACCCGCCGCGAGCCGGTGTGCATCAGCACGAACGATCCCGTGCCGTAAGTGTTCTTCGCCATGCCGTCGGTGGTGCACGCCTGGCCGAACAGGGCTGCCTGCTGGTCGCCGGCGATGCCGGAGATCGGAGCCGCGATCCCGCCGAAGGCCTCCGCGTCGGTCGCCGAGATCCGCCCGCTCGAGTCGACCACGCGTGGCAGGTTGTCGAGGTTGACGCTGAACAGGTCAGCCATGTTGTGGCTCCATGCGCCGGCGTCGATGTCGAAGAGAAGGGTGCGCGACGCGTTCGATGCGTCCGTGACGTGGTCGCGGCCGGCGGAGAGTCGGGCCACGAGCCAGCTGTCCACCGTGCCGGCCGCGGCATCGCGCGCGCCATCGACATGTTCCAGGGCCCATGAGAGCTTGGTCGCCGTGAAGTAAGGGTCCAGCACCAATCCCGTCACCGCGCGGACCTGCTCCTCGTGTCCTTCCCGGCGCAGCGACTCACAGATCGCGGCCGTGCGGCGGTCCTGCCAGACGATCGCCGGAGCGATCGGTCGCAGCGTCCGCCTATCCCACATCACGAGCGTCTCGCGCTGGTTGGTGATGCCGATGGCGGCGACGTCGCGCGGTCCCGCGCCCGCGGCGGCGAGCGCCCCGCGCGCGCTGTCCTGGACCGCGCTCCAGATCTCCTCCGCATCGTGCTCGACCCATCCCGGCTGCGGAAAGTGCTGCGTGATCTCGCGATACCCCTTGCCCTTCACCTCTCCGTCCATGCCGACCGCGACCGCGGTGGCGCCCGTCGTGCCCTCGTCCAGGCTCAGAACGACGCGGTCGCCCATCTAGCGCGTCAGGCGCGCGGCTTCCAGGTGCGGTTGAGGCTGCCCGTCGAGTAGCCCTCGAGGTCGGCCGAGACGAAGCTGTAACCGGCGGAACGCACCGCCGCCGTCACGCGCTCGCGCTCCTCGACCAGGCGGGCGATGTCGGCGGCATCGACCTCGATGCGGGCCACGTCGCCGTGATGTCGCACCCTGACCTGGGCGAATCCGAGCGCCTTGAGCGCCGCCTCCGCCACTTCGATCTGGCGCAGCGCCTCGACGGTCACGCGAGTGCCGTGTGGGATGCGCGACGAGAGGCACGCGAACGAAGGCTTGTTCCAGTTCGGCAATCCCATAGAACGAGCGGCGGAGCGGATCTCCGCCTTGCTCATGCCCGCCTCGAGGAGCGGGAAGCGGACGCCGCGCCTGACCGCGGAGCCATGGCCGGGCCGGTGATCCCCGGCGTCGTCGGCAGTGGCGCCGTAGGCGATGTGCGCCAGGCCCAGCTCGCGGCGCACCGGCTCGAGAGTGTCGAACAGCTCCTCCTTGCAGTGGAAGCACCGGTCGGGATGGTTCTGCGCGTAGCTCTCGAGCTCTACCTCGGAGGTCGTCACCTCGACAAGCCTGGCGCGCAGCGTTTGCGCGAGCCGGCGAGCCTCCTCCTGCTCGGCCTCCGGATAGGCGGGCGAGCTCGCCAGGACGGCCACGGCATGCTCACCGAGCTCGTCGAGCGCCAGCTTGAGCAGCAGGGTCGAGTCGACGCCGCCTGAGTAGGCCACCAGGACCGAGCCGAGATCGCGCACGATGTCGCGCGCACGAGAAAGGCGGGCCGAATCGTGACGGTCGAGCTGGATCATCAACCCAGCCCGAAGCGTAGCAACCCCTCTAGGAGGCCCGCGCCTCCGAAGGCTCCATGGCCGGGGTGCCGCACCACGCCTCGTAGTCGATGAGGCCGTGAACGGTCGGGTGCTCCCCGCAGAGCGGGCAGGCCTTGTTCTGGCGCAGCTTGAGCTCGCGGAACGACATGTCCTCGCCTTCGAATAGCAGGTAGCGCCCGATCATCGAGCGGCCGATGCCGAGGATGTGCTTGATCGTCTCGAAAGCCATCATGCTGCCGATGATCCCGGGCAGCACGCCGAAGACGCCCGCCTCGGCGCAGCTCTGGACCGAGCCTGGAGGCGGCGGTTCGGGAAACAGGCAGCGGTAGCAGCCTGTGCCCTTGGACGAGTCGAACATCGCGAGCCGGCCCTCGAAGCGGAAGATGCTGCCGTGCATCAGCGGCTTGCCGAGGAAGTGCGCGGCGTCGTTGGCCAGGTAGCGGGTCGGGAAGTTGTCGGTACCGTCGATGATCACGTCATACGGCTCGAAGATCCGCATCGCGGTCTCCGAGTTGAGGTGCTCGTTGATCGGCACGACCTCGACGTCGGGATTCAGGCTCCGCAGCGTCTCGGCGGCTGACTCGACCTTCGGACGCCCGATGTCGTCCACCCCGTGGAGGAGCTGGCGCTGCAGGTTGGAGGAGTCCACGACGTCGAAGTCGACGATTCCGATCTTGCCCACGCCGGCCGCGGCCAGGTACATGGAGGCCGGAGAGCCGAGGCCGCCCGCCCCCAGGAGCACGACGCTCGAGTTCAAAAGCTTGCGCTGGCCGGCCGCGCCCACCTCCGGCAGCATCAGGTGCCGGGCGTAACGCGCCACCTGGTCGGGGGTGAAAGCCCTGTTCGCGGACATCGGTAAAAGGACTATACCCAGGGTCGCCTACGGCTTATTCCTATAGTGGGAGGCGAGATGGAGACCGAATACCTGGACGAAGAACAGGTGATCTCCCTCTACAACAAGGTGAGGACCGGCAAGCGAACCTGGCCGGACGGCATCTGGAGCTCCCCGGCGGCCCTCCAGTACGCGGTGACCGTGTTCGACTACTGGGTCCACAACGTGATGGGCTGGAAGGGATGGCCTGATGCCAGGGGCAAGGTGACACCCGCCCTGCTCGAGGAGCATCGCCTCGCCGACCTCGTCGAGAGCGTGTTCGTGCCCGAGTTCGGTGACGACTGGCTCGACTTCGAGGTCGTCCTGAACGAGAGCATGCGACTTTCCGAAGAGGAGGCCTGGTCGCCCGACCTGACGGACCGCCAGGAGCGCGTCGAAGCCGCCTTCGAGCACGCGTTCGAGCAGCTCATCGGCTCTCCGAAGCAACAGCCCAAGCTGCTGCCGACGTACCACCGCTTCCGCAACCACCTGCTGCGCATGTGGGGCGCTTTCCAGGAGGCGCAGGCCGAGCATGACAAGGCGGAGCGGGAGTCGGCCGAGCGGTTCTGGGCCCAGCTTCGCCTGGTGCGCAGCACGCGCGCCCATGCCGCCGAGGCCTGGTCGATCGTCAACACCGACGACGAGCGCCGCGGCGAGGTCGTGATGGTCTGGGGCGAGCCGCACCCTTACTGCGTGGTCGTGCTCGACGACGAGCTCGAGGCGGGCGGCTGGGAGCAGGTCATCTATCGCCTGGAACAGGAGATCCTGGTCGAGGAGCCGGGCGTCGTCAGCTACGCCGTCTGGCACAAGGGATTCGTCGGCGAGTACTACCGCTGCGCCGATTGCGGCGAGCTGCACAGCCAGTTCGACGAGGACAGCGGCACCGGCCTGAGACTCGACGAGCTGGAGCCGCCTGAGGAGCGCTGAGCCCGAGGGCTACTCGACGGTCAGGTCGAAGTTCTTGCCCTCCCACCCGGTCATGTAGTGCGCCGTCCAGGAAAACGTGGTGCCCTTGGCGAGGCGGTTGCACGGCACGTCCGCGACCCAGATTCCGAGCGTGGTGTCGACGGCCGGCGTCTCCGCAAACGTCTTCCACTCGTCGAACGTGTAGTGGACTGCGCCGGGCCGCGGAAGCTGGACGCGCAGGCGGCGGCCGGCGGCGATCCTCGTGATCTGGTGCTTGTGCGACCAGACGTAGTCGGGCTCCAGCGCATGGCCTTCCGTGTAGCGCCGCCGGGCCGGCAGCACTATGTCCGGAAAGCCGGCCAGCGCGATCGTGACGAGGAGCTCGAGGTACTCCGCGTGCGCCCAGCCGAGCGGCGTGGCCGAGCCGTTGGGCTGGCCGAATACCAGGCCGCGGCCGGGAATGTCCGGCGCATCCCAGACCTGCTCCGGAAGCATCAGGCCCTGGCCGGCGAATCCCTCAAGCGTTCGCACGAGCTCCGCGCCAGAAAGGCCCATCGCGAAGAAGTGCCGGGCCCTCTCGCCCGTCAGCACGGGCCATGCCCGTCCCCGGCCTGAGCCATCCCACGGCGTGCCGTCATCGTGCTCGCCGTACTGGTCGCCCGCGTAACGGCGCCAGCTCGGGCCCGCGGGGAGGCTGACCTTCAAGAGCCCGTCGACGCCCTGCAGGCTCCGTAGCACCCGGTCGTCCTTCGGGCGGCGAAGCCCGTAGCGCACCAGCTCGAGGAACTCCGGCGCGATCGCGCCCTCGGTCGGACGCTTGTCCGGGTCGGAGCTGAGCCGGATGTACTGGCCTGACGGCAGCGAGCACCAGGTGTCGACGCGGTCGTTCCAGTAGTCGGCCACGGCGCGCAGGTGCTCCGCGGCCACATGCTCGCCGGCGTCATGCGCGAACTCCGCCGCGACGACAAGGGCCGCGATGCACACCGCGATCGTCGACGGCGACAGGCCGCCCGCGTCCTCCCACCTGTCGAGCGGGGTCGACGGCCCTTCGCGCAGGAGGTACTCCGCGGCGGGTCGGACCATCGTTGCGTACGGGTCGTGGTCGAGCTGGCCCGCGACACCGAGCCGCCACGCGAGCAGTATCGGTAGGGCGACCTCGTCCAGCTCCGTCGAGCTCCAGTGCGGCGTTCCGTCGAGGAACCAGTTCTGGTACCAGGCGCCGTCGGAGCGCTGGTGCTGCTCCAGGTGGCGAAAGGCGCGCAGCGCGCCGTCGGAGTCGCCGGCGTCGAGCAATGCGGTCGCCATCCGGCAGAGGTCGCGCGACCAGACGAGGTGATAGATGTGGTCGCCGTCGTGGTTGGTCTCGCCCCATGGCGCGCACGGCGACGCGATGAACGCGCCCGCATGCGACTTGTCCTCGAGACTGTGCAGGACCGCGAGCGAAGCCCGCGCCAGGTTGCCCTCGTCGCCGCTGACCTGGGCGAGCGCTCTCGGGATCTCGGGCTGCGCGCGCCAGGCCCGCTCGAAAGATTGCCGGATGGTGCCCGCCCCCTTCTGCAGCGCGGTGCGGGCGATCTCTTCGGCGTCGGCTCGCGTGTGGGCGAAACCGATCGCGAGCTGGAACGCGCCGGCCCGGATGCCAATCTCGGCGCCGACGGCCACGTTCCCCGGCCCGGCCGAGTCGTACAGATAGGTCAGCATGCCGTCGCCGTCGCTCAGGTCGATCTGAAGGTCGGAGCTGCGGAAGTACCCGACGGTGCCGCGACTGAACGGGCCGACGATGCACATCCACACGTCCTGCTGCTGCAGGAGCAGCGCCGGCGGATGCGTGTCGATGACGAATCCACGGTTGCCGTCGGTACCCGGCTGCCAGTGCGCCGAAGCCTGGAGGAAGAGACGGAGGTCCGGGAGCTCGGGGCTGAAGTTTGCCGCGACGACGACGGCGTTCTCCTCAGGGTCGGAGAAGAACTCCTTGGTCAAACGGTACTCGTGGTGCGTGGTGTCGACGCGGAAGGCAGGTACGCCGGGGTTGAGCCAGCTCACGCTGTGCTGGCCGTCGGCGGAATCGTCGACGGGCGGAGCACCGCCGGCAGAGGCGAAAAAGCGCAGCTCGTGCAGGGCCACGTGGTCCAGGAAGGGGAAGAAGACCTCGCTCAGGGCGCCGTCGGCAAGCGTGTACCAGACCTTGCTCCGCGAACCGGGCGCGGTGCCGAACGCCATTTTGCGTCCGGGGCCCCACATCGGGGGGGCGCCGGGACCGCCGGGAGCTTCCACGGCGGTTAAGTATTGCCGACGGCCCCGGCCGATAGAATCGAACGACGATCCCGAGCGACCGGGGAGGTGGCTGAGTGGCCGAAAGCACCCGCCTGCTAAGCGGGTAGGGGGTGTAAAGCTCCCTCGAGGGTTCGAATCCCTCCCTTCCCGCTTTCAGCAAAGGTGTGTCGGCCAGGGGTCGGCACGGCTGGCGCTTCGATGCTGACAATGCCTTCTGCGACCACCAGCAGGCTTACCAGCCCAACCACCTCAACCGGGAACAGCGCGCGTACGTAGCTGTCGACTGTGTCGATGCTGCCCGCGCTCAGCGTCCCGCTTGGTGTCACGTGCGCGGCGGATCGACAGCTTCTCGAACATCAGGGCCAGTAAGTCGCGACGCTCGCGCGGTGCCTGCCAGTCGCCCGCCGCCGGGTCTACACCACACGGCGAGAAAGCCATTTGGATCACGTCGCTGTGCGGGTCGTAGGGCAGCCTGTCGCGGGTGCTGGCGACGGAGCCTTGATGTACTCCAAGCTCTGGGTGGACTGCTGCGTCATGCGCGGCAGCTTACGCGGAGGGCTTGCTGTCGCCGTCGATCTCGCTCATGCCAGCGGCCAGGCGGCGCCACAGCGGCCTCCACGGTTGCGGCCCCGGCATCGGTGGCCAGGGCCTGCCGTCTGGCAGCTTGCCGTCGCGCGGCTGGTCGGGCAGCACGTCGCTCGGGTTGTGCTCGGGGCCAATAACCTGCATGCCCTACTCGCTTGGCGGCGGGCCAGAGGACCCCGGGAACCATGTAAACCTATCCAAGCCGGACGCGACCCTTCCATCCCTCTGATCGATGTAGCGAACCCGCATGCCCAATGCCAGAGAGACACCAATGCAGAAGACGGCAATTAGCAGACAAGCAAGGTCAAGACCGTAAGCTGCATCCGCGACCGCGGTAACGAGAGGAGGGTTGTCTAAGGGCCGCATCTGGCTTCCGGTCAGCAGGACGGTAGCGGACACGAAGGGGACAATGGTTGGCGCAACTATTAGGAACAAGCCGACGGCTTGGACCACGCGAGCTGCTCCCTCCAGCGCGGCATCTGCAGCGGCAGCCGGTACTGCTC